>ERZ827037.207-NODE-207-length-76531-cov-12.512762_pt1 | contig 76531 bp, 50 predicted proteins | sample MGYA00519924_ERZ827037 | MGnify/ENA primary metagenome ERZ827037 (study PRJEB31778, sample SAMEA3449250) | human gut metagenome | biome: human gut; feature: human-associated habitat; material: faeces | place: United Kingdom | collected 2010/2012 ... | reverse complement strand
ATTTCGGCTACATCGGCATGCTTGTGGAGGAAATTGTCTACCTCCTGTTTTATGAAGTCACCCACGAACTTATTTACTGTGATGCCTCCCGGCGACATATTGGTAGAGCCGAGTTTGATTTTGGTCTGGCTTTCAAACATAGGTTCTTCCACGTTGACAGCAATGGCGGCTACCAGTCCGTTACGGATGTCGATATAGTCTTGATTCTTGTTATAGAACTCTTTGATGGTGCGGGCGATGTGTTCTTTGAAAGCACTTTGATGGGTACCTCCCTGAGTGGTATGCTGACCGTTTACAAATGAGTAGTACTCCTCTCCGTACTGTCCGGTATGGGTAAAGGCTATCTCGATATCTTCGCCCTTCAGATGTACGATGGGGTAGAGACCGGTAGCTGTCATGTTATCATTCAGCAAATCTACCAGGCCATTGCGCGAAAGGATCCGTTGCCCATTATAGATAATTGCCAGCCCGGTGTTCAGGTATGTGTAATTGCGCAGCATCGTCTCGATAAATTCGGGACGGAAACTATAATTCAGGAATAAAGTTTCATCCGGTTCGAAGAAGATGTAAGTACCGTTTTCTTCTTCCGTATCTTCTGTGTGGTCTGTCACCAACTCTCCTTTGGTAAAGGTGGCGCAACGCACTTTACCATCCCGGTAACTACGTACTTCAAAGTTTGAGCTCAAAGCATTGACAGCTTTCACGCCGACACCGTTCAGTCCGACACTTTTCTTGAAAGCCTTGCTGTCATACTTACCACCGGTGTTCAGCACACTGACTGCCTCTATTAGTTTTCCCTGTGGGATACCGCGGCCGTAGTCGCGTACACTGACACGAAGATTCTCTTCCACTCTGATTTCGATCTTCTTGCCGGATTGCATTTTGAACTCGTCGATACTGTTGTCAATAACTTCTTTCAGAAGGACATATATTCCGTCTTCGGGATGCGAACCGTCGCCCAGCTTACCGATGTACATACCCGGACGGGTGCGCACATGTTCCATGTCGCTCAGGTGGCGGATGTTGTCGTCTGTATATTCTACAGGGTTGTTGTCTACAGGTATCAGTTCGTTCTCTTCCATTGTTTTTAGTCTATCTTCTTAGTAAACGCACGGCGACGTTTATGTTGTTCGGTTTTAAAGTATTCCCATTGTGCCTGAACCTTTCCGTTCAGTTCCAGTTCGGGGTTGCTTTCTGCAAAGATAAAACCTAATTTTTGATAAACCGGAATTAAATCGGAAAATAACAAAGCGTTAACACCTTTATTCTGATATTCGGGTTTCACGGCAACGAGTAGTAAATCAAGCATTTTGGCACGGCGTTTCATGAATAATGCTTTCAGCAGATAGAACCATCCTAAAGGCAACAACCGCCCGTGCGACTTTTGCAGGGCTTTGGCAAGGGATGGCATGGAGATTCCTACGCAGACCAGTTCGTCGTTGGCGTCGGTGATGAGGGTTACCATGCGTAAATCGAGAATAGGCAGGTACATTCTTACATACTGATCGATTTGCTTTTGGGTCAGAGGTGAATATCCGTAGAGGGGACTATAAGCTTCGTTCATCAGTTCGAATATCTTCTGTCCGTAGTCTTTGGCTATTTTCTTTCCGGAGGTATATTTCTTTATCTTGAGGTTATATTTGCGTTGAATCAGTTCGGAGATACGCTTATGTTTGTCGGGGATGGCCTCCGGTATATAGATTTTGTATTCTACCCAGTCGGCGTCTTTCTCGAAGCCGAGTTTCTCCATGTGTACCGGATAGTAGGGATGGTTGTAGATGGTGGCCATCGTGCTGAGTTGGTCGAAACCTTCCACCAGCATACCTTCTGCGTCGAAGTCGGTAAATCCGAGAGGTCCGACAATGTGAGTCATGCCCCGTTCCTTCCCCCAATCTTCTACGGTTCTTATCAGTGCGGAGGATACTTCCGGGTCGTCGATGAAATCAATCCATCCGAAACGAACGTTCTTGGAATCCCATTTTTCGTTAGCGCGGTTGTTGATGATAGCGGCTATACGCCCTACTATCTTATCGTCTTGGTAGGCGAGGAAGTAATCGGCTTCACAGAACTCGAACGCTGCGTTTTTCTTCTTGTTGAATGTGTTAAGCATATCGTCATACAGGTCGGGCACGGAATAGGGGTTATCCTTATACATCCTGTAATTGAAACGAATAAATTTCTTAAGTTCTCTCTTCGTAGAGACTTTCTTGATCGTAATAGCCATATCTCGTATTTATGATTCAGGAAGCAAAGATACGTGATAATCTTTAAATTACAACGCGCAGGACGGCAAAAACTGTGCACAGGGGATGAGCTGCCAAAAATTGACGGATGGTTTAGGTATTGTAAATCAATACTAATGTATAAGCTATATAGCAAGCCACCATGATACTTCCCTCTATCCGTGTAATCGTTCGTTTGGCGAAGAATAGCCCGAAGAACCAGAGCAGGATACCGGAACCTACTAATGTGAATAAGTCGAAGTTAGTAATTCCGTTAAGATGGAGCGGGGTGATACTTGCACTGCATCCCAATACGAAGAAGATATTGAAAAGATTGCTTCCTATTACATTACCGATGGCAATCTCCGGATTTTTCTTCAATGCGGCAACGATGGAAGTGGCAAGTTCGGGCAGAGAAGTGCCTCCCGCTACCAAAGTCAGGCCGATAATCGATTCACTGACTCCCAGACTGCGGGCAATACCAGTGACTCCATCGACAAATAACTGTCCTCCATATATAAGTGCAGCCAGACCGCCGATGATATATAGAGTGGATTTCCACCAGGGGAGCGATTTGATTTCCTCTTCTTCGGCGGAGTACTCGGCTGGCTGTGCATTGTCCGTTATAGGCTTGGAAGGACCAGAGGAAGCGATAGCAAATGTATATCCCATAAAGATGGCGAAAAAGCAAAGCAATAACAGACCGTCTACTCTATTTAGAATATTCTCTGATGCCTTATCCAGAAAGACATCGTTGGCACAAACCAATAAAATGATTGAAGAGAGTATGCAGAGCGGTATTTCTTTTCTGAGCGTATTACGGGTGATGACAATCGGGGCAAATAGGGCGGTGCAACCTACGATCATCAATGTATTGAAAATATTGCTTCCCACTACATTACCGATAGCGATGTCCGCACTGCCTTTGAGAGCGGAAGAAACGCTGACCGTCAGTTCTGGGGCAGAAGTTCCGAATGCGACAATAGTAAGCCCGATAACTATAGGCGGAATGCGAAAGCGTTTGGCTACTGAGGCGGCGCCATCTGTTAATCCGTTGGCACCTAGAAGAATGAGGATAAGTCCCCCTATAAGAAATAATATATTCATAGCTTTTTCCGTTTGAATTGCAAAGATAATCAATTTAGGAATTGTAATGTCAAAAACAATCCGTATGTTTGCTCTGTTTTAGTAAAGAAGTGGATTGACCTTAATTTGTAATCATTTGAATAGTAGAATATGGAAATAAATAAAATAAAGCGGTTGGTGCTGATATTGTTGATGTCTTTTGCAACAATTGGGGCACAGGCGCAGTTGGAGCAGGCTGTCAAAAAGATATTTGCGGGGGATAGTATAACCGGTGTACATGCTTCTATGAAGCAGGAATCGGACTCTGCTTATGTGGCAAATTTGCAAAAGACATTGGAGACTGCCCGGCTTAATGAGGCGAATATGCGGATGGAGATGGAACAGATGAAGCTTCAGATGGCCGCAGCCGATTCGGTGAAGTATGCCCAGCAACGACAACGCATCGATTCTTTGCGTCAGTTTACCAAAGGCATCCCTGTAGTGGCGGATGGCGATACTTTATTTTATCTTTATACAAAACGGGGTGGGTATACTCCTCAACAAAGGGCACAAATGACCGGTAGCGCCATTGAAGAACTGGGAAGGCGCTTCAATCTTCGTCCCGATTCGGTTTCTGTAGACCATTCGGATATTGTTTCCGATTTGATGTATGGAAATAAGGTGTTGCTGTCCCTTACGGATCAGGACGCTTTATGGGAGGGCGTTTCCCGTGATTCTTTGGCGAATGAGAGACGGCAGAACGTTGTTGACAAATTGCACGAGATGAAGGCGGAACACGGGATTTGGCGAATGGCAAAACGTATTCTCTATTTTGTATTGGTGATTGTGGGCCAGTATTTTTTGTTCCGTCTTACCAATTGGCTGTTCCGTAAGTTGAAAGTACGCATTCTGCGCTTGAAAGATACGAAGATAAAACCGGTGTCGATTCAGGGATATGAATTGTTGGACGCACAGAAGCAGGCGAATCTGTTAGTCTTTCTAGCCAGTGTAGGGCGGTATATCCTTATGGGATTACAATTACTGTTTACCGTACCGCTAATTTTTATTATTTTCCCACAGACGGAAGGGTTGGCTTATCGTCTGCTCGGTTATATCTGGAATCCGATTCGTGGAATCTTTGTTGGTATCATTGACTACATTCCTAAACTGTTTACCATTATTGTGATCTGGTATGCAGTGAAATATCTGGTGCGTTTCGTGTTGTATCTGGCACGTGAAGTAGAGGGAGGGCGTCTTAAGATCAACGGCTTTTATCCGGATTGGGCAATGCCGACGTTCCATATTATCCGTTTCCTGCTCTATGCCTTTATGATTGCGATGATTTATCCCTACTTGCCGGGTTCCAACTCCGGAGTATTTCAGGGAATATCGGTGTTTGTCGGCTTGATTGTCTCACTCGGTTCGAGTACGGTTATCGGCAACATCATTGCCGGATTGGTGATTACTTATATGCGTCCGTTCAAGATAGGAGATCGGATTCAGTTGAATGATACTACAGGGAACATTATTGAGAAAACTCCGCTTGTCACCCGTATCCGTACGCCTAAGAATGAGGTGGTCACTGTACCCAACTCTTTCGTCATGTCGTCCCATACCGTGAACTATAGCACGTCAGCACGTGAATACGGGCTGATTATTCATTCTGAGGTGTCCATTGGTTATGATATCCCTTGGCGGAAAGTAAATGAATTGTTGATTGATGCGGCATTGAATACTCCCGGTGTAGTGGACGACCCGCGTCCGTTTGTTCTGGAAACTTCTTTAAGTGACTGGTATCCGGTATATCAGGTGAATGCTTATATCAAGGAAGCTGATAAAATGCCTCAGATTTATTCAAACCTGCATCAGAATATTCAGGATAAATTTAATGAGGCGGGTATTGAAATCATGTCACCGCATTATATGGCTATGCGAGATGGTAATGAAACGACGATTCCGAAAGATGATTTGAGAAATACAAGTCCTACAGATAAGGCTGCTCAAGAAAGTAAGCCGAAATGACTGTGACCGATAGATATATAGTTAGAGTGTCCCTTTCATCACGAAAGCGACACCCTATGTCGTGTGTTTTTTCTGAGAGTAGAATTTATCTTTTTAAGAGAACTTATTTCTTTCGGGTGATTGTATAAAGCACATTTCCTTTCTTGTCTATCATGCGTAGATTAAGTTCTTTCTTGTTGATAGAGCAGATGGAGAAACCCGGTTCAGGACTACAGAATTTTGTTCCTTCGATGGGCTTTACTTTGCGTGCCAGTGATGCAGAGGAATTGACAATATAGTCGATGTCACTTTCCGGAACGCGGATATGCTGGAAGTTGTGGATATGTCCGCAGATATACATATCTACTTTATATTTGCGCAAGAGAGGGTCTATACGTTTCTGCATGTCCATCCGTTCGCTTTCTTCTTTCGGGGTGTATGCATAGATAGGATGGTGTCCGGCTACGATAACCCAGTCTTCTTTGGCATTAGCCAGCACAGAATCCAACCATGCCAGTTGTTTGTTGATATCCTGTTGGCAGGCATCGGGGTATTTATCATTCTCTTTGCGGTATTTGTCGATCAGAGGAGTCGTGTCAATCCAAATGATACGGATGGTTGCACCTTCTTCTTCGAATCTTTTTGTATAGTAACGGTCGGGCATTGTCCAACGGCGGCTAATATTGGTGTAGTCCAATACAGCTTGTGTGTTACCGCGATATTCGTGATTTCCCAAAATCGGAAACCAGTCAATCATCAATTCCGGATGAGAATAGATAAGTTCGTAGTTGGTCATCCATAAGGGGTCGTTCACGCTGCGCACTCCTTCGAAATGATGGATATCCCCGGTAGCCAGGACGAATTCGGGACCGACCTCTTCTCCCATCGTACCCATCAGTTCGGCAATCGGTTTTTGGTCATAATATCCGTTACGTCCTAAGTCGTTCGCTATGTAGAAGTTGAACTTCTGATCAAATATAGAATAATCCGTCAATTGTGCCTGAGCGAATGTACAGACGGAAATCAGTGCTAGAATCAATAAACCTTTAATCTTTATATTCATATTCTGTTGTATATTAGATGTTTGTAAATATATGCAATTATTTTATTTTTGAGGGACTGTTGGTTTAAAAGGAACAAATCAGCCTGTATCAGAAGTTGACTTTTACTCCGGCGTTAATCTTCACTCCATAGTGTTCCGACTGCATTGTACGGTCTTTGACGCCTTGATAATAACGCAACGGCTGGTTCAGCAAATTGGTGGCATCCGCATAGAACGTAGTCTTTATTTTCTTCCCAAACGTATAGCTGGCGTTCAAGTCCATGTAATTGACAGCATCGTAATAGCGGTCTAGTGCGGCAACTTCTCCCATTTCATCGATAAAACTGGAGGCGTAGTTATAAGAGAGACGTACGTTGAATCCTTTCTTCTCGAAATAGAGAGAGGCGTTGGCTGTGTGTTCCGGAGAACCAGGCAGAGACAAGTCTTTTTCATTTTCACGTCCTTCGAAGTTAAAGTTGTTCACTTTAGTGTGGGTATAGGTGTATGTGCCGTAGAATCCGATACATTTCAGTGCGGGAGCAATGAAACTGAAATCACGTTGGTAAGCAAGTTCTACGCCTAATAGATCTGCATCACCTGCATTTTTGGGCTGAGTGAATTTTTTGTATTCGTTATTCTGGTAGGTATAATCTCCTATTACCTGGTCTACAATGAAATCGTTGATTTTCTTGTAGAAAATGCCTGCACTGACCAAACCTACACTTTTAAAGTAATAATCTGCACTTAAATCGAAGTTGTAGGATATAGTCGGAGTTAGATCAGGATTACCCATCACCAGCTCGTTGTCGCTACGGTTGATATTCACGCACGGGATCAATGCCGAATATTTGGGACGGCTTAATGTTTCTGTAAAAGATGCGCGTACTTTGAAATCGTCGTTTACATCGTATTTGAATAAGACGCTGGGAAGCCAGTTGACATAGTTGTTTTTATGATCACCGGTCGGTTCGAGGCTTTCATCTTCGTTTTCATCTACGTTCCAATTCCAGCCGTTGTATTTAATATGAGTGGCTTCCATACGGAGTCCTAACATCATCTTTATTTTCTTTCCGAGATTCTGGTCGAAACGGAAGAAAGCGGAAGTAACATTCTCTTTGGCGTGGTAATTGCCGGAAGACTCTTCAAGAACCTGCTCGCCTTCCATATTGGCCAGATTGAGTGATCCTAAATATTCTTTGGAGACGAAATCCGTAGCTTTGTATTGGCTGCCGGGCATGAAGCCGCCTCGGATCTGACTGGTAAGATTGTTCATGTATTCTGTATCGTAGGTGTCTTTATATGCATCTGCGTAGTCGTAGCAGATTACATCACGGTCTTTTGTCTTGGAAACATATTTGGCTCCGAACTTCAGACTGTTGCCGTAGATACCGTTGGTTAAAGGCAGTTCGAAATTGACTTTGAATTTCAGGTCATTTTCATAGATTTCCTGATTGCTTTCGGTCAGTTCCTTTACTTTCCATTTTCCTCTTTCACCGTCTACTTTTCCATTGTGGAGGCTTACATCTGTTGTCACGTATGGAAAACGGTCGCCTGCATCTACGACGTCGAATCCGAGAAAGTCCTGTTTCAGGTTAAAATATCTTTCGTTCGGACGATCTTCGGTGGCACGTGCGTAAGAAGCTCCCCAATCCATAGATAGTTTGCCGAATTGGTGCTCTCCACCCAGACTGAAATCCATAGTCTGCTGTAGTTCCAAACGGGCATTTTTATTGTTGGGTGTGCCTCCTTTAGTTTCTATTTGTGCGGATTGTTGCATTTCACCTTCGTCATCCAGTCCTGTCTTGTCCAGGTCCTTATAAGTGACACGATAACGGTTTTCCCAGTCATGGCGGCGGTTATAGATACCCTGCAATGTCAGTCTGTGGTTCGGGTTTATATCGTAGTCGAAGGCCAATGAGTAGCTTTGGCGTTCACGGGTTACGTAGTATTGGCGTTTTTGTGCTTCTACCATGACTACTTCCCCTTTCTTGTTGACATCATATTCGAACTCCACATCATCCGATCCTACTGGAGCGTTTTGGTAGGAGATAGCAGCCATTACTCCTAATTTATTATTGAAGAATCGATCGCCGTAGGTAAGCCCCAGATTCAATTGGGCTTTTTCACTGACCCAGTTGTATCCGGTTCCGGCAATAGCACTGAAAATACGTTTGTACGGAGTGCTTTTCGTGACGAGATTGATGGAGCCTCCGATAGCGTCTCCGTCCATATCGGAAGTAACTACTTTATTCACTTCAATGGTCTGTATCATATCGGCGGGAATCAGATCGAGCTGAACGTTTCGCGTATCACCTTCAGCGGAAGGGAGGCGGTTGCCGTTGATGGTTACGGAACTAAGGTCGGCGGAAGTTCCGCGTACTTGTCCGAAGCGGGCTTCTCCTTGGTCATATTGTACGTTGATACCATTGATACGTTTCAATGCATCTCCGATATTAGAGTCGGGGAATTTACCGACTTGGTCGGCTGAAACGACATTAGTGATTCCCAGATTGTTTTTCTGTGCATTGATGGCACGGCGTTGTCCCTGGAAAGCACCGCCTACCACTATTTCCTGCAGTTCCAATCCTTCGTTGAGCACTACATCTTTTTCGAGTGTCTTTCCGGCAGGAATGGTTATCTTCATTTCGACAGGAGAGTAACCTACATAACTTACTTTTACGGTATATGTGCCGGGAGTAAGATTAGCAAATGTGTAGTAACCGTTGATATCACTTGTTACTCCGGTGTGTAATTTTTCAATATAGATGGAGGCTCCCGGAAGAATTTGTTTGGAAGTATCCACAATGCGTCCGCGGATAGTACCTTGTTTGACTACGTTCACTTTTTCTTCTGCAAAAGTGTTACCGCTTGTACTCATAATTAAAAGAACTAATGAGACTAATCTGATAAATCGTTTCATAAATGTTAGCGTGCGTTAATTATTTGCTGCAAAAGTAGAGGGGTGACGTTTCTTGCTTTTTACAGTTGGTTGAAGAACGCATAACAAATATGTTACGTTTATATTACGGCATTTGAGATGTCTACTTGATTTTCTCGCAGCGGATCAGGACTTTCTGTTCGTTATTTAATGTGCTGGCAAATAGATAAGTATCTCCTCCTTCCGATAGCTTGATCCGTTTACGGAGTTCGACTACCGTAGCCGGGAAGTTGCGGATGGTGATGTTTGCTTTCTTGAGGTCGGCCAGACATTCTTTGCTTTCTTTTTTATTGAAGCTGCATTGATTGACAATCCGGAATATTCTTCCGGGAAAGTTATCAATCAAGGTGTCGGAGGTGTAAAGATGACTGTTGGGGTGTAATTTCCTTATAGGAAAAGCGGATGACAGGCTTTTGAAAGCTCCGGCCTTCAGAAGGGAGGTATTAGGCTCATACAGATATTCATCTAAAGAATCTGTGTAGTTACATTGGCTGCATTGCTCCTGTTCACGGGTGAATGTAAAGTGTTGTCCTTCTTGCTCTCCTTTGGTGGAGAGGTTGACACAATGGATTTTGATTTCTTGCGGTACTGTCTGACCGAGAATCAGCAGTAACTCCTTACATTCGTTATTGACGGATATAATATGGACTTCCTGTGTCTGTTGCAGTTCTCGTAGTGCCAATGAAAGGTCGAGCATAGGGGAGAGCTTTACCATTACTTGCTTGGCCTTATTTAGTAAGAGTCCTTCGAGTTCGGCTACGTCGGGCTCGCAGTCGGAGATAGCGACAGCTTTACCTCCGTGCTCATTGCGGCGGGCGGGATCGAGAAAAATACAGTCTACCGGAGACATTGCTTTCAAGTGAGCTATTCCGTCTTCGTTCTTTACATTAATGTGGCTTAGGCCCAATATGGGGAAGTTGTGTGCGGCTATACCGCACAATTCTTCTTGTCGTTCTACATAAGTGACGGATTTGAATCTTTCGGCAAGGAATGAACAATCTACCCCGAATCCTCCGGTCAGATCAGTTAAGGAATCTCCTTGCAGGAGACTGGCTTTGTAATAGGCGGTAATCTCCGAAGAGCATTGTTCTAATGACAGGTGCTTGGGATATCTTATATCTTCTATCTTTTTCCACGACGGAATCTTTTCTGCGGCAATTTGCCGTCCTACAATCTGAGTGATAGCGACCGGCATATCTACATCCGGATATTTTTTGCTTTGTAAAGCAAGAGTACGTACATCGTCTGTTGAATGTTCGCGGATAAAAAGTCGGGTTTCAGAGGAGATATGCATAAAGATATGGTTATATGATACGATAATGTGATTAATGATGGGATGCCGGTCATGGAATTAATTTATATTTCTGTTTAGCTACATCCCGGCTGCAATAATTGAAATGCCACCATTCACTAGGGAGTGCACGAAATCCGGCTTTTTTCATTACTGTCCGTAGCAGTAACCGGTTCTGATGTTCCGTCTCGCTTATTTTTCCATTGCGTACCAGCTCGTTTTCCTGTGTGATATGGGCTTCTACACCCAGATGGTCTACTTTCGTCCCCATAGGCAATGGTTGTCCAGATGAATCCAGAATACTGATATCCACGGCTAAGCCATAATTATGTAGTCCACCACCCCGATTCGGATTGGAGACGTATTTGTATTTGGAGGTTCCTTTCACTACATTCCACATTTTCTTCTGTACAGACATTGGACGGGCAGCATCGTAAATGATGAGGCTATAAGACGGGTGTAATTCCTTTAAAGCTCTTTGCGCCTTCACGAGAGCATATGCGGCGTCCGGGTGCAAATAAGCTTCTGTCAGATTATCGTAAAGGACTTCCCCGGTGAAGTTATGATCCTGTGTGTACATTAGCTGTACAGCAAGACTATTGTCTAGCTCAGTAACGTTTATCAATCCTAGAGAATCCATGTATAGAGCCATCGGACTTTTTTTAGGTTGAGGGGTTCTTGGGGGTACTCCGGAAATGTACGGGTACCATGTTAGTAGTAGGTAGAGAATAGGCAGACAGCATTTCAGTATCATCATTATACTTTTTATTTTGTATGCCAAAGATACTCTTTTTGCTTTTAGCTTGCAAATGAGGCTATATCTAAAATATAATTTATTCCCGTTTTTTTCCGATGAAATGGGCGATTTTTAGATATTCATTCTCAGGTGATAGTCCTACCTTGTATATAATTATTTGTGTATATGTACTATTCTTTATATGTGGATGGATTTTTTTTTATAACTATTTCTACTTCCTACCTGTAATGTGCTGATAAAGTAATACATTTGTATCCATAATAAAAATGTTCTAGTAACATAATCTAAATCAGTCTTATGAATTTTAGAATATAAAAAAGACAGCTGTTTGTGAAAATCGCTAATATTGTTTGTTTGTGTTATCCCATTTTGAGTCAAGTGTGACTTCAAAATGGGATTTTTTGTTGTGTGGCATACCGGAACACCACCCAAAAACTATCAGAAATGACCTAAAAATAGTCGGCGGATAGATTTTCCCCTAAAAAATGTTTATTCTCGGTTCATTGCTTCCATCGAATTCTCGTAAACTTGCATCATCGAATTGAAACAAGTATTCACAAATTAAAAGTAACGCATATGAAAAGTTTAAGCTTCAAGAAAGACCTGGTAGGAGTACAGGAAGAATTGCTCCGTTTCGCTTATAAATTAACAACCGATCGCGAAGAAGCAAACGATTTGTTACAGGAAACTTCATTAAAAGCCTTGGATAACGAAGATAAATATACCCCCGATACAAACTTCAAAGGATGGATGTACACTATAATGCGCAACATCTTTATTAATAACTATCGTAAAGTGGTACGAGACCAAACGTTCGTCGATCAGACTGATAACCTCTACCATATAAACCTGCCACAAGATTCAGGATTTGAAAGCACGGAGAGCGCTTATGATTTAAAAGAGATGCGCCGTGTGGTTAATGCCCTTCCAAAAGAATATAGAGTTCCGTTTGCTATGCACGTATCCGGATTTAAGTATCGTGAGATTGCTGAAAAACTAGATCTTCCTTTGGGAACAGTAAAAAGCCGTATTTTCTTTACTCGTCAGAGGTTACAGGAAGAATTGAAGGACTTCCGCTAAATAGGTGAAGATTGTTTTCAGTTTACATTAATAATTTATAGATGGGTAGCCTGAGCGGGCTACCCATCTTTTAGTTTGCAGATTACTTTACCAGTTACTAATAGAAAGCATATTGCAAAAAAGTTTTCTAGCCACTTCGGCTGCCGGTTCTTGTGACAGTAAGTTGTCTACAACATCAAGTGTAGAGTAGATTATTCTCCCTTTACCATAAGGAATGATTCCCAAAGTAGAACCTAGGCAAAAGGGGGTAGTACGATAGGAGCCTACAATCATTTCGTCACCTTCCAAATAGAACCCTAATCTCTTATCTCCCTCGTGCACCAATGCTTGGTAAGGCCATCCCATAGCTGTGTTGGTGGGCAGTCCATTAAACAGGGGATGTTCTTTTACGAAGTGAATACCACCTATCCAATTGCGTCCTACTGAGTAAAATCCTTTATAGACACATCCGGTAGCTTGTGCTATGGCATCCATCCACGACTCGGCTGATTTGAGGAGTATTAGTGTAGTTCCGTCTTTTTTCACCCTGTCAAGCAAATGCTGTGGTGAGATGCTCGCCGAGTTGGGAAGTGACCATACTAATTGTACACTGCCCGAAGGAGCGTTTTGACTATATTCCACACTTATCTCTATCTCTTGTCCTGCTTCCAATTGGAAAGGACGGGTGATAGTTTGTTGTTTATTGTTTCTCCATTCATCAATGATACGTTTTCCGTTGACTGACAAGCGCATACCTTGATTGGATGATACTCCGAGGAGAAATGTACCGGTCAAAGGGACTTTTAGTTTGCCTTTCCAGATAGCAGAGAATGATTGATTGGCGGGAATTAGCTTGTGAGGCTGTTCACCTTCCACAAAGGTGTGGTCGATCTTTGTGTCGGAGGACACACCGGCTAAAGCTCCTATATCGTTATCTTTAAACCATAATACTTTGAAAGCAGGCTGTCCGTTGTTACAGAAAGCTTCTTCGGGGATGGGGTGGGGAGCGTCAAGTGACGGACGAGTTACCACAAGCCAATCGAGTGCGGGCATACTCGGATTAAAGGCAGGCAACGGCTGGTCTGTTTGATTTTGGTAATAAGTAGCCGTAGCGTCATTTGGAGCAGATGAACTGTAGAGTGCTCCTCGTCCGGATATCAGTTGCTTATTGTCTTCGATGGCCAACACGCTATCTTCACCCTCAGCGCATTTTTTGCCTGTTTCATTTATCAAGCAGGCTTTGATACGATGCATACCTTCACCTTGCGATATGTTGATGGTGAGCTGTTCATGTAAGAGTTGCCCATAACAATCACTACCTTTGACAGTTACTGCTTTGCGAAGTTGCTGAGTTTCTTTTCCTTGTGGTGATATGGTAGTTACTACCAATTGGTAATTACCTTTCAAGATATTCTCGTTGATGAGATGGAAATCCACTTTTACACTATGGGGTAACTTTAAAAACTGGCTGCAAGGTGATACGGTCACATAACAAGGCTGCGTGTAGTAGGTGAACACTTCTTCATGACCTTTGCAGTTGCGGTAAATATCAACAATACCCGAATGATTGTCATAAGGCATGGATTCCCATCCGTTCACGGCATAGATATCGCCTATATTCTGCATACGCATACCCTGTAAACGTCTACCTTGGTGGTCGAGCTGTACATCACCCATACTCTGTGTCCATTCGTCGATGGTGGCAAAACTTGCCTGCAACCCTTTTTGTTCGAAGAATTTTTTAAAAGCGATATATTGTTTCTTCCAAAGTAGCCCATCCCAACCGGTAACTCCGTCAAGTCCTATTTGTTTTTCTATCAGCGCCAAACGTGGAGGAGTGGAGATAGCTCCCTCTTCGCCACGCATATACACTTCGGTACGGTTGGTGGTAAACATTAGGTTATTTTTTGTACTTCGGTAATAGCCTTCTTCCCATGTGGCCGGGCCTCCTGCTCGATGGTTGTCATACCATCCTTTGCGGTAGAGGGTAGTATCAAAAGGGAGCATATGGGCTTTGGCATCCTCTTCGGTATGTTCTTGGCCTGCCCACCCTGAAGTGAATGTCATCATCCGACTAGGATCAATTCGGTGGGCTTGACGCATATCGTTCATGCGTTTGGTGGTAAGCCATTTATCACGACTTTTGGGACCGCCCCATTCATTAATCAGGTTGTAGATGATGAGTGACGGATGGCTGCGGTCACGCTTTATCATACGTGTCAGTTTTATATTGGCTTGTGCACGGGCAAATGAGTCACGTCCGGCTGCATGAAACCCTCCTGGCTCTTCATAATAAAGCAGACCTAATTCGTCAGCTTTGTCAAGTACTATGGGGGAACCTATAGAGCGATGGAAATTGAGCATATTCAGCCCCAATCGTTTGGCTGTACGTATCTGTCTGTCGGCCATTTCGGGGGTAGCATAGAGTCCTGTCACAGGCCAATACCCCCAACTGATGGCTGTGCGCAGCATTATCCTGCGGCCATTCAGTACTAACTTGGCATCCTCACCAATACCAGTAGGCTGAAACCAGCGAAAACCGAACTGTTGCGTTGTGGTATCGAGTGTGATGCGCTTCGATGATTGAAGTATAGCCTTGCAAAGATATAAGTGTGGACTTTCGAGTTGCCAAAGTTTGGCATGGGGACAGTCAAAGGTTAATTCTATTTGATTGTCACCAAACTTGAGTTGCTTGAGAGTGATAGTTTGTGTGCCTATCACTTGGCTCTCATTTCCTTTCTCATGCAGCACTACTTCAAGATTGTATTTATCATGGTGAGTGGACTTTTCGTCATTTCGCACAGTAAGTATAGCTTTTACTTGCTGTGGGTTGGGCTGGTTCTGCATATAAATGTCAGAGATGTGGATAGGATTTAGGGCATTAAGTGTGACGCGTCCAATAATGCCACCAAACGACCGGCCGGGAATCATCTTATATGCTCCCCACCTCATTTCATTGAAATCTTGCCAATGAAAGTTTCCACCCGGATGTGTTACTCTGATAGCTAATTGCTGTTTTTCCCCCCACTGTACTGCTGGGGTGATGTCTACATCGAAAGGACTTTCACCGATAACATCATAGCCTACTAGATGTCCGTCCAAATAGACTTCAGCACGTTGCCGCACAGATTCAAAGTGTAGTACGACGCGTTTTCCTTGCAAGTGTGTGGGTAGATAGATAGTCCTGAACCACCAGCTCACACCTGTACCATCGTCCGGGTGCGGATTGTCGGAAGTGGTAGTATATTCTTCCACCGTTCCAGGTACCTGTACTGGCATAGCTATGGCAGGTGTAAGCGTCCCCCATCCCCCCGTAGGAGCGTTGGCAGGGAGTTGTGTTAGATTGATTGCTTCATGAGGTAGGTAAAGACGGTCATTCTTCCACGTCGCTTGCTTGTCTCGCCACATATACCAACCTTTGCCGGACAGTGACAGAGTAAAACGTCCTGATGAAATATTATCGTCTAAGGCCAACGGGAGGTTACCGGCATGTAAACTGTTTGTCCATGTCGGGCATAGCCATATTAAAAGCAGAAGGCTGTTGCATAGTTTCCATCGAATTAGTTGAGATTTGTTCTTCATATTATATTTATGTTTTTCATAATTCTACTACTCCGTTTTCTATTAGTGTGATATAGCCCAATAAGGCACCCCAATGATAGAATTTGTCACTGCGTACGGAATCATCACCTTCGCCCGTGGTGGCATTGTAGTTTTCGAAAACATAGCCATCTTTAAGCCATGATTTCAAAAGTAGTTTCTCTGATTTGTCAGACAATTGCCGACACTCTTTGGAAAGGTCATAATTCCGTAATCCCATATATACCAGAAAGTTGAGTGGAGCCCAAATACGTCCGCGCCAATAGTCATTATTTTTAAAAGCCGGATCATTGCGTGGAACCGAAGGAATGACATATTCACCCCAAAACTCTTCGGGGTTAAGAAGATGCTCTTTCATCATTCGTTCGGCTTGCTTTTGGCTGGCTGCTTTAGCCAAAAGCGGATAGAAATTGGTGGGTGATATGCGACGGTTAAACTTACCGTTTTGAGTGGAGCGGTTGTAATAAAGTCCTTTTTCCTTGTCCCAAAGCTGATTGATATTGTCACGGTATTTATCAGCACGGTCTTCAAGCATAACAGCGTCTTCCTTTTTATTCAACGTGCGGGCAATTTGTGCCAGATAGTCGCAATCCATCACGAAGAGCGAAGAGAGGCCTACATCCTGTTGTTCTTGCATATGTGTGACTTTATTGAAAGGGACACCATCGAACATGGACGAATTGTCTAACCCCGATTCCAGACAAGCTGCATAAGCGGTGTTTTGGTCATATTCCGAGCGGAAATAGCTTACCTTTTCGTAAGGAGAACTGCCGAAGCAGAACAGCCCTTCCCATGAACGATTCTCAATCCACCAATTATTCCAGGAAAGAAGTTCATTGTAGAGCAGTTCGAGTAGCCACTTGTCACCGTACTGCTGATAGAGAGTCCAAACAGCCATTGACCCTACTGGGGGTTGTGAGCGGTCACGTGATTTGAATCCGTTACTATAATAACAGTTGGGAACAAATCCCGATTCGGTTATGGCTTTGGTGATCTCCACAGCATTGGCATAGGCCAGTGCTTTATTCCCCACTGCCAGCATCATCGAAGCAAAATAAGTATCCCAACAGAATAGCGTAAACCCGCCAAAATCTACACTGGCAAACCATTCCGAACTCCAGATGCGACTTACAGGGGTAATCACCTTGCGGATGCCGGGATCATAGATGTTATTCCACCCCAAGATCGTTTGCATGGCATTATAGCAATCGTAGTTTTTACCGTATTTCAGTTTGTTTTCAACCACAAACTCTTCGCCGCATTGTTTTACTCTTAGTACTGCCTGTTCCAATGTAGAGGTCATACCGCAACAAATGGCAATCTGGGTATCGGTCGATATTAGTAAGTCACGCCCCTTTTGCTCTACTGGAGCACCCAATAAGTGAGCTTTTACAGGTACTGATTTGTCTTTGGGCGCTAAGTAGATTTCCTCAGAATTATAATGTATAATATTTCCACGTCCCCATAATGATTTGGGTATTACTGCCAGTTTGGCTCCTTTCTTGCCATTGAGGTTGGTCACTATAATAATATTAGTACTGCCTTTGGCTGCACTTTCTATCATCCAGGCATAGCCATGCCATTTCACCTCCATTTTGGTATAAGTTCCATCGTAGGTATGTGCATGAGGTTTTAATATAGGTTTGTCAATGCCACGTGCACCTACTTTGAATTGACTGGCCCGATGCCCGTTCATATCAATCAAATTCAGATCAATGGCAAACCCGTAGGGAAGGTAGACATGTGTCAGTACGCTACGGGTGTCCCAAGTATTCCAACCTTTGGCTAGCTCTTTCTGCAAAGAATGATATTGTTGCATGGGGGTATTTATAGTTGTATGCATGGAGTACGCATAGGGAATTGACACACTGCCAAAGCTATACATCATGATAATTAATAAACAAAATAAATGTTTTCTCATGGTTGGTCTTTGATTTAAAATGATACAGACATTACTTTATCACTGTATTTCAACTGCTTTACAACTTCTTTTTTGCTATCGGTGCCTTTGAGACGAAGGGTGATGGTACGTTGTTTAGATGGTTTACCTTGGACTGGGCGGATAGTAAATGTCCGTTGCTGCTCGTTCCATTGCAACAAGGTGATATGGTATTTACCTTTTTGATAATCATAGGTCGTACCGTCGTCTTCATAGAGCACAAACTGACCATCAGATCCGGGATAGATAGACACCTCGATGGATGTGTCGCTATTTATATGCTTCAGACTTTTGGCATAGTAAGGTATGATAGAACCTGCTCTGACGTAAAGTGGTATACGATGGAGCGGTGCGGCGGCTTGGAGGGTAGTTCCTCCTTGATAAGAAGTATTGTTCCAGAAATCGAACCAGCAAGTACCTTTAGGTAGATAGACTTGGCGTTGGGTAACTCCTGCTTGTAGTACGGGACATACTAGGAATGCAGGACCATACATAAACTCATCTTTGCAATTGATTACTTTCGGGTCGTTGGCGAAATCGAAGGCCAATAGACGCATGGGAGTATAGCCGTGCAGGGTAGTTTGTGCAGTGAGTGTATAAATATAAGGCATAAGGCGGTAGCGCAAATGGATAAAGTTAGTACAGATGTCTTGTACACGCTTGCCATAGGCCCAAAGCTCGTTAGGACCCGTTGTATTGCCGGGATGTCGGCGACCATGGGAACGGAAAATGGGACAGAAAGTACCATATTGGAACCAACGGGTGAAGAGTTCACGGTAGGCTTCATCAGCTGCATTGCCACCTAGATAGCCTCCTATATCGGTAGTCCAATAGGGAATACCAGTAGCTGTGAAGTTAAGTCCGGCTGTCACTTGCAATCTTAATTCATCGAATGTGGCAGGTATATCGCCTGACCATACGGCAGTACCGTATTTCTGTTGTCCGGCCCAAGCACAACGAGTCAATACATAAGGGCGATGGTTGGGCTGTGCTTGAGTGATGCCTTCGTAGAAGTGCCCGGTATGCACTAGTGGGTAGATATTACGTACACGTTGGGCCGAACCTAAGTAAGTAGTGGTGGGTAGGAACGATACTACATGATCAGGTTCAGGGCCATCTAGGAACCAGCCATCAATGTCATATTTGAGTAAAGCTGAGAATTTATCCCAATACATTTTAGCTGCTTCAGGGTTGAATGTGTCATAGATAATGCCGTCAATGGCTTTGGCGCCGTCAAGGAGATATCCTTTATCGGACATTTCTTTATAATTTTCAGTGTTTGGCTTGAAGCAGGGCCATACGGTGAGTACGACTTTGGTGTCATATTTTTTGTGCAAGGTGTCGAGCATGGCGGGTATATTGGGAAAGTCACGTTCATCAAAACGGAATGAGCCTGTGCCGTATTTACCCCAATGATGATAGTCAATAAAGATGGTACTTAGCGGTATTTGTTCATGATTCATGCGTTCTACAGTCTGCAATACTTCTTTGTGGTTGTGGTAGCGATTACGGCTTTGATGAAAGCCTAGTGCCCAATCGGGTAACATGGGTACAGTACCAGTAAGCGAACGATACGAAGCTATGAGTTTGTCAAGTGTTTCGCCTACAAAGAGATAGTAGTCTACTGTTGTTCCATAGTCGGATATGAAACTCATACCGGTTTGTGTATCTTCAAAGATTGTACGTGAAGGATTGTTCCAAAATACTCCCCACCCACCGGTAGAGTATACTACGGGTATGGCGGCTTGCGTGTTGTATTGTATCAGTTCGCGTTTAATACCCCGTAGATTCATATGTCCGTCACGATACTGCCCCAAACCATAGAGGGCTTCGTTCGGTGAAAGACGGAAATGACAGCTAGGTGTGATGGAATCAGATACGGCACTGGCACGTGCGATGGCGGGTGATTCAGAAAGGAGCTGTCGTCCCGCCTGGTTGTAGAAGGTAAGGTATCCTTGTTTTTTATGGACAGAAGCTTTGAATTGTGTAGTTGATAACTCGATGTAGTTCTCGTCTTCACGCACCTGAAAAGAAGCGGTGGCAGGTTCTTGTGTAACAGCGTAACTGCTTCCCGGTAATTTCTTGGCTTTCGTTCCAAAGCTTACATGAAGTATTCCTGTTTGGTAAGGGCGTAAACAGAGTATACCTCCAGTTGTATGCAGTAGTAGGTCGGTCCCCCGTTGTTGCCAGGATAGGATTTGTTGAGTTGTTCCGGTATGAACTGTCGTTCCAACCGAACTTTGTCCCATTAGTTCGTTTACCGTGTCATCTTGCGCTAAGATGTGAGTCGGGAAAGAAGAGAGACAAGCAAGTAGAAGTATTATATTTTTCATCAGTAATCTGATAATGCGGTTAGTAAGGATGTATACAGTTGTTTACCATTCATCGGTTCTGAACGACGAAGCGGGTAATCCTGCCATATTAAACAAGGTACCTTTCACATAGTTTTTGAATCCGTAACGTACGGCAACCGGCTTGGGCACGCGTGCCGAACTGACAATCAGTGTCAGAAAGTCCTTGCCAAAACGTACTTGAGCAGGATAGAACTTCTTATCTTCACCGGCAATTTCAAAATCAGTGATGTGCCGGCGGAAAGAAGTCATGCCGATACCAATCTCGTCGAAGGTTAAGGTTACTTTATCTCCTTCAATTTGCATTGACTTGTAGAGTGGTCCGGTAGTAGGGAACCCTTTTTTACCGTAAGCCTTGCCCAAAGCCAGATAAGCAAATCGTTCGCCTACTTGTTTCTTTTCTTTGGGGTGAATGGTGTGGGCATCACCTATATCCATCAAACATACCATACCTGACGACGGAATTATATCAAGACACTTGCGCTGTACATCACGCAGGTAGGCCGAGTTCTTTTTGTCTCCATAGTTGAAGGGAGCGATTTGTGCATAGTAGAAGGGAAAATCACCTTGCCTCCAGATATTACGCCAATCAGTTACCATAGCGGGGAAAAGTTTGGCATAGCTTTCTGCTGCATCAGTATTAGCCTCACCTTGATACCACAGGCAACCACGAATACCATATCCAGCAATAGGAGCAATCATACCGTTGTATAAGGCAGATTGGTATTTCACTGTGGGATCTTCTTTGAAAGGAGCTACACCATCGGGACTCATCCAAGCTTCAAGGCGTGAGCCACCGCAACTTGCCAAGATCACACCTACAGGCATCCCTATCACTTCATTGATTTTGCGGGCAAAATAATAGGCTACCGCTGAGAAGTCAGGGATCGTTTCTATGTTGGCATGTTTCCACGAACCACTACAATCGGTTTGCGGTTGCCCTTTCATAGTAATGGCGATATTAAAGGTGCGAATCCCCTGATTTGGGGCTACGATAGAGGCTTCTAACGTATTCTCTACAGGATCGGCAATACGTCCGGCCATACGCATATCCATATTTGATTGGCCTGAGCAAAGCCACACTTCACCAATCATCACATCCTTTAATGTAAGTTTTTGACCATCATCGATTGTCAACTCGAAAGGACCACCGAATTTGGGAGTCTCAAGGCTTAGCTTGAATTTACCTTGCGCATCGGCTTGAACAGTGTATTTTTTGTTGTCCCACGAAGTGGTAACATACACAGGTTTACTTTTTTTGTCGGTGGAACCCCAAATAGGCACTTTTGACTCTTGTTGCAACACCATACCGTCGGTAAAGATAGCAGGCATAGTAACTTTAGCTTGTAAGTTGAGCGACAGGACTGTTGCAACTATTGAGTTGACTAGAATTTTATTCAATTTCATGATTAGTTTATTTAGTGTGATTATTTCCAAACTATTCCGTCTTTCAACCAACGTTGAAGTTCGGCAGTCCATTCGGATTTATATTTAAAGGAATCTTTGAAACCCCATCCGTGCCCTCCGGTAGGGTAGATGTGCATAGCCACAGGAATCCGATAGCGCAGCAACGATTCGAAATAGAGCAAACTATTAGCTGGGCGTACTCCGTAATCGTCCGAAGAAAGTGTCAGGAAGGCTTGGGGAGTCTGTGCATTGACATGTTTGTCTGTTGAATACTTTTGTATTTGCTCTTCAGTGGGATTAGTACCGATAAGCTTATTGCGTGTACCGGAATTGGTAAGGTTAGCCTGCATGGTAATAACAGGATAAAGTAGGATTTGGAAGTTGGGACGCATCGCCTCTGTTTCACAAGAGGTAGCCAGCAGTGAAGCCAAATGTCCACCAGCCGAGCAACCCATGATACCCACCTTGTTTTTGTCAATCTCCCACTCCTTTGCATGTTCACGTACAACAATCATGGCTTGTTGGGCATCTATAAGTGGATAGTTTACCCCATCTTTGGGTAAGCGATACTTTAATACTATATATGTGATACCCTGCGCATTAAACCAAGGAGCTAAATCATGTCCCTCATGCGTAATGGCTAAGTGATCATATCCGCCACCCGGACAAATCATCACTGTGATACCATTGGGAGTTTCGGGCAGATAGCAAGTCATAGTAGGTTCGTAAGCACTGCCGGCAGTCACGGCTTTGTCTTGCCAAACGGGGATTTCATTCTTTTGCTGAGCCGGTATGCTTGCTGCGCATGACATGAATATCAGTGAAATAAGTAGATAGCGTAACATCTCGTTTTATTCTTTAAAATTATTTATCCCAATTATCCGTTCTGAAAGGTACTAAAGGCAACCCTTCGATATTAAATACATAAGCCTCAGCGTAATTATGGTAACCATAACGTACTGCTACAGGGTTGGATACTTCGGGACTGGATACAGCTAACCGGCAGGTTTTGGTCTCGATTTCGGCAGATGCAGGATGAAACACTCGATCTTCACCGGCTATTTCAAAACCTTTGAGTGGAGTCCACATCGGACAAAGACCGTTCCCGGCATTCTCTACATTGATGTAGACTTTATGTTCTTTAATCTCCATTGATTTGTAAATGGGAGGAGCATATCCGAATCCTTTTAAACCATAAGTCTTACCCAAGGCCCACCAAGCCAGACGTTGACCTACAGTAGCCTTATCCATCGGATGGATGAAGACATGATTGCCAATATCGAGTGTGGTTACCATACCGCTGTTGGGAATGCTTTTCATGTGAGTGGCTTGAACTTCACGTAAACGGGCAGCTGAAATGTCATTGGCACCTTCATAGTCGAACGGAGCGATCTCCACATAATAGAAGGGCAAATCTCCACGTCCCCAACGGTTACGCAAATCTTTTACGAAAGCAGGTACCAAATCTTTGTAAAGTTTGTAATTACTGCGGTTACTTTCTCCCTGATACCACAAGAACCCCTTGATGGCAAATTTGGTTAGCGGTGCCACTTTTGCGTTGAAGAGCACAGTTGGCTCCGTGTGGAGTGACTTTACCGGCTGACCGTTGTCGAGCATCGAGAGATTGACGGATGGGAATGCTTTCAAAGCTTCACGGCTCATCCACGGCTCTATCATCGAACCACCTAAAGTAGATACCATGATTCCCACGGGCACTTCGAGTACTTCTTGGATATAACGGGCAAAGTGGTAGGCAGCGGCGCTGGCGATAGCTACATTCTCAGGACTGTTCACCTGCCATTCACCGTGCATGTCTTCTTGCGGAGTTTTGGCTGATTGGCGAAACCATGTGCCGTCTTTTCTGTCCGTATTAAAAATACGGATAGGGGTGGAAGCTTTGGAACGGGCTATAATATCATTGCCACCACGATGAGGTTGACGGTCGAAACCGCGTATGGGCATTTCCATGTTCGATTGTCCCATGCAAAGCCACACTTCACCTAGCAGTATATTTTCTAAAGTCAGCTTTTCGCCATCATTGAATGTGATTTCGTAAGGACCACCGGCTTTGGAAGTATATATCTCGACTTCCCATTTGCCGTCCGCACCCACTTTGGTCTTTACGGTTCTGTTGTTCCAGGAGGTTTTGATAGTAAGTTGTGCACTAGGCTTAGCTTTACCCCACAACTTTACACTCGTTTTTTGCTGGAGCACCATATTTGAGGCCAATACTGATGGTAACTCAACTTTTGCCTGCAACGCAGGGACCCCCAAAAGGAGCCCCATTACTAAAGAAAATAATTTCAGTTTCATATACTTAATTGGATATTATAGCAAATCGTTGATAATGTTAACTAATAATCTGCCTGCGATAGGATCGGTATCAGCCTTTTGTGTACTCATGGTTGATACGATAGCCTTACCTTTACCTTCGGTCACTTGGAAAAGGGTGAGACCGCGAAGCTTCTCAAGTCGTTCAGCGCGAGCCTCCATATTGCTTTCATCCAAATAAGCGTGTATCTTCATCTGGGTGGCCAGCTCGGTTATATTGGCATGGCGAACTACGTCCATAGTAGTATTGCAAGCTTTAGGCATCTCACGTTGATTGTTGTTGAAGTAACGTAAGTTCAATACATCAATTCCATTGAACACGGAAGCGTCATTGCGCTCCATCACTACGATATCACCTTCAGTAGGCGTTACCCAACTCTTGATATAATCAGGATAAACGGCTTTGGCTACTTCGTTACTGTTCAGGTAGAGTACTTTGCCGCCGTTGGCTTGGTAGTCGGTCAATGCTTTGGCTTCATCAGGTGTACAGCGGTTACGTCCTGATATTATGATAAGGTCGGCTTTCAGCTTCTTGGCTGTCAATTCCTTAACGGTAGTCACCTTTTGATAAGGGATATTCATCGCGTCGAGCTGTTTGGCCATGCCGTCATTATCGAGCAAAGCGATATGTTTGCCATCAATTACGTGTGCGGTTGCATACTCTTTCCGTGCCACGTTGAGGTCATACCAGTTGGTTGAAATTACCTTACCATTCTCTTTCACCGCTAGTTTCAATTTTACAGGCATAATTTCGTTCTTCAGTTGAGCGGGCATGGTAATATTGGGTGTAATATAAGTACGACCATAGTAAGGTACAGCTGGGAATTTGTCGGTCCCCGATGCTAATACGTTGTTGTTTTCATCTACAATCTGCCATTCAAGGTCGGTAGCGGTAAGTGCGCGACCTTGCTCATGGTCGTTGACCAGATAGATGCGAGTAGCTAGTTTGCTGCCAGCGTAAAGGTTGCGTCCCCACAGTTCGGCACTTACTAGAATAGGTTGCATGGCACGTTGCATTGCGTAATAGGTAGGGTATGGACTGATGTTTTTATAGTCGTAGCACTGGCGTAACCATGTCATATAGGCAAAATGCATGATACCCGATGCTTGTTCGTTAGTACGACGCAATGTTTCAGCTAGTTCACCGGTAATGAACGATTGCACCTTGAGGAACGAAGCGGGATCAGCCCAATCATAAGCTTCATAACCAATTAAAGAGAACGGATTTTGATGAATGAGCTGATAAGAACGGGTAGGATGTCCAGTTTCGTTATTGGGATAACCGGTACTCATCTCTTGGCTGATAAGTGGACGTCCCGGAGCCTTGAAATGCTTTTGGAATTCACCGTTGAAGAAACGGAAAACTGAGAAATCATACCAATTGTAGTAAGCATGGTTATCGTCGATATCTCCATCATCCATGGTGTCTACAAATTCCTTTCCGAAACGGCGGACAGCCTTACTATTCAAGTAGTTCGAGTCGAAACAGATAGGACGTGTGGGATCTACCTTACGCATATCTTTTACTACATCCGATATAATGGAGAACTTCTGTTTGGCACGTTCCAGATCAGCGTCAAGATCGTAAAATTTCATTTCGTTGTTTACTGTCCAGAATATTACTGATGGGTGGTTACGATACTTCTTCACTAATTGCAACCATTCGCCACGCCACAAATCCATAGTAGTTTTATCAGGAATGGGAGTAGAGTGGATCATTAACCAAGGCCAAGTACCCTCAAAACTTACGGCAATGCCATTACGGTCAGCGGCTTCAATCCAAAGTTTGTTCCAAGGAGTAGTGTGTGTACGGGTAGAGTTGATGTTACCCTCACGCATCAGTTGCATGAACTTATCAGCCAATTTGGCATCGTTGGGGCAAAGTGCAAAGGGGATGTGATTGCCTCCACGTAGCCAGTATTTACGACCATTGAGATAGAGGAATCCGTCTTTCGATTCGAAGGTACGAAATCCCGAAGTGATGGTTAACAGGTCGGTAGCTACACCCTTTGGATCTTTCAGCGAGAACTTGAAGTCGTAGAGGTGGGGAGTAGCGGGTTCCCATAATTTGGGTTGCAGACCATTAACATTACATTTATATACTTTTTGTTCGTTACCTTTTAAACTTACAACATTAGTGAGTGCTTTGCTACATAGCGTTTTTCCGGTTTTCTTATCAATGATATCGGTAAAGATTGTGAAAGTTGATTTTTTGGAAGCGCTATTTTTAACGGTTACCTCGAAAACAGCACCGGTAGTCGATGGTTGGATAAATACATCGGCAATTTTCACAGGATTTGTAATTACCAATTTCACGGGTTGCCAAATACCGGCAGGATTGTCGCCATAGAATCCGTGAGGTACATCGGTAATCACGTGCTTGTTGGCCTGCTTGTCGTTCTTATTATCCTCCACTTCCTTACGCACCGATGAGTAGTAGTTCTCCATAGCATCACTGGTCTGCTCGGACATTCCTTCAATGTTGCGGGTTACCTTAATGGCTACCAGATTCTTACCGGGCTTCATGTAAGGAGTGGCATCAATATCGAAATTGCTAAACATACCGATGTGAGAACCGGCTTTCTGTCCGTTAATATAGACTTCGGCCATCTTCGAAACAGCATCGAATGAAAGGGTTAGTTGTTTGCCTTTCACACCTTCGGGAAGTTCAATCCACTGTCTATACCAGGCAGCGCGGGTACGGCGGTATTCGAAAGTATAGTTTTCGCAACGGTCACTCTCCTGTTGGTAATATGTATCAGATACACCTTTTGATTGCGGACCGGTGGGGGATGACATACTCTCTCCATGTAACCAGATACGGATGGGAGTCCAAAAATTAGGTACTTGCATGATGTGCCAATTGTCATCATTGGTAGTTATAGCGGTAGCCTGTGTTGCATCATTCATCTGGTAACTTGGCATAAATAGCCAATCTCCGTCAAGGTCTATCTCTGTGCGGTCGGTAGTTAGTTCAGTCACCTTCACACCCTTGTAATTAGCACGTGCCTGTTTGCGGATAGTTTCTTTCTCACGTACTGTAAGCTGTTTTTGGAATTCTTTACGGGGGATGCTTTTCAAGGCGTCTTTGTCGAGTTCTACCACTTTGAGGTCGTCGAACTCGGTTTTGATCCAGCTTCCCCCCAAAGCTACTTCGCCAGAGGGAGCTTGTTGGGGCATGTGTTTATCCACCAAGTCAATATGGGGTAATTTATTATCATTTACAAACACACGGATACGGTTACCGCATACCTCTATACGTAAAGAATACCATTCGCCGGGTACGGGGTGAAAGCCTAGTGGACGAACTCCCATCAACTCATCCATTCCCATATAGCCGGTGCGCATCAAATAAAGGTCGTCTTGTAGACCGCCCTTAATACCTACCACATAGCGGTCGAAACGGTTATAGGTATGGAAACCTGCCCAAATTTGTACTTGCTCAGCTTCCTTGGGTGCACGCGCTTTAAACGACATACTGTAGTTCGTCCAGACTTTATTGCCAAAGAGAGCAAATGACCCTTTCGAACTCAATACACCATTCGAGACTTGACATACACCACGCCCCACGCAGTTCAGTTTCTCTGCCGAGCTGGAGAAATCATTCTCTAATAAATTTTGTGCTTGGCAGGAAATTGAAAAGCAAGCCAGTAAACCTAATACACTATTGAATATTTTTCTCATTAATCTCAGTTATTCGTTTAGTAACTTTATACCTCTCTCAAGATTATTTAACGGGCTCGGGAAGAATCTCAGTAGTACCTCTCATCCAACGGAAACTGCGTTTCAAAGGGTTACCGGCACGCAAATAAGGAGCGTTTTCTGTAGGGCCTTCAACCCAGTCGGCATCTTCGGCATTCATCTTCTTCAGGATATCTTTTAACGGACCGCACACTACGTGTTGAGGATCGGGGTTTTTGTAGTACTCTACATATTCGGCAGGCACGAATACAGTTGCAGGTAACAGATTTGTGGGGAAAATCATGCTCCACGATTTCTCTTGGTTCTCACCTTCGCTGGCATCGCTACGTGCCACATTTAGCCACTGGAAAGGCAAGGATTTGAGATGCAACGCCTGGAAGTTCTCCATATTCACGTTATCGAATACATAACCATAAACGTACTCGATAGTACTAGGGAACCAAACTTCGGTTATAGCAGTGTTACCAAAAGCGTGACGACCGATAATCTTAGTACCTTCGTTTACCACTACCTGTTTGAGGTTAGAACAACGGCGGCAAAGTTCGCGAGGAACAGTAGCTAGACCTTTAGGTAGAGCAATAAATTCCAAGTTAGTACAATCAGCGAATTGAGCGTTCTTTATGGTTTTATTCTCTACGTTGGTGAGATCAAGGTGTTTCAATGCACCTTTACCTGTAGTGGTTAGTGTGCGTAACAATTTGAAGTCGTTGTCTGAAAGTGTCCCCATAACACTGAGTTCTGTAATAGCTTCAATGCTGCCGGCACCACTCTTTTTAGCGATCTTGTTTAAGGCATCTTCCAAAGTCTTGCCTTTTTTTATTTCAACGGTAGCTACTTTCTTGTCAGATTTTTGAGCATAACTTGATACAGAAAGGCAGGTTATCATAACCAAAGCCAATGTAATGTTTAAAATTGTTTTCATGATGAATTTATTTAAATAATTTGTTATTATAACTGGTTAAGGGTTTGTTACTTATCATTTTCGAGTGATTACTAATAGTATTAATTTGCCGGTTCTGCTTCTGCTGCGGAAGTTCCGCGCATCCATGCAAATAATGCTTTAGGAGTCAGGTTGATTGTAACAATAAAGTCTGTTACAGACCCTCCAATTGAAGCATTCCATTTAGTGGCATCAGTAATGCAATTTTGAATCAAATCATTGATTTCCGGAATAGAAGATACAACATCTGTTGCTGCAGGATTCTTATACATACTTACATAGTCAGCAGGTACATAGACCTTGCCGGGCAAGTTATCTCCCGCGAAGACACTTGATGCATTTCTAGGCTGATCTGGGTCTCTAACAATGCCTCTCCATTGGAATGGTTTCCCTTTCAAATGAAGTCTAAGATTAGCTAATACTACGTTATCAAAAATATATCCATAAACATTTTTGATAGTGCTGGGGAACCAGACTTCGGTTGCGCTTGTATTACCAAATGCGTGTCTGTGAATAATTTCAGTACCTTCGTTAATTACAATTGTCTTTAAGTTTGTACAATGGCGGAAAAAATTACGTTCAATTTCTTTCAAATCTTTAGGAGTCGCTACATAAGTCAACTTCGCGCAACGTATGAATTGTCCATCACTATAATCTCCACCTTGTCCTGGAGGACAAACGTCGAACTCGGATGTAGAAGAGACCTCCGTCATATCGAGGTGAGTTAAAGCACCGCTAGTCGCCATATTTTTCAGTAGTTTCAGGTCTTCTTTGCTAAGTATACCTTTCAACACAAGCTTGGTAACCTCGTTGGCTTGTAGGCTATTTGCATCGAGAGCGGCTTGTATTGAAGCATATCCTTCTTTTGAAATTTCCACCTCGGTAGCGGCATTTTGTGCTATAGTTACAATATCTTTTTTGTCTTCTGTACCTTTTAGAGCTATGCTGACATTTGCCGAACGACCTTTCATCATCTTGTTTTTGTCGTAGGTTAGCACAATTTTGCCTTTATTAGCCATAGAGCCGATATGTAGCCAATCTACGACCTTACCTTCATCATCCACAACCTCAGCTATAATTTCATTAGCGGCATTTTCCACTTCCTCTTCTGTTTCATAAGTTAGCAAAGTACTACCACCCGCACTCGTTAAGGCTGTTTGGAAATCATCCTTGTTACTGATCCAGATGTTCACATCTGCTGCCTTTTGTTGTGAGATAGTAAACTCTTGCATGATAGTTTCATCGATGGTTGAACGTAAAATGGCTGTAGCTGTACGGCTACCGGCTTCATTAGCTGCTATTGTCAACTCATAAGTATTCAGGTGAGTTTCATCATTGGGAGTAGTTGCTACTGTAACCCACTCTGGTTTGGATTGTTCGACAATTAATTCTAATTGTCTACTCTCGGTGATATTAGTTGCATCGTATTCCAGGGTAATAGTCTGTTTCCCGGCAGCTCTTAAATCTTTGAACTTAGCTTCATTTTTAAGGGTGATGACAGGTTTCTCCATACCTCTCTGTACTACGCTCAAAACTGCTTTTACACTTTCATCATTTTTGGCAATAATACTGATAGAACCCGAACGGGTAGTAAAAGTTTCGTTTGCCGCTACTTTGAAATAAAGAGTATGGCTGATGAGTGCACGGGTTTTCGCTGCAGGCGCCTCCGCTTGTTCAATCCATGTATTTTTGGTTTCATAAGTGTAGTCACCCATGTTGGTTCCAAACTCTACGGAGATCACTTGTTCTTTGTTTGTCAGATCTGTGTATGAGTCTTCGTTGGTGATAACTACAGCATTGAGCTGAGCCTGATGAATGGTATATGTTTCACTCAATGTTCCCGCCTTCAGCGTAAATTGTGCCGAACGACTTTCATATCCTTCGTTTTTAGCGGCTCCCACATACACTTTGATACTTTCACCTGCTTTACCTTTACGATTGAATACGGTAACCCAATCTTGGGCTTCGATCGAAGGCTGCTCGTTCTCATCAAGGTAAGTCACTTCAATTTGCCAATCTTTGTTAGTAGTAAACTCCAATGTTTCGGCTTTATTGCCGGCGGCAGTGAAGTTGAATACATTGCTGGGAATCTCTGAAATAATCTCCAGCGTGGGTTCTTCCTCTGGTTCGGGAGGAAGTATATTCTCCTTGCCATCATCGCATGCAGCCAAGAAAAGCAGCGAGAGACAGCCTAAAATCGTTTTGAAACTCGTTTTCATGGTTTCTTCGTATTAAGTATATTAGTTCAATTTGAATTCTTCTCTCACAATGTTAAGGTATTTCATTCCATAACCATTACCATAATAAGGATCGGTCGGTTCGATGGACGAACCATATTCCCAATTGTTAAATGCATCGATAATTACCATGGGATGTTGACCGAGGTTGATTTTGGCTACGTTGCACATATCATGGAACAACCCTTCATCGTGCATCTGGATAGGGACATTGTAGCGGTCGGTACCGTTCCACATCCAAGCGTTGTAGCTGGTTGAGATGGCGGGAATGAAGTCTATATTGTAGTTAGTCAACGTATATTGACGATTGTACTTATAGTTCTCGTTGATGTATTGAGGATACATATAAGAGCGTGCCCAGTCCATTTGGTTGAACATATTATCCATATACACCGCATCTATTCCACCTGTCATGAAGAAGTTGTGAAAACGGGCAGCGGGACTCCAATTAGGTTGGCGGGCCACTAGATAAAGATCGAGGCCGGTAGCCTCTTTTACGCGTTGGCGAATATTGTCGTACAGTTTCTTTGAATCTTTGGAATAGAGTTGATGAGCATTCCAAAGCACCAGCATAGGTTTGTTGTCTATTCGGTAGTAGAGTTCATCCTCCAAGAAAGTATATGCCAGTTCTACGAAGAATTCGTACAATGCTTCGCAACGGGCTGAGATACCGTCGGCATCGGCGTCGTCTTCGATACGGACATCCGCACTTAGTCCGTTGGTAAAATCGTTCATCATTACGGAAAGTGCATAGTGCATACTACCCCAGTTGATTTTTCCCTCAGAGAGTGGATCCTTTCCTGATAAATAGTTGACAAAATTAGCACTACCTTGTTGGATTTTCGAGGAAGTGCCATTGGCGTTGTAGCGCATGGCGGGCAGGATGAAGAAGTCTATACCGCCCTCTTCCTGTGCCCAATCAAGATGTTGCTGTATTAAGTTAGCTGTTTCTGCAATAGTGGTATTCATTGCATAGCGGCCTAATACCGGGCGTTGCTGTGGACAGAACTGCGGAAATTTGCCGTCAGCCACATATTCACCGGTAAGGCGATCGTAGCGCGCTTCGTCGATACCTTGACTTCCCGTACTATAATAGAGAACACCTACGGGTATGTTTGAGGTCGGTTCAATGTCGGGTATTTCGTAGTTCAAGAAATAATCGTCTACGGATGGTCCTTCATCTTTGGGGTCACAAGCAGTGAGACCAAACAATAGGGAGCAACCCAATATGACGACCTTATGGAACATATTATTTGTTTTCATCTTTCATCTATTTTATTTGTTATTTTTCAACTTTATATACACACACGGTGGAGTTGATTACGAAGCTGTAAGCTTCTTCGAGCGCTAGGGTGGCATCTTTAATACCGGTAAGTTGTTGTGCGTTCTTCACAAACTCCTCATAGTTCGCACCATATTTCTTTTGCTGCATATCCATATTAAAAGGCACATAGGTCATGGCACGATATCCTGCTATGGTAGCTTCTTTGTCGGGAACAGGTTTGGCAAAATGTAAACAGATAAATACATTGTCACCCCAACGTGCCTCGTTAACATCCGGACTATTCTTTTTCAGCATCTCCACTGCTTCGTAGTAGGCTGTTTCGTTGTTAATACGATCAGCATTGGAGAAATATACACGTTCGGGGTAACCATAGTCGGGATCACCGCCTTCTTCGTAAGAGTTCAATCCGTTCGAGAACAAGGGAGGCAGATTGAGAGCACGTGTACGGCGTTCCATTCTCCAAGCAGAAAGCCCATCACCGAAATCGGCAATCCAGCGTTGTACATAAATCTGCTTCAGTTTACCCTCATCACCGTCAGTTTTTCCCTTAATTGTAGCGGTCATCAATTTACGTGTATCGTATAATCCTTCATGATCGGTTCCCCAAGCTACACCGGGCTGTGCCAGATATTCGGCTACCTCATTGCTGATCCCGTTCTCTTGGAAAGAAGCGTTTATTCCTGCTTCGTAATAGGATTGAGCGGTTTTGCTGCCCAAACCAAACTTCATGCTGGCTTCGGCGCAAAGGAAGCAGGCATCTGCCCAACGGAACAAAGTTAATGGAGCGTCTTTTTCGTAATATTTTTCTTTTATCATGCAACGGTTGTACGCCTGGTCGGACATAGAAAGTGGGTCAGGAAGTTCCAGTGTACCGTTGGGATCGGAGGGGTCTTTAGGTCGCAACCAGCCGAATGGTGTACGTCCACCGGGATTCTCAGGTGTTGGCGGATAGGGAATGTTATAGCGTACACGCAATGAATCACGTACCTCATAACCCTCAATCATCCATTGCAAGTGTAAAGCCTGCTGTGTTGCGTTACAACCGAACTGTTTACAATCGTGCGAACGGGTTAAGAAGTCGGGCATTAGATATGGAGCTGCTTCTTTGCTATATTTATTGGATTCCTCAAAATAACATTGCATACGTGGGTCATTGTATGTATAAAGGTAAACAGCAAAATATTCATTCATGGAAGGCAGGTTGTCGTACTTCCCCGATGTTTGGATCTGATCTTTATAAATAAGTTTCCAATAACGTGAGTTATCCACATCAATCACGTTGCCGTATTTGGGAGCTAAAGCCTCGTCAAGCGATGAGATAAGCCAATCTTCGTGTTCCATTGATTTGGCTGCATATTCACGTGCTTTATCTATACTGATATTCTGGATATTCATCGCCACCTCCAGCCGGAGTGTATTTGCCAGTTTGCGCCACTTTTCCACATCGCCGCTGTATACGGGATCTCTATCCAATGCATCTGCAGATGAGGAGGGATCGAAGAGATCAACCGCTGTGCTCAGCAAGTTAAGAATGCCGTCGTAAGCCTTTTCCTCAGAATCGTAGGCGAACGAACGTTTGCTAGTGTCGTCTCCCATACCCATATCACTCAGGCAAATAGGACCGAAGAGTGACGTAAGCTGGTAAAAAATAAAAGCTTTCCACGTTTTTACAACGCCTAATGCATTGGGCTTGTCGCCTGTTGCTGTGTACTTGACATCAAGCGATTCAAGGTCACGTAAGATATCTACATAAAAAGAACTTAAATATCGGTCTCCACGTTCACTCCAGACTGAGTTGAATGCCCTACTAGCCATTTGACGTGAGTAAAACCACATGCGATAGTAGTTAAGATCGCTGATCGTGTTCATGGTACGATACACCGTACCCGGAAATATATTTCTTAGCTCTATGTTGTAGAGTTTATTGGGATCGGAGTTGGTACTTTCAAAATCGTCGGTACAACCTACAGCGATTGTAGCGAGCAGTATCAACGAGAATATTTTATTTTTCAGTTTCATAAGTTAGTTCGAATTAAAATGATATTTTGACGTCGAATCCATAAGTAGCCGAAGGTAGGTTGAAACCATATTCAAAACCTTGGGCATTACCTGTAGTTGAAGTAGCCTGCGGGTCGAGCCCTTGAGGTGTGTTACAAAACAAGGTAGCAATGTTACGTCCTACTCCACTTACACGGACTGCCTGGAAAGGTGTTTTGCGTAGCCACTTCTTTGGAAAGTCGTAGCTCACTGTAATTTCACGCAGTTTGATGTATGAAGCGTCATAAATAAAACGTGTCATATCACGCAGTACGTTATGTTGCCAATAACTTTCCGGACGTGCATATCCCATCACAGGTTGCCCTGCCCATCCGTTAGGTACATCGCTGTCATAACGGCAATTAGTCAATATGATACCTTTGGGGCGGGACCCATCAGGATAAACTTGTGTATACGGGTTTGACGATACATTGCTGAACCCGGGTTGCATGAATCCGGCACGTTCGGCATCAACCTCACCTAACACTTTACTAGAGAAAAAATGTGCGTCACGACCTTCGAGAGACTGAATCGATTGTCCGTCACGAGCACTATTCACAGCTGTTTGTGAGAGGAAGTGCCCACCTTTTTGGAAGTCGAGCATAAATGAGAATGATAGATTCTTCCAACGGAATGTGTTGCCGAAGCCTCCGCGCCAATCGGCCTGTACATTACCTACATAGATTTGTTCGGGATTTTCCTTTGGGTTCCCGTAAATGTCACAAAGTATGTAACCTTCTTCATCACGCTTATAGGTGGGTGCATAAAGAGCACCGTAGGATTTACCGACCTCAGCGTATGACCTTACATTACCAATACCATAACCGATTTCAAGTTTATCCATACCTTCAGGCAGTGACTCTACCATCGAATTGTTTTTTGACCAGTTGAAAAGCATCTTCCACTCGAAGTTTTTCGTTTGGATGGGGGAACCGCTTAATGATATTTCCCAGCCTTTATTGGATATCTCACCCGAGTTGATGACGATTTGTTGATAGTTGGAGAATACAGATACAGATGTTCGTACAATCTGGTCATGGGTAGACTTGGTATAATAGGTCACATCGGCTGTGAGGCGTCCGTCAAGTAAACGAACTTCGGCACCAATCTCTTTCGATATGGTAGTCTCAGGTTTTAAATTTGGATTCTTACGAAGTGTTTCACCTGAGAACCAAGCCATATCATTACGGAACAGGCCGGCATAAGAATATCCGTTGATTAGTTGGTCAAAACCACTATCATTACCCACACGGGCAATAGAACCACGAAGTTTGGCAAAGGCAAGTGTTTTACTCTTGATTTTTGGGAAAATCTCAGTAAGCACTGCACTCATACTGCCTGATGCATAAAAGTAGGAGTTATTCGCTTTAGGTAGTGTGCTCGACCAGTCGTTACGGAAAGTGGCGTCGACAAACATTCCTTTATAGCCTAGAGAAACCATACCGAATACAGACTGTTTCTGTTTGCCTGTATGAATTTGTTGGCCAGTGAGTACTGAGGCGTTGTTGGCGATAGAGGTTATATCGGGAGCGGCCAATACATTGACTGTTTGGACAGACTTATCCCAACTGTTTTTTTGCATTGAAGCACCCACATTGGCGTTTAGGCTGAGTTGCTTGAAGAATTTGTTATTGTACGAAATTACTCCTTCGTAATTGTAGTTACTTGCCTTCTCACTAAAGTTTTGGTAGTAGCCGTCAATATCCCACATGGTAGAATAGTTGTCAAATCTCCAGCCGTTCTTGTTGTTGCGTTCCATGCTGGCTCGTAAACGTATGTTGAAGTGCTTCAAGGGTTTGAGGTTCACGGTCAGATTACCTCGGAAGAGATTGCGTCCATCGGCGTTTTGCAATTCATTAAGCAGCCAGAAAGGATTATAAAAGCCGTTGCCTAGCACAAACGCCTCACCGTTCTCCTTTTTCCAAGGAGTCAGTTCACTCATAACCATATCACGCGGCATGGCCATGATGGCGTTCATTGGGTTACGGTTACTGCTGCCCTTGTAGTCACGGTTATTTACGTCTTCGAGCTGATAGTTAAGGGAAAGATCTGCGGTAATCCATTTGGCCGGACTCATATTGGCACGCAGGTTAAAAGTATGACGGGTCATTTCATCATAGTTTTTCAACATCCCGGCATAGTTGATACCTGTATAGTTGAAGCGGATAGATGCACCGTTGAACACCTTGTCTACTGCGACACTATGTGTTTGCTGAATACTCGTTTCATACATATTTTTCACCACATCATTGGTGGGTGAGTAGGAGCGTACTACATTGTTACGTCCCATGACGTCGAAGCCAAGCATGGGCAAACCCCATGAACGTGAGTAGCCGGTATTGCCCCAGTTGAATGAGTAAATACCGTATGGCCAATCGGGGTTGTATTCATATCCATTCATAGCATTGGAAGTGGGAAAGTTGAATCCTTGATTCATTATTTCACGAATCATACTTGCCGAGCCGTAAACATTCTGGTAAGCAGGATATTCACGTAAGAAAGTGAATTGCATATTATAACCATAAGATACGCCTAATCCGGCTTTTTTAGAAGCCTTACGAGTGGTAATCAATATTACGCCATTGGCAGCATCCGAACCGTAAAGAGCGGCGGCATTGGCACCTTTCAGCACTTCAATATTTTCAATATCATCGGGGTTAATGCTAGATGCAACGTTACCATAGTCGAGGTCACCGCTTTCGCCCATTTCGTTCATTATGGGTACACCGTCGATCACGTAAAGGGGTTGGTTATTGCCTGTGAGCGAGTTGTTGCCACGAATTTCCACACGGGTAGATGAAAGAGGACCACCGTTAGAGATGATATTTACACCCGCCACTTTACCGTTAAGACTGTTCAATAAGTTAGGGTCACGTGTATCGAGCAACGACTCCGTATCGATAGACTGACGGGCGTATCCCAGAGACTTTGCTTCACGACTGATACCGAGTGCCGTTACCACTACGGTTTCAAGCATCTTACTATCAGAACTCATTTTGATACGCATTGGCTTATCGGATACTTTTGCAGTTTTGTTTTGGTATCCAATAAAGCTGATGGAGAGCATTGCATTTTTCGGTACACGAATCAAGGTAAAGTTACCATCCAAATTGGTGGTTGCACCTAGATTGTTGTGTCCTACCACAACCACGTTAGCGCCGGGTAGCGGTTCATCATTCTCATCGACTACCACACCGGTTACCCGTATGTGATTCTGTGCCGAAAGAGGAAGTGCAAAGAATGCGAAAAGCATCAGATATGCCACGATTCTTTGACTTAGATTTTGCGACAGATTTTTCATGATATTTTTAATTAAATGTTAGTTTTCTTTTCATTGGTTATAATCAGATAATCGAGCTTGGGGGTACCTGAAGTTATTTCGAGTATTGTACGGCGCCATCCTTTCTCGCCGCTATGTTCTACAAAAATCTCTTCGGTTTTCCATTCGCCATTGGTATCGGGTAATTTGATAACCTCAGAACGAAGTATGTCATCACCTTCACCAAATTTGAGCGTAACGCTTGCTGCGTACCTGGCATTATATCGTAGACTGATCTTCACAATCCCTTTGTCGTATGGAAGTTCTTTCCATTCCAAATATTCACCCGCTTCCGTATTGCCTACATACCATAGGGTAGGAGTGGTTTCGGAACCTGCTACTTTATATACATCAAGGTTTCCTGTTCTATAACTGCGGCCTGTATTGCCTTCACTCAGGTCGAGATAGTCATCGCAGGCTTCACATTCCACACGCAGTGTTTCAGGGTAGGCGCGTGTGCTGTTGTATTTACGTAATATATTGAGCCGTTGGTTGGGAAAATCGAAGTACTTGGTATCCGTGCTACGCCATAGAGCTGCATCTTCAAGCATGTCAGTGAGTCCCTCGATAATTACCAGGTCGGTTTTACGGGCGATTATTTTGTTGAAATTATCCTTGAAGCGTTTACCATGATAAGGATCTAAAAACATAGGTCGGCTGGCGTTTATCTCACCGGTAGAAAAAGCCGGTACACAGGCTCCTACCTTATTGCCATTCAGCTCTTCGACAGTGAATGAGGTTGGGTTATTGCCTTCGGCCACAAACCAGCCGTTAATAGACTGCAATATTTCGGGGGTGTTTCTTAAGGTCTCATCGAGCTTTACAAACGATTTGTCAGCGCAGATGAATAATTCTTCACCAAAGGTTGATTTGAAATCTTCCTGCACTTTAGCGAGTACCGCTCTCAGTTTGCCGGTACAATCTATGGGTTTATTACCTAGAGCCACATAGTTGCAACTTAAGAACCCGCCAACATTCCAAAGATAGAGTACGGGTTTTCCTCTGAAGCGGAAAAGATAATCCTTGTACTCACCATTATTGGCGTAAAAATTGTCAAAAGCCAATTTGATGTTGTAATTCCATATATAAGGATATATTTCATCAAGGTTGTCAAGAGGATAGAGTACCTGTTCGTCAGTTAAGTTGAGATTCTTTTGTGTCGCTTCCGATATGCGATATACATATGCTCCATAGAGGTTGAAGTTGCGAGCCGAAGCCCACGAAGCGGGAGTATCATCGAAAATTGCTACTTTGGTATCGGTTATGCCTCGACGTTTAAGTGCTTTCAGAAAATCTTTGATACGAGTTGGATCACCATGGTCTCTTTCATATTTAGGATCCGTGTCGGCTTTAGGCAAGCGTCCTCGTGTGTTAGCGGCTACATAGTCCATACCGCTATACTCTATTTCCTCTACCAGGTCATCCCACCATTCTCTCTCGTTATCGGGAGTGTAAGTGGAGGCATTGGCGTTAAACAGGGGTTTATTGTAATAAATCTCGGTTGCTGTGCCGTCGGACTGTTGAATTTTGCCACTACGCAGTTCACCTTGATAACTGAAAAGAGCACCCATTTTAAAGGTATGGTGTGGAATATTGTCAATCTCGTGTGGAGCAGGGAATATATAAGTATCCTCTATCGGCTCTGTAACAACAGATGATTCATCAGAGCATTCTGCCAGTAATAGTATTGCAGTCAGGCCTAAGAGTAAATACTTAAAAGGTTTCATAATATTTTCTTAAATGATTTAACGTCTGCAAAGTAAATGGATGTGTATTAACGACTGTGAGATTTGAATATTAACCAAAAATTAATCTGCGCTTAATTGTCAAATTAAGCGCAGAAAGTTGAAAATAGATATGCTTTTTGAGTTGATAAATATGATAATATCAGGAATCTTTAAGCGTGAAAGGTCGTTCCGGATATAAACGTAACTGCTAATTACAAAGGTTCTCTAAGTCAGTGAATGCTACTTTGTAAGGTTCGTCCAATGTATCTTGATATTCTTTACAGAAACGGTCGTACAATTTCTTTGCAATACCCTTTTTCCCTTCTTTAAAGAGTGCTATACACTTGGCCGCTAAAGCTTCTTCACTCAAAGAGTCGTGCAGGAACATAATGTCGGCAATACGTTGCTGCTTCTTCAAATTACCCTCTTTCACTGCTTCGGTAAGCAGTTGTTTCAACAAATCAACGGATAAGCTTGAGTAGTCTGTTTTGAAGTCATCCAACCAATCAATCGTGCTGTTAGGCAGTAAAGAACCATACAACAATAACTCTAAGATACGATTCAGCTGTCCGTCATCAATTTTTCCATTGATGTCCAATCCGCGTATACAGGTAAGCATCTCATGATAATCACAAAAGACCTCCCCCCATTCTATACGCATGGTTCCGTTTTCATTGACTATATCTACGTCACCTACAGTCTCGAGCAATACCCTAAGCTTGCGTACCGTAACGTTACGGTTGTTGCGTGCCTGATTATCTTCTTTATCAAACCACAATAATTCTGTCAGTCTTTTCACCGAAATCCCTCGTGTGTCCTTTTCTGAATGCAATATTAATAAAAGAAGAAGTTCTTTTAATCTTGGAGTGAATGAAAGGGTGATATCCTTTCCATTGCGGTCACACACTCTAAAGGGTCCCAGCATAGATACCGCTGACCTGCTTCGATCATAATAGTTTTGAATTACGGCAGTTCCTTCGATTGACGGATTATTTTCTTCTTTCTCCGATATTGGTATGATGGTAGTGTTATCATCGGTTTGTTCCGGTTCTTGTAAAGACGATGGTGCGTTGCGAAGCTGTATTATACGCCGGCGATACCAGAAGGCACAAATCAACAAAATGCTAAATGATAAGAGTAGTATAATTATTACACTCTTTGTATCCCAAGTATGCGAAGGTACGGGTTGTAATATATCTTCCTCGCTCAGCAAGGGAGTATTAATTGCATAGATGAAGAATTTATGTGAATGGTCGCTCAATATTTTATCTATCATCAAATAGAATTTGTGCTGAGCAGCCGAGTAGCAAAGTTTGTAATCGAAGTCCTGATATTCATCGAAATTGCGAATAGCGTGTGATACAACTGTATAATTTGAATTGTGCAGGTTGAAGCATACTAATTTACCTCCTTCGTCATCCATGTTGACTACGTAGAGACAACTATCCGTAGGGTTAAAGTACATTGAGGAACTTAGGATGCACCCCACTTTGTCTTTATATTTTTCTTCACCGTCCCATAGCTTCACAGCTTGCTTGCTGTCCAGATCAATTCTCCATAAATCATAATAGAAATAGGACTCGACAGCTTGTCTTCCTAATTTATTTCCCCTTCCTCCCAAAATATATAACTTATTGTCATAAGCGGTCATGGCAGCTGCAAAGCGTGGGTAAACTTGAGGTTCATAATTAATTTTTTGTAAAGTATCAACGTCAACTTTCCAGCGAAATAGATCATTGTGGTAAGTAAAGTGCCCGTAGCCTCCAAAAAAATAATAGGCAGAATCGGTTGGATTAAACGTGTATGCATGATTGTTGTAGATAACATCGTATTTGTTATCTTGTATAGGGCACCACTCGTTTGTCTCAAACGAAAAACGTGCTATTTTATTTGAGATAAGAGAATAAGCTACCAATTGATTGGTTAGTGTGTCGAACAAGCAATGGCTGTTGTAATCGGTTATAGAATAGTTGTCTTTCGCCTCATGTCTTCTTTGCAATGCGAATTTATGGTCATATACCTCTATAACATTTTTTTTTATAAAGTAGAATTGTGTTTTTCGTGCATCAAAAGCAGCCAAGAGAGGTTCTGTGCTAGTTGTGCTATAAACAAGCTGCCATTCCATATGGTTGTCCATTAACCAATATGGAGATTCGGATATAGCCGGAGATTGCATTATTTCATCTTGGCAAATATTGCCATTATGTTTACCTAATTTCCAGAGACGCACTTGTTTGCCATTCTGTGCTAAAGAAATATTGCGCACATTCATCGGAACTACATCACGTCCGAAGCTATTCAATCTTCCAAAGGTGATAGTTGAGGAATGGAAATTATGCAATGGAATGGATACACTGGTTTCAGTTTGTGCGTATGAGAACTTTATTTGATTCATTTTCCGGTCGAGCCGTAACGAAACCGGTACCCATTGTTGTCTGTGAAGCGGTGTCTTGAGATAATGTATTTGGTCGTTGAGTACCAAAGCCGGATAAATGTGGTTATTCTCATCAATTACCAACATCAGGTGAACAGCTGTGGTATCGTCGAAAGTAAGGTGCAATATTGCTCCGAAAATAGATTCATTATTTCTCAAGTTCAGGTCAAAAGATAGCTCAAATTGATCGGTAAGAGCAATTGGCTTCCCCCCCTCAAGTTGTAGCGAGGTACGATTGGCAGCCGATACCTCATACGCATGAAAGTATAAACCGCTATCTAGTTCGGTCGCTTGCATATTAATTGTTGATAGTAAGCAGGCGCCTAATAACAAGATATATTGATAAGTTTGATTCATTGTAAGTTTAATCGTAGGATATGGTTGATGCAAATATAGTTTTTTATATCAAAACAAACAATAATAATCAAGAAAACGTATATCAGTGTGTGAAAACTGATATACGTTAATCTGAAAACACATCTTGTTACCTTATACTAAAACCTATTTCTTTATACCTACCGAGGGAGGAACGGCACTTACTCCCCATGTCTTGTTGGGCTGTTTGCCCATTACTAATACCAATTTACCCCCATTTTTAATGTCTTGATGATTAAACCATGCCTTATCCAAAACCTTACCGTTTAATGTTGCCTTTTGAATATATTTATTTTGTGGGGATGCGTTAGGAGCTTCTATTTCAAAGAACTTGCCGTCGCCCAAGTCTATACGTGCATAAGTAAACATTGGGCTACCAATGTTATAAACCGGCATACCGGGAGTAACCGGATAAAATCCCAAAGTTGAAAAAACGATAAACGAGCTCATTCCACCGCCGTCCTCATCACCGGGCATTCCCATTAGGTCGGGGCGAAACCAAGTGGTTAACATCTGGCGGATACGTTTCTGAGTCTTCCAAGGCTGACCTGCATAATTATAAAGATAGGGTACATGCAATGACGGTTCATTAGCCATCGAGAATTGGCCTACATTGCCTGTATGGTCCGGCAATTGAGCATAAAACTTGTATTTACTTTTACCCAAAGGCTGTGCGAAAGTACTGTCAAGGTTATGAATGAAACGCTCATTACCACCCATTAAGGCTATAAGGTCAGCAATGTTATGAGGCACATCCCAACGATATACCCATCCGTTATTTTCACCGTAATATTCACGTGCTCCCATACCACCGGAATAACGATAATCAAAAGGCTCAATCCATTTGCCGTTCTTGTCCTTAGGATGGAAAAAGCCAGTCTGTACATTATAAACATTCCGGTAATTGTATGAACATTGTGAATAGTAATCAGCCTCTTCTTTCTTGCCTAAAGTAGCAGCTATGCGTGACAGGCACCATTGGTCGTAGCTGGTACCGAGTGTTACGGCAATAGGTTGACGCTTTTCAAACGGGTGCACGTTTGGATCAGTCTCTTTCTCACCAGGTTGCAAAGCCGGGATATATCCTTTTTCACGATAGAATTTGTCGATCCATCCGGCAGGCTTGCCGCTCCAAGGAGCCAAGGTTTTTTCTTCCATACCTTTTCTGCATGCTTCAAATGCTTTGGATGCATCCACCTTTAATCCCTTATAGATGGCGTCGGCTACAGTCGCGACAGCATGGTTGGAATTCATACGGCGTGAATCGCCTGTCACTTCAGGAAAAGTTGGCATCCAGAAGTTCTCCATTTGTTCAGCCATGGTGAGGAAGCTATTGATGATATGTTCTTCTTTTTCCGCTTCGATCAATATACGTAAGGGATGGGCTGCCCGATAGGTATCCCAGATCCAATCATCTGTATAGAAAGGTATACCATTGTCAGTATGTACCTGTCCGTCAAAAGCACTATAATAGCGGCCGTCTTCACTCAAGCAGATAGGACGTTCGAAGGTGCGGTAAAGAGATGAGTAGAAAAGCGTTTTATCAGCTTCACTTCCACCCTCGACCTTGATTTTTGAGAGTGTTTCATTCCATATTTTGCGACCTGTTTCCGCCAACTTCTTTACATCGTAGTCCTTTATTTCACGGCGAAGGTTTCTCTGGGCTTGTTCTTCACTGATGAATGATACACCATAACGTAAATGTACGTTGGATATGCTTTTGGCGAAACGCCATGCCGCACATGCATTTTGACCATCTGCATCAACTTTTGAAGAGTCAATCTTACCTTCAGTTACCACTCCTGCTAATTCAGGAGTTTCTTGTGTTTCTATATAGAGGTATACTTTAGTCTGCTCGTCAAGCTTTTGATATCCGCTAATGGCATTTCCATCTACTTTTATATGTCCGTTGCGGGTATTGACTAGCACATACGGTTGTTTGTCGGTCTCGAAAGTCAGTTGATAGATGGCTGATTGGTGTGAAAGCGCATATTCGGCTTTCATACGATTATCATCAAGTTCTACTGTAAAACCATAAGGGTGGATTTCCTCATTGTCATAATTATAAGCAATAACGGGGGAGAGAACTTCAGACTGTGTTGGTGTCAGATTGAAAGCTGAACGTTCACGGTGATTGGTTACAATAATAGGTAATCCGTTTACTCTTTCGGAAGTGTAATCGGCACGTTCGGGATAAATACGTAACATGCTGTTGGGCAATTGTACCGTAGGAAAAGTCGGTACCAATAAATGACTCACATTTCCAATATATGGATTGACGTAGTCCACACAACTTTTTACCGATTCAGAGTGCTCGGAGTGGCATGCTGCCAGCGACAGAATACCGGCTAACATAGCAATCGATACTATTTTTTTCATGGTTGTATAGTTTATTATTTTAGTTTTTCTTGTAATTGTTTACGTGCCTCTCCAACCAAACGTAGGTAGTAGTCGCTGCCTGTCGAGGTTTCGATAGGTACAAATATCGAACCTGGAACAGGTTTAGGCACCCTGGTGGCACATTTAAATATAGCCGTTCCTTCGTCCATTTCATCAAACATGGCTATGTAAAGCATCTGTGCTCCACTTTCGATAGCACCATCAAGTTGTTTCTTGAAAAATTTTCCTTCGTTACGGGGAATGTAGGCGTTATTATCTTTCATGTTTCCCCATGAGAATCCGGGAAAGCAAAGAGGGGCATAGTCCACCTTATTTGCATTGGTCCATTGGATATCCTGCTTGATCAGTTCCTTAAAATAAGGATAACGTGATTCGTTGAAACGAGCGACTAACCAAGGCATTATAATATCACAACGCTTTATTAAAGTATGTAGACGGACATCGTTGATAGCATCGTTGCGCAGCTCGCGCCAGAAAGCAGGAACTCCGAGCATGATACTGAATCCGCGCTTTTTCAGTTGACTGACTAAATATTCTATTTCATCTAAACCATAATGACGTCCGTCATTAAAGCCAACTCCCCAAACCGTAACTAATGGTTTGCCATTGTGGTAAAGATAAGAAGGATTGTGTGTGTGCTTAAACAGACTATATTGTCTGGACAAGGTGTCAATATCCGTCAGAACCAATTCCACATCTTGTTTGCGTATGCCACTAAGGTCGTACATGATTGAAATTGCCCGCTCATATTTCAAAGCGGAAATCATGGCATTTTGTAATACTGTATCAAAATGATTCTTGATTTTCGGATGACGGATATCAGCTACAAAACGTTGCATGAATACTCCATCCAATCCATATTCTTTCATCCAACGGAAGTGAACATCAACAGTGGATGCGTCGTGTGAAGAAAACACCTGGGCTTTGCTACCGTCTTCAAACTCAAAATCGGTGGGATAGAGTTTTGTATACTCACTGACCTCAGGCCAGAAATCAATGCTACAAGAACCTGGCTTGAATCCGTTCTTACCTGTATAATGTCGCCACTGAAGGTCGGCACCATCACCGGGCGTATTAAACCAGCCTTGATAGCCTGCCATCACCAAACCGCGATAAGAGTTGTACATTGTCTTTTTAGCCTTCTTCTGTGCATAGGCCGATGTTACGAATAAGGCAGCCCAACAAGCTATTATTATAAAGAACTTGCTAACCGAGATGCGGGTGTAAGTTTCAACTTTGATGCTCATGTTTTAATAAGATTTTTTATTGAAATTATTTGCCATACTAGATATAATAAATGGATATCTCATAAATAGTATTTGATTACTTTTAAATCATGATGCAAAGTAAAGACGATGCGTATAATAAATTGTGGAATTTGCGATTAATCTGCGATTAACTGTATATTAATTCAACAATTTAGTCTGATATCTTTAAATATTAATGTTTTTTGAGGAATCTCCTCAGCTGATAATACTTGTTTTCATGTATTATTTTCATTGTTGCGGTTGAAGTGAAGTGTATTTGAGGTCAACAATAGGTCAACAACTACCTAAATTAAGGCTAATATTACCCAAGCAACAGACTTATATCTGTGAGGTTCTACAAACTAAAAGAGGCTCTATTCCCTTAGGAATGAGCCTCTTAGTTTGTGGACCAGCCTGGGCTTGAACCAGGGACCTCCAGATTATGAGAACGATAAGATGATATTTTGTGATAGCCCACTTTGCACGTTTTCGCTGTGTATCAATTAGTTGTGGATTTTACTATTCCCTATGAAACTCACTAAATACCCCTAACTGAAACCATTTGTTTTCGCATTGTTTTCGCAGAAATGATGGAGAAAACACATAAATAGAGTATGATAGTGGCGTTTGACATGAGCATGAAAGTTAAATAGTGTCTATGAGACTTGATTTTCATCTTGTTATTGCACGAAAATGAAGATAATTCATTACCTTTGCATCATTATGTAAGGTGAGCCATGACCAAAAGGTGCTCTTTCCCCAAAAGGAAAAGTGAGTTTGCCTAACCTTCGTGGGAGGGTCATCCCATTCCGATGAATCGAAGCGTAGAGGGAGTATTAGTCGGAAGATACTTTATTTCAAACAATACGTGAGAGTTGCTTCAGGGGTTGAGACCGATTAGCAGAAGCCCGGTTACCAGTCAGCGACAGGAGACAACGAGATTGCACCGCTGCATATAACGACAATGTTTTTATCCGTCAAAGGATAGGGACTCAGTGGTTATATGCAGCGTTTTGTATATGTACGCCTCACATTACAAAGCGGCTGTGTTCAGAGGTTATGTTGAACATAAACTATTGAATGCAATGGAAAAATTAACCAAATCCATGCCCCTTTTCAAAGAGCGTGGTTGTACTGTATCACTTGCCCTTGATATTCGAACCAACAGGAGGAAATCAAGTGAGTACCCTTTATCTGTGCGTTTTACATTAGAACGTAGGGCTTTTTATTACCCGTTGGTGGGTCTTATACTGCAAAAGAGTTTTCGGACATTTGTAGTGCTGTAAAATGTAGGAGCGAGAACTACAAGTTGCAAAAGGAATGGAAGGACACGTTTATTCCCAAGTACAAGGAAATCTTGACGAATCTGAACAAGGGAGGCATCCTCACATACGAAATGGTACGTCGATGTATAATAGACGGTGAAGAAGCAACATCCATAGATGACAACGCTACTGCCTCTCAATCTTTTGTTGGCATTTGGGAGCAAGTCATCCATGATCTCCGAACAGAAGATGGCGGAGTACGCTTTACCACAGCCGAAAGTTACGAGTGTTCTCTCAAATCATTCAGAAAGATTCTTGGAGAGAATGCCATAAAAGACTTTTGTATCAGTGCGGCAGAACTTCAGAAATGGAAGGACGGAATGCACAATGGGGTAAAAGACGAGAATGGTGTGATTGTCGGGAAAATCAGCGACACTACCGCTGGCATCTATTTGCGTTGTTGCCGTGCTGTATGGAACAGGTGTGTGCATGAGGGCTACCTCAAAGATGTTCCTTATCCCTTTTCTAACAAGAAAGAGAAAGGCTTGGTAAGCATTCCCAAGAGCGCAAAGCGCAAGCAGAGTTTCCTGAACGTAAACCAGATGACAGAGCTTTATAACCTTTTCGTTTCAAAGCAATACCCCGAACATTGGACGGAAGATTATATGAAACGTGCCCATTATTCATTAGGGCTGTTCCTTGCGCAATATCTGTGTAATGGTTTCAACATGGCTGATGCCGGACGGCTGACTTACAACAGTTATTATTACCAGACAGAAGGCAAGGCGTTCCGCTTCAATCGCAAAAAGACTTCCCGAAGATGCCCCGATGGTTCCGAGGTGATAGTTCCTATTATCCCTCCCTTACAATATATCTTGGATGAGATTGCTGCGCCTCCGACTCGTGATGGCTTGGTGTTCCCCGACATATTAAAGGGAGCGGAGACAGAAGAACTGCGCCGCAAATACACAGTACAAGAAAACTCAAACGTGAAAGACCGAGTTATCAAGATTTGCCATGAGGCATTGAATTGGGATAAGTCCATCTGTCCGTCCGGTACATGGTGCCGACACTCGTTTGCTACTAATCTGCATAATGCCGGAGTGGATATGGATTATATCTCTGAAAGCATGGGGCATTCAACTTCTGATCATGCCATTACTCAAATCTACATTGAACATTATCCTCTTGATATACAGATGCAGAACAATTCAAAACTACTAAACTTGGATAATTCTTCTGAAAGGGATGCTCTGTTGGCAAAGCTGGCAAGCATGTCCACAGAAGAACTGCTCAAATTATTCAGACAACCTTAATCCGTAATGCTGATGATAAATTTCATAGAAAGGATAAAATCCTATTCCAAAAGGAAAGATGCGGCTGATATGGTTATCCGTGCATGGAAATCGGATAACAAGAAAGTGTATGCTGATTTTTGTAAGCGCATGAATGCTGTGGCTAAAGGTAATATGTCTGTTTTAATGGATATGTATCTGATGATGCGGGATTGCGTTCCACCCGAAGCCTTGATGATGTATAACTGGCTCTCTGATTTTGTGAACGGCAAGGATGTGTCAGACATTGCAAACCAACAATGGGCTGGTCAATATACCGAGACCATCGCCAGATGTATCATCAACAAGCGTTTGTGGATAGGCATCAATGTGAAAACAGGCATGGTAGAACTGCTTTCTTCTCCGAAATCAGGGCTGCTGATGGTTCATTCTGAAACACCTATTGAAATATGGAATCGTCTGCCGCAGGAGTTAAGGTCCTACTTGATTGGGCAATTAGATATGTTCATGGAAAACAGCAAAGGATGTTATCTGTTGAGCAAACTGGAAAGAAAAATGGTTTATCAGTTCCTGACCTATATCTCTCAAATTGTTTTCCTCTCTCATGCAGTATTCATTGGTGGGTTCATGGCTAATCTCTATGACCGTGTAATGGAAAAGAAAGAAGACTTGGCTTATTGTATGTATTATTTCGTGGTATTTGACCACGGTCTTTCACGTATGGCCAAGTTATTCAACCGCCTGTTGAACAATGAAGAGGTTGACCATGGCGATATACTTCTTGTAAAGTCATGCGTTACCCTGCTTGTCAATGGAAGTATAGAGATGGGCGCAGAAACTAAAGCAGACTGGGAAGATACTATAGAAGACTGTACCCCGGAAATCTGGAAGGAGGTGATGTTTGCCTTACGAAAAGTAAAAGGCAGGCGAGGCAATAGAAAGGTGATACAATCATTGGATGATATTCTTTTGGGCGACAAGGAACGTATCAAGCAGGGTATCCTTTTGTTTCTTGAAGAGAATACAGAGGACATAAGTCTTGCCTATCTGTTGAAATCATTGGTAAAGTCCGGCAAGATAAAAGCGTCCACAAGATACATGACATTCCACCGTGCCATAGAACAGTTCTCCCAACGGCATTATGGGCACGATATACCACAGAAGCGATACGGGGAAATCAAGGAACTTACTTTGAACTCACCCCAAAGAGGAAGCAGTTACACCAAAGCAAAACGAATAATAGACCGATGGACGGATTATTTTATCAGTAACGGGTAGTTGGGAAATCCAGCTATCCGTATTTATTTTGCAAACAACTGTTGTAATACGGTCGGTTAAATTAAGGTATAAATAAACCGACCAATACACAGAGTTTCACACACTACCTTTGCTTGCGAAATCGGTTTCACAGAGTTGAACCGAGACTTAAAGTATTTAACAACCAAACAAGTATAGGTATGGAAGAAAAACTCAATTTTACCCAACTACTCCAAAAGCCCATCGCCATGATGACAGGCGAGGAACTTTGCTTTCTCATCACTAAAAGTGTGGAGAGTACAGAAGCGGCCACTCCCCAAGTGGCATCCAAAGGCAACTTCTATGGCATAGAGGGTATCGCTCGTGTGTTCGGATGCAGTGTACCCACGGCAAACCGCATTAAGAAAAGCGGTGTCATAGATAAGGCTATCACACAGATAGGACGAAAAATCGTAGTGGATGCAGACCTCGCACTGTCTTTGGCAAAGGAATCAGGTGACATTCGTATCAAAGAATAGCGGTATGGATGATAATTGGAAAAAGAATCTGGCAACAGACAGTTACGGGAATCCGGTTCGTTCCATCAGTAATCTCCGGCTTATTTTCACACTGGATGAGAATCTTAGTCAGATAAGGTATGATACCTTCTGTCAGGACGATGTGTGTTTCTGCCCTTTGTTCCGCAATGTCAATGGTAAAAAAATTGATGAAGAATCAGCAGGAAAGATACAGGACTATTTGGAAAGGACATACAGAATACGTCTGACGCAGAACAAGGTATTTGAGATACTGAAGACCACTTCTTCTGAACGGAGTTTCAATCCTGTACAGGAATTCATCTCACAAGAGACATGGGACGGCCAGCCTCGTATAGCTACGACCATTATTGATTATCTTGGAGCAGAGGACACTCCGCTTGTCCGGGAACAGACAAAACTTTGGTTTGTGGCGGCTGTAACCAGAGTATTCAATCCAGGTTGCAAGTTTGACAACGTACTGACCTTGCCCGGTCCCCAAGGTATTGGTAAAAGCACCTTCTTCAAAGCCATCAGTGGGAGATGGTTCAACGATTCATTCTCTTTCGCCAGTGGTGACAAGGAGAAAGTGGAGACCATAACCAACGGTTGGATTATTGAAATCAGTGAGTTGAATGGTTTGAAACGGGCGAATGACGCGGAAGCTGCCAAGGCTTTTCTAAGCCGTTGCAGTGATTATATGCGTCCGGCTTACGGGCATAAGGTGGTGGAGTTCATGCGGCACAATGTTTTTGCGGCTACCACCAATGAGGCAAACTTCCTGCAAGGAGATAATGGAAACCGCCGATGGTGGATTATCCCTGTCAAAGGCAACGGTCATGTGTCAGATTGGTTGGATGATTTGCAGTGTTCAGTTCCTCAACTTTGGGCAGAGGCATATACATATTATAAACAAGGTATGAAACTCTATTTGTCGCCGGACATGGAGAATGAGGCCAACGAAGTGCAGATGCAACATTCCAACATTCTTGTTGACCCAATTATGGAGGACATAGAAATGTATCTGGAACGTGAGGTTCCCATGCAGTATGCAAATTGGATGATTCCGACACGACTGGCTTATCAGAAAGGAGCCTACTCAGAGCCAAATTCCACAATGACCTCACTCAATATGGTTTGTGCCCGGCAGATAATAGAGGAACTGCCCAATGATTTGGTCAGACGAAATCCGTCCAAATACACTTCGCAATACATCAACCGCCTGATGTCCATGTTTCCCAATTGGAAACGGAGTGAACAGGAGAAGGTCAAGGGGTTGCATCCAGCCTACTGCGATAAGACGGGACGGACTAAATACCCATGGGTGAGGGTGGACGCTCCAAGTGAAGAGTCCTGCGCGACACTGCCAAGTGAACAGGAATTGCCATTCTAATTTCAAAATAAGGGAAAAGAAAAACTGTGTCCTATGTCCCCTTGTCCCTTTTGCCCTCGAAAAAAGAATAAAAACATAAAGTGAGCAAAATAGAAAATTATAAGAAACGCTTGGGACACGGGACAATATAAACCAACAACATGAGAAAAGAAGAACTTATCAAACAGCTACAAGAACGTGACCCTTTGCTGGCAAATGCGGTCAGCCACATGGTTACGTATGTTCAAGACCGTTGCCCTTCCACCTTTCCAAGCAAGGAACAGACCGAGGCGGTGAACAATTACCTGCGAAGTGTCCATGCCGATGGAGACGGAAGTATGTCAGAACGGAATTGTGAAAACCGTCGTATCGCTTCACAGAACATTACCATTGCCGCCATCCGTGTATTAGACAGCCGTCAACTTGACAGGCTTCAAGATGTGCTTGACCACATTGCATACGACAAGGAGTATTATATGCCGGAGAGAGGTTACGGTATGCATTGCTGACTTTCTCTTTTGGCTGCACCATTTATAAACCATCTTCAAAATTGACAGACGATGAAAACAAACTTGAATTATTGTATAGTGCTTTCGTCAGAGCAACTTGCATATCTGGCAGGGAGCAAGTATGGCATTGACCGCATGAAAATTCTGCACCAACTTATCGAAGCGGCAGTGCTGGAAGAAACCGAATACACGATAAAAGGTTTCGCCACAACTTTGCAAGTGGGGCAAGCCGCTCTTTCGGAGGTGGATTTGTCCACCAAGTTGGGCTATGACAAAAAGACCATATCCCGTGTACTTGACAAGATGAACCAGTTGGGAATTGTCGCATCCACGCAGAGCAACCGAACAAGCGTTCACACCCTGAAATGTATATCGGCATGGATGGAAAATGGCAATCGTATAGACAATCCTTTCTATGTTCGACTAAAAGACCGGCAAGAAAAAGGAGAGAATGTTTACGCATTATCCGATGATACGGTAGCCGTCTTACCAATGACTACGCAGAAGGATTCGGATAGCCGTATGGAGGAAAACTTACCCAACTTAAATGAATGTAGGCAAACAGAAGTAATGAATGAAACCTACGTTTCTGATGCAGTTTTTTCCTTCGTAGGCAAAATGCCTGTTATATCAGATGAGGGCAGACCACTTTTCTCCTCTTCTTTCCCTACCGTTTCGGCTCCTCCACAGCTTACGGCTGAGGAAGAATCTAATGAGGATATTTCGGTAGATAGTCAGATTTAGTCATATTGGATATGGCGGTGATGCCTATGTTTTTATGTGGGGTCTTGCAAGAAGTTCCTATGTCGCACAAATTTGCTTCGCTTATTCGTACTACATAGGCATATTCCGGTAGTCGCAAGCTCCCACCGTACTGTCCAATTTTAGAAAGAAGTTTCACTCATAACACAATGAAGTATGAAGAAGAAAAAGAATATCAGCAATGAAGTTGACGAAGAAAATGACAAGAAAGTTATAAAGCGTATCCTGCGACTTGAAGCTAGGGTGACGGAACAGGAATACACCCAAGCGGCAGAACTTGCCAAAACCTGCGGTTTGTCCATGAGCAACTATGTGCGCCGCACTGCTTTAGGGCAGCACCCACGGCAACGGCTGTCTGAGCGTGAGGTAGAAGCCTTATGCAGTCTGACGGATGCGAGAGGCGACCTTATCCGTATTGCGGCAGCAGTAAAGTCCATTCAAGCGGATAAACGTGCAATGTATTTTAGCGATACCCGGTTTGTGGAACAATGGATGAGAGCTGCCACGCAACTAATCAACCGCTGGAGCCAAATAGAGAATTATCTTACCGAATAAATTTCCTTACCCGTTATGATAGCAAAAGCCAGTACCATACCGCATGGCGCAAATGCCATAAGGTATTCCGTCAATAAAGACAGAGCGGATATAGTCAAAGCCAACCTGTTGCCCGATGACATTTCACCGGAAGCGATGTACGGTCGTATGATGCTCGTGCAAAAGATGTTTGCCGAGAAAATTAACAAGGGCAGACCTCTTGGCAGAAACGTGATAAGAATTGAAATTTCCCCATCCAAGGAAGAGAGCCGAAACTGGACGATGGACGACTGGGTACGTTTGGCAGATGAGTTCATCCAGGTATTCGATTCCATAGACCTTTCCCAAAAGACCAAACGGGCTTCCTCAAAGCAGACCAATCTCAAAGGTTCACAATACATAGCCGCCCTGCATCGTGATTCTAAAAGTGGCATTCTTCACCTGCACATTGATGCCAACCGTGTGGATATTAACGGAAAAATCAACGATAGCCATAAGATTGGTGAGAGGGCTATCATGGCTGCGAATATCATCAACGAAAAACGAGAATGGGTACAGTCCAAAGAAATCGGCATACGGCACAGGCAGGAAATCTCAAACTGTTGTATGGAGATACTTCGTGCGATGGACAAATTCAGTTGGCGACAATACAAAATGGAACTGACAAAACGGGGTTACAAAGTACACATACAAGAAAATGATAAGGGAAAGGTTTATGGTTATTCCATCAAACGTGGCAATTCCAATTATAAATCATCCGTGTTGGGCATCGGGAGAAACCTTACCCCATCAAAGATTGAGGCTACTTGGGCAAAACTGCATCTTCAGGAACGGAAGTCTGAGCCGACAAATTCTATTCTCAAACAAACACGGACAGCCAACGCTGATTCTGTTGTACAACCCAAGATGGCTCCACTGCCTGTTATAAGGCACTATGATATAGCAACAGATGAATATTACAACTACCATGTGAAGATACCCGAAGTCGCAGACAATATCATCAGGCAGGAATGTTCTTTGGAGGAAGCTCATCCGTTGGCTAAGATTGAAGAGATACAACACACGGCTCTTTTACTCTTTGCCGGGTATTTGGATGCAGCTACAAGTATGGCTGCTTCAAGTGGCGGTGGCGGTTCTGACATAGGAGGCTGGGGACGAGACAAGGACGAGGATGACCTTGAATGGGCACGCCGCTGCGCAAGAAAGGCAAACAGCATGTACAAGCGCAGAAGAGGACTTCACAGATAAATCACTTTTATAATATCAAGAACATGGGTATAGGAAAATCAAGGGGCACTTCGCCTATAAATGTCAATGACATGTTGGAGGACGTCGAAATGAACCAACAAATTGAGTCAGAAAAACAAGAAATTGATAAACTTCTCATAGAAATAAGAGAAACAAAGGAAACGCTGATAAAGTTCAATGAGGATTTGGAGAAAGCTATCGCTGCCGAATGTCACATTGAGGGTGCGCTCAAAGCGATAGCTGGCAGTTGTGAGAATATTGTCAACGGCATTTGCAATGCAATTGTAAAAGCTGAACGAGACACTAAATTCAAGACAACGCTCACTCCAGAACAACTTGTCAAACTTCGGCAGCTCATAGACCATTCTGTAGAAAGTTGGATTTCGGTATTGGCAAATCATCGTTCCGAGCAAACAAGGCTTATCACCGAACATGAGGCCAATATGCGCAAAATCCTCAGACGGAATGAAGGCGTTTGGTACTCGGACTTCTGGATGAAAGTCTTGGTGATATTCCTGCTCGTTTATACAATGGGGTTGGGACTGGTTGTGTATTGTATCACATAAAACTAACAGGGACAGCCTTCCGCCCCTGTTACAGTCTGTCTATGGCGGTTATTCTGCTTACCAGCAAGTTACCAGCAAATTAAGCTGTATCTGATTTACATCGAGTTACTTTCGCTTTATAACTTTCCAGCAAATTACCAGCAAATTAAATTATGCTCTTGTATTTCTGTATAAGCAAAATGAAAGGCAGAATTATGTACGTTGATAAATCAGAATTTAGAAGCGATGGCAAAGCAGCTCTACGATTACTGGTTCGTGCAGTTTGAATTCCCCAATGAGGAAGGGAAACCGTATAAATCCAGTGGTGGAGCAATGGTTTGGAATGAAAAACTACATAGAGAGATACCCCGTAATTGGGATGTCGTTACTTTATCGGAATATTTAAATGTGTATTCAGAAAAAATTTCTGCCATTAATCTTGATGTAAATTGTAAATACGCACCGATTGAAGTTCTTCCGAGACGTAGAATGAGTTTTAATGAGTGCGCACCAATAGAAAATGCAGTAAGTGGTCTTTGCAGATTTGGTAAGAAACAAATTCTTTTATCAAATAGAAGAGTATATTTCCATAAGGTTTGTATAGCAGCATTTGACGGTGTTACAAGGGATACAGTTATTATCCTAAGCCCAGTTAACAAAGCATTATTAGGATATGCTTATCAAATAATCAATGATGATGTTTTCATAGAATATGCAACAAGACATTCATATGGTTCAGAACAGCCTGTTTTAAGTTGGGAGTCAGCTAAAATATATAAAACTTTGAAACCCAGTAATCAATTAAATGTTACTTATAGTAAGCGTATTAGTCCAATTATAGATTCTGTTATCAGAAATGAATTAGAAATAGCAAAATTGACTAAGCAGCGAGATGAACTTCTTCCGCTCTTGATGAATGGTCAAGTGTCGGTAAATTCTGATTTAGCTGTCCTTTATATTATATATAAGAACATAAACATCAGAATTATGAAAGAAAACATCATTCAGGCAATAGTTGCGGAGATGCAGCGTGACTTGGACTGCCGACAAATGGCACGGCTTAAAGCTGTGCTTGCATCAGAGTTACATAATGTAGAAATAGTCGAAAAAGAAGATTGTTCCAAACAACAAGCGCAAGAGAATGAGCATCTTCTAAGCTCGTTTATTTCGGCAAAGAAGATAGAGGGGTGCTCAGAGAAGACATTGGCATATTACCGTAATACTATTGAGCGATTATTACTTACGCTTTCAGTAGCGATTTGTCATATAACAACATCAGATATTCGAGCCTATCTATCCGATTATCAGGAAGAGCACCAATCCAGTAAAGTGACCATAGACAACATGAGACGCATCTTCTCCAGCTTCTTTGCATGGTTGGAAGATGAAGATTATATTGCCAAAAGTCCCGTTAGACGTATCCACAAGGTTAAGACAGATTCGCTTGTTAAGGAGGTGCTTTCTGACGAGCAGCTGGAGCAACTGCGGGATAGTTGCACCAACAAACGAGACCTTGCCCTTATAGACATTCTTTCTTCCACGGGCATTCGTGTGGGTGAATTGGTTAAGTTGAATCGTGAAGATATTGACTTCCATGAACGCCACTGCGTGGTATTTGGCAAGGGCAACAAAGAACGTGTTGTTTACTTCAATGCCCGAACTAAACTACATTTGCAGCAATACCTTGATGAACGCACAGATGACAATCCTGCTTTATTCGTTTCCCTCCACTCACCTCATACTCGCCTAACAATTAGCGGTGTAGAAGTAAGAATCCGGGAATTAGGAAAGTCCCTTTCTATGCCTAAGGTTCATCCGCATAAGTTTCGTCGTACACTTGCAACAATGGCTATTGACAAAGGTATGCCCATTGAACAGGTGCAACGTCTGCTCGGTCATGTGCGTATAGATACTACCTTGCATTATGCCATTGTGAACCAAAACAATGTAAAGTTAGCCCATAAGAAATACTTGGGATAAGTAATCATGCTGGATTCTGCTTGAAAATGTGTAACTTTGCATCCAAATAGGATGCAAATGGATAAACAGAAACTGGGAGATATTGCCACTGTAGAAATTAGTGGGGTTGACAAGAAAACAAAAGACGGCGAACAAGAAATCCGGCTTTGCAACTTTGTTGATGTCTATTATAACTGGGCTATAACCACAGCTCAGCATGATGGCTTTATGTTTGCGACTGCCCGTCCCAATGAGATTTCCAAGTTCCAATTAAAGAAAGGTCAAGTAGCTTTAACCAAGGATAGTGAGACTCGTGATGACATTGGTGTTCCCACTTATATTGCCGATGATTTTGATGATGTTATCTTGGGGTACCATTGCGCCCTGATTACTCCAAACAAAGATATTTTAGATGGACGTTACCTAAACGCCCTTCTGCATACTGACTATGCAAAGAAATATTTCGCTTGTAATGCTTCTGGAAGCGGACAACGCTATGCGTTATCCGTTGAAGCGCTCAATTCGTTTCCTGTCCCTATGATTCCATTACAAGATCAAGAGCGAATAGGCGAAATACTCTCTGCATTAGACAAGAAAATTGAACTCAATCGTCGGATAAATCAGAATTTAGAAGCGATGGCAAAACAACTTTATGATTACTGGTTTGTGCAATTTGACTTTCCGAATGAGGAAGGCAAACCGTATAAATCAAGTGGTGGAGAAATGGTATGGAATGAGAAATTAAAGCGTGATATTCCTGCGTCATGGAAAACCAAGGCGATAGAAGATATTGCTGATGTTTATAATGGTGCAACCCCTTCAACTGTTAATGAACAAAATTATGGAGGAGATATTGTTTGGATTACTCCGAAAGATTTATCTGATCAGAAGCAAAAATTTGTATATCAAGGAGAACGTAATATTTCGCAAGCAGGATATAATTCTTGCAGTACTCATTTATTGCCTCCAAATACAATATTGATGTCAAGCCGTGCGCCAATAGGTCTGTTATCTATTGCTAAGACTGAGTTGTGTACCAATCAAGGATTTAAGAGCTTTGTTCCCAAAGCGGAAAACATATCAACTTACCTGTATTATTATCTAAACATTCACATCAAGCAGATAGAACAACTAGGCACTGGAACAACATTCAAAGAGGTTTCTCGTGAAGACGTGCTGAAATTTCCAATTCTAAAGCCAAGTGATGTAATCTTGGATTTATGGGAAAAGCGAGTGTCAGCTCTTAATAACAAACAGTTTGTAATTCAAAAAGAAACCGAATTCCTTACTAAGCAACGCGACGAACTTCTACCACTTCTGATGAACGGTCAAGTATCGGTAAATTCTGATTTATCGCTCGGTTAAGTTCTATTTTGCGGTCAATTGACCGCAATAACTTACCGATGCGTTTTTGCTCAGATAATTTGGGAATCCACACTGTGCAATCCTTGATTTTATCAGGTGAAGTGTGACGAATTTTAGTCTGTTGGGCAGCAGCACTTAGCTGTTGCTTAACGAGGGCGGAGGATATGAGATAAAATGCGAAATCCTTATCTAACAAGTCTTCCTTGCAGATAATCTTTGCTACATCTTGACTTTGTATGTATTTGCCGCTTTCAGGAATAATGGCAGTAGAACCAAGCAAGCCTATTGCCTGTTCTGTCAAAGGGGTAATAATATCTCCCTCTTCCATTAGAAACTCAGATTTGAAGTCTCCGACATAATAAAGATTGTCCTTGGACTTGTTCTCTTTAAAACAGTTGTTCTGATAGTCGAAATTGCCACAAGTCAGACGGATATATTCACCCTCAGTGGCGTAATACTCGCCACTGAGACTTGCACCTCTTGTAACATCAAGGATTTCTCCCAATTTATATTTCTTAAGCTCCATGCTAAATTAATATTCTTAAATGTTCATCTTTTTGCTTGCTCGTTATTGTATACTGTAACAATATAATCTATAGCTGATGATTTGTATATAGAGGGAACTCCTTTTGGCACAATTCCCGTCTCTTCAAAATTTTCTTCTTGACTTTTGTTCCTGAAATTAAAAATAGAATAATCAGGATTAGCTTTCATATTCGTTTCATTAATAATTCTCCAAATATCGTTAGTGCTAATAGAGATTTTTGTTTTTACTTTAGATGCTAATTCCTTAGCTGATAAAGGATATTCTTTTAGTCTATTAATCTTTTCTTTTTTTATAACTTCAACAGTATTTATAGGTTGCACCTCACCTACTAGCTTTAGTGCAGGTGCGCCATCTTTCTCATTGAATGAACCTTCTTTAATCCACTTTATACCTTGCACAAGCGAATCATCAACTACAAGAATTTGAGCGTTGTTTTTTGATAATTCTCCCTTGTCAATGTCAAGAATTGCAGCATTTTGTGGACCAGCTTTAGCGATTTTAGAAACCAAATCTATCCATTGTGAGTTTTGTTTTTCTATACGATGATTTATGATTGCTTCTAATTCTGCCGCTTGAATTTTTTGAGTTCGACCTCCATATCGGAAATATATTTCGCCATTTTTAAGAATGTCAGTTTCATCCTTTTTGCAAATTATTGGCTTAACAGCGGCCTCATCTATATGAAAAATGCCATATTTTAGCCCGTCTATCTCAACAACATCATGTTCCCATTGAATATTACCAGAGAAATCTTCCAGAAGAAATCCTGTAATCTTTTCTGGATCAAATTTGTCTAATAACGTTGATGATTTTTCGTTTAGTCCAATTAACTCACGTTTTGGCCTATCTTTAACACCAAAGATAAGCCATCCTCCTTTGTTATTAGCAAATGCCGCAAAGTCTCTAAAATATTCAGCTAATCCAGCATAATTAAAAGCTTCCTTAAATTCTAAAGTTTGACTTTCTCGATGGTATAAGTTACCATCTTGTCTTACTTTCAATAATCGTTTAACATCTTCAATATTAATCATCACAGTATACGTTTATTATTAGAAAGTATGTCATCTTTTTACTGTATTATCACCCAATTTTGCTTCTATCTCTTCAATCGTTGGTATTGTTCCATCCACCTTTTCTGGATAGAGTTTAGATAACTCATATTCAGATATTCCTAAAGGAAGATTACTTCCCTCCAATGCGTATTGCGCAAGTAATGAATCCTTTTGACGACAAATGAGCAAACCAATTGTTGGATTGTCTCGTCCTTCTTTTTTAAGGATATGGTTGCATGCAACAACATAACCGCTTAACTGTCCCAAGTCTTGAAAGTCAAACTCGCCGATTTTGACTTCAATTACCACATAACATGACAAATTTATGTTGTAGAAAAGCAAATCTATGAACTTTTCCTTTTGCCCGATTTGAAGCCGATATTCTTTTCCAACGTAGGCGAATCCCGTGCCGAGTTCCAATAAAAAATGCGATATATTGGCCAGCAAAGCATCTTTAAGAATCTGCTCGTTGTAGGGTTTTGTGATTCCTGTAAAGGCAAAATTGTAAGGGTCTTTCGTCAGTTCTTGTGCGAGATCGCTTGCTTCGTCCGGTAATGTTCGGGTGAAGTTTGTTAGTGCCTTGCCTTCTCGTTCATATAACCCTGAGTCCATAAAGTTGAGAAGCACATCACGACTCCAACCCTCTTTCATGGTTTTTTTAACATAAAAGAAAGCCTTTTCAGGTTCAGTTCCATACCTGTCAATCAAATAACGGTGGTGCCCCCAAGGTATGGAAAAAAGCATTTCTTCTAATTGTCCCACAACTTGTGGGACAACTTCAGAGGAATCTTCCGTGACTTGTGGAGCATTTCCATCCTCCAATTGTCCCACAGCTTGTGGGACAACTTTTAGGTATTGGGAATAAAGCAAATAAAATTTCTTTGCATAGTAGATGTTGGTACGTGAAAGTCCTGTTGAGTTTGGGTTCTTGAGTTGCAAATCCACAGAGAGATTTTTAATGACACTCTGTCCCCAACGTTCTTCAACGTGCATTTCTTCTATATCTCGGCCGAGTTCCCAATAATACTTGAGCAGTTCTCGGTTTACTCTTACGGCAGCCTTGATTTGACTTTGGCGATAACGCACACTAAGGTCTTCTACCCACTGGGTGTAGTCCTTATCTATGATGGTCAATCCTTTACTCATTGTTACCTACATTTGCGTTGAAATGCAAAGCATCCAACTGTTTCATGATTTCTTCTTCCAGCCGATGACTTTCTGCAAATTGCTCGGAAAGCGTTTGTTTGTAATTTGCCATACGAGCATTAAACTCGTCCTCAGTAATATCTACATAATCAATCTTTATGTCGAAATATTGTCCGGCTGAGAGAGAATATCCCTTTTCTTTTATTTCATCGTAAGTAACGGCTACAGAAAAATCCTCCACAGCTTCCTTTCGTTGGAATGTACCGACAATCTTTTCTATCTCTTCGTCATTTAGACGTACTTTCTTTAATCCGTTGGCATCTTTGTATTCCTCACCCAATTTGCTGGCGTCAATCAAGATAACCTTATCTGAGGTTGCAGACTTGTCAAAGAACAGAACACTTACATTCGTACCCGTATTGGCAAACACATTGCTTGGCATGGAAACGCAACCATACACAATTTTTTCATCTACTATCTTGTGAAGTATCTTGTTTTCAATGCCACTTTTAGCTGTGATAAATCCTGTCGGGATGACAATCGCACCTTTACCCGTCTTTTTCAGTGAATTGATAACATGTTGAATGAAGCAAGTATAGATTGCCATTGATTCTTTTTTCTTGGCAGGCACGTTTGGAACTCCTGCCCAGAAACGTGCTGGCATGGCAGCTATCTTTTCTCTTGTATCTGAGAAATCCATTTTGAAGGGCGGATTGCTGACCACGAAATCAAACTGTCGTAACTGTTGCCCATCATCACTCTTATGATAAGGATTGACAAGAGTGTCGCCTTGAATGGCATTGTCAAGCGAAGAGACAAGCCCGTTGAGTAACAGATTAAGTTTCAACATCTTATTACTACGTTGAGAAATATCTTGCGAGAAGATGGTACAACGGTCTTCACCAATCTGGTGACTAAGTGCCATAAGAAGGGTTCCTGTTCCTGCTGATGGATCATAACATTCCATACTATGAAGGTCAGCATTGTCACCCACCAAAAGACGGGCCATAATCGTGGCAATAGCATGAGGAGTATAGTATTCCGCGTACTTACCACCTCCGGCTGTATTGTAGTCCTTTATCAGGTACTCAAATATACTGGAGAAGAAATCGTAGTTTTGAGCAAATGCCTCTTCAAAAGAGAAGTTCACAAGCTTGTCCACCAAAGCACGAGCGAATGGCGCACGTTGTGCCGTGTCAGTCACAAACGGTGTTAAAGCCTCAAACAAAGGAATCTTTGTGTTGGCAGTTGTTTGCGTAGAGAAAATATCCGCATTTTGCTCCGCAATGTCTGTCATCGTGGAATCAAAGATTGTATCGAAATCCCCTTTGCTTTGCTGGTTCCAAAGGTTAGCTATCAGGTGATAAGGCTCAAGCATAGGAACATCGGGCGAAATGGCACTTTGGATAAGCATACGCTCATCATCCGAAAGGTTCTCGTATGCCGTTTCCCATTTCACATCCCCTATCAGTTTCTTGGCAATATCGCTTTTGGCGTTTTTCAACTCATAGCCAAACTTGTCGTTCAAGAATTTATAGAGAAACACCTGAGTGATTATCTTATATTCGTTGCCATCGTTGCCCATACCGTAAGACTGGCATGTCGCTTTCAGTCCGTCAATGAGCTTTAATGTTTTTTCTTTTATATCTGACATAATTCCTTCTTTTTAAGCCATGCCGTATGTGGCATTGTATTGGTTGATATATTGTTGTGAAATTCGTTGCTGGATGAACTTATAATCGTCCATTTCCGGCCTTATTTGTGGAAAATGATACAAGCACCCATTGATAAGAGCCATTACCGTGCGCCCGAAGTATGCATCTTTTTTCAAAATATCGTTACGGTCATATACTTTGGCATCCACATCCTCTTTGATAATATTGAGAATGGCTACAATCTCATCATCAAGGAATGAGAACATCGGCTTCTGCCCTTTCTCTTCTCTTTGTTTGTTGACCTCACGGATGCGCTTGTGTACTCGGGCAAACTTCTCATCCCCTTTATATTTCTTTACCAAAGCATTATTTCGTTTTTGCAAGTCCTGCAAACGGGTTATGATTTCATCCAAAGCCTGAGTCTCTTCGTTGAACTTGGCTATGCTGTCAATCACAAAGCCATGCTCCTTGAAGCGTTCCATAAAAGCATCACGCAGCGACATAAATTCAGGATCGTCTTGGTCGAAGTTCTGGGTAAACGAGGCAATGGTGCGTTGCCATTTCTCTTTCAGCTCCGCTCCACCCGAAATAAGGCGCATTTCTTCCTGTCCAATCTTAGAGAAGGTGAACTCTATATCCATCATCGCCTCATTGATTAGTGTCTTTGTTTCATCACCAATGCTAAAAGCTTCCTTTTGGTTGATGATGCCAATACGCCTTTGTACTTCGGAAAGCAACTGAGGCAACTTCGTGATTTCAAGTTTAGCGAATTGTTCCTTCATGTCCTCATCGCCGAAAGTACGCACGAGGTTTGCCATATTTTTCGCAGATTCCAAAGCCTGTTTTAGGTCAAGCAGAACAGCCTTGTCTTCTTCCGTGGAAATCTCCGAAGAAAACTCTTCCGCATTATCGTAGGAATAATCGAAGAGAGTCTGGCGTACTTTTTTCATTTGTGCCACAATCTCGTCCTTGTCCTCAATCACTTGAGTGAAAGTGTCTGTGGCATTGCCGTCACCAGTCTCATCCACATCGTTAAAACGATTCAACTCTTGCAGATAAGCCTCGTTTGTTTCTTTGAAGTTACGTTTAATGTCAGCAAAGTCAATGACAAATCCGTAACGCATTCCGGGATATGGACGATTTACACGGGTAATGGCTTGAAGTAGATTATGGTCTTTCAGCTTACGACCGAAATACAAACGCTTCAAACGAGGTGCGTCAAAACCAGTCAATAGCATGTTGAAGACAATAAGGATGTCCACGGTCATATTCTTTTTGAAATCCTTGACTATCTGTTTTCTGGTTTCCTTGTCGTCTATGTCGTGGAGAATGATTCCGGCTTTCAGTGGTCTATACTTTGATTTATAATCCACTTCGGGTTCACCTACCACAAACGTCCCGTCAGGGAGCTTAATCTTGATTGGCTTTGGTTGGTATTTCTGCCACTCCTCTTGGAATACATCATAAAGCCGTCTTGCTTGTTCACTGGTTTCGCAGATGACCATACCGCCTAATGTATCATCTCCTTGTATCTTACGAAACTCTTTCAGGTCCTTCATGATATAGTGAGCCAGCTCGTTCAAATAGCTGGGGTGCTCTATGATTTCCGATTTGCGGATGTCTTTCTTTTGTACCAATGTGTCCAGCTTGTCGTACATGTCCGAAAGTCGCTCTTTGTAGGATGTTTCAATATCCTCACGAATGATTTTCAGCGTATAACCGTCTGCAATGGACTTGTCATAATAATAGGTATGCAGGTAAGTACCGAAGACCTTGCAACTTGCACGTTCCTCTTTTAACAGCGGAGTACCCGTGAGGGCTATCTTTATCGAATCAGTGTCCGCATCAAAAAGGTTGGCAAGAAAACATCCACCGGGCTTATAGCCACGGTGTGCTTCATCGAGAATGAAAATACGTTGCAGATTTGTAGCATAATCATTGATGCGTACTTTTTCCTTATCCTCTGCAAAGCGTTGTATATTCACGACTGTAATTTCAGCTTGACCGCTTGTTCCTTGTTGTGCTTGGTTGCTGCGGAACTGCTCCATCAGTTCTGCCCTTGTGTTAGCTGTTGAAACCACCAGCCCACGGGCTTCAAATTCTTGCGTGGCTTGCTCCAACAAATCAAGGCGGTCAACAATGAAATAGAATTTGGCGACCTTGTTCTGCTTAGAATAAAAGTCATTGAGAATATAAGTCAGATAATAAGACAAGGCTGTCTTTCCACTACCTTGTGTATGCCAAACTACGCCCGATTTTACCCCCTCGGCAAGTTTCTTACGAATAGCCAACGATGCAAACAACTGCTGGTAACGCATGATATGCTTTTGGTCGGTAGATTCAATTTTGCCGTCCACTTCTCGCTCCATGCGGACGTAAGCGATACCATATCTAATGATATACAATAAGCGTTCTGGCGAACACATGGAAGTCAATATGCGGTTTGTGGGCGTATTGAAGTCGAGATTCGTTTGATATTCGGGACTGGTATGGATTACCTGACAGTTGTAATCAGACAGTATTTTCTTTTCCACTACCCTGTCAATCTCCTTATATGGATAATCATGATGGTATGGAGCAATTTTCTGGCCGCTTGGGTTTTCCTCACGGAAGCAATTGAATGGAGAATAAGTGCGTGCGCCTGTACAATAGAAAGCCCCTTGTATGGGTACGATACCACCCAACGCATCATATTCCATATTATTACTGAAAATCATCAGTTGGGTTATATTGATGAAGCGACGGAACTTCTTATTCGGGAAACGCTCTTTGTTCATCCGTGCGCTTTCTGCCAGCATACCACCATGATTATTTGGTTTCTTTACTTCTACAAAGCAAAGCGGCAGTCCGTTTACAAACAGGGTGATGTCTGGTCGGAACTCATCCTGACCATTCTTGCAGGTAAACTCAGCTGTAAAATGGAAAGTATTGTTTTCGATATTGTCAAAGTCAATCAGTTTTACAGGAGATATGGCTTTAAGGCGGTTGTAAAAACCACGACCGAGGTCATCATCGTTCAACTCTTTGCGAATGTCTCTCAATATTTGGAGATATTCTCCCTCATGTCCTGGATTCAGTTTTTTGAACTGTTGCTCAAAAACAGGTAAAAGAATATTCGTGTCACCGTCATAGACTGTGCCGTTCTTATCTTCACTCTGCTTACCAAAGTAAGTATATCCTATTCGGGTAAGATGAACCATTGCAGGCATCTGTACCCGAGTCGCTTCAGAAAACTGTTTCATGCCTTTTGAGACAATATATATGATTTATACTCGCGAACTATCAATTCTTTAATATCTACTTCCAACAAATCTGCAATCCTTAGCAGACTGGTTATATCTGGCTGCGATGTGTTTGTACACCATTTTGACACAGTTGATGGATTAACCCCCATTTGTTCTGAAAGCCATTTGCTGGTACGTTTTTTCTCTACTAAAACGAGTTTAATTCTGTTTACGTCTTCCATTATTGCATCTTTTGATTGCAAAAATAATGATTATTTTTCATTTTCGTTATTGTTTGGCAATAAATTTATTAACTTTACACTCGAATATTTAAATCAGATAGGCTATATGAATATTATATTTACTGCCAAAACAATTATTGATGGAAACTTTGTACTGAAAGAGCCAGTACAGATATTATATTGTTTACATAAAATTAGTTTACATCTTGAGGGCGGAATGTACATGTTATCTGTTTCCAAAGAGATTAGTATTGAGCATTCAGATTTAGTCGAATTGTCTAAAAATGGAGAAAACAAATCATTTACCATGAATGTGGACAAATACCTTGACAGTAGGATGCTTGATATATTTCGTAATATAGAAGTTTATGGTGGATTTCAACATGGCATAATGAAAGTCTATTATAATGAATACTTAGACTTATCATGGACAGACAAGGCTAAAAACGAGTTATTGTTTTCTATGAGAAAATCATTAAACAAACAGAAAAAGGTATTAATTACTAGTGACAATTTCTCTAAACTAATGCTTGATAAAACATTTATACCAGAAGCCAAAGTTCCATATAATTTCTTTCGAGAAGCTAATAGCTATCTAGACAAACTAGATTATATTTCTGCTTATATTCATTTTTACATGATTTTAGAATATTGTTTTGCAAAGGGTAAATTTTCTGGAGAGCAAAAACAGAATTTTAAGAAATCTAACATGCTTAAATATGCTGTATTATCGACAATAAGCATGATTAAAGAGCGGAACTATGATTTGTATTTAGAGATTAAACAGGAATGCACCGATAAACACAAAGAACTGAATTTTGATTCTCTTATTGACATAATGTATTGTTATCGCGGAGAGTTGTCACACGCAACGAAAAGAGCTGTTTATGAAGAAAAGCAAGAATTGGTAAAACCAATAACACTCTTCATTTCATCTGTTTGCTTTTCTGTTTGTGGCAACATGAAAGTATATTGTGATAAATTTGTTTCGGAAGATACACGAAAACGCAGAGTGAATGATCACATTCAAGAATTAGAAAAGCGACTTGGACTTGAATAACATCAAATTCTACCCAATAACAAATAAAATATCACAGAGATTAACTAATATTCTATTTGTAATAATGTGAAACTCAAACCTTTTGTTTTCGCATTGTTTTCGCAAAACGAAAATCAGCGATTTACGCACAAACGTAAGTCGCTGATTTTGAAAGTGGACCAGCCTGGGCTTGAACCAGGGACCTCCAGATTATGAGTCTTTTTGTATGATATTTCATGCAATCATATAGAGTGTAAATGCCTTGATAATCAAACATGATTGTGCTTTGTGGTTTGCAGAAGAATCCCTATATTTGCAATAGTTTTCGTGCGAAAAGGTCACCTGAAGGTCACCAAATCACAGAAAATCTCACTTGTAAATTAATGCATTATGAAGGAAGAAAACGCTATTAAGGTCACCCAAAAAGCAAATAAGGAGCTAAAGACCACTTCAAGAGGTGAAAAATGCCTTGCAAAGTTTACCGCTGCAAATGGCAATGTGTATGGTTCGTTGACTCTTGACATACGAAAAGCAGGAGATTACTCGCAACCGCTTCCTGTTGCCGTGCGTGTATGTCATGCCGGGCAGAAAGTTTTTCTTCGTTTGGGCAAAACATATACAATGGAAGAATGGTTGGCTCTCTGCGATTATGAGAAAAGTGGTCGTCGTATTCAATTGACAGAGAGAAACGACATGAAGAATCTGATGGATAGAGTGGAACTTATAGCCAATCAACTTATTTCAGAAAACAACTTCTCTCTTCGTAAATTACAAGACAGATTCCAAGGCAGAAAGGATGATGACAGCACCATTATTACGGTGTGGGATTCATATATCCAATCGAAGACCAATGAGGGCAAAGCTGGTTCAGCTCGTTGTAGCAAGGATGTGCGCAACCGTTTTGTAAAAGACTTGGGAACAGACGTATCCTTTGCTGATATTAACAGGGAGTTTATCATGAAGTGGGTAAGAATCATGAAAAAGAACGAACTGAGTACCACCACTATTGCCATCGCGCTTCGTAGCCTGAGAACCATTATCAATATGTGTATCTCAAATGGTCTGATGAAAGGAGATACCAAAGAGATGTTCAAAGACACAGGTTACAATAAAGCCCAAAGCCGCAAGCATGAGTTTCTTGATGTGGTTACCATGCGTAAACTTTATGACTTCTGGAAAGCTGACGAGGCAAAAGACAAGGACGGAAACGAGTTGTTCCTTGGGCGAGAGAAGCATGCCATATTTCGCGACCTTGGATTATTTCTTTTTATGTATTTAGGCGATGGACAAAACCTTGCCGATACTCTCCGTCTGACTTATGATGAACTATACTATGCCACTCATGGCAAACAGCTGCGCTTTCTTCGGCACAAGACTCGCGAGCGAAACGAGAGTGCCAGCGAAGTGATATTTCCCGTTACCCCTGAAATACAAGAGATACTTAACCGATACGGTAATGTCCCTAAACTTGGAAGGCGAGTATTCCCCATAATGAATGAGCTTCTTTCGCCCGAGCAAGAAATATGGGTTATCCAACGCTACAATAGATACATACGTGAACACATGGCCAAAGTTGCCAAGCTGTTGGAAATGGAGCAAATGCCATCACCGACTTGGGCAAGGCATAGCTTCGCCACCAACCTTAATAATTCAGGAGTTGTACCTTATAAATACATAAGCGACAGCATGGGACATAGTGGTAGCGGTGGCATTACCTCCAATTATATCGGTGCTTATCCTCTTGCAAAAATGCTGGAGTATAATCATTATCTACTCAATGAGAAGCCCAAGGAGGCTACCCCGGTTGTAGATAAGAAAGCCTTGCTTGAGATGCTGAAAGGTTTGAGTGAAGAGGAGCGGATGGAGTTAATAGCTAATTTATCTGACTAATACAATCCGTTTATCACAAGAATACCAAATGAATTACCGCAAAAATACGGAACAAAACACCACAAAAACACCGAATGAAATGCCGCAAAAAAATGGATTGAATTACCACAAAAAGGGCGAATTAGCAATGCAATTTGCAGAAAATTTATATCTTTGCCATTGAAAAAGTGTATTATATGAGTTATTATAAAAGAACTGCCGATGCCCTGCTGCAAGATTTACTGGATGCATTTGGGGCAGTATTGATAGAAGGTCCCAAATGGTGCGGTAAAACCACTACGGCATCTCAACTTGCCAATAGCATCTTGAGAATGCAAGACCCAAGTATGCGTGAGGAGTATTTAGCCACAGCTAAAACTAAGCCATCCATTCTGTTAAAAGGAGATACGCCCCGTCTTATTGATGAGTGGCAAGATGCTCCAATGTTGTGGGATGCGGTACGAACAACTGTTGATGATCGCCAAGTCCCCGGACAATTTATACTCACTGGTTCCAATGCTGTTGACAAATCTCAAATACATCATTCTGGAGCTGGTCGTATTGCCCGATTGCGTATGTTGCCTATGAGTTTGTGGGAGTCGCAAGAATCTACGGGCGAAGTTTCATTGAAAAAACTTTTCAACAATCCTGATTATGATATTGACGGTAAAATGTCTAAGATGACCGTCGAAGACCTAATCTTTGCTGCATCCCGAGGTGGATGGCCGGCTTCTTTGTTGGCTCGTACTCCAAAGGCTCAATTGCTTGTGGCAAAGAACTATGTTCAAACCATTTGTTCTGATGATGTTTCCGGTATTGACGGCAAGAAAAGAGATGCCAAACTGACCAGTATGATACTTCGGGCTTATGCCAGGAATGTTTCGACATTGGTCAAGAAAAAATCTCTTTTGGATGATGTAACCTCGTCTGGCGAAGTAAGTTGCCACATAGATACATTTGATGATTATGTTTCGGCTTTGGAAAAACTATTTGTTATCCAGAACATAAGTGCATGGTGTCCTGCCATAAGAAGCAAGACCGCTATCAGAAGCAGTGTAAAACGATGCTTCTGTGACCCTTCTATACCGATTGCCCTTTTGGGGTTATCTCCAGAGGCATTAAGTATGCAGCTTAGGACGTTTGGATTTATCTTTGAGCAGATGTGTATTCGTGACCTAAAGGCGTACACCATTGATTTAAACAGTCATGTATCTTACTACCATGACCGATACGATTTGGAAGCGGATATAGTGCTGCATCTGGAAGATGGACGTTATGCTTTAATAGAGTGTAAGCTTGGCAGTAGCGAAATTGATGAAGGAGCTAAACACTTACTCGAACTCAAAAGGCTCATACAGGAGCACAACAAAACGGAAAAACAAGTACCTCTTCGGGAACCCGATTTGCTTATTGTTATGACTGGTGGAAGCATGGCTTACACTCGTCTTGATGGAGTAAAGGTTATTCCGTTGGCGTGTCTTAAGGATTAACCAATCAGCACATTATTTATATGGACGATGAAATGAAGGAACTTCACCATAAAGACTATCCCTGTCAATCGGAAATGCAGGAATGGCTTGAGACGAATCGGGAAATCTATTCAGACTTTAAGGGCAAGATTCAATCAGTCTTAAGGAATCCGTTGTGTGATAACTACAATGAACTGATAGACGATGAAATGGCCACGCTCCAAAGCATAATCTTGGAGATTATGACCACAGAAGAAAATGCCGATAAGATAATTGACAGATTTGCCAATGCCATAAAAGATGGAAATGTGTCCGCTTGTTGTCTGTATTGCTATTTGGAACTGGATAATGGGGTTGAGGAAATAGAAAATGCCATGACCAACTTTGAGCAATCTGAGGATGCAAAATATATCAAAGATGGTATTCATACCTATTTAGAGGACAAGAAACGTGAAACTCAGGAGGCGGTCAACAAGGAATTGAATTTACTGAGTTTGCGCCGCTGGCACTATGACCATCCCGAAGACTATCAAGAATTCACAAATCTTTTTGCCAAAGCATACGAAGGTGACATGACTTTCGTTCTTAAAGGTATTACTTACTTGACTGAAATGCTATCACTCAATGGAATTAAAGGCATTGCAGAATTGCTTGAAAGTCTTTGTCCCGGAACAGAAAGCTACAATAAAGCCCAATTCGCAAGCAACCATCTGCAAGTCCATGAGAAACTGACAACCTTGTTCGATTCTACATTTAATCAAGAGGCTACGAAACAGAAGTTACTGCATAACAATCCTTTCATGTGCAGTGCGTTCTACTGGATGATATTTGACGATGGTTTTGTTAAGGTGGCAGATTTACTTTCTAAAACAATGATGGATGAGAGCTCCTCCGTCTGGCAGAAAGGCTTTGGAGGAGAATTCGTAAGGTCTTTAATGCTTGCCAGCCTTGACAAAGCGGCTTATACCAAAGGCGCATGGAAGTCTATGGGTAAAAATGGTGTAGCAAAAGAAGTGGTCAGCTCCACCTTACAAGAATCCAAAGGTCGGCGTGGACGCAAGCAAGCCTGTGTCCTGCTTGAAGAAATGCTTATACAACCTCATGTGGAACTTCTTGCCAATGAGATACAGATAATATTCACCGAATGGATGGAAACAAATGGTACAGATTCCGTTCTTGCCTATATCTTTGCTGCGTTGGCTAATGGTGGCTTGCTTAATGACTCTTATAATTACCGAACTTTCCATACTGCCATTTTGGAGAAGTTCCCGTCTCTTGGATTCAAATCTGGCTTTGACTGGGCAGAAGCCCTTTATAATGCCATTATCAATGAACATGACTATGATTATAATTTGAATTTGTCAGAAAGAGCCATTCAAATTGGAAAGGAACAAGCGAAGTTGATAGGCATAAGACTGCGCACTCTGCTTTCCCCTGATGTATATTGATTCCACCATAAACGCTTGATTAGTTAAAAAGAAACGCTATCCTGTTAAAAGCACCTCGGCAGAAATCGACACGATTTTTACCGAGGTGCTTTCTTTGTGTTCTATAATAATTTCGCGGCATAATCATCTAAACAACATATTATGCAAGGAAATTTTATCATGTTACAGAAGGATGACCTCAAGCAGGTTGTTTCCGAATTAGTGGAAGAGTTGGTAGGAAAGAAATCCCAGCCCGATTTGACATCAGAAGAGAGTGACGAATACTATACGCGCGACCAAGTATGTGAACGTCTTCACATCACCTACACCACTTTGTGGCGTATGCAGAAAGAGGGCATTATCATCGTTCACAAGTTAGGTGGGCGTAACCTTTACTCAAAAAGGGAGATTGTTTCACTTGTGAAATCAAAAGTACAGGGCCACGGTTGTAGTGAATTGAACGTATAATCCCAAGAGAAACAATATGGAAGAATTATACATTCGGGTAGGTACCACCATATATAAGGTAGTGCAGCAGCCATTGGCCGATGGCACAACAGTCATTCGGCGAATACAATGGAGCTTTGGTACAATCCGGCAAGATTACGGCAAAGACAATATTCCTCCCATCACAAAGTATAATGGCTTTTGTACAGTGCCGAGCCATACTAACTACCAAAAGGAAATCGCTGGCTTTTACAATCTCTATGAACCAATTGACCACGTTCCGACAGAAGGTGATTTCCCCGATATTGAGAAATTGTTGTATCACATCTTTGAGGAACAATACGAATTAGGAGTGGACTATATGCAATTACTCTATACGCTGCCTACACAGAAATTGCCCATACTCCTATTGGTATCAGAGGAACGTAACACAGGCAAGACCACATTCTTGAATTTTCTCAAAAGTATCTTTCAAGACAATGCCACCTTTAATACAAATGAGGATTTTAGGAGCCAGTTCAATGCAGACTGGGCTGGCAAACTTCTTATTGTGGTAGATGAAGTTTTACTGAGTCGCAGGGAAGATTCCGAAAGGTTGAAGAATCTCAGCACTGCCCAAACCTACAAAGTGGAAGCTAAAGGAAAAGACAGGCAGGAGGTGAACTTCTTTGCCAAATTCGTACTCTGCTCCAATAACGAACTCTATCCCGTTATCATAGATCCGGGAGAAAATCGCTATTGGGTACGCAAAATCCGTCCGCTCGAAAGTGATGACACCAATTTCTTGCTGAAGCTCAAAGAGCAGATACCGGCATTTCTCTACCATTTACAGCATCGTCCCCTATCCACCATCAAGGAAGGGCGTATGTGGTTCAATCCAGCCCTCATTAGGACTGAGGCTCTTGACCGCATCATTCAGTGTAACCGCAATCATACGGAGTTGGACATGGTGGAACTGATACGCGATATTATGGAAACGCAGCATGTGGACAAGTTTTCTTTTATTCCCCAAGATTTGATTCCTCTATTGACAATGAACGGGGTTAAGGTGGAGCAATGGCAAATACGAAAGGTGGTTAAAGATGTCTGGCGGCTTGTTCCGGCACACAATGCGCTTACCTATCTCACTTACCAGTGCGATTATGGCAAACCGGGACGAGTATCATCTATCAGCAGGGTTGGGCGTTTCTATACGGTGACCAAAGATTTCATAGATTCTTTAGGAATGTAACCTTATGTTGAGTCGTTGAATTGTTGATAATAATACATCAATATTTGATATTCAGATAAATACAATTCAACAGTATCTCAACAAGAGGCATAACCGGGCAAAAGAGAAAGCTATTTTTCTTTTCACCAGCCATTTCTCTCAACAATTCAACATTTCAACAATTCAATCTCGTATGATGACTATACAAGAAGTAAAGACAATCCAAATATCCGACTTCCTCGCAGACAAAGGATATGAGCCTATAAATAAGAAAGGATATAGGTGGTGGTACTTGTCGCCACTGCATACTGAGCAAACCGCTTCATTCAAAGTTGATTTGAACAAAAACTTGTGGTACGATTTCGGGTTGGGCAAGGGAGGCAACATCATTGATTTGGCTATGGCTCTGTTTCACACGCAAAACATTTCAGAAGTATTGCACAGAATGAGCCATTCAATTATCATGCCAGCACCACCTGTCAAATTAGTTAGTTCCAGTGAGACAACTCCATTTAAGGATGTTGAAGTAAAAGAACTGGCGCATCCTGCTCTACTGAATTACCTTTTGTCAAGAGGGATTGATTCGGTTATGGCCAAAAGTCAGTGCTTGGAAATACACTACAAAAGTTGTGGCAAGAACTATTTTGCCATTGGATTCAGGAATGATGCTGGTGGCTACGAACTACGTAACCCATACTTCAAAGGCTGTATAGCCCCGAAAGTAATAACCACCATAATAAACCACGAAGCAAAGTGTCACGTATTTGAAGGGTTCATTGACTACCTTTCCTATCTCACTCTTTATGGCAAATGCGATGCAGTGGTGCTCAACTCCATCGTAAACATTCCACATGCCCTGTTCGTCCTTAATGGCTATTCAGATATATACTGCCATCTGGATAATGACAAAGCCGGACAGATGGGGACTCAACAGATAGTAACGGCATTGGGCAACAGGTGTACCGATGCGGCAAAGGAATATGATGGATATAAAGACTTCAATGAATATTTAATGAGCAAACTAACATAAGGGAAAAAAGAACCTGCTCTGCAGTTAGTGACAGAGGCTTGGGTGCGTGGATGACAGGGCTTGCCCTGATATAGCCCACTATAACTACACGCTTCGCTTCCGTAGTTGTGGGCTCTCCCGAGGGGCTGGGCGTTGCCCCGTCCCACTTAGGACGCTGCCCTAAGAACCCGGCAAGGACTGTCAGCCCTGTGCAACCCGACCAAAGAGTGACCCTCTCTTTGGAAACTCCGCTTAGTGGCTTCCACCCCTAAGAACCCGGAGCAGGAAGTGACCCTCTCCCTGCACCCACCGATTAAGGCTCTGCCCTAATAACCCATTGTGAAACCCGAATAAAGTAAACTTATGGCACAGAAGACATCCATCAACATCAAGCCCTGCAATATAGGCAGCAGCGAAGAACACAACAGGCGGCAAGCAGAATACCTTGCCCGTATCAACAAAGAAAGGCTATATATACGCACTGACCTTATGTCTCGGAATGAAGCATGGGTAGCACCTGAATTTGCCAACACATCGCTCAAAGAACGCTACAATCAGATAGCTGCAATGGTCAAGGAAAAGACAGGTCGGGCGATGCAGACCAAAGACCGTGAGCGGGTGAACAAGAAGACAGGAAAGGTGACCGTTGTACGTGGTAGCACTCCGCTCAAAGAGGGTGTGGTCGTAATCAAGGAAGATACGACAATAGAACAGTTGCAGTGTTTTTGCGAGGTATGCAAGGGACGATGGGGCATCACACCATTGCAAGTGTTTATCCACCGTGACGAGGGGCATTACAGCAACCCCGAATACAAGACCACTTGGAAGCCCAATCTTCATGCTCATATCGTTTGGGACTGGATGAATCACGAAACAGGCAAATCCTGCAAACTTGATGAGAAAGCCATGTGTGAAATGCAGACCGTTTTGGCTGAGTGTTTGGAGATGCAGAGGGGTATCTCAAAGAAGCTGACAGGCAAGGAGCATTTGGAACGGAACGACTTCATCATCGCCAAGCAGAAGCAGGAGGCGGAACAAGTCAAGGCTGAAAAGGAAGCAGCCCTTTCAGCCAAAGAAAAAGCCGAAGCCAAACTGAAGTCCATTGATGGCGAGAACAAGGCGAAAGAGCAGTACAGCCTTTCCCTTGACAATGAAATTGCCGATAAGGAAAGACAGCTTAGAGATGAGCGCAAGGCTAAGATGGACAGCATACTTGACAGTGTCGGTTGCCTTGTCGGGGTCGGCAAATCCGCAGCGGTCGAAAAGGAAAACGCCCAACTGAAAACCGAAATCGAGCGTATCAAGAAAGCCTTTCCAAATGCCGTAAAAAGTAAGGCTGAGGAACTGACAAAGGCTTTAGCCGAAGCTAAGCTGAGTGCCGAAGCCGAGCGAGACAGAGCTTTAGCGCAAAACCGCTCATCAATCATAGAGAAGAACGAGGCAGTCAGACGGCTTCAAGAACAGGAGGCGGACATGGAACAGCGCATCAGTCGGGCGGTTCTCATTGCCACGAAGAAGAAAGACGGTACTATCCGTCTGTTACAGGAGGCTTTGGATAATAGCCGCAAAATTCTGAATGTCATTGCTGATATTCTCTATCAGGCAAACGAAGTGTTCAGGCGAGCAGTCAATGCGATTATCCATTACGGAACGGAACAATACAAGTCAATCTTTTCCCCATCCGAAGCCGCTGACATCAAAAGTGTGATGCAGGAGTATGGCGAAAAAACTGAAATTCAAAAAGCGGTTGGCGATTGGTTGTGTGGCTATGCGGAACACAGAAAGCCTTTTGATGAAATCAAACATCGCCACACACTCAAAGAGGTGGGCGATGTTGCAGAGGGGGCGTATGATTGGAAAATT
>ERZ827037.206-NODE-206-length-76591-cov-6.281502_pt1 | contig 76591 bp, 93 predicted proteins | sample MGYA00519924_ERZ827037 | MGnify/ENA primary metagenome ERZ827037 (study PRJEB31778, sample SAMEA3449250) | human gut metagenome | biome: human gut; feature: human-associated habitat; material: faeces | place: United Kingdom | collected 2010/2012 ... | reverse complement strand
AGGGCGGCGCGTCCGGTGGAGGCTCCGCAGGGGCCGATTCCGCGACCGTCCAGGCTGCCATCGCCAAGGACGCGAAGGACTGGACGCTCGACGAGCAGGAGGCCGTCGCCGAGGACATCGCCGCCAAGGGCGAGGTGTCGCCGGCGTACGCCAAGGCGAAGGCCGCAATGGATGCGGGGGTTGAATGGTCTATTAAGCTCACGAACGGTAAACAGCTCAAATATCGCATCATCGGCGTAAACCACGATGACTTGGCCGACGGATCGGGCAAGGCCGGTCTGACGTTCCTCACCACCTCGACGACTGTTTCGTCCCGCATGAATGCCAACGCGACCAATGCCGGCGGCTGGGAGAAGTCGGAGCTCCGCGCGAAGATGAATGGCGGCGAGATCTGGAACCTGATGCCGTCCGATTTCCAGTCCAAGGTGAAGCCGGTCAGGAAGCTGACGAACAACGTCAACGGAACTGACAAGAATGCCGCCGTGACGGCGACCTCCGACAGGCTGTTCCTGCTCAGTTATTCCGAGATCGTCGAGACCCCTTATAGCGGCTGGTCTGGTTATTCTTGGATCGGAAACGAAGGAACCCAGTACGAGGCCTTCAAGGGCAAGGTGACGAATAACTATAATTCCAACTATGCCATTGTCATTGGCGACTATTGGTGGGAACGTTCGGTGAATCCGGGCTACTCTGTGAGCTTCCTTTTTGTCGGCAGCGACGGCGATGCGTCGGGCAACAACGGCGATGCGGCGTACTCGTATTGCGTCTGTCCCGCTTGGTGCTTCTAGTTCCGCGTGTACATACCGAAAGCCCGCACAATCCTGTGCGGGCTTTTCTTTTGGCAGGAGTACGAACAGTTTGAGATTCGCTGCACCGATAGTCGGTTTGAGGAGAAATGGGGTCATACAGCGGCTCTCAGAGCGCCTGACGCACTCCCATGTCGTTGCCGCTGCGGCAAATCACCCTCGCCATCCGCTATGACCCCTATCTTCGAATCAACGTTTACTTTGAATCGAGAGGATACTTTCATGGCGGATAGCGAGGTGCGTCTATTCGATGCAACGGGAGAGAACATCGGCACCTACAGGCTCGAGGTGATGGACACCTTTTGGAAGCGTTTCATGGGACTGATGGGACGGGATGATGTTCCGATCGGTAATGCCGCCTTGTTCCACAAGTGTTCCTCGATTCACATGTTCTTTATGAAAATCCCCCTTGATGTCATTTGGTATGGGACATCTATGCCCGATGGCCGAGTGCCCGTTCTATCGGTCGCGAGGGACGTCAAACCTTGGCAATTGTCTTTCGGCCCGAAGCACACGCATGGATGCCTCGAAGTTGCCGCCGGTACCGTTCCTAAGAATCTCGATGCGATTGAGATTGTGGCCGCTTCTTCCGAGAGCCTGAAACCGACCGTTACCCGTCCCGACTATCGAGACGTTGTTCGCGACCGCATCCAAGTGACCCGATGTGCCGACGACTTGCCGCATCTAGGCGGTGCTGCTGCATTTTTACACGGCCTCACCCTCTAGTCCTACCCATTGCCATGTTGAAAGACTTCTTGCCGCTGCGGCAAGACAGGGGCGGATTCCCGTACCTGCTTTACCTTCGGCAATGTATCTGTTAACCCTGAGCGAAGGGAGCCGCATATGCATGCAGCGGCAATTTCGCCTCGGGGAAGGATCGCTCATAGGGCGGTCAATCTCCGAGGCCAGTCAATTATCGAGTACGTCTTGATCATCGCGGTCATCGGCCTGGTAATCGTGTTCGCCGGACCCGGCGTGGCCGGTGCCATCCGCAACCAGTTCAATCTGGTCGGCAATACGGTGAACAGCGGAACGACAGGCGGTGTCGAGGGAGGCGGCGCGTCCGGCGGCGGCTCCACAGGGGCCGATTCCGCGACCGTCCAGGCGGCTGTCGCCAAGGACGCTAAGGACTGGACGCTCGATGAGCAGAAGGCGGTCGCCGAGGACATCGCCGCCAAGGGCGAGGCGTCGCCTGCGTTCGCCAAGGCCAAGGCTGCGATGGACGCAGAGACGAAGTTCTCCGTCAAGTTGACCAATGGCAAGACCCTGACCTACCGCATCGTCGGCATCAACCACGACGACCTCGCGAACGGTTCGGGTAAGGCGGGCCTTACGTTCGAGGCGACCAATAACGTCCTGGGCGCTCAGCGCATGAATGCCACGGATTCGAATGCAGGCGGCTGGGAGAAATCCGAGCTGCGCGGACGCCTCAACTCTGGGGACCTCTGGGCACTCCTGCCGGCCGAGATCCAGTCCAAGGCGAAGGCCGTCAAGAAGATGACCGACAACAAGGGCGGCGGCAGCGCCGGCACACCTTCGGCCACGACAGACAAGGTCTTCCTGCTCTCGTCGACCGAGGTCTGGGGTGACATGCAGTCCGACGGCACCCAGTACGAGTTCTACAAGTCCAAGGGCGTGACGACGTCGAACTACTCCGGAGCTTCGTCGAGTAACTATCACTGGGCTCGTTCCGTGCGTCCGAGCAGCTCCACGAACTTCCGCTTTGTCTATAGCAACGGCGACTGGTCCAGCAACCGCGCGACGTACGCCAACTACGTATTCCCCGCTTTCTCCTTCTAATCTACGCCCCTGAACCCCTCCGGCATTCGCCGGAGGGGTTCCTTCCCAGCTGGAGGCCCCATGGTTCCCAAGAGCAGACAGACCGAAACGGTTTCGACTGAATACCTCCGACAGGCACGCATCGTCTGGCGCGAGCTCATCTCGATAGCCAAGAAACTTCCGAAATCCCGCGCCCTCACCGAGACGCAGTACATTTGCCGCGCGGGTTACGACCTCATGGAAGCGGCTGCTGAGGCTGATGGCATTTACGTTATGACGGTTGAAGAGAGTGCGCAAAGGCTTGCCCTTCTAAACGATGCCTTCGGGCGGCTTTGTCTCATTGGCATGTTCATTGATGCATGGTTGGACGATATGCCCCAAGTTATCTACACCGAGCTAGACGCTGGGGGAGTCGAAATGGGAGTTTCCAAGCCCTTCGTGAAGATTAGCCGGCTTGAATCGCTTGCAGGCACCGTTTCTAACGCCATGAAGGTGACAAAGGGGGCCATAAAGGCGGAGCGTGTGCGCCTTAGAACCCTTGATTCCAGATTGGACGCAAGCTCGGTTTCACCCGAGTAGTGCTGTTCACCATCTGAGGTTCATTGCCGTGAAACTCAGATGGTGGGCATCCGTTTTAGCTTCGTCGAGTAACAATCACTGGACTCGTTCCGTGAATCCGAGCAACTCCACGAACTTCCGCAATGTCAATAGCAACGGCGACTGGAACAACAACAACGCGACGAACACCAACTACGTATTCCCCGATTTTCTCCATTTGGTCTGAGTAGCGCATCTCGTGAAAGCGGAATGGTAAAGGAGAAAAGGGGATGCCCACCGGTCGGCGCCTTATCCGGCGCTGCGAATACAAGCCCCGGTGATGCAAGATGGGCGGACTTGCCTCTCGAAAGAGACGGCATCTGGATCGCTCTGGCGATTTTCAGGCACATCGGAATCGGCACCTTGAATCAGGGTACAGCCGGGGCTTATTGTTGATATACGAAAGGAGGGAGTTCCTTGAACCGCTCCCAACGGGCAAGGCGGCGCGAACGCCGAGAGAAGCGCCGTCGAGAGTTGAGCCGCCGATCGCTCGAGACGGTACCGAAGACACCCGAAGACGTATTCTCATTCAGGAACTTATATAGGGCGGCTCGCGTATGCGCGAAGGGTACCTTATGGAAATCCGCTGCGATGAAGTTCGATAGGTACTGTGCCGTCAACTGTATCCGCCTGCGCGAGAGCCTGCTCTCAGGGAGGTATCGCCGACAGCCTCCAGTCCGTTTCACCCTTTGCGAGCGCGGGAAGGTTAGGCATATCGTGGGGCCGCGCTACAAAGATCGCATCATCCAGCGTTGCCTATGCGATCGCTTTATCGTCCCTATGTTGTCGCGGAGCCTCGTCTATTCGAACTCGGCGAGCCTGAAAGGCAAGGGTACCTCCTTCGCACGAAGACGTTTCGAGAAAGACATGCTTGCGGCACGCAGGAGATATGGCCCGTACGCTCGGGTTTTCCAATACGACGTCAAGAATTATTTCGGAAGCATCCCCTCGGCTCGGGCGCATGCCGTCCTGTCTGAAATTATCCTGAAACCCTTTTGCGGACGGCCTGAATCGGACTCCATGTCACGCCTCCTCGATATCGCCGCCCTCTATAGCCGCGAATCGGCTTTTCTGACATTGGGTAATCAGGTGAACCAGCTTGCGGCGATTGCCTATCTGAACAGGTTGGACCATGCCTTCCACGAGCTTCTCAGGCAGGGTGGGGCTGGCCGCTATATGGATGACGGCTACGTGTTTTGCTCTAGAGAAGATTTGCTTAGTGTTCAACAGCTCTTCTTAGCGAGCCTTGAATCCCTGGGGCTTCAGCCGAATGTAAAGGCCTGCTTCTCTTCCCGGCTTGATCGGGAATTGACGTTTCTCAAAATTCGATTCTCTTGTCCTGATGGTTATCCTCGCCGTCGTCTCTCCCAGATCACGCTCATTCGATATCGCAGGCACCTCAAGTCCCTCTGCTCGTCTGTGACCTCGCAGAAATTACCGTCCAACGTTATCAACGCATCCATCGCGAGCTTCAAGGGCGTCCTGTCCGTCTCCACCGCAAGGCACAGACGCGCTCTCGAATCAAAAGTCTTGTTGCCGCTTCGGACATTTGCGGACATTGTCTGGGAATGTCCGCAAACGCCCCGCAAATGTCCGAAAGCGCTCCAAGATGTCCGCAATTGCATACCGTCCGCCGATAACACTAGAAATATATAACGGTACGCCGATAACTATGCTACTATCCTAGCTGTCAGGCCGCACCCCAAACGACCTGCTGGACAGATAGGATGACGATTTGAACACTCTGTTTGCAGGAGGCGGAGCTACATCCGCCTCCGCCCTTTTGCGAAGCGAAAAACCGATAGGAAGCCGCATGTTCCGCTTCGAGGACGAGCCGCACGACGATGGCACCTGTGTCCACGAGGCGGTCGAGTCGATGGTGGGCGAGATCGTGGACGTGGCGATGCCGTCCCCGTTCAAGGCCCGCGGCTTGGAGACCGTGCGCATGATGATAGTTCAAGCGTACCCCGCATTTTTCATCGGTCGGCGCGTGAGCGGCAACAAGCGCAACCTCGTCGTGAGCGTCCTCTATGCCGATATCTCGAGTGGCGTTTGCATATCCGACCAGATTTCCACTGCGGTGCGCCGCATTGAGGCGGAGCGAAACAATGCGCAGAAGCATTCGAACCGCGTGGCCAGCCTTGTTGATTAACGTTTTCATTTCTAGAAAGGAACCGACATGTCCGATATCAACAACGTTTCCCTAACGGGTCGCCTGACGCGCGATCCCGAATTGCGAGTCACGGCGGGCGGCACACAGCTTCTCTCATTCACCTTGGCCTTCAACACCTCGGTGCGCAACAGGCAGACGGGCGAGTGGGATGAGCGCAGCAACTTCATCGACTGCACCATGTTCGGTAAGCGAGCCGAGGCTCTCCTGAATTTTCTCGCGAAGGGGCAGAAGGTCGCTATCGCAGGCAAACTCCGCTACGCGACATGGGACAAGGACGGTCAACGCCATTCCAAACTGGACTTGATCGTCGACGAGATCGATTTCATGGCACAGCGACAGAATGCAGCTCAGTCTGCATCGGCGCCCGCCTCCCCTCAGGCCCCGATGCCCCCCGTAGTCGATACCTTCGACGAAGACATCCCGTTTTAAAGACGCGGGGTCGATGCAATTCAGTAGGGACTCGTTAAGTGGCCAGGCACCTATCGAATCCGTATTCTCGTTCATCTGTAAGGGAGGACTAAATGCCCTTTATTGATAAACTTCGCGATACGTTGAATGGTAGTGGCACCCACAGTCGCTCCGAGCAGGTCGAGATCCTATGGCGTGCGTGGGTCTTCGCGGCCGTATGCGGAATCCTTGCCTGCATCGGGACGCTGATCGTGACGGTTGCCCGACTGGTCGAGATCCTAACATAGTCCATTCCGTGAGGAACTGTCTGTTCATCCCACCGATAATATCGACTGTTATATATCGCCCCGCCGATAATACGCTATGCTTATAGCCGTGGACGCAACTTTGAGTCCACGGCTATTTTCATAAGGGCGCACCCGAACGCCCGAAAGAGACAGGAGATAATATGCTCAGTGGTTTACTGTCCATCGGACAGCTTCTGCCGATTGCCCTGATTGTGGTGATCGTGGTCTGCGTTTTCGAGTCTTGCTGGCGAAAGTGTCCGCCCGATAAGCTGATGATTGTTTCGGGCGCCGGCAAGATGCGCAGCGTCTCCGGCAAGGGAACCTTCGTGATTCCCGGCTTCCAGCGCGTCGATATGCTCGCCCTCGGTGCCGTGCAGGTCCAGCTCACGACCGAGAACGACATCCCGACCCAAGATGCTATCCTTATCCACGCCTGCGCCGTGGCAAATTTCCAGATCGGGCAGACTCCCGATTTGATTGAGACCGCCTCCAAGAACTACCTGAACATGGACAAGGAGGAGATGACCCGCCAGGTCACCGAAGTCATGCTCGGCAAGATGCGCGAGGTCATCGGCCAGATGGACCTGAAGGAGCTCATGCGCGATCGCGAGAGCTTCAACGCCAAGGTGTTCGATGGTTCCAAGGATGACCTCGCCAACCTCGGTCTCGAACTGCGCACCTTCAACGTCCAGGACTTCTCCGATTCCCAAGGCATCATCCGCTCCATGGGTGCCGACCAGGCGGCGGAAATCAAGAAGGAGGCCGAGCTCGCCCAGATTCAGGCCGACCAGGAGGTGGCAGAGCGCCAGAACCAGCTTGACCTGAAGAAGGCCGAGCTGAAGAAGCTCGCCGACAAGGCCGCGGCCGAGGCCGATATGGTGAAGGCCACCGTGACGGCCGAGAAGCAGCGCGAACTCTACATCGCCCAGCAGGAGGCCGAGATCGCCGCAGAGACCAAGAAGGTCGAGCTCGCCGAGCGCCAGGCGGACGTGAGGGAGCGCGAGCTGAACGCGACCGTGAAGAAGCAGGCGGAAGCCGACCGCTATGCTGCCGAGCAGGCGGCTGAAGCCGACCTCTACAAGCGCACGAAGCAGGCCGAGGCCGCACGTATCGAGCGTCAGAACCAGTCCGATGCCGAGCTGTACTCCGCCCAGAAGGATGCCGAGGGCATCAAGGCGAAGGCCACGGCGGAGGCCGAGGCTACGCGCCTGAAGGGCGAGGCCGACGGCGCGTCCGAGAAGTGCAGGGGAGAGGGCATCGCCGCCGGTGTGAAGGCTCAGGCCGAGGCCTACAACGGCATGGAGAACCCCTACCTTCTTGCGAACCGCTATATCGATATCATGCCCAAGGTCGCAGAAGAGGTCGCGAAGCCCCTGACCGCAGTCGACTCCATCAAGATGTACGGATCGGGCAATGCCCAGAAACTCGTGAAGGAGACCACCACGATTGTCGATCAGGTAGCATCCGGTCTGAAGGACAGTACTGGGGTCGACCTGCCGTCCCTTTTGAGCGGCCTGCTGGCAAAATCCGATATGGATGCCGGTTCCGCTGAGAGTCTGGCAGACTGATGGCTGTCTCGTTGATAGCCTCGGCCCTACTGCTCGATATTTTCGGCTGCGCGGTTCCTCTGACATGGATGGAGGACACTAGGGCCTTCAAGGTCGGCGTATTTCTGCTTTGGATGGCGCTCATGGCCATTTCCATTCTGATGGGGTCATTGTATCCGCAGGAGTTGGTAGGCGTGAACCCCTTGTTGACGGTGGGTCTCGAATCCATCTGCCTTTCCTGCGCGATTTATCCCGTGCATGGGTTCGCATCGAATATGACGCCATATAGCAACGCGCAGGCCAATACGGTAGCCATCCTCGCCCTCATAGATCTTTTCGTGACCGCCGCAGGATATATCTCCCTGCTTCTTGGTACGGTCTGGCTCATCTTCTTCTGACTTCGCGCTCGGTTGAAATCCGCAGTCCCTTATCTGTCCCCCGCTGTCGTTGTGACCGCGGGGGACTTATCTTTCACGACTGGCTAAATCAGGCTATCTATATCGATGCGCCGACAAATAGAAGAAAATGCTTGCATTATGCCGACAGGCTGATATCATATAGCTAAGTCAAAAGCGTACCCCAAGCGCTGGATGACGGACAGGAAGATGACTTGGCGACATCTATAAATATCGCATGGTAGCGGGCAGCATTCTGGCCGCTACTCGGGCTATCCCTTGTCTGTGATTTCGTTCGGGGTCGCATGGAACCGAAGGGAGTCCGATGATGGGTGCCGATGGCGTGGCGCAGGTCGCAAGGACTATTGCAGTGATCAACAACAAGGGCGGGGTCGGCAAGACCACCGCGAGCAAGGCCCTCTGCGAGGGCATGGCAGAGCGGGGCTACAACGTCCTCCTGATCGACATGGATGCGCAGGCGAACATCACGACGTGGATGAAGGCCGAGACCGCCCCCGTTTTTCTCACGGTTTTCAATCTTCTCGAGAAGCCGAAGACCCCTCTCTCGGATTGCGTCCAGTTCATGGACGGTTGCGACATCATTGCGGGTGATATTGCGATGAAGGACCTCGACTCGGTACTCTCCCAGGGTCTCGGTCGCGAGCTTCGCCTCAAGCGAGCCCTCGAGCCTGCGATGGATGTCTACGACTATATCGTCATCGACTGCCCTCCGTCACTCGGCCTTTCTACTCTGAACGCACTCGTGGCGGCTGATGATGTGATTATCGTCACCGAGCCGTCCATGTTCTCGATCAACGGTTTCGGCAACGTCTATGACCTCGTCGAGTCCATCAAGGTCGACTACGCATTCAATCCCGATCTCAAAATCGACGGCATCCTGCTCAACAAGTACAGCAAAGACGAGGTCGCTTCCCGTGCCGCCGACGAGCAGCTCCCCGCTATCGCCGAACTCGGCCATACGAAGCTCTATGCTGCACGTCCGATGAAGCATAAGGCGATTGAGGATGCGGCGAACAATAAGGAGCCGCTGTTCGGCTTCCGTCCCAACGATGCCGCCGTGGCCGAGTTCCGCAAGTTCGTGGACGAGTATCTGGGTGGCGAGTAGCCATGGGCGCACCAGCGAAGAACCGCATGGACCTCACCGCCGATGCAAGACGAGCCATGTTGAACCGCCGTTCCGGTCGATCGGCTCAGCGCCAGTCTGACACGGCGATGCCGACAGGTCCCTATCCCTTCGGCGATGAGTGCGTGAAGGGAATGGCGGCCGCGATCAAGGCCGCCTACTCGAAGGAGTACGCGGCGGCTGATTTCCCGCGGCAGACTCAAGTCTCCTTCAAGATCGACTCGAAGGCTGTGGACCGCATGAAGGTCGCGGCCGTGACTCACCACATCCGCATGCGCGACCTCTGGGCGATTGCTACCGATATCGTCATCCAGGCGCTCGATGAACTCGATAGGGAAGGTATCTAGATGGACGAGAACGAAGATATTGACGAGGCAATCGATCGCGAATGGCAGGTCGAGCGCGTCTTGGAGCCGAAAGATTCCCTGATTCCGAAGGGGATGAAGACCGTCGCCAAGACGCTCCGTCACGCAGGGCAGCTTCTCGCGGTTGGCTACAGCCCGAATCCAGACGACCCCGATGAGCCGTTCCGGGCCTTTATCACGGTTTCGCGTAAAAACCGTTCTGAAATCAAGTCGATTATCTGCGAGTTAGCCCCCGAGCAATATGAAGAACTATTCGACAATGAAAGTGAGTGACTCTATGGCTGATTCCGTTAACACCTTGCCTGTTATGACCGATGAGCAGCGCCGTAAGAACTTGGAGAAGGCTGCGGCCGCCCGCAAGGAACGCAAGGCGTTGCTTGATCTTGTCCGCGAGGGGACCGTCAGCTTCGAGAAGGCATCTGCCGACCCGAAATACTGGCGTATTCCCGTAGTTCGCCTGCTGATTGCCGTTCCCGGCGTCGGCAAGGCAAAGGCGACCCAGCTCATGACGGAAGCCGGCGTTTCCCCGACCCGTCGAGTCAAGGGACTCGGTTGCCGCCAGCGCGAATACATCATCGAGAACCTCCCGAATCGCGGAGTCTAAACCATGTCTCTGCTAGGGCTGCTTCTCTTTTTGGCGGCGGTTATAACCTGCTACGCCGCCGCAATCGCCTTGCTTCTTTGCCCTTGGCTGGTGAAGGGGCTGCGGTGCCGTCTCGATCATCTTGGATATTGATTCTCCTTTTCCATCGGGTTTTTCCGTCTTTCCCGACCTTCCTTGACTCCTTTTTATTTTTCCTCCTTTCTGTGTGTGATTCACGTATTGAGCGAGAGACGGCACCGCAGCCCCTTCATTAGAGATGGGTCGACATGCCCGGCGCGGTGGACTCTGTTCGAACTTCACTGTTCTCCCCATTTATCCCTACAAACAGTGGTTTCTCGACACGCCATAGAGTCCATCGCGCCGAGCGTGTCGGCGAACTAAGTTACCCCTACTAGATTGGTGGTCTAATATGAGCCAGCTGACTGCTGTCGATATTTCCGATAGCGATCGATTTGAACTTGCGCAGGTTCTGAAAGATGAATCCGAATCGAGTTCCGTACCTCGTCCTCTGGAGGACATTTTGGAGGAGACTTGCAATGACGATTTCGATCCTATGAGCCAGCGCAGCTGCTACGAACTGCTCGCGGCGTATATCGCCCGACCGATCGCGACGATCGTATCGAGAAACGGGCATTCTGCCTGTTCGAATTGCGGGATGGGCATCCCATATCACGTCCGCTTCGCCGCGTACTGTCCTGCATGCGGTGCCGTTTTCGGCATCTGATTGGATGCGGCCATTTATCTCTATGGAAAGAAGTGTACATGGAAGCGAATCCAGACCCGACGTATATCGCCATCCGCATCGAACCTGAAGGGCCGCGTGAACGCCGCAATGCCCTGAAGCTCTAGGCCTGTCCCTTCTGCGGCGGAACGGTGAGGCCCCGTTGGGCTCCGTGGTTGGATGGGGCACCGTGTTGGGAAATCGAGCACACCGATATCGAGCAGGCCGTTGCAGCCAAATGCCCGATTGAGATGGGCGGCTACGATTCCCTGGAGCAGCTGCAGCGGGCATGGGATGCCCGTCATCCCGATTCCGCAGCGGTCGATTTGTCTGGAGACACAATCGATGCCGAAGCGTAAATACAGGCTGGAACGGACGAGCTTTATCGGGTGCCGCAATACCTCCTACATGGACGTCGACGATGCCGAGCCGTGTCCGTTTTGCGGCGACAGGCAGGTGACTATCTATCCTTTCGGACAGGGAACCACCTCGTATGTCGAGGGTGTGCCTACGCTATATCTTTCATCTGCCACCTGCAGATGCCGAGGCTGTACCGCCGAGATAGACGGTCCCCAACGCAAATCGATTATCGAGGGCGAGGACGAATATAACGCCTGTATCGCCGCCCTCAAGACTTGGAACACACGCTATATCGATAGACGGGAGGCATGAATTGGGAAAGCGTGATGAGACGACGAGCGAGCTATCCGAACGCGTTTTGGCTCGCCTTCGTCGAGAATACTCTCTGGTGGCGTCTGAGGTCTGGGTGGACGATGACCACCGCGTCGATTTCGTCGGATTCAGACCTGAGCGACTTTCTACGTTCCCGTCGTCTATCGAACGTGGTGAATTCGTTTTCGTCGAGGTCAAATCGTGCATGGCCGATTTCAAGAGCGGACATGGCTTGACGTTCCTAGGCGACGCGAATTGGCTCGTCTGCCCGTCCGACCTTGCCCAGACGCTCTACGAGACTCGGCACCTCCCCAGGGACGCGACGGTTTACTGCCCGGACGACAGGGGACGGCTTCAGAAAAAATATGACCTCGGGATCGGTGCGGGAAGCAAGCGCACGGCACCAGTTTCCGAGCTGTTGTTTCGGATGGTCTGCCATAGCGCCAACTCCTGGCGTACGTCACGCGAGGTCTTTTCCCTCGGTTATTGCCCATGGTGTTCCCCATACCACCCGAAACTCCTCAACGATATCGACGCCGTCTGCGGCGATATGGCCCTGATTGAGGGGGTAGACCTTGCGCTCGATGTCAGCGACCAGCACGGGGTGCATTTGACGATGTCCCACGATAACGATATCGACCGCGCCTGGATCCCTATCAACTATTGCCCGATTTGCGGGCGAAATTTTCGGAAGGATAGATAAATGACCGTTATCCAGTATTGCCGTGAAAAAACTAATGTGAGCGAACTCGTGATCATCCGAGAAGGCGGGTGGGTGACGTGTGCGGCCTTTATCGACCACGAGGATTTATTTCGCCTGCCGCCCTCTATAGCCAGGGCCGAGGTTGTTGGCGAAGAGTGCGGCCGGATTCGCCTTGCGAACCGGTCGGGCGGCGCATGCGACGCTCCGTGCATCTATCTCGATATCTAGTAGAGGGAAGTGACTGGTGAATCAAGACGAGATTGCGGTCATCATTCCCTGCTATAACGAGGCACTGACCATCGGCAAGGTGGTCGATGATTTCCACCGCGAGATGCCCGAGGCGACGGTCTACGTTTACGATAACGACTCGACCGATGCGACCGCCGCGATTGCTATGAAGCATGGGGCAACCGTTCGCTATGAGCCGCGTCGAGGCAAGGGAAATGTCTGCCGCCAGATGTTTCGGGATATCGATGCCGCCTGCTACCTCATGGTGGACGGCGACGATACCTATCCGGCCGAGGCGGCTAAATCGCTTTGCGAGCCGATTCTTGACGGGAAAGCCGATATGGTGGTCGGCGATAGGCTCTCCAACGGGACATATGCTAGGGCGAATGGACGGGCGTTCCATGGGTTTGGAAACAACCTGGTCCGCGGCATGATCAAATGGATTTACGGATACGGATATCCCGACGTCATGACGGGGTACCGAGCCATGTCCGAGCCCTTTGTGAAGACGTTTCCCGTCCTCTCCGAGGGCTTCCAAATCGAGACCGAGCTATCCATACACGCCGTCGACCGCCGTTGGCGCATCCAAAGCATTCCGGTTGACTATCGAGATCGACCCGAGGGATCGCAATCGAAGCTGGATACCTTGAGCGATGGCATCAAGGTTATTGCCACGGTCGGCACCCTTTTCAAGGACTATCGCCCTTTGAAGTTCTTTTCCCTGGTCGCGTTTGCGTTTTTCGCGACGGGACTGGTTCTGGGCATTCCCGTCGTTCGCGAGTTTATTTCGACCGGTCTCGTGCCTCGTTTCCCGACCGCGATTCTTACTGTCGCGTTGATGTTTCTCTGCGCCCTGTCGCTTGCCACCGGTCTGATTCTGGATGCCGTGGCTAAGTCGAATCGCAGACAGTGGGAGCTTGAAGTCTACCGGTCCTTTCCATGCTCCCATGGAAGTTCGGTCGATAAGCCGTGGTGGGCGAACGAGTTTCAACATCGAGACACTCGGTAGCCGCTTTAAAGGACTCGGCACCCCGTCATAGTTCTAATTGGTTTACGCTCTGTCGATAACCATGACTTAATTAGCTATAATAACTATAGTTAATGAGAGTGTTCCCCAAACGCTCCGATGGACAGGATGAAGCCGAAATGAATATTTACGAATCGCCCATGCCCTTACCTGATTGTGACTCCCGAATATCGTTCGCAGCGAGGCTGCGCTATAACTCTCGCCTGCATGGAGCGGCGGGCATCACAACTGGTCACGCATCCATCGCCGGCATCATCGAGGAGACCATTGCAGACGAGATGCCCTTTACCGATATGGACACGGCAAGTGTGCTTGCGGGTTTGATTGACCCAGGCGTATGCGAGAACGTCAATAGCCCGCAGGCGGGACACTTCACCTGCTCCGTTTGCGGAGCGGATGTACCGCTCGGCAAGGTACGCATACCCGACGACAGCTGCGAGGGAGGATGGAGGGTCGTGCCTATAAACAACTGCCCCTATTGCGGGCGCAGGGTCGTAATTCCCAAAAGGTCGTTTCTGGAGGTAATTCAGGGCGGCTCCAAAGCCCCACGAGACTAAGCCACAAGGACTGGACGCTCTATGGAAAACCCGATAAATATAAACCGAGAGATGGCGAACGCGCTCCGCGCCCTAGCAGTCACCGACCATAGCCCGGTGACTGACCGCGTCGACGTGGTCACCGCATTGGCTAAGCTCGGCATCAAATGCCAACCCCTGGGGGGAGCGCTTTTCATCGGCGGGCGCGAAACGCTTGCCCTCGCAGACTATATCGATCGTCCTGCCGGCGATGCCGACGATGCGGAACGTTTCAGGTTCGATATCGCCATGTCCGTGCGACAAGCCGTTTCCAAGGCCGTCGCCGCAGAAAAGGAACATTTGCGCGACGGCGATATTTGTGGTGAACGTGGTCTGCTCGACCTCTGCGATTTTGCCGAGGCACTCGGGTTGGACGTTAAGTATTACAACGAGGAATACCCCGCCGTCGCACAATCCGAGGCGGCTGGCTTCGCCGACGAAATCGACGTGCAGACATGCATATACGTCCGCGGCGAGGACGATGGATCGCATAACCTCGCGGGTCCTGTCTGGTTTTGCAACAGATGTGGTCACGATGAGGGGGAGTACGGCGCCTATTTCTACCGCCATTGCCCCATTTGCGGCCGCAAAATCGAGAAGACGGTAGGGTAACGGTGTCGAAGGAAACCAACGCAATGACTTCTCGGGAATGTCGCGCCTTATGGCAGGCTCTAAAATTTCAATATGCGGACATCGAGCCATATGATCTCGATGCCCTGCAAGGATATATCGCTCTCGAGTGTGCCGAATCGTGCCGCAAGGGCGAGACTCCGCGCTATACGATTCCCCGCCGCAAGGACGACAGCCTCTGCTGCAAGATGAACCCCGACGGTGGCATCCTAAGGGCATACCTGAAAATCGACTGCCCCAGCCAGTGGAACGGCCGCGAGGCGGTCAGTTTCAACTCCGACGGCTTTATCGGCTTCTGCGGTTGGGCCGACTCGCAGAACAGCCAGCCGTTTTACCGCGCTTGGCGTGCTTGGTGCTGCAACTATATGACATACAAGCTCGAAGATCCGATTGTCTTGATAATGAATGGACTGGAAAATGTTTGATACTGCTGATTGTGACCGTATCCATAGCACGCATGGCGATGCGGTCATCGTAGACCCCGTCGAGCTCATCGGACTCGCCGAATACCTTGAATCGATAACGAGAACGGTGTACTGGGAGGGTAGGGCTATCTGCGGCGCAGGAAACGATATCTCCAAGCGCTTGCGCGAGATAGTCTGTCAATCTAGACCCTGCTGAGAGGAAGATGTTTTGGATATACTTCCATGCCCCTTTTGCGGCAACACGGACATAGAGCCATCCCGATACGACGTCGATGTGTGGGACGAAGCCGAAAGTGTCGCACGGGACGGATTGATACGCCGGTGGAACACGAGATGGACCCCGAGCGAGGGGGACGGACATGGTGTGGCTCATTAGATATGCCTTTCTTGCACTGGCCCTCGTCTGTGTGGTCAGCTTGCTCGGCTTGGTTGCGCCGGATGCGAAAGCATCTAATAGGCGGCGTTATCTATACGTCGGTTCGGTCGTCGTCGTATGCGCAGTCGTCTGCATCCTGTTTCAGACACTTGTCCCGACAGAGTTTAAAGTGGTCGGAGAGGGAAACGAAGTTGTGGAGACGCATTCCCTCGCTGCGCTAAAGACAGGCTCGCATCTGTCTGGCAAGTCGTCGTTCTCCTTCGGATACCTCACCGAGGATGAAGACTACGTCCTGATGGTGGAACGGGGCGATGGCGGCTATCGGAGGAAATGTTACTCGGCCGATTCAGTGGTGGTTTATGAGGATGCGGATGCCGGCGAGGCGAGGGCCGATATGGTCAAGCGCTTTTCGGTTATTCGCTGCACTTATAAGTTTCCTTTTATCGGCAGGTGAGTGCGCGATCTGCACCTCTTCACTAGGCAGGAAGTGCAGATACATGTTCCCAAGGGAAGCATCGAACAGGGCGGGTACGATTTTTCATAGCCTATCGGCGGCTTGATTGGACAATTCTCAAATGGCGGTCGTGAGATCGCCTTTTTTGATGTTCTTCTATCGCTTGGATCTCGTATATCACTAACTATACAACTATACTATATGAGGAAAGCGAAACGGTAAGCGTTTCGCAGCCCTATAAGAGAGGACGTTCACCGAATGACATTCCATTGCCTGATCGTCGGAAGCAGGGGTTATACCGACTACGCCGCCTTTAAGGCGAAATGCGATGCCCTGCTCGCTGGCAAGACCGATATCGAGATTGTCTCGGGCGGTGCATCCGGTACCGATGCCCTAGCCGAGCGATATGCCCATGAACATGGCTACTCGCTGCAGATCTTCCCAGCCGATTGGTCACGATATGGAAAACGAGCAGGATACGTAAGGAACCGCGAAATGCACTCCTACATTTCCACTTTCACCGATCGCGGCGTAATCGCCTTTTGGGACGGCACGAGCAGGGGAACCACTCAGAGCTTCGCCCTATCGAAAGAGTTCGATAATCCGATCAGGATAATTCGGGTCGATTTAAGTCATGGTTCATCAGCCTCATAAGCCCGTGAATGATTACAATCGGCACGTCGTTATATAGCTCAAGCACTGTCGGTGCAGCGGATGCCTGTGATAAAATTAACGGCAGTTAATGCGCTTCCCCAAGGCGCCGAAGACAGGAGATGAATCGACGCGGTTCCTAGAGAACCTTTTAGGCTGTGTTGGAACCATAGACATAGCTGTGCTGCCGAAGAGTTGCCCAATCGGTAGGGGAGACGCATCCGAGCATTAACGGGAAAGGATGCGAAGCGAATGACCCTACATAACGAAAAGGGCTACACCGATGAAAATCTCTAGTCAAAAGACCAGACGTCTTCTGGAAATCGGCATCGCCCTTGCCATTGCCGTCGGTACTCCGTTTTTAACGCATGTCGGTATCGAGTACTTCGGTAACTCCGTTGCCGATCAGTTCGTGACGTCGACTCAGACACCCGATGGAACCTCGACTTCAAGTCAGCCAATTTCGATTCCCGAATACACCGGCACCGCCTCCGTAACGCTTTCGGACATGAGCGGATTGTCTGCCAAATCGGCGCCCAAGGAGCCGATTCTAACCAAGCTCGATTCATCTGGGCGTTGCGGCGCGGTTGAGATGGTCGTGTCCCTTGAGACAGCTCCATCGCGCGGGGAGAAGCGCGGTTCAATCGGCATGGTAAAACCTTCCGGCTGGCATACGATCCGTGATGATTCGCTCGACGGCAAGTACCTGTACAACCGCTGTCACCTAATCGCTTGGTGCCTGTCTGGCATGAACGCCGAGAAACGCAATCTGATAACGGGAACCCGTTACATGAATGTCGAGGGCATGTTGCCCTATGAGACAAAGGTGAGCGACTTTATTTTCGCCGGCGGCGGGCGCGTCTACTACAGAGTGACGCCCGATTTCCGCACGGGCGAGTTAGTTGCCCGCGGCGTGCGCATCCAGGCGTATTCCCTTGCTGACAAGGGAAAGAGCATCGATTTCGATGTGTACTGCTATAACGTCCAGCCCAGCTACAAGATTGACTACGCCACGGGGAAGGCGGCGAAGGTTAAGTGACGGAAGAGACTGAAAACAAGCCATGGTCGTTCCTTCCTTTGGGCGCCATAATCTACGCCGCGATAATCCTGGCGGCGATCGGTACCGTTCTTTTGATAAGGGCGTTTGTGATTGAGCCTTTCAGTATTCCCACCGAATCGATGTGCGACACGATTGAGGTCGGGGATAGCGTTTTGGCCGAGAAGATAACCCTTGAGCTCGGCGGAAACGTTTCGCAGGGCGATATCATCGTCTTCGAAAATCCTGAGAGGGATCCCGAAAAAGACGTGCTGTGCAAGCGTGTCATCGCGCGAGGCGGGCAGACGGTCGATTTGAAAGACGGATCGGTCTATATCGATGGAAAGAAGATCGCGGAGGATTACGCGAAGGGCGATTCCTATCCCCTGTATATCGGGAAAGCGAAACGGATATCCTATCCCTATAAGGTCCCCGAAGGTGAAATCTGGGTCATGGGTGACAACAGGGAGAACTCAGCTGATTCCCGCTATTTCGGCGCGATTCCCGAGGACAGCGTGATCGGCATCTGCGTCATGCGCTATCTGCCCGTGAACCGTATCGACTTACTCTAAGGCATGTTGTTTGACTTCCAGTCTTACTCAATAGGGCATCCTTTAATGGATGCCCTATTTGTAAATCTCTTCGTTATTATTCTCATTATGATCTTGCTAACATAATTCAAACCAACTATACTATATGCCAACAAGCGGAACGAAAGGCGTCCCGCAAACCGGAAGGGAGATACCCCATGAATCGCAAACTGGATACGTTCTTCTTTTACTTTCCGAGAATCGTCATGGCACTCATCGGATTGTCGGCATTCATTTTCGCTGCCTGGTTCTGTCAGTTCTACTACCTGTATCTGAACTGCATTGTGGTGCCGACCGCTTGCCTTCTTGCCAGCCACGGAATCCAGTGCGCACGCCAGGTGGTAAAAGCATACCGTTACTCGCTTTAGCTACTTTGGGGTGGTGCGTGGGCGCAACCCCCCCCATTTCACCAATCCTTACAGAGAAGGGAATCGACAATGTTCGATCAGAACATGAGCCTTGAGAATATCAAGAAGGAATGCGAGGAGGCTGCAACCGATTTGGCAAATCAGTCCGACAACAGCAGAGACCTCGACACGCTTATCAGGGAGAAGCGCCATGAATCCATGGAGACTCAACTTGATGCCATGGAGACCGAATTTGAAACCGAGAGGCGCATGAATCGCGTTGATGCAATTGAGAACCTTGAAGGTCTCGCCACGCTGCTCGAGCGTCTTCCGATGCACGGCTTCTGCGGCTATCAGATGTCCGGCTACGGCAATTATCCAGCTCGTGTCATCTATGCGGCAGTGAAGGTTCTCGAGAATAACAACTAGATAGAACAAAAGGCGGTCGAGAGGTCGCCTTTTCTCATGCTATTTTCCATGGCTGATCTTGCATCCTGCTCCATATTCAACTATACTATATGCCAACAAGCGGAACGAAAGGCGTCCCGCAAACCGGAAGGGAGATACCCCATGAGTGACTATACGGATCGATTCCTCGAGCTTAAGTGGCACGAGCTGGCAGACGTTCCAATCGACTACGACGACCCCGAACAGCCCGATGGAGTTCTGGGGATTGACTGGTTCGTTTTCAAGAAGGGGGAGCCGCGGATCGAGGGAGTCTGGCGTTGGTTCGATTCCCACTACACCGCCGGTCTCGGTGCCCTGATGTTTGGAACCGCCGAGTAGATTGATGGCCGTATGTGCTTTGGCGCATACGGCTGAAAGGGGGACAAGATGCAGCCGAATCGAAAGGAAATCGAGACGATTGCCAGGGTTCGGGGCTTGAACCACGAGGCGCTTCGCATGATTAAGAAGATTAAGGCGCTTGAGGAGCCCGAGGAGGGCGTTTTTCGAGATCGCATCCTTGTGAACTACGAGCGGATGCGCCTTGCGATGGAGAGGGTTGGACTTCTGCTTGAGGTCAGGTTGCACTCCAAAGACCTCGATTTCGGGGAGTATATATTTCAGAAGGTGGAGCATGACTTGGATATTCTGGAAGACCAGATCGCCGTCTTGGACACCCTGATTGACCTCTGGCAACTACAGGAGTTTTAGATAGTCGTTAGTCACGAAATGAGAAAGGAATATCGAAATGTTTGTTTGGAGGGTCGACTTCATCGAGCGCCATATCATGGGTTCCAAGAAGTGGGACGCGAACGCCGAGAACGGCTACGCCGCCGAGGTAGACGGAGTGATGTTCGAGGTCGTGGACCGCGCCGAGGATGCCGAGAAGTTCGAGAGCCGCGAGGATGCCGAAGACTTCCGCGACAATTGGCTGCGCGAGTTCGATGCTAGTAGTGGAACGGTCGAGGTCTCCGAGACCGGCGAGTTTCACGACGTTCAGGTCTTGAGCAGTTGGGAGCTAGTCGAGCTGTAGGGAACCGAGGGTTTTTATTAATATCGAACTGATCGTGCCGAGGATGAATATAAGGGCGAGATCGGTGTCTTGGATACCTTGATTGACCTACGGCAGCTTCAAGAGTTCTAAAGGGTGTCGAGTTTTATAGGTGCTCATTCATATCAATAGGCGCATGATATCGGAAAGGAAACAGCCATGAAGAAAGTCTTTAAGTTCACTGAAACTCGTTCTTGGTACTTCGAACTCGATATTGACGATGAAACGCAGGTCGAGAAGGCTCTATCGGCATTGGTTGGGACCGAGGGTTTTAATTATTATCTGACTGACCGCGCCGAGGATGAATATGAGAGCGTCTGGGATGAAGTTTCAGCAGACGAAAAGCGTACGTGCGGCGATCATGCTACCGACTATTTTCGAAGGGTAGCAGATAGGGAACTCGAGGGGGAGGCCCGTGACATAGTTTTGAAATCGCTGCGCGAAGGCGAATAGATCGCACTGTGATCAATGGCTTCCATGCCGCTTTATTTCGTCCCGTTTTTCAAGATAAATCTTGAATTTCACTCTATATTCAACTATACTATATGCAAACAAGCGGGATGAAGGCATCCCGCATCCCTAGAGGAAGGAACATCCCATGTCTATCAATCGCGTTATGCTTTCCGGCAACATCACCCGTGACCCCGAGGTTCGTATGACCGCGAGCGGCGCTCCTGTCCTTTCGTTCGGCCTTGCCGTCAACGATCGCCGACGCAATTCCGTGACCGGCGAGTGGGAGGATTGCCCGAACTTCATCGACTGCACCATGTTCGGTACTCGAGGCGAGGGCATCTCCAAGCACATGGCGAAGGGCGACAAGATTGCCGTAGACGGCAAGCTCCGCTTCAGCCAGTGGGAAAAGGACGGTCAGCACCGTACCAAACTCGAGGTGATTGTCGAGGATATTGAATTCATGGCTCGTCGTCGAGACCAGTAGAAACCAGTAGACGGACGGCTGAAAGGCCGTCCGTTTTCAGTTATTTTCCATGGTAGATCTTGCATCCCACTCGCTATTCAACTATACTATATGTAACCAAGCGGGATGAAAGGCGTTCCGCAAACTCGAAGGGAGATACCCCATGAAGAACTTTACGATTAAGGTTACCGAGCACAGGGAAGGTCTGTTCGTTGTCGAGGCCGAGGACGAGAACGATGCCCTGGAGCGCTTGGGTCGGATTATCGACACCGACTGCTTCTGGAATGACTTCGAGAACGGAAGCGAGTATTCCCTTAGCACCGAAGTGGAACTCGATGATAGCTGTGACGATCCGGTAGCCGAATGGAGTGATGGGGACTATCGGGATATGTTCGACAACTAATGTCAGCCAAAGGGCATCGGTTTATCCGATGCCCTTTTCATGCCATTTTCCCAGCTAGATCTTGTATCCTGCTCTATATTCAACTATACTATATGTTAACAAGCGGAACGATAGGCGTTCCGCAAGCCAATTAGGAGGCATCTCATGAAGGACAAGAAACTGAGCAATGCGCTCGATTATGTATGCTCTTGCTGTCCGCGGATTTCCGACTGTGACGAAAGGTGGGACGATTCTGATTCCGCTTTCTCTTCTTACGACTGCTCTGATGCGAAGTACTGTGAACGCTGCATGGTACGTGTTATGGCGGACTACTACAACGCCCTTGATGGTCACAGGGAATCCTGCGATCGTGAGTATCAGGCGATTCTGAATTACTAACTTTGATGTGGATAGCGGCTCTCGTAGCCGCTATCTTCTTGGAATAGATTTTGCAATCCGTCCCATATTCAACTATACTATATGTTAACAAGCGGGATGAAAGGCATCCCGCAGACCCAAGCGGAAGGTGATAACAATGACCGTAATCAAGCTGAAAACCGATGGTGGGCGCTACAGGCAGCTCATTGAGAAGTACGAGAGTCAAATGGAGGCGCTCGTCCCATTCGAGGAGGAGAAGGAAAAGGCGAACGAGGCATCTCGGCGAGCGCTTTGGGATGCCATGCGGGCGGAGGAGGAAGATTCCGCAGAAGCGGAGCGTCTCCTCCCCGAACTCGAGAGGATCGCGGGCGAAGCTGAAGAGGTCTATACGCAGGCATGCCGACGCAGTAGAGACTTAGTCGATAAGACGGTCATCACCTGCATCGAGGTTGTTGTCGAACTCATCCATGACAATATCGATACCCTGGACGGGATGAACATCAATAGCAAGGCTGCATTTCTCGCGATCAATTTGGCGCTGCCGGAAAAAATATACGTGGAAACGAACGGAAGCAAGTGCGATCCCATTCTCTATGTCCGCGGATGCGAGGTAAGCCAATCAATTGGCATTGGCCTTCAGCCGAGCAACATTCATACACACATCATGTGCTGCAAGAAGGACGGGCATTTTGTCGATAGGAACCGCTTCCTCGGCGATTACGTAAACGGTGTATACCGGTTCGAATCGAAGTAGTCAGGGCGGCATCAAGGATTGTTCCCGCCGGTAGCGAGTCAAGGCGATCGGCAATGGTCGCCTTTTTCTGCCAATTTATCTAGGCAGATCTTGTATCTCGTCCCATATTCAACTATACTATATGCAACAAGCGGAACGATAGGCGTCCCGCAAACCGGAAGGGAGATAACCCATGAACCCCATCGATTCCAAGATCAAGAAGATCCTCGCCATGATTGACGGCGCGACCTCCGAGGGAGAAGCCAAAGCGGCATCCCTTGCCCTCCAGCGTCTCCTCGCTGCGAACAACATGACCCTCGAGGACATCGATCTTACCGAGGATGCCCCCGAGGTCAACGAGTCCGCCGAGGAACTCGGCAAGCGCGTCCCCGAGTGGGTCAAGCTCCTCGCGTACGTCATCGCGAAGAATTACCGTTGCCGCTACTACATGCAAACGAGCCATGGCGCCTATGACTATTGGACCGGTCGTCGTCCCGTTACCGGAACCCGTTTCGTTTTCGTCGGTGAAAGTCAGGATGCCGTGGTCGCGTCCGGCTGCTTCCGCGCCACCAAGCACGCGATTGAGAACTGTTTCAAGAAGTTCTGCGACAGGCGTTCCGAGGAGTATGGAACCAAAATCGGTCGCCGTGCCGGCGTGAAGAACAGCTATTGCCTCGGTTTCATCGAGGGTCTCGAGAACTCCTACCGTGAGCAGCTCGAGCAGGACGAGACCATGGCCCTGGCGATCGTGGTACCCGAGAGCGTTACCCGTTACATGGATGAGGAGTTGAACCTCAAGAAGATGAAGCGCCAACCCATTACCGTTTCCTCCGACAAGTCGATTGGCGATGCTGGCAGGCAGGACGGTTACGGTTTCGGTCAGGGTGACCGTATCGCATCCTGTGCATAGAAACCGACACTGAATAGGGGAGGGCGCCGCCCTCCCCATCCATTTCTTTTATATGGCTATCGGTTATTAGCGCCTATTTGAGTGGAGTTAATTCTCTACGGCACTGGTAGAATTAAACAAGATGCATGGCTGCAAAGAGTCATGCGACCCCGCTACAGGAAGGAACAATCATGTTCGACTTTAAATGTTCAATGCAATCTCAGCTCGATAACTTATGGCTCAAGCCAGAAGATCTTGCCAGAGCCCTTGGTATCCGCGTGTCAAGCGTCCGCAAATGGCTCGATCCCGAACTCGACTGCGTTCCAGTCAAGGATGCCTTTGACTGGGTGTACGACCAGACCGAAAAACTCGGTGACCTCACGATGCAATGCCTAAACGATGTAAATGAGTCCCACGATAAGTTCGGTCGACACATCCTTCGCTGGTATCGTGAGGAAGACCTGCCCAATTCCGAGCCGGTAGGTCTTTACAATCTCGCAAGCCACCTCGTTGCCGACCAACTCGAGGCGAAGGATATAGAGTGTTCGTTTGTATACGCGTGCCGCGATGACGAGTGGATCGAGCAACACCTAGACGACTTTCCTGATATCGATCCGAAGGCCGAGTTTACCGCCCAGGCTGATATTTTGGGAGTGCCGACGTCCGATATCGCAACGGCTTTGGGCATTACGAGCCGTTCTGTCAAAGACTGGAAGAACCCGAAGCGCGAGAGGATGCTGCCGGTAGACGATGCGTGGGACTTCCTAGATGATTGCGCCGATGCGATTGAGATTCGCACCTCCGAGCTGCTGGCAAGTAATCCCAATCCGATGCCATACCATCCCATGACTCGTTTGGGAACGCTGTCCAAGCAAGACCGAATCGATAACCTTGCAGCCCTGGCGGCTTCAAAGAAAATCATGAGCGACGGTAAAACCGTTATCGATTTTACATACGTCTAGAGCCGTTCCAACGGGACTGGATAGTTGAATCGCAAGGAATTGGGCGCAGGCGAAGCATGCCGATAGACCAGGGTTAACAGATGAATGGAAAGTGATATAGCCATGCCGATAAGTGATGGAATGATTCGTGCGGGACAGCGCTCACTGGAGCAATCGGAAAAGGCAAAACGCAAGTGCGCGAACTGTCTTTACTGCACTTGCGATGGTAACGTCCGAGACGATTTGCATCGTCCTGAAGACACTACAGTTGAGTACCTATGCCACCGCAGGGATGGCCATGAATTCGAGACCGCCCATTCGAACCGATGCAATTATTGGAGAAAGCAGATCGATGAATAATCCTAGCGCCGCGTTTTCACATCCTCACGCGGTTTGTTTTCATCAATCCCGCGCAGGTCGAACTGTTTGTTTCCGCGTTTAAGTACGAGCTGCCAGCCGCACGCATCGCAGATCTTGACGAATTCATCGATGGTGAATCGCGTATTGTTGTGCAGGCGCGTCGACAGACTGCCCTTCTGCTTGCCGGTTTTAACGGATGCATCCTGCAGCGTCATACCGCAATCTTGCACCATATAGCGAATAGCGTCGGACGAACCAATCCGTTCAAGCACTGAAAACCTCTTTCAGATATACGATAGTCTATTTCGATTATAGCCAATCTGGAAATATTCTAGATGCGACGAAGTAATCTCGTGCAGCAAACAGCGATGAATTGCAGCGCAATTGCGATCGGATAGCCACCTCCATTGCCGCTGCGGCAAGTCATTTTGAATATATTCAAGCTGTCCCAAGATGTAGGAATCAATTTCCACATTAGGAGGACAGATGGATAACGACACCCAATTCGACCCGGCAACTATTCGCATGGCATATTTTGCCTTACTCTTGAGCGGTCGAAAGTACGACAACTTGGAGCTTGCCGTCGCTCAGGAGATGCTGAAAATGAATCGTCTCACTGCCGAGCGATCATTGCCGAATTTGATCGGTAATTCAGTGCGAATAGCGGCGACTATTAACTCGATTGAATTCGAGGAATCCTCGAAACGCTATCTGATTAAGTTCTCGGCAGATAACGGGGAAGAGGAGGAGTGGGTTCGTTCTGAGCGTGTGGACTCCAGTCATAAGACCGCTGTAAAAAAATCTGGGGGCGAGATTTGGTCGGACATCGCGTCCTTATTTTCAAATACAAGGACAAGGTTGGATCCAAAGAGGCACCCAATGGTTACCGAATCGCTCCGTATTGCATCGACCACGGCAAGGCGGAGTAGATACTGATGAAGCGCATGAAGACGGAAAACTTGAACCTCAGGGCAATTGTTGAGTCCGAACTTGAGAAACGTAACTGTGATGGGCTTTATTCCCCGTGCTGCCATTGTGAACATGGATGCGCCCGTACGGAACTTTTCTCGTGCGGCGAAGCGCGTGCGGATTGTCGTCCTGGTCTGCAACATCCCGGTACAAGTGATTTGAAGATCGTCTCATACGATGAATATTGCGAGATTGCCGACCGAATCGAAGCTGAACATAGGCGTCTCGAGGAAAAACGCCGCCTCGAGACGGCAGCAAAGAAGAAGGCCGAACGACTCGAGGCCAGGCGAATCAAGGACGAGAGCGTCCTCAAAAAGAAGCAAGAGCGACTCGAGAAGCGAAAGCAATTCGCCGAGAATATCCGCGCTCGTTTTGAAAGGATAATCACAGAGATTTCAGGCGCGGTGCGTACGAGTATTCTGTGTAAACTACTCAGTGGCGTATCGATTGGATCTCTCGTCTTTTCGGTTGCATCGATTATTTTCTTCGAGGTCATCAAGAACGAATGGATGGCATCTGCGGCAAAGGCTGAAGCGCTGGCGGCGGTCTATCTATTCCAGAAGCTGTTTATGTTCGAGGCCATTTATGTTTTCGTTATCGTTACGTTTACAATCGCTTTGATTGCCATCCGCGTTATTCGCGGCGATTACAGGGCAGATTTTGAGCTCGACCAACAGTCTGAAAAAGAAGAAGAGGACGACCGGTTTTTCCTATAGATCTTTGAAATCTTTTGTTCCCGAAGTGTTTTCAGTGCCATGTTAAAGGACCAATTCAACTCGGATTGGTCCTTTTCGTTACTTGATTTCAGTAACGAATTCGGAAGTCGAAGTCGTTTACTATGACTCCAAAAAAGTGATTAGCGCTATTATGCAAGTTATTTCCCTGATGCTAAACCGTTCGAGATGCGACACAACTGCGACAGAGGTGCGACATTTTCCTTGCCGAACATTTCGTCAAAAGATAACTCGGCTCTTTCTAAACGTACTTCGACAGCGTTTATAATCGCTGCGATTGTCTGATTTCCGACTATCGACTAAAGTCTTACCGATTGCCGTGCAAATGGTTTTACCGATGTTAGTCAGCTTAATCCACCTTCAAAACTGATCTCTAATAAGCTCAGTGACATTCTTGATAACACGCCCCCCATACTCAAAAGCATTTACAACGTACTTAATTTGGTTTTACATGTTCATACTCGCAGAGCGTTCAAGTTGTTTTTGGACCGAGCGTCTTACAAATCGGAATATGTCCCGACTCCAAATCATCGTCACGACAACATTCAAAATCAAATCGGAAATCAAATTGAATGGCATGCGGAATGCCTTTAATGGCACTCCGCAGTATCACTGCTTGTTATTATTCTCATCCTTCTTTCAAATAGAAGGACAGTCTCAACTGAAGAATCGTGACACGCAATTTGAAAAGATATTTTGGCAATTCGGCCCGTTTGATTTCTACGAATCAAACGGAATCTAATCATCTATTCATATGGATTGCCATTTGCTATTGCCATTTAGATGCCTTGTTTGGATACGGTTCATTTCCAATAAGACGAAGCAGGGTGCCTAAAGATTAGGTTACGTTCGCTTGTTTGTCGACTGATTTTACGAACCCAAAGTGATTCTAATGCTTATCGTATGCTCGATTTAGTTTTCTATTTAGTGCTACAGGGATTATTCCAAGCAAGAATTAAGCGATTTGTACAACTTGCACAGTGCCTTTAATGGCGCTGTGCCGTATCGCTATTTGTTCTCATTCTCATTGTCGAGGGACGCATGCAGCGGCATGGACCGACTGAAATTAAGGTTAGTGCCGAGCAATAAAAATAATTTGGCATGATTGTTTTCCTTTTCGTTTGGCTATGTTTTTGCCGCAAAGACTTCCGACCGATACCTATTTCAATACAAACCGGCAGACCTGCAAAGGTAATTTTCTTTTCAATTCTGCCGTTCTCTATCTGATTTTTACGGCCGATTGTACTTTGCAAAACGCCGAAACGGGTTTTTGGGTTGTCAATCGATAGCGATTGAAAGCAGCCCGCACTTCCATTTCAGGTTGCACGGAAAACGGTCAACGGCTTTCTAATTACATCGCGAGGCATTTGCGCTTTTATATTTCGCATCCGAAAGACAACTGAATCATCGTTCAGATTAAATCGCCGCAATAGATTTCCCTTAAAAATAGTTTGCTATCAATTCATTTTCGATGTCATGCCGATCGTGAATTAAAGTCAGCGGGCTCGCCGCGAACACTTTAAAAACCAATTCAGCAGACTCAAAACTGTTCATCGGATAGGGAAGAGGCGCATCAGATTCAAGTTCCGAACCATCAAATCAGCCCACCGATTACGCTCCTAAGGCGTGCCTTGAATCATCGCGTTAATCCCCTTTAAAAACACTATTTCTCACCTGTTGTTTTGTCGGACATTCATTAGGTTCACTATAGTCTGTCAGACATTTGCGTTCCACAGGTGGGGAATTGTCGGACATTGACTCATCGACCGATAGCGACCTGTCAGACATTTTTCGACTTCCCAAAACCACGTCACAGGTATCGGAAAAATCGGTCGCACGGCAGAAGATCACCCCGACCTGAGTCGAATCGCCCCGCGGCGCGGCCGCCTGTCCGCAGGACAGGCGGCAGGTGCAAAATGGCCTTGTCAATTGTGAATGCCGCAGCGGCAACACCCTGACCTGCAAAAAAACGTGCCCCAAACTACCCATAAGGCCATTTTGCACGCCAGCTGCGTTCAACGTCAGACATTAGAAATGTCAGACATTGAACCTGCGGCAAAGCCGCAGCTGGGACCGCAAGCGGCCTGTAGTCGCTTCGCTTCGCTCGCTCCCGTCAAGCGAAATGTCCGACAGGCTGTCAGACATTTAGATCCGCTTGACGGACGGCCTGCTCGCGAAGCTCACCATCGGCCGTATGTAAGGAGATACGAAATGTCAGACATTTCGCCAGATGAAAATGAACCCCGGACCGCCACACCCAATTTGTCAGACATTGGCCCCGGCGTATCTCCAATGTCCGACATTTTGCAGTCCCAAACGCCAGCAGCTATGGCGCCCCAGGCGCAGCCCGGCACGCTAGCCGAAACGCCGGCAGCCGATTTGTCGGACATTTTGCCGCCCCCAAACGCCTCCCAGCCCGCCACCAAGCGCGTCACTGTCCGCCTGCCGATCGCAGACCTGACCGCACTCGACGCCCGAGCCGACGCCCTCAACGCCAGCCGAAGCGAATACCTCCGCACCCTCGTCGCCCTCCCAGTGACGCTCGACCTGACATCCATTCGCCGCGCCACACCCGGCACCGAATCGCTCACCCGCCCGCTCGGTCCAGACCTCGCTCTGGTGCAGCCCGCCGGCCAAACAGATAGTTTGGCGGTGCAGGCCATCACCGACAGCATGCTCGAATCCATCTCGAACGAGGTCCGCGCCATCGGCGTCAACTACAACCAAGCGGTAAGAGCCCTGAACCGCATCATCAAGAAGTACGGCAGCCATCGCGCACTCTCTCAAGACGAACGGGTCGAGATCACCGAGCTCTACGAACGCCTCTCCAAACAGAACAAGGCGATCTATGAACGACTGAAATCCCTCGCATCCGATGTCGAGTCCCTGTCCGGCAAACCATCCGTCAACCTGACCGTCATTGGCCTTTCCCAATCTGGGGCCCCTGTCAATAAAACCGAACCCGATCGCCGACGCCGTGTCCGCGGCAAGAAGCACGGGCAGGCCCGTCCTGACCGTATCGGGGACGGAGGCGACTTATGACGTACATGAAGGTCCTCTCTGGACATAGCTCTGCCAAGTGGATTCGCTACTACCTCTTCAAGAACGACCGCGCCTTGGACAAGGACTTCCTCAACCTGACTGATCGCGACTGGAAGGGGAGGGACTGGGCGAAGGTCATGGACAGGACCCGAGAGATTTTCGGCAACGATGTTCCCGTCAAAAAGGACACCAAGGTTCGCACCTACGAGCACTTCATCATCTCGTTGGACGAAAAGGATGACGGCGTTGAACTTGATGACTTCCGCGACTTCGTGAACGAGTGGGCATCTAAGTGGTTTGACTCGCGCAGTCCGGAAGGACAGGGCATCGGCCGCTTCGAGGTGGCGATTGCCTACCACGATGACAATACTGCCCGCGAAGCCGAGGGCAAACAAGGAATCCTACATGCCCATCTCGTCATCAACAACACCGAGCTCGAGACGAAACGACGCATCTCTGGACTGCGCACCACCAAAGTCGTCCAGGCAATGCGAGCCGACTTGCAAACTATGTCGCTCGAACGAGGCTGGCATGCGTTTGCAACTGACGGCAAGTCCTACACTCAGGCCGAGATGGATGCAAAGGGGTTAAAGGTCTCTCGCGGTAAGAGACTCGATCGTGCCATGGCGGCACTCGACAACGTCCTTGCCAACGAGGCCAAGGGCGCACAAATCGAGGACTTCAGCGATGCGATGCAAGACCAGCTGGATGAACGTCATCCGGTCGACAAGCTGATACCCGAGACATTTACGGTCGGCGCTGCTCCAAGTTCACAGCCGAAGGTCGGCGAGGCCGACCCGACCGCTTCCGACAAAGTCTCCGGCTTTTCGTACACGACCATGAGAACCGATGACGGTCGAGTGATGCGCCTTGTTGTCCCGCATGGATTCGGCGATTCGGAAACCATGGCAGAGCGGCAGATTGAAACCCGCGAAGGCTGGTCTTGGAAGGATGACATCCGCGATCGAGTTGACGTAGCAATGAGAATTTCCAAGGGGCCTGCGGATTTCGCGTCAAAGTTGGGCGAGCTCGGCATCAAGGTTAATTACAACCACGAAGGAGATCTTATCTACCATCATCCGAGCGACCCCGCGTCACGCAAAGTAAAAGGCTCAACGCTCGGTAAGCAGTATGCTGCGACATCGATAGAACAGGTGATTGCGGAGAAGCACACAAGCCAACGCCAAAGATCTCAAAGTCTACCGAGCCGTGAGCGCTGGATGAACGATGACGAGCGTGCCGCAGCACTGGCGATCGCAAAAGCAGCCATCCCGTGCACGCGTGAAGGTGCCGAATTGATGGGTCGATTAAAATCGACCATAGAGCAGAATGACTCCGCTGCCCGCGATGAGATTCGTCACGGTATGGGAGTAGAGTATCCATCTTCTTTAGCAAATTCGCTAGGCATCGAATATCCCAAACCTTCTACTGCCGGGGATAGCCGCCGAAAGAAGATGACTGAGGAGGAAATCCTCGAAGCTATGGCAGATATACGCGATGAGAAAGGTTTTGGCGGTCTCGCTGCGAACAACCCAACGAATTCGACTACGAAGTCCAATTCCGGACAGCAGCAAGAGGACGCTGCCGAGATTCAAAAAACTAAGCACCATTAAGGAGTGACCATGATTATTGCCATCGAATACAAGAACGGTCGTATGAAGGAGTTCGACACGAGTTCCTTCACGACAACAAACGCGATGAGCGCGGGAGACAAGACAGCTAGGAACGTCATGACGGAACTGGATCTTCGCCTCGATCTCGTTGAAACTGTCGGGTTGAGACTCGACTTCTATTGGTACGATGCGGCTCCGCAAGGAGAGCGAGTCGAAATCCCCGGTCTCATGGATTCAAAAGGCAACCCGGTATGCCTTACAGCGGCATCGAGACGTTTGGGCACTTCCGTTCTTCTTTGCACCTTAAGGGGCATCGAGCAGATTTCCCGAATCATCGTCCAGCGTGCCAACGGCACGGTGGACGCCCTTTGGCGTCAGGGTTCGGGCGACTGGCTGATCAACGGTGCAAAATTTGAAGCGCAGCGTGTGCTTTCATATACGGATGCGAATGTGACCTCAATGAACTCCCAAGCAATCTTTGTTTTCAAATATATGAAGAAGGCCAATCCGATGATGACGGACGAGGAGATTTGCAGACTTATCGGATATCCGCTTGAAGCCTACAAGGAGATTCAGCTCGACGAAGCCAAAAATGCGGAGGGCATGGTTGGCGCCGAACTCATCGAATCGGATGCCAGCGACAGTTTCCAATCGGCACACGACTCCGAGGTACTGGACCACGACGATTCATCTAGCGATGATGCGTCATTTGGTAAGCATTTCGCCGCGGAAGACGAGGACGACGGATTCGATGAGGATGAAGACTCCCTGTTCGATGTCTGACATTTGCCACGACAACATCATTCATGATATTTTGAGCGTACTGGCGTAACCCCAAGCGCCATGAAACAGGAGAGACGAATATACCCCCGACCGCGCGAAGCGCGGCCAGCTATTCCCAACTTGATTACGTATGACTGACTCGGTATGACTCGACTCGTCTCTCCGCTCGTCCTGACAGGAGATGACAGGTTTTGCAGAAGCGCGAAGATACAAGAATGCAAGAGGTTGCCGGAATCGGATCGGAGTGGTTCCGATGAAGTCAGCCGTCAAGGTGAGCGAGGCCATAGCCAGACTTCGCAAGCATGGTGACACGGCAGAGCTCGAGGAGGCAATCGACGATTTCCTTGCAGCCTATGGAGAGCTTCGCAGTCAGTTCTATTACGAAGATCAGGAGGCGCAGGCGAATGCCAAGGCGGCCTCGACGCTTCTCGAGGCCATCGATCGCGGCCTGATTGAGCTGCCCCAGACCGACGACGGCATCGTCATCATTCCCGACATGAAACTGCGCCTGCCCGACGGCGCGAAGCTCTATGTCAACTCAATCGAAATCGAATCCACCGCGACCGGTCACGCCCCGATTGTCCACTTCGAGGATGGCTCCTCCATCCGCTGTCGCCGCGGCTCGGGCGTCCAGATTGTCCGAATGCCCCTGGAGGAGGAGCAGAATGACAACTGAAAGTGAAACCCCGCTCGCTTGGCCGTTCCGCATACCCGTTCTGCGCGTCTTCCTGCTGCCGTTCATGCAAAACAGGAAGCGTGACCGCCTGCTGCTCATCCTGCTCGCCTGCATCATGTCGACGGCAGGCTTCCTCATGCAGGGGAACGGATCGTATGACAGCGACGGCTGGTTCCTGCTCGCCACGGGAAGGGAAATCGTAAAGAACGGCATCCCGTACGCGAACCCGTGGTCCTTCTCGTCCTACAAGCCGATTGTCGTCCAGCAGTGGCTGCACGATGTCCTGCTCTACGGTTCGTATATCCTAGCGGGCTACGCCGGCACGATAGTCTATCAGGCTCTCCTGGCTGCCATCGTCGCACTCTCTATAGCCTTCGCAATCCGAAGATTTGACGATAGAAGCCTGACTTTGCCCCGCCTGCTCTTCTGTATAGGCCTCGCCCTTTTCGGGGCGGGAATCTACATCTCAGTCCGTCCTACGGCATGGTCGATGGTATGCATGTGCCTGACAATCGGCGTCTGCACCCGCTGGCGGCGAACCGGCGACTGGCGCTACCTTATCGCCCTGCCCGCAATCACGGTGCTGCACGTCAACATGCAGTCTGCCATGTGGCTCCTCGATGTCTTCCTTGCCGGCTGCTTCCTGCTGCCCGACGATCTCGCCAAATTCAAAACCGTCACCCCCGAGGAGATGCTCAGCGAAATCTTCCCCATCAGCCTCGCCTTGGTCGCGATGCTAGTCGCATCCTTTGCGAATCCCTACGGAGTCGATGGCGCCCGCTACGTGATAACGTCAATGGGGGCTGCATCTTACGGCAACGTGATTTCCGAGATGAAACCAGCCTTCGAGGCAACCAAAGGCTTCTGCGTAATCTTCTTCGCCGCCGGCATCATTCCTACGGCGTTGGCGGCGGCCTTCTGCCATAAGCGCATAGACTTGTCTATACTCATAATCGTCCTCGCCACCTTCATCGCGACGATGCTCCATTGGCGAAACGTCTGGACCTTTTCGATCGCATGTGCCCTCGCCTTTGCGAGCATGCTTCCGAAAACGGAGGATCCGTCACCCTTGAAATCGCCGGAGACGGCGAAATCCATCGCTCTGATAGCCCTCCTTGCTGTAATCGGTCCGTTAGCCGCGAACTGCTATGTCTGCGCTACGAACGGCGGGCAGTCCTGCTGGGTGTCCTCCGAGCGCTCTGCGGATTCCCTAGTGAAAGAGATTGGCGAAGATGACTTCTACGACCCCGTCGTATACGCAGAGGATCCAGTCATCTACAACTACCTGGAATGGAAGGGGATGAAAGTCCCCTTCGACCTACGTCCCGAACTCTGGGATGAGAAAGGTGTCATGGGAGTCACTTCCCCCTATCGCGACTACGTAGATGGCATGCAATCAAAAAAGGCAAAGCTGTCCTACCTCACCTCCAACGGCTTCGACTACTACATCATCTCGAAGGATTCGGCGCACTGGTATGAGAAGAGCCTGAACCTGAAGGTCGTTACTGCCACGGATACGCTCGTTCTGCTTGAGAACGCGGGGTAGGGAAGTGAAGTTCGAGGTCCGGAGATTCTCGGAGCGAGAAGGTTTCCCGCGAGAGCGCCCGACCTTTATCCGAAGGTACTTTAAGGCGATTCTGGTCGAATGTGCGAAGCTCTTCCTCGGTATTGCTGCCATCACATCTGCAAAAGCGTGAGCGGTCGCGAACGTCCCCATCGTCGACTTCAATTGATATCGGACCGTAAATCCTGACCTTGATATAGCCTTCCGCCGATGCGGGAGGCTATACTATTATTGATGTATCAGCAGGTGTACCCCAAGCGCCTCAGAAAGACAGGAAGTGAATATGGCAGCTTATGAAGACCCGCGCGGTTGCGGATTTGACCCTGAGCTCGTGAAGACGGCCCTGATGTCGCGCGAGCAGTTCAGCTCCAAGCCCCGCAAATTGGTTCTCGGCATCGACATGGGAATCGCCGGCATCGGAATCTGCCTCATGGACAAGCTGAACCAAGAGATCGTCCTCATGGCGACCCATCTGTTCGATTGCCCGTGGAATCCGAAAAACAAGACGAGCCTGGCATCAGCAAGACGCCAGGCGAGGTCGCAGCGCCGCAATATCGCCCGCCGCGCGGCGAGGAAGAAGCATATCCGCAAGATTCTGATGGTTCGCGGCGTCATTCCCGAGGGCGTGACCGCCGAGTGGTTCTCCGTACGCAAGGGCGAACAGGACAACATCCAGCTGCGCGTGAAGGGCCTGAGCCAGATCCTTTCCAGCCGCGAGCTCGCCCGCGTCCTCTACGGCTTCGCCAGTCGCCGCGGCTACATCGACCACGGTAAGGCCGACAACGACAAGGATGCCGGCAAGGTGAAGAAGGCCCTGAAGGAAAACGCCGAGATTATGGATGCGAACGGCTACGAGACGTTCGCCCAATACCTCGTGACGCAGCCGAGAATCCGCAATCGCCAAAATGACTACTCCCATACCATCGATATCGATATGGTGGTGGACGAGGTTCACGCGATTTTCCGCCATCAACGCGAGCTGGGAAACGAGCTAGCCACTGAATCGCTCGAGGGAGAATACCTCGCCGCCCTTCGCTGGCTGACGGATACGACCAAGCGCGACCGGATCATCTATTCTAAGGTGGGCTACTGCACCTATCTCGGCGAGCCGATTAGACGCGGACCGAAATCATCCATCTCATCCGAGATGGTCCGCGCCTACCAGACGCTCGCGAACGTCAAGATTGAGCATATCGGGTCAGTCGCTACGCACATTTCGCCCTTGACGCGCAACCAAATCGTTCACGACCTGTTCAAGGTCTCCAAGAACCCGAAGCCGCTGAAATGGTCCCAGCTGCGCAAGAAACTCGACCTTGCCGATACCGACACGTTCGCGGGAGTCCGCCAATCGGACGAGGCGAAGGAAGTTTGCGTCAAAGTTCCCGCATGGAATGTCCTCTGCTCGACTCTCCATGACCTGAACCCGGCTCTACTCAACCGCCTGCACGACGATGTCGACCTCGCCGATGCAGTATGCGCTGCGGCTACGTTCGCATCCTCATCGGAGGCCTTCGCCACGCGAATTGCCGAACTCACCGACGGACTCTCGAAAGAGGATGTGGATGCGCTCCTCGAACTGCCCTATGGCTCGAAGCTGTTCACGGGGTACGGCTCGACAAGCCTGAAAGCATTACAGATGCTCCGAGATGCATTCGAGGACACGAACATCAATCGCCTGTACGATGCCGAGGTCGTAACGGGTCTGTATGACGCGCGTGAAGCACTGGCGGCTAAGCGCAACGCGAGCGATGACGGGCTCCTGATGCCCTATTCGAAATACTCACCGATCTGCACCAATCCGGTCGTCCTGCGTTCATGTGCCCAGATGCGCAGGATTATCAACTCGATTATCAGGCACTATGGCCTACCCGACACGATACGCGTGGAGGTGGCAAATGACCTTAAGCGCACTGAACACGAGAAGAAGCTCATTACCAGCGGGAACATCTACAACCGCAGGACAAACGAGAAGGCCAAGGACGATATCGTTGAATATCTCGGTCTTTCCGATGCCGATCAGGTGAGGGGCCGTGACATCGATAAGGTCCGACTGTACAACGAGCAGGGCGGCAAGGATCCCTACACGGGTCAGGGCATTGATTTCGGTCGCATGCTGACTGAAAAGGGTTATGTCGAGATCGACCACATCCTTCCTTTCTCGCGTTCCTGTGATAACGCGAGAAACAACAAGGTTCTCGTCCTGACGAAATCGAATCGCAACAAGTCGAACCGTACGCCCTACGAGTGGATGACCTCGGGCGAGCCTACCGCGCCGAACTGGGATGAATTCTGCATCCGCATGGATGTCTGGGCTAGCGGTAAGGAGCCGAAGCACTACTATTCCTCGAAACTCGCGAAGCTGAAGGAAGATAACTTCACGAATAACATCGACTCCTTCATCAGCCGAAACCTGAACGATACCCGCTACATGTCCAAGGATGTCGCGAAATGGCTTGCCGACTGCCTCCCGTTCCCCGAGGATGGACGAAAACACGTCTTCTGCGTCTCTGGTGCGGCGACAGCCTTCATGCGCGGAATCTGGCGCATCGGCATTCTCGACGATGCCGGCAAGAAGAACCGAGAGGACGACCGCCACTATGCCGTCGATGCCGCGGTAATCGCCGCCTGCACGTCCTCGATTGTCAAGGGCATCGCCCTCATCAGTGAGGAACACGCCACGAAACGAGATGCTGACCGCCTGCTGGATGGCTCGCTGCCATATCCCGAGTACAGAGATCAGGTCAAGGCATGGATTCCCTGTATCGTGCCGACCTATTCACCGACCCGCACCGCAACGGGGGCGCTTTTCAAAGACAATACCTTCTCCTACAAGGGTATTGATGGAAAGGGCAAGGACCTCATCAAGAAGAAAAAGGGCGCATTGGGTCCCTGCACCACCGCTTGGAAGGACGGCAAGGGTACTGCTAGGGCTTATGACGAGCAGTACAGTCTGCTTGCCGTATATGAAGAATCAGCCGCGCGGTGGCTTTTTGATCCCCTCTATTACATCGACGTGCAGAAGCGGAAGACCGAGGAACCGTTCATTCGAAAGTTCTCCAAGGATCTTTCAATCGACTACTGGGAGAAGATTCCGCTGACCGGAAACGAGCCGAGCCTTTTGTTGAAGCGCGGCGTTGTACTGATTCAAGACGGTATCGTTGGGCGTTATTATGGTTATGACATAGCACACAATAACGTAAAGCTGTCACCCTCTGGGAAAGTTTCCTTCCAGAAAACCGGCCCGCTCGCAGCCGAGAAGTTTCCAACGCCAACGAAGTGGACTGACGAATTGAGGATCATGCAGGAGGACTGCTTGGGTCTCTGCTGGCTTGAGTTCCTCACCGAACGGGCGAATCACTGTTAGTAGATAGCGGGAACTATGTGAAAAGGGGAAGGCGCAATGCCTTCCCCTTTTCATGTTAAAATCTCAGGAAGAGCTGTGTTCCCGGTGTCTCATTTCCTCCAGAGCCCGAGGTTCCAGTGTTGACGAGGATTTCCCTGTCGACGTACTGTTTCTCGGTGAACTGCATCGCTACGACATGTCCTGCCGGCGGGAGGTTTTTCCTAAGCTGCTCCGCATGGGCTTCCGCTGACGCCCTGCTGAGGAGGTTACGGGAGTAGATGCTGTTCTGCTCTCTGATGTACCCATCGTCTTCCAAGAACCGCCTGAATTTGGTATAGGCATCCTTGTTTGATTTGGTTTTCGTGGGGAGATCGAACATCACCAGGAGTCTCATGATTCTCATAGCCTTCCTCTCGTTCTCAGGCTGTCCGGTGTTGCCATTTCCAAACCGATGAGCGTGGGCAGCAGGAGCTGACCGGAATCCTTGAGTTCGATTGCCCTTCTCAGGGATTCGCAATAGACATCGATTGCCGTCTGGACGGGCATTTCCTTGTTGTCCAACAGAACGAGGACCGAGGTGGCCTTCGTCAGTGTATCCTTGTTCAACCTCGATAGCGGTGCCAAGAGGTTCTCTTTGACCACCATGAGATCTACAACGGCCCGAAATGGCTCGATGAGGTCATCGACCAGGTTGAATGCATTCTCGGCGCTATGGTGATGGATGCCGCGCGATACGAGCCATCCGTGCGAGACGGCGCATTGTGCGATGCCTGTCCTGAGGATTGCGTACCCGAAATTCAACGGTGCGGTCATGGGACCCGTCCATCGCGACCCGTAGGGGAGCAATTTAGAGAAGTATTCGCTGGCTGCCGCACCTTCCCGATGCGTCTTGTCATTGCTCTGGACATCCCTGGCATAGCTGAGGATTTTCTCGACATCGCATGGCTTGCCGCCGCAAAGCTCCAAGGCACGCGCTTGATTCTCAATTTTTCTGCGGACGATTTTCGCCCAGAGTTGGTTTCTGAGCGGTTTCGAGATAGTCAACTGATGCTCCACGATTTCCGCATGTCTTGAATGTGCGCCTATCGGGAGTGCCAGGCCGTTAGGCATATGATTGGAGCCGCAGAAAAGAACGCCTATCCCTGCATCATTGACCTGTCCCATAAGCGATGCCGTGATCGAGACTTGGGGGTTGTCGATTATGATGACCCAGATATCGGACAGGGGAATTTTATCGAGGACTTTATCCTCATGGCAATCCTTGATGACGAGACAATTGTCCTGAACGCAGAGGTACTTAGGTGTGCAGATTGTGACCGTCAATAACATAGGTGGCTCCGTTTCCCAGTATCTTATGGGATATGGACGGGGTCTTTACGTATGTAGACAACTAATCGATAATGTTATTGCCAAACCGGCAAATTATATTCACCAATGCACCATATTTGATGAAGCATTTTATGAAAAACGGGGAAGGAAGGCCGAAGCGAGATGGCGATTTTTATCCAAAATTACAATGATTCGAAGCTGTATTCCGCTGATCCTTTCCTGAAAACCAGCTCTCTTAAAAGGCAATTGAGAGTACCGAAATCCGTTTTTCATAATTTGAAATTGAAAAAGCCCCTGCTAGAGGGGCTTTTTCAGCGGAGGGTATTCTAGCATCTCAATGAATGGCACTCCGCTAGGGCACCGAGGCCGAGGGCGACGACCCAGCCGAGATTCTAGCATCTCAATGAATGGCACTCCGCTAGGGCCGCCTATGGCGTGGATGCGCAGACGGCCCGATTCTAGCATCTCAATGAATGGCACTCCGCTAGGGCCTCCACGTTGACATCAAGAAGAACCGTAACATTCTAGCATCTCAATGAATGGCACTCCGCTAGGGCCGGCGTGCGCAAAGTAGGCGGAATAGTCCAATTCTAGCATCTCAATGAATGGCACTCCGCTAGGGCCTCCCCTCTCTCGACAAGCTCATCGGAGGCATTCTAGCATCTCAATGAATGGCACTCCGCTAGGGCAAGGTCGACCACTTCCCCCGGAGTCTTAAAATTCTAGCATCTCAATGAATGGCACTCCGCTAGGGCGCGAAACGCATCGAACGCAAAGGGCTGATTATTCTAGCATCTCAATGAACGGCACACCGCTAGGGCAGGAGCTCTGCGTCCCCTTGGTGGAGCTCTATTCTAGCATCTCAATGAATGGCACTCCGCTAGAGCTATGTCGTCAACGGTACCGGCGCGACGCACATTCTAGCACATCAATGAACGACACTCTGCTAGGGCCTCTGGGATGGCGAGGTCGACCTCACATCGATTCTAGCATCTGAATGAACGGCACTCCGCTAGGGCCGGTAGGCTTCGGTACAAACGGCTTGACCATTCTAGCATCTCGATGAACCCCACGCACCTCGCGAAGCAAAAGGGGAGCCCCAAAGGCCCCCGTATCGCGTTTAGGTAGAAACATCTCGTGGCTCAGAGATTCCTACCCACGCTCCTGCTCTCCGAGAATGTCCTCGCAGCTCCCGCGGTCGAACTCCACCTCATCGCTTTTCGCATCGTAGATCTCATCGAGCGACTCGTCGGCCTCCTGCGATTGCGCATTTCCGACCGACCAACCGTAGACCTCGCAAATTGCAGGTACGATGTCCTGCAAATAGCCCTGCTTCTCGGCAAGCGCGACGATTACATCATCGAGAACGGCGTTCTTGTCGAACCCGTTGTCTTGCAAGAACTTTTCCAACTCTCCTTCGACGAGTCTTTCGGTCTCATTGACGAAATCCTTATCCACGAGCTTTACGATATGGTCATCCATCTCTCCGAAGTAACCGACGGATTCGCTCGCAACCAATTCGCCGCCCTTGACTGACAGCTCGATAGTGTCTCCGTCCATCTTCCTGTAGAGGGCTTCAAGCAGGTCGCCAGCATTGTAGATGGGATCGCAGGAGGAATAAAGACGGTAGCCCTCGAGAACGCAATATCCGTCATCATCTTTGACGAAGGGAATGGAGCCATTAACGTCAATGTAGGATAGGTTTCCCACCTCATCGCCGAGCCAGTTCTTTACGCCCGTATCGGCGCGTTCGGCAAGCTCGTCTTCGAATCGATCGTCGATGATTGCTCCGATGTTCTCCTCATCAGCAAAGTCCCGATACGCCTCGACGAAATTGATGGTCTCCTCGTGATTCTCCATGGCGTTGGCGACGGCATCATCGATAGCCGCTTCCTTGACGGCATCGAGGAGACCCGAGGGAATCGGAATATCGTTTGATTCGCAAAGGCCAAACGCTGCCTGGACTTCATGGATCCAGTCATCCTTGATGCATTCCTCTTGGCCGTCATGCGCGATGGAGTCGTTATTCCAGATGACATGCCTGTCTTTATCCATGGTGCCTCCTAAAGTCGTAATACCTGCCCATCAGTTTGTCGGGCAGACAGGCCGCAAAGAGACCATGGGACAGATATAGAAGCGCCAGATATGTTGACCACTCGATAACAAAACGGCCAACATTCTGCTGGAATATAGACTAGAAGACAGACTAATAGTTTGCAGGCCGATGCCTAGGCGGGTGTAGCTCAGCCGCGGTATTGGGTCGTTCCGCTCATGGGGTAATTCAAGATTTTCCGAAAATCTGTCCAAAGAAAAAGGGACCGACACATCAGCCCCCTTCAGGTGTCGCCCGAAGGCTTCCACCGCAATTGATTTCATTCTAGGCCTGCCATGATTCAAGTCAATACCCGATGGCGGGGGGAGTGCCATTTCCCAGACCAAACCGAATGAGTGACGATTTAAACCGCCTTTCCTGTGTCGGCCACCACGGACACGACCGGCAATAAAATTGCCCCTCATTCACGGCTAAGGCAAGCCAAACGCAGCTTTGGAACGCGCTTCTCTTATCCTTACTCGCGATGGATGGGGTGCAACGGGGTGCGCGTCTCGGTTTTCCCATCTTTATGCCGCTGCAATCTGCAGCGAAGTCTTATAGGCCGATGGCGGAGAGTTCTTCACAACCGACCGTGACCAATTTGGTCCCGTCAAAACAAAAATGACAACATACGGAAGCGCCGCTTTCATTTGGCATCTTACCCCAATAATTTCAGTCTCGCTAACCAAACTAACAAGAGCATATTGCCGTTGCGGCAATGACAACGCTCTCACCAAAAGAAAGGCCCGCGCGACCCCGCGCGGGCCTTTCGCTAGACAAGCTTGAAGACGGATTAGAAGCACCAAGCGGGACAGACGCAAAGCAAGCCAGCCGCGCCATCAGTGTTCGACGGTGTGCCGCTGTAGCCGACACAGAAGTATCTCGTCGTAGAACTGAACGGACTCACCGAACGCTCCCACCAATGGTAGCCAATCTGTAGACAGGCATTGTCCGAATCGTTATTCGTCACCTTACCCTTGAAGGCTTCATACTGGGTGCCCTCGGAGGAAGTCCAGGGGATGCTGGACGCCCAAGGGGAGGTGGGGACGATCTCGGAATAGCTTAGTAGGAACAGTTTGTCGGTCGTTGCCGTCACGGCGGCATTCTTGTCGTCGCCGCCCACATTGTTCGTGAGCTTCCTGGCAGTTTTCACCTTGGACTGGAAATCGGACGGCATGAGGCTCCAGATTTCGCCGGAGTTCATCTTCTGACGGAGTTCGGACTTCTCCCAGCCGCCAACGTTGGTTTCAGGTGCGTTCACGCAGGACATGATTCCCGTCGAGGTGGTGAGGAACGTCAGACCCGCCTTGCCGCTACCGTCGGCGAGATCGTCATGGTTAATGCCGATGATGCGGTATTCGAGCGTCTTGCCATTCGTGAGCTTAATCGACCATTTCGTATTCGCGTCCATGGCGGCCTTCGCCTTGGCGTACGCGGGCGACGCCTCGCCCTTGGCGGCGATGTCCTCGGCCACGGCCTCCTGCTCGTCGAGCGTCCAGTCCTTCGCGTCCTTTGCAATAGCCGCCTGGACGGTCGCGGAATCGGCCCCTGCGGAGCCTCCACCGGACGCGCCGCCCTCGGTGCCCCCGGTCGCCCCACTGTTCACCGTGTTGCCTACCAGGTTGAACTGGTTGCGGATGGCCCCGGCCACGCCGGGTCCGGCGAACACGATGACCAGGCCGATGACCGCGATGATCAGGACGTACTCGATGATTGACTGCCCTCGGAGAAGAGTACCTCTAGGAGATACCCCCCCCCGAAGGTCAATTGCCGCTGCATGCATATGCGGCTCCCTTCGCTCAGGGTTAACAGATACATCGCCGAGCGTAGGGCTATTTCAAAAGGTAGCGCTGGTCTTGCCGCAGCGGCATCCCTAAACATGCAGTCAATACTTCCCGAACGACAAACGGGATGTCTTCCTTGTCATCCCGCAGGATGGCTAATCGTTATTATTCTCATTCTTTTAAGGCTTCCCGCCGCTCAGCCAATACACAAGAATCTTCTTATTATTCCTATCCTCCTTCTCATCCAGCGCTCATGCGCTGCAGCCAGATCACGCTATTCCTCAAAATCGAATTATTTTCAGTTTTGAGGAATAGCGCCCGAACCCTTCAAGCACCGCCAATTGTCGCTACTTTATGAATCGTAGACTCTCATTACGCATATGTGGAATCTTGCCTAATATGTAAATCACCGAACGGGTAGGGGATCTAGCACCCCAATGAATGGCACTCTGTTTGGGTAAGAGGATTCATCCCGTAGGATGAATCACTCGCGGAGTATATCCTCTCGGTTGGTTTTAAACGCCAGCCGAGGGGTGATCTCCTTTTTCAGTCTGCAATCTTGAAAAAAATCCCCAGTCGCTTTCACTGAAAGCGCCTTTTCATTTGTCCTACAATAGCAGATAACCTCCTATCGTTGCGCCGTTATTCCTTTTTTAGGGTAACGGCGCATTATCTTTCTGTTATACTTAAGTTATCAATAAGGCGTGCCCCAAGCGCCTTGCAAAACAGGAAGATGACAACATGCCCCAGAATCTATACGGTTCGCGTGCATCCCGTTTCCAAAATGGTGCGCGTCATGCCGACTGAAACCGAAGCAACAGAAACCCAACCGGCAAGCCCCATCATCGCCCCGCAGCAGGAGACGATAGTCCTTACGGCCTGCATGCGATCGAAGGACGTCCGCGAGAACGTCCTTCCGATGCTGATCGAGGACGATTTCGTCAAGTCCGACCATCGCACGCTGTTCCGCGCCATCCGTGCCATGCACGAGGCGGACTATCCGATCGATGAGGTCTCCCTGCTCGACTACCTGAAATCCAGCCGCATGCTGGATGCCGCTGGAGGAGCGAAGGCCGTCCTGCGCATGTTCGAGTCAGATATGCCCTTACTGTCTTGGCAGACGGCATATGACCGGCTCATCGATGTCTCGAAGCGCAGGTCACTCGTCATGGCTATGAACGAGATCGAGGCGAAGGCCTACGAGACTCCGACCGATATGAAGGCGTTCGTCTCGAAGATTGAAAGCACGGTCGCACAGGTGACCGAACGCCGCGACATGCGGCCCTATCAGCATATCTCATCGTTTCTCGGCACGGCCGTGGACGAGGCCCACCACCTCGATGACGTTCCCTTCAATTCCACAATCGTGAACACTGGCCTTGCAACGTTGGACGAGATGCTGGCTGGTCTCCGCGCAGGCCAGCTCATCGTGGTGGGAGCCAGACCTGCGGTCGGCAAGACCTCATTCGCTCTTACGCTCGCGTTGAATGCGGTACGACAGGGCGTGAAGGTCGGTATCTTCTCGCTCGAGATGTCCGGCAAGGAACTCGCCCAGAGGATTATCTGTGCGGAGTCGGGTATCTCGATATCCCAATTCCGCATGGGAACCATCCCCAAGGCCTCATGGGATGGCGTCGCGGCAGCCTGCTGCGATATCCCCGGAAACGACATCGAAATCGAGGACAAGGCGAGCGTGACGATAGGGGACATCTGCGCAACCGCCGCCCGCATGCTGCGCGGTGCCGAGCGCGGCCTGATCGTCATCGACTATCTCCAGCTCATTTCATCCGCGTCCGATGGTTCCAAGTTCCAAAACCGCGCAGTCGAGGTCGGCGAGATAAGCCGCCGGCTCAAGGTGCTTGCCAAGGAACTCGGTGTTCCCGTCGTGACTTTGGCGCAGTTGAGCCGCCAGGCCGAATTCCATCCGGGAGCGCCTCGCCTGTCGGACTTGCGCGAGTCCGGGTCAATCGAACAGGACGCCGATACCGTCCTGTTCCTGTCGCGCGACCCGGACGAGATAGAGGGCGAGAAGTCGGGCGCAAGGCAGGTCATCCTATCGGTCGCGAAGAACCGAAGCGGCCCTACTGGCGATATCGACATGCTGTTCGTCCCGACGAGCACGAAATTCTACGAGGTTGGACCTAGGAAGGAGAACCGTAATGACTAAGAGGAAGCGTCGGCGAAACACAAACAAGGTCGTCGGTCGATGCCTTGAATCGGATGCCCACGCCCAGACAATCGATGAGGGCTTCGCCTTTCTCGACCGACCGATAATCAACCCGCGCGAGGCGCTTGCCTACCAGTGGGCCCTGCGAAACCTTGCGCTGGACAATATGCGGTTTAAGTCGGAGAGCACGCGCGAGGCAATCGATATGGGCACGAGCTATTACTCCGAAGGCTCGATAAGGGTGAAGGCGCATATCCTGAGCGGCATCGCAACCGATATCAGGTTCGCCTCCGATGACCCCGAAGCGGAAATCGACCGCATCATGATGTCGTTCGTGAAGGTCTTCGACGAGCAGGGGAATTGTTGGTGTCCAGTCGATTCCCACATCTGGCTATTCATGGACAAGCTCGTCGCGCGTCCGAAAGAGGGGTGGGAGAACCGAAAAGAGGGGGAAGGCTTCGGGGTCGCGCTAGGCGACCGCGTCGTCTTCCTTGCCGAGGACAGGATCTATGACGGGCCGAAGGGAATGCGCCGCCACGGTGTGGGCGAATGGTCCATCCTTTCCTCGCGCCTCATGTTCGGTATAAGCGGCAAGAAGGGGAGTCGGATTCGCGAGGTACCCAGAAAGGTGGTCAAAGACGGCTACCTGATCTACCTGTCAAAACGGGGGGAACAGGTCGGTTTCACGTTCGTGAATAACTCAGAATGGCAGGATTGCCAAGAGCGTTGCCGTGCCGCCGCGGAGAAAGAGCCATGGAGCCAGACGGCGTACCTGGAGCAGAACAGACACCCCCTGAGGAAATAGAGGAGAAGACCTATGGAGAAAGAAATGAAGAGCCCGCGTTGTTCCCGAGTAGTCCTCGTCGATTCAACCAGGACTGCCCAAGGGCATACCGTTTTCAAATTCTCGATCGATGCCGGGCATGCGATTACGGGCTTTGTCAAGAGGAGCGATGGGGACGACAATACCGTGATCTGGCGCCCCTATATTCGCTCATCGACGCAATCCGGATACTGGAACGCCGGACCGATGAAGCAGTTTGTCGACGGGTACAAATCAGAAGAGGATGCGATGGCGGTCCTTATCGATGAGGCGCAGGAGGTTCTTTGGGGCGACTGATGGACGAGAGCGGGCTCGATCGGCTGCACAGGCGCCTGAAACGTGCCTTGACGGCCAAGAACATCTCCCAGCGCGAGCTGGGCAGGAGAATCGGTGCGACGCAGGCGAGCGTCTCACATTATGTGAACGGAAGGCAACTGCCCGGAGCGATGACCCTCTTCAAGATTTGCAGCGAATTGGATGTCTCGGCGGATTGGCTTTTGGGACTGAAACGAAAGGAATCGGATATGAACGAATCTATTTGGACGACCGAGGGCGATGTGGCATGGCGGACGGCAGATGACTGCTCGTTGGTTGCCCGCATCGTGCCGGCAGAGGACGGGACACTCGAATTGGGAATCCTGGAGGGCGACACCGCCTGTGAATTGTTCGCCCAGCGATTCGACACCATGCATGCAGCCAAGAGGCATGCAGACGGAATCCTTGGCCGAAAGGCGCAGAGGGATAGGGACATCTCATTCATCGAGAATGGTCTGGATGGCATGCTGAGTCCCAATATCTCTGACGAGGACTATCTCGCAACCGCGACGCTCGATCGCGAGACGATGCGTACGCTGGTCGTACATGCGCTGCCGATCTGCACGGGTCCCAACAATCAGGAGGTCGCCGTGGCGCTCGCTATATCAGGACCCGACGGCATCGAGATGGAGACGGATCAGGAGTCGGCCGCCCTGAAGCTGGTGACCGAACGAGCCGTATTCCTTTCTGGGATCTGGTCGGTCTACGCATCGCCGCGCGATGCGGTCGCGGCCGTGAAAGAACTCATCTCCACCCTCGGGAGGTTCTACCCATCGCTGAATCGATAGACCGATCGCGCTATCGATCGACAGTCCCCCTATCGGAGGTCTTCCTCTCCGCGGTCCTCGCCGCCACGAGGGAGGCCTCCTCTTTCTTGTCACTCATCATCTCATCGAGAGATTCCTCATATTTCTTATTATCCTTATTATTTTTCTTCTCATCATTTTCAAGGATTGAGCCGGACTTTTCGCGGAGCGATTTGGCGAACTCACCGACCTTATCTCGACCGATCGTTACATAGGTCTTGTCATCGCCGTCATCGCGAGACAGCTTGAGGTCGTACCTGCTGTTGAACATGATCTGGAGCGATCCCTTATCCGCTGCACCGTCGAGATACTTATCCACCACGACCACTTTGGTCGTGAACCCCTCAAGGCTGTATCCGCCGACCTTTACGCCATCGGGCAGCACGATGGTGACCGAATTAAGCACCTGTCCGTACCGGTTGGTTTTTACCTTGCCGTGCTTATCTGACATGGGTTCACTTGCGAGGATGTTTTCATAGGGGATGACAACTTTCGGGTTATCGAACTTGACGTCCTTTGCCAGATTCTTGGTGCCGATGAACTGCCCATCAAGGGGTCTCTTTTCATCGGAAACACCCTTCTTGTCAGATGCAGGGGTTGATTGTGCCTTCTTATCGGCCGGTTGAGGGGCGCTTTCGCGGCTTTTAACCATCGGTTTCGCATGATTGCCTCGCTCGGCTGTCTGGATGTCCCTGCCCGTAGGGATGTTGATGAGCCCCTCGCAGCACTTCTCCAAATTCCCGAGGAATTCCCCGATTTTATCCTGTCCCACGGTCAGCTCGATGGCGCGACCGTCCTTGAAGCCGCTCAGCTTCAAGGGTCGCGAGTCGTTGAACGCAGCCTGCAGGATGCCCGTCTTCTCCGCACGCTCGAGGTATTTATCGGGGTTGATGATCTCGACTCGTAACCCGTCCATGCTGTAGCCGTCCAGCTCCATCTTTCGCGGAAGGCGGATGACGATGCGCGACATATCCTGTCCGTAACGGCTCTTAACGGCAGTTCCGTCTCGCCGCGTTGCGGCCTCGGAGGAGATGACGCTCGAATAGGGGATGTCGATGACAGTCTTCTCGACTTTTTCAGGTCTATCTTTGGAGGCGATGCCGATGACCTGCCCCTTCTGCACGGGTTGGAGATCGGAATCGACGGGGTCGACTCGCTTCACGCGGCCGATCCCGAGTTTCTTCAGGAAATCGAACCCGCTGAGCGGGGTGGCTTTCTGGTTGCTGTTTTTCGGCATATTGCCTCCTCGTTTCTTATATTCACCGATGAGGTTATCTATCAATGACGCTGCGCTAAGGAACGGGACGAAAGAAGCGATACGGTGGGGCGATAATTCTTAATTGTCTTGACGGTGTGATATACTTTTGTTATCATAAGAACCGTAATCGATAGATAGATGCGCTTCCCCAAGGCGCATCGGACAGGAGAATAGCGATGCCAGATTTCACTAGGCCGAAGATCCGTTTACATACGGTGAACATTCGCGAACAGTTCGTGGCCCCGCTGATGAACGGGAAACTCAAGGCGATAACTCGCTTGAACGGACGCGGCTATAACGCAGGGGACTGCATCCGTTTCAGCGTGCTGCCGATGCAGTCCTCGGATGTCCAGTTCTCCATGACTACCGAGGGCGAGCGCGAAACGCTCCGGAATCGGTTCTACGAGATCACGTTCGTCATGTACGGCAAGGGGCTGAAGGAGGGCTATGTGACGCTCTCCTTGGAACTTGTTCGTGAGAGGAAGACGCTGGATGCCCTGCGATCCGAAATCGACAGGACGGGGAAGGCGGAGCAGAAATTCACTGACCCGCTTGATGCCTATGCAGATCTCTTCGACACCGCCTATCCCCAGTGTTATGATTCCCAGTATACGAAACGTCATGCTGAGCCCAGCCTGGACAGCATCGCCAAGGTAGCGACCGAGGCGGCGTCCGACGCGGAGCGACCGCTCAGTTGCTAACTTCAAGGAGTGCATCATGCAAGCCATCGTTCTCTTCCTTTCCGACCCCTATAACGTGGCCGGTATTCTTCTATTCACCTACATCTATTTCATGGTCTGCAAGCGGATGCTGCACTTCCGCGCGTTCAACGTTTGGAACATCAAGACCAACCCTAACGCTTGGTGGCGTTTCGACCGCAGTTCCATCAAGTATGCCTATAAGGTCGGTCGCCGCCATGTCCCCAAGAAGATCGAGGACTTCTGCATCATGGTCAATCGCGTTATGTACCGCCGCGAGATTCTGGTCAAGCTGTACGCGGAAGACGGCAACGATCTCCATATGCCCACTGTCTGGATGAAGAAATCCGACCTGACTCGGAAGGAACGCCTGACCAAGACGCTCAAGTGCGTCCCCGTCAGCTCACCCGATAAGCACGGCTTCGCGTTCCTTACTGAGAACCACGCCTACGTCAGCGCCGTCGAGACACTTGCCGGAAGCTCCCGCGCCGGCGGCAAGACCTGCGAGTACGTCTCCCTGTACCACTACGAGATGATCCAGATGCCGCAGGAGCTGTTCATGGAGGACGGGGTCGTGAAGGCACGCGTCGAGCGCCTGAAGGAAGACCACGCCTTCATCGTCCGCCATTACAAGCGTGCCGCCCTGTCGTATCGCTTGGCCTATGGTAGCTGCCTGCCGCTCAAGTACTTCCTGCCCCATTACCAGTACAGCCCCATCAGCCATGACATGGCTATCATCTAGGCTCTGTCCGCACCCCCTTCTATAATCATCCGATATCTAGACTAGATAGGAACCTGATATGAATACCGATATCAATCCCGAGGACTTCAATAACGGCACCGGCGCCCACGATAGCGAAGAGGATCTGTTTTCATATGATCCCACAGACCCAATCGATGCCGGCACCACAGCCGAGCTTCCCATCGCACACGAACTCGAGGACGCGTTGGCCCCCGAAGACGATGGCGATGCTTCCGAATTCACCCAAAACCCGAAACGCCCTAGTGGACTGAAGCGCAAGCTCGTCGCAGGCGGCGTTGCGCTCGCCATCGTGGCGGCGCTCGGCATCGGCCTGTCGCTGAACCACGAGGCGGTCAACATTCCCGATAACGCCCCCATCGCATCCGCTGCCGGTAGCGACTCAAAGGACGCCAAGACCTACACCGCCGCCGTCACGCTCGAGGCCGACGGCTGGAACGATGGGGACGGAGAGTTCTCCTACGAGGTCGTCGATGCCGACGGTAAGGCGGCCGCGAAGGGCGATATCGCCCCCGGTAAGGACGCATCCATCGACCTGCCCAAGGGAGCCTACGCACTGAACGTCACCTCCATCCCGACCGCCAAGGACGGAAAGACCACCTGGCTGGTACCCGATGCCGTCGATTTCGTGGTCGAAGGCAAGGGGGCATCCGTCAAGGTGAGCCTCGCCAAGGTCGACATGACCGATGACGCGGCCGTCGACGCTGCGATTGAGAAGCTCCCCGAGGAGGAGCGTGCCGCAGCCAAGAAGCTCATCGAGGCGAAGCGCGAGAACCCGAACGCCGATACCGTGGCGGCGCCTGTGGCCAAGCCGAGCAAGGCGACCGTCCAGCAGGCCGCCGCAGCCAACGGCGCTTCTGGCAAGACCGACTCGAAGCCGGCATCCAAGCCCAGCTCCGGCTCCAGCTCGAACAAGAACGACTCCAAGCCCGCGTCGAAGCCCTCCGGGTCGAACAAGAATGATTCGAAGCCGTCTTCCGGTTCCAACAAGGGCGATTCCAAACCCTCCGGCTCATCGGGTTCGGGCAAGGACGACAAGCCCGCATCCAAGCCCTCGAACTCGGGCAATTCCGGAAGCAACTCAGGATCCGATTCCGGCAGCTCTAAGCCGGCTGAGCCCGAGAAGGTCTGGGGCATCGTAACCCCCGCATGGGATGAGCAAATCTACCACCCCGCAGTCACCCACACCGAGACCCAGAAGCAAAAGGTCGGCGTGCAGTATATGGCGGATGACGGAACATTATTCGATAGCGAAGATGCCTGCTCTGAATATTGCTGGGATAACGGACTTCAGTATAGTTGTCTGCCCAAATACCAAGAGGTCACCGTAACCGTGACCGACCAGGCGGCATGGACCGAGACCGTCCACCACGAGGCCGTCTACGGCTGGGTGAACAAGTAGGATGTCCGAGACGGAAAGAGATGTAGGCTATGTCGCCACATACCTTCACCCATGGGCTTGTAGGCGGAACCAAATCAGACGACCTGAAAGCGTCGACATCGACAGGCTTCGAAGGCAGCTCGAACGGAAGCGGGATTCCTTCGAAAAGTCGTTCACCAGAATCAAATGAGAGACCCACTGGAAATGATTCAGGAGGGACTCAATGACCAAGGAGCACCTGAACGAGATCATGGCGGGGCTTTGCCGGAAACTGAAGATCCGGAAAAGTGACCTAGTCGCAGTCCACGAGGCCGGAATGGTCGCACAGGGCATCGACAGCAATGCCATCCCATACGGATTGGACTTCCTCCTGCTGAATGGCACCGAGGACGGTACCGTGCGTGAATTCACCTTCGATGGTTTCGATATTCGCCTACACGCGCCAGAGGAATTCGGGGCAGATGAATCCATCTCCTTGGTCGCTCCCGAGGGCATGGATTTCCCAGCCCTCGCCCCAGAGGTCATCTTAAAGACGATTCACAAGTCTCCGAGCTGCAAATACCTGATGGAGCAGAGGGCCGCATTGGCGGAGCTGCTGCACTTCGACGATATGGACGATGACGAGCTCCGCCAATTCGCGGCCCACGTTAGGCCGTGATTCCATGGGATCCGATGGAGGCGACTTCGGACACATCGCACCCTTCTAAGAGGAGCCGATGGCATGACCTACTTCCTGAAAGACTGCGGGCGTGAAGTCTCGCCTCCCGCCAAAGAGAGGGAGGATATCGCACGCGCCGCCGCCGAGACGTTCGCGACAAGACCCTACATCAGGTTCGCTCTGTTCATTGAGCCGTATGCCGACGGCAGCGGGGACGATAGCGTCGAGCTGATCGCCGTCCCCGACAGGAGGTTCGGCGTGCCGCTGGTCCCGTGGGCGGCCACGGGGTGCGAGGAATTCGCCTACGACTTGGTCGCGGCTCTCGGCAGGGACGTCGACTGCTGCTTGGATAAATGCGAGCGGGCAAGACTCTCCCTCATCCACCGCACGCTCACGCCGATATACAGGCGCCCCGACTCCGCGATCGAGCCCGCCGACAGGTATCTAACCTCCGCGAGGGCCGATGCCATGATTGCCTCGAGTGCGCTGCGCTGCCACCGAATGAATGCCGACCACGTCGCCAGGCACGCTGCGCGGACGGTCGGGCAGTGCCTCCTCGCGGCCACCTCGGCATTCGGCGGCAAAGACGACCCGACGGCGGCGCTCCCGGACATCCTCGACGGCGCAATCGGATGCAGGGTGCTTTACCGCAGAGACTGGATGAACCAGGCGGCCGGGCGGCTCGAAGCCTGGATGTCTGCCGCCAAGAGCGGAGCCGATATAAGCGGAGGGGATGCGCTGGAGGCGGCGTGCCTTGCGAACCGATTCGCCGACAAGTTACTCGCAGACGGCCGTCCCGCCTTCCATATCGCGGCGCAGCGGTTGCGTTAGGAAAGTCGACTTGATGTCGAAGTCCCGGAGCATCGGGTCATAGCTGAGCGACATGTCTTTCGGGAGGAAAGGTTTGCGAATAGATTCTTATTTTGATATGTCGAATATTCTACTACCTAATGGTAGTAGAATATTATCGTAACGATTGGAGAAACATGGTCCGCATTCACCAAAGAGTCCATGAGCGACACCCCGAGCTCGATGACAGCGATGTCGAGACGGCATGGGAGAACTACCGCTTCGCGGCCGTTCGCATACCCGGGGAACAGGAGATGCGGACTGGCTACGACCCGCATGGTCGGTATATCGAGATGGTCGGAGTCCTCTTGGCTGACGGTGCATGGCTTGTCTATCACGCCATGACGCCGCCGAGCAAGAAGACGCTGAAGGAGATTGAGGCCGCGAGAAGGAGAGGTTACTGATGAAGTTTAGGCTTGCAAACGGAACCGTAATCACGGACGAGGACATCGAGCGCGAGTGCGCGGAGTATGAATCCGGCTCTTGGACGGGAACTCTGACGAGCCTCCGCGTCGGCCGCCCTAGGCTTTCCGATGGGGAGGACAACGCCAACCTGTCCTTCAAGTGCCCGAAAACGGGTGCCGACCTCATCGAAAGGGCGGCCGCCGCGTGCGGGATGCATAAGTCTGAGTTCCTGCGTTCGGCCGCTATCGAGAAGGCCGAGAAAATCCTCAGATCGGCATAAAACCCATTAGAACGATAAAGGGGGCGGAGAAAATCTCCGTCCCCTTTTTTACTTCCTCCTGACGCCCACCACGCCGTCCGAGACGACCTCGGTCCAGCGGATGTAGCGCAAGGTATCGGCGGTCATCTTGACCGCGCTCGCGGCACGTACACGGGAGCGCGAACGTCCCGACACGCCTGTCTCGGAGACTTCTGCAGTCGCATTTGCCTCGTCCGCATCGAGCCATGCCTCGCACTTGTAGGTGCGCCACTGCCCGCCACCGATATTGCGGTATGCGGTCGCGGGAACCGTGATGTGGGCGAGTTCGTCCCAGTAATAGGCCGTGTGACCCTCGCCAGAGTCGTTGATAGCGGCGAGCTCGAACTCCTTTCCCTTAGCATCGTAGCCTCTGTGCTTGGGCTCGGTGAAGGTGGGGATGAAGCCGGGATGCGCCTCGGCACTCTCCTCGGGTAGTACCCTCATGTCCCAACTGGAATCGAGCGCGACCGAGCCGGGGGCATACTCCGTGCGCAGCGTGCAGCGGTTGCGGCCGTACAATGCGGTGATTCCACTGCCTGCCGTGCAATTAGATATCGCTTCATCACTCAGCTTCATATCCAGATGCCAGCCGGTGAAGCCGGTCGAAGGGTTGATTCCAAAACGGTCGTTGAGGTTGCAGGTAGGTTCAAGCTCGCTTTTGGCAAGCTCAGCCGGAAAAACAAAATTACTGCCAGTCAGATAACGTTGGGACTTATACAGGAGATGGTTTTTGTCGGTGCCATCCTTGTAGAAATAAAACTTTCCCATCCTCACGCGAGTCCACAGATACAGGTCCCCATTGACCTTCTTGCTTACGAACTTCCCGCCCTTGAAGATGCTCGGATCCGAGCAATCGGCATCGCCCTCGTACCAGCCGTCCAGACACTTGTCGAGCAGGCTCAGGTCCTGTCCCTCATCGCGCATGACCTGCTCGATGGCGCTGTGCGCATCGGAGTAGTCCTTCGCGTGCTCGCTCGCGGTGTACGTGCTGTTGAGGGTGATGTAGACCGTATGCACCTCCTGCGTTTCGCCGAGTGTGTCGACGACCATGAAGTGGACGACCGACTGGAGCCTCGTGGGCGGGTTGTCGTACTGCTCGATACCCTGACCAACGACTACGGTGCCGAGCATACGGTCGGTCCAGACGCGCGTCTCGTCCGCATTCACAGTCGTGATGCCCATCATAGCCGCAGACCACAGCCATACGGCATCGTCACCGCTGGCGATTTTCTCTGTGACCTCAATTGTATCATCGAACGAGAACTCCTTGACGAGGCGGGACCCGCGTGGCTTGCGGATCAGATGGACATTGAGACCGCACATCTTCGCTGAGCCGGTGCCGCCGCTGGTTGGCGCGGCGGAGCCGTCATTGTCCGCATGGCCGCAGGAATAAACGGTCTTCCTCCACTTGCCGTCAATCGGGATGGAACGGTAGCAGAGGTCATAGTTCTCCGCGAGCTCGCCGGTTAGCCAGATCTTCACCTCGGCGATAGGGGAGCCGCAGATTTCCTGACCGTCGGCGCCGGTGACCCAGGTGGAGGAGTCCCAAGGCCTCGCCGCATAGCAGATAGACCCTCCGAACTGCGAACCTTCCACATGGAGGGCGAGGTTGTAGATTGAGTGCCCGCCGTGCGGGAAACCGATATGGCGGTGCGCGGGAGCCTCGGTCTGCTTTCCCCAAGTGGAGACGAAGCAGTGGGCCATGATGACGGCATCGTCATCATCGGGGATATCCACCACGTCGCGAGTCACATACCAGCGGTACATGGGCTGCGGCGGGAGGTCCTTGCGGTTGACCACGTTATGAGCCCAACCGGAGGGGGTGAGGGTAGGGGTCTCATTGGAATCCGGCATAAAGCCGACGCATTCGACCTCGTCACCGATACGGGCGGTCTTCTTACTGTTCTTCACATAGCCGCCGCACCGACCCTCGACGAGCTTCCACTGGGCGTTCTTCTGGGAACCCCATTCGCCTGGCTTGGCATTGCTGCAGACTCGGACCGCGCCTCGGTTGCCGGTTGCTCCCGCCGTATCCAGGCGCTGGCCGTCGGCATCGGAGGTGATGAAATAGCACTTATGGTTGGTTTCGCTGGTCTCGGACGGCTCATGGCACACCCACCAGGAGTTCTCCCTACCGGAAGACTGGCGGATGTCGTAAATGACGGCGGTACCGGCTTCCATATTGCCGCTCTTCCAAGCCTGGTTGACGTCGGCATGCCAGCGGTTGTTGAGGGTATGGACCAACTTGGGTCCGGCGAGATTCGCTAGGGCGAAGGTGAACGTCCCCACGCCGTCCTCGAGATAGGGCTTGAACATGAACAGCTGGTTGACGCCGTCGTAATCCTCCCAGAAGATCAAGGCGCGTTCGTTGTCATAATTGGTGATTGGATTTCCGCTGGCATCGTAGACGCCTTGGCCGAGGTCGACTCGGGCATCGGGCATGACGAGCGGCGCAAGCGAGAAGATGCCGCCGTACAGCGTCACATCGTTGTTGATTCGAATGGCCTCGGTATCGATATCGATGTTGCCCGTGACGCTCCTGAGGTCCTTTTCATACGGCGCCTGGCCGTCCTTGTTGTCCCTCATCACGTTGTTGATATCGACTTCGGCTCGAAACGTGTTCACGGCGGGGGCTGCCGCTCGGCGCAAGAAGAACTCGGGCTTGCTGTAGGCATAATCGTCGTAGCCCACATCAATCCAATCCGAATTATTTACACTCTGTCGCGCTCCCGCCGACAAGTTGAGCATATCGCCCGAGAAGGTCGAGAGCTGAGAGTTATTGAGGAAGAGGATGCCGTGGTTATCGTCCATATTGATGTTCATCCAAAGGCGGCGAGGGTGCTGGCGATTGATGTCGCCGCAGGCCATATAGGGATGAGCTTTGATATGGTCGTAGAGTTCGTTGGAGTAATCGCACTGGACGAGCAGACAAAGCGAATATCGGAGCGCCTGCAGGGAACTGGAGTTCCATCCTTGGTTTGTGTGTTTGTCGGCGGCGACCCAGGAAACCCATCCGCAGGCATATCCGAGACCATAGTTCTTGGCATTGGTGGTGCAGTCGGGATGGGTGATGCAGTGGATATAGTCGCCGGAGGTGAAGGATTGCCCGAATGCCCCTCTGCCGGGTGTGATGTGGTCGCCGCGGAACTCCAACTCATTCGCAAGCGCCGATCGCGCGGGAACGGCACCGAGTCCGGCTACCACCGCCAGCGCCGCGAAAAATCCTCGGCGTGAGAAGGGATAGTCTCGAAACGGGTCTTTAGCGAGTTCCGTCTTGTTGTCTTTACTCATCTGTATCCCCCAGACCAATAGAAAGAGAGGCGCAAATCGGGCTGCAAAGCAGCGCGGTCGCGCCGAGGACCAATTCGAGTGCCGCTTCCGTGTATAGACCGCGCGAGAAGTTGATGAAGGCTCCCAGGACTTGAATCAACACAATCGCGAGAGCGGAAAGCCTATTGCTTCTCACAGCCGGGACAAGCAGGAGAAAACCCGTGAGCGGGAGCCAAAGGGTATTGAGATTGAGAATGGAAATCATCGCGGAGATTCGATTTTCGCCCATGCGGCCGCCGGTGGCGAAATCGATGCCGTGCGCGAGATTCTCGATAAGGTAGAAGGCACCGGTGCCGATGGACGGCAACAGGCCGATAAGGCTTGCCAAGAGCCCTCCCTTGAGGACGTCTTGGTTCAGAAGATGTTCGTAAGGATTGGATTTCATATCATCCTCCGCTTTCTCTTGCGATTTTTTCCGAGGATACTCATTACGTGACAGAGTCACCCCGACTTGCCGCAGCGGCAACTGCACCATCGAAGCTGCTAAAATGTGCTCGAAGTGAGATTCATTTGGAGGAACTCGGTGATTTATATCCTTATGGCGGCGGTCGCCCTTTTAGCCATCGCCTACATCGTCTATCGCATCCTCGACCTGCTGGCCCGTAGGAAGTTCGCCCAAAGCTACGCCGCCTGGGAACCCGACCTCGAGCAGTACTATCGAAAGCATTCATCCCACCCGCAGCCGGCAGGGTGCCATACCGATAGCGAGACGCAGGATAAAAACGAAATAATCTGCGAAATCCTAGAAGATTTATGCAGGATGCAGGGGATGCGATAGGGGACAGGTCCAACTGATCCGCCTACCGACAGTCCGATTCCCTAACAAGCCCTAGATCCTCGGACAGCTCCGCCTCGTCACGCTTCGCTTCGAGCAGGTCATCCAGCTCCTGCTCATCGAATAGCTCAGCCACGCGGTCGAAATCTAGATCATGCCACTCGGCATCCCCGCCTGCGCCGTCGCGAAAGGCATTGAAGCAGACCACATGCGACCGCGTGGCAAGCTCTACCGGGCAGGTCTGTTCGGGCTTCATTCCCAAGTCCGCCGCCTTATCGGGCAGCTCATAGCCGATCATCTCGCGCTTGCCGCGCTTAGACAGAAAGCGTGTGCATCTCTCCGGGTGAAACGCCTCGTAGGCGAGAACGCTGCTTGCATTGCACCCGAAACGCTTGGCGAATGCATTTTCACGCGCCGTCATGAAACCATTCCACTCTGCCGCAGCGGTCTGCACTTCCGCCGCCTTTTCATCTCGCTCGGCAATTTGGTCCGGCGTCATCTCAGGGAAGTCCGCACAGACCGCATCCTCGTTCAACCCGAAGAACTCGGTCTCACGTGCAAACCGCCCCGTATGGTGCCATGACTTATATTCGAGATAGGTCTCGGCGAGCTTCGCCCTGCTCATCGTCTCAATTTTCGGATCGTAGGCGAGGTCGAAGTCGGCACAGTAGTCCTTGATGGCGGAGATGATCGCGCCGCGCGTCCACTTGGACATCGGCATCTCGCCCGACTCATATGCCGCCTGGGCGCGGACGCTCATGGATACCCCCACGTATCCGCCTTGCCCGTAACTCACGGCTCCCATGGCTACCACTCGGTATCGTCGTATGAGTTCCGCCAGTAGTCGTCGTATAGGTCGTTGCACTCCTCATCGAGGCATTGGTTGTAGAGCGCCGCTTCATCCTTCTTGTAGCAGATGAACTCATCGAATTGCGAGGACTCATTGTTCCACTCGGCACGCTCCTTGAGTTCTCGGTCGATTTCTTTACTCTGAACGAGGCCGAGAGCCGAGACGCCCGAATACGGGCCGCCTCGCCCGCTGAACAAATCGATGACATCCCTGCACTCGGTATCGGAAAGCGAGCATTCCAGACCCTCGTAGGGGTCATAGCCCACGATGACGATATCCCCATAAAGCACATCGGCCGGCTCGCCGACTACGACGGTCTGGCCGGTCAGGGGAGACTCGCGCCCCTCGTCGGTCATCTCCTGGGTACCCCAGATGGCGCGGTTTGCCGGGCAGGCGGAGCGGCCGGCCGAATTGACGTAGACACACACGGCTTCGCCTAGGGACTTATCGGGCAGCTTATTCGCCACATTGGTGACCCTCTCGCCGAGGATTTCCTTCAACGCCTCGCCACAGTTTCCGTCCCCATCGATTGGCAACTCGATCTCGCGGCAATCGGCATTTACGGGAACCAGGACTGCACGCAACGTATCCATCATCGCTCACCGCCGGCAAGGGCATTGCTCTCGGACTTATCGGCGTCGTAGTTTACCAACTCGGCCTCGTCGCATTTCGACTCCCCGAGCTCATCGAGATTGAATTCTCGACCCTGATCTGCGAGCCTCTCATCGAAATGCTCGGCCACATCGATAATGTCGTCGATGTCATAGATCTCATGATCATCGTTGTAGTAGAACAGTTCCCCCACGTTGAGGTCGGGATGGTCCACCACGATCTGGGCGAAGCGGTTCATGTCGGCGATGGGGTCATCCGTGCCGAAGTCGTGCCAAGAGTACTCGGAGAACCGCCCGTGGAGCTCATAGTCGCACATGGCGATATCGCTCGGCTCCACACCCTCCATATCCGCGAAGGCCTTGAGGGCATCTTGAAGCTCGCCCGCATCCATCGGCAGCGTCAGCTGTTGCGAGATATCGATGCCTGCCTCCGCCATCTTGCGGCTCTCGGCACTGACGACGATGCGGTCGGCCGCGAAGTCGCGGTCGCCTTCGAAAGCTGCCTGCTCGAGCTCATCCAAATCGAATTTCATCAAATCGATGCCCTCGGCATTGCGGTCGAAGACACCGCTGGGGGTAAGGCAGACTTCTCCACCGGACTCCATCTTGGCACCCAATGCCTCGGCAGGTACGTTAGCGAGCAGCTCGACGACTCCGGCGAGGCTCGCCTTGGCGCCATCGGAAAGTCGGTTGTCAACCAAGCAGGTTTCAAGTTCCTCGGAAGCGCTGTCGATAAGCGTGAGTCCGTATGCCCGTTGCAGATCGACGGGGGTTGGATGCTCGTTATCGATTTCAACCGAATAGCTTATAAACGGCATCTGTTCTGCCTGCATGACGACGTTGCCGACCATGAGAGGATCGACCGGTACATCGAAGTTGTCGCAGTAATCGCGGACCGCATCGTAATCGATGTCGGGATTCCTCTTGACGCACTCTGCCATGGCATTAAGAGCCCGCAGGCTCACGTTCTCGTCCTCGGCGAAGTGCAGCTTGTCGATCACGCCGGAAGTCTGGATGTCCTTGATTTCGAATCCATGCGAGCCGAAGCGGGTCACCTTGTCGATGACCCCTTGCAGATCGCTGGGTGCCATCGGCAGGGTGACGCTGTCATGGGGAGCGTGCGCATAATACGCAGAATCGCTCATCGCGACATCGACCTTGATGTATCCGATTTCATTCATCGCCCAGTCTCCTTACTCTCAAATCGCATTTCGCGATCCTTGCTTCCCCCGACAAAATCGGTCTCGGTCTGCTTCTCATCGCAAAGGTCATCCAAGCTACGCTTCAGCCCGTCTTCAGTCGGCTCCAAGCCGAGCGTCGAGCCGTCGATCTCTATTTCCACGGCGCTGACACGCCCGCCGGCGGGCATCTCCGCCTGACCGCTCGCGATGGCGATGCCCTGTGCGCAGGCATTCTCGATGCACTTGTGGCTGAATTCATGCGCGGACTCGTCGATGTGAATGCGCACGTTCGCCATCGGGATATCGAAACCCGCTTGGCGCAGGGCGCAGCGGATGGCCGCCTTCTCCTCGACTACGCGGCCCATACCGCGACCCTGAAGACCGGTGAAGCTCATCGACGGCATGCTCGGATGCTCGTCGATGCTGACCGACACCTTGCCTTTGCCCTCGATGAACAGGTTGCACGACTTATTGCTCATATTCAGACTCCTTGGCTACTTGTCTTGTTCGTTGTCTGGAACTTCGCGTTCGTCCATCGCGCTACCCGCGACAAGTTCGGCCTCTTCGCTCTTCGCTTCGCAGATATCATCAAGACCCTGCTCATCCTGTTTGTGATCGATTTTCTCCACCTCAAGCTCGGCGTTGAAGGTGATGCCGTCGGCGAGCTCATATCGCTCGATGCACTGTTCTGCTTCCGCAAGGCTGGAGGCGACCCGCTCCATATCGGCAGGCTTGAGCGTCTCTTTCATGTGTTCGGAACCGAATTCATCGACCGCGTCCACCGCATTTTGGACGGAAATGAAACCGATGGGAAATCTCGTATCGGGATTGACTCCGGCGAGCGAGAAATCATCGGCGATGCGGCACTCGTTTCGCAGCGCAGGCAGGCCCAATTCCTCGATTTCGGTAACGGCTCGGGATTTGAACTCTTGGCCGAAATAATCGATATCGCCGTTCGCGTGCGAGGCCGCACCGAGAGCGATGGCGCAGCCCAGCATGAACTCGGGGGAGATTTTGCCGCCTCGGTAGTCCTCGGCGGACAGCTGGGAGTCCAGCTCGGCGGCATAGGCCTCGATTATGTCGGGGTCGTCGGCACAGATATAGCTGTCGATATATTCCGAGGCGAGTGCGCGGATAGAGTTGGCGCTGACCGTACTGAAGGGGAACCCTTTGTGCTTATCCAGCTCGTTATGTGCAATCTTGCCGACGAGCTCCATATCCAGCTCGTCGTTCTCGAACAACTCTGAAATACACGGCTTGTCATCTGCCATTGCTGCTCCATCTCTCTTGCCATCTGGTCTATCCCAGCGTACTTTCGAAGCAATACGCACACCTAAACGGGGACGAAAGTAGCCTTCGCCCCAAAAGAAAAGGGGAGGGATGGAAATCCATCCCTCCCCGCATCCAATGGCTGCTGGAACTTAACGCTGGACGTTCTGAGCGCTGCGGTCCTGTGAGCCGCCTTCGCGCTCGCTTGCCTCGGCGGTCTTTTGCTCGCACAGCTCGTCGAGGCTGGTCTCCTGCTCCTGGGAGCGGTCATGGTCCTGATGCTGTGCGCGGTACTCGGCGCGGGCGGTCTCGACGGCATCGGAGAGCTTCTGCGGCTCCACAGACTCATCGTGGCGCTGTCCGTCCTGATCGTACTTGAAGAGGCTGACGTTGCGGTCGGCGTTGACGAAGACGCCCGTGCCCTTGCCGGCCTCGATATCGGCCTTGTTCCATGGCTTCTGGAACGTGGTGAAGTTGAAGCCGGAGAGATCCTTGCCATCGACCTTGGTACCGGTGGGAAGGGTGCATTTCACGGCAGGCCAAGACTCGCCCTTGCCGTTGGAGATGGTATACGGCTCGCCGTTGGCCTTCTCGGTGGTCACCCACTTCGGCGGGAAGTCGATGCGGACCTTGTCCTTGTTCTGGCTGTTCTGCTCGCTCATGGTTCCTCCATCACGCGAATTGATAACTTAACGACTAGCATGAAGCTCACGTGAACCGCTTCACAGTAGGGGACAGAAGTAGCGTCTACCTTGGGATGCCGTCCGTGTCGCGCGGGTTATTTTCCATACGGTAACTACCGTCCTCGCCATACGTTTCGGCGAGGTCATCTAGGCTCGCTTCTTCACTTCGGGAATCATGACAGCCGCCCTGAACGCACTTCACCTCGGCCTCGATTTGACCCCATGCCGTGTCATTGATGTCACAGTATCCGCCCGAGTTCCACAGGTTTTCGTTGGCGTTGTCACGGACATCTCGTGCCTCATCGGCGGATAGGCTCGGATAGTATTCCTGAATGTCATTAGCAGATATGGAGAGGAACACGTTATCGATATCGACGCAGAGAACGTCGAATCGTTCCATCAGATAATCCGCCACGTCAGGAGAGGTTCCGCCATTGTGCAGAGCCTCGTTCAGTGCGGCTTTCAAGTCGTCGAACGAATTGATTTTCAGGTCCTCGGGCATGGCTATCGTCCTTCCTCATAATGGGCGGTCACCGCATCGTTCCGCTCATCACCGTTGGCTATTTCTGCCTCGTCGCATTTCGATTCACACAGTTCATCGATGCTGAACCCCTCGGAATCCGTCTCCACTTCCGCAGTAGCTTCAAGTTCCGCATACAGCGCCACATCCAGGCCCGCATCCAGCTCGACATCTAGGTCTTTAGATTTGAAGTAGTCCTTGCCGAGCTTCGGGATGAAGCAGTCTTCCACGAGGTAATCAGTTGCCTTGCTCGCCCGTGACGCGGCCTTCAGCAACTCGCCGCCGGGATCTTTGAACTCCTGGGACCAACTCTTGAGGTAGGCGGCCGAGTTCGACATGGCATCGACCTCGTTGACGGCAAGGGGCTTATCGTCATCGACCTTGCGGAGGTCGAGACCGATGGCGTTCGCGGTGAACACGCTCGAGAGCTCGGCGATAAGCTCTTCGAAGGCATACTTCTGCCGATCCTGCTTTAGGCCGCATTGCTCGCGGTTGTTTCTGCTTGGGTGGCCCGTGGCATGTCCCATCTCATGGAGCAGCGTTCGGCAGAACGATTCGACGTTCGTGAACTGGTTTCGCTGCGGGACGTAGATCTTGTCTGCGCCCGGCAGGTAGAATGCCTCGTCGTTCGGAGTCTCGATTACGGGGCAGGGCGATGCCTTGACGATACCATCAGCCACGCGATCGGGCTCGATGGGCTTGAAGCATTCGACGGAGGCGAGGTTTTCCGTATTCTCCATCTGCTCGGCATTGAACACCGTGAACGTTCCCACGCAGCGCGGCTCGGCCTTGTACTCGGGATTTGCGAGGGCGATATCCCACTCCTCTTTGGTCTTGGGCTGCTTGAGTCGGGCCGTCGGATCCGTCCTGCTGACGAGCATGCGCTTCCAGCGCTCGATAGGGTAGCCGTGCGATCCCCTGATGATATGGCAGCCCTTATCAGAAGCCATCTTGAATGTGGCGAAGCGCGGGTCCCTGAATCCTCCGTCCCTCATGGCGTACATGAGCATGGCGGTATTTCGCGGTCCGTAACCCTCGCCGGTAACGCCGTTCATGGGTGGGTGGGGGAACGACCATTCCTTGACCCAACGAGAACCCTCGCGCTCCATGTCCGCGAGAAGCACGTCGAAAAGCGCCTGGCGGGCATCTGTCAGCTTCTCGGTCGGACTCTTTCCTTGATATTTGCCATAGGTTCTCTTGGCCATAGGTAGCTCCCATTCACGTTCGGACAATCCATCTCGAACATAAACGGATGCCTCCTCATAGACCTACTGGGGGACACAAGTAGCCTTCTCCGTATACCTACGCAACTACACGCCTATCTAACTACGTGACTACCGCGCTACACGGCTACGCCGCTACCAGCCAAGCTCCCTGCAAGGCAAACGGGACGTAGTTGAAGACGTCCCGCAGTAAGACAGCTTGTTATTTTTCTTTTCCCTTAGCGTTCCTCATTGGATACGCTCATCTCGTCACCGATCTCGCCAGCCCCAGCGACCTCGGCCTTCTGCTCTAGAATTTCATCGAGACCCTGCTCACCGCCTGACTTACCGACAGCGTCTCGGTAATTCGCAACGGCATGCTTGATATCACCGCTGACCGCCCCATAGGCACCGATATAATCAAGTTCGGTACCGCTAGCCCAGTCGCAAAAGTCATCAAACTCCTCCAGAGCCTCGTTGATGACTTCCTTTGCATCGGTCTCCTCGAGGTATCCCATCGAGTCGAATCGATAGAGCTCTGCATTTCTATCGAGGCCTTCTGTCTGGATCCGCTGTCTCTCATAACTCCAATTTTCCTCGACGGCGATTTGCTCAATCGACTCGAAGAGGTCGAAATTTTCAAGGGCGCAATCCTTGCCGTATTCCTTGAGCAATGCGATGAACGATTCCTGATCGCCCATAAGCGCATCGCGAAGCTCGTTCTTCGCATGTGAGGCGGGGGAAAGCATGGCCTCGATGTTCTTCTCCTGGTGGATGTCGCTCACATCGATGTTGAACTCAACGTACATCGTGTCCGCAAAGCCTGGGTCGAGCTGGCAATAGCGCTGGACAAATTGGTCGTTGGTGCATGGAGCGAGCTCCGCATGTACCTTTTCGCGCAGGCTATCGTTCATCAAGCCGGCAGCCTGCAACAGCACGTCAGCCGAGATGACAGAATTGCTCTGCTCGCCAAATTCACCATTCATGAGAATCCTCCAGACAGTTCGCACGCGTTCAATCACCTCGGATTATCGATGCGAATGGCATTACCAAAGCAGCAGGGGACACAAGTAGCCTCCTCCGCACACCAACGCGACTACACGGCTACCGAGCTATGCAGCTACATCGCCACACGCCAATCACCCAGCAAAGCAAACGGGACGTCCTCGAAGACGTCCCGCAGTAAGGCAGCTTGTTATTATTCGTGTTCCTTAGCGTTCCTCATTGGAGACACTCAAATCCTCGTTACGCTCGCTATCTCCAGCGACTTCGGCCTTTTGATTCATCATCTCATCGAGCGACTCGCCGATTTCAGACGATTCGAGCGTATTCTCACATGCCTTCGCGGCCTCAGTGAGAAACGTATCGAAGGACTCACCGATTAACGACTCGAACATTGAACTGATAATCTCGCGCCCAGCACCATCCGCCTCGGTATAGAGGTCGAAAATCTCCGCTGCGGCACCAGTCTGCTCGAAATCCGTCTGCTCCATCATATCCGCCAAGACCGTATCGGCATCGGTTACTCCGATGGCATCGAGGTTATCGATTTTATCCATGAGATTTTCGATATGCCCGATCGCCTCGGTGCGCTCATCGACATGGGGTTCTAAGGGCGAGAATTCCATACTTGCTGCGGTCAAATCCGAGAAATAGCTGCCATGCGACCAAGAACAAGTCTGCTCATCATATCCGTGCGCGATGCAGAACTCGGCGACCGCACCCGGCATGAACAACAATGCGTCGTCGCCTTTCTTCAGTAAGACGATATTACCCTTCTTATCGATGGTATCCATAGCGTGAGCCATCTTCTGCTCTTGGTAAGTGCCAATCATGAGGTCCTCCGAAATCCGAAATCATGTTCCGATGCCTATTATCGAAAAGGCCACAAATCGGTATAAACAGGGGACAGAAGTAGCCCACCTCTCAAGCTAAAGTCACTTCACCGCTACATGCCTACCGAGCTACATGCATATGCGGCTACACGCAAAGCTCCCCGCAAACTAAAAGAGGCGCCCCACGAAAGGCGCCTCGCAGTAAAACAGCTTGTTATTATCCTTATCCTTTAGCGTTCCCCATTGGACACGCTCAAATCCTCACCGAGTTCGCCATTCCCAGCGACCTCGGCCTTCTGCTCCATGAGGTCATCGAGCGACTCCTCACCGAACTGGCAAAGCGTCTGCTCGCATGCGTCTGATGCCTGCGTGAGGAAGTAATCGAAGGTCTCGCCCGTAAGAGCATGGAATCGGCGCCATCGGCACCCACGGCATCGACATCCTTGACTTTATCCATGAGCCCCGAAACCTGCTCGACCATCCCGTCGCGCCACTCGTCAACGTTAGGAACGTTCGAGATGGTGCGGTCGTTTTCCGCGGGAAAGGCATTCTTCTCCAGTGATTGCGGCGCGCTGAAATCCTTGTCCTGTTCGCAAAACAACAGCATGTCTATCGTGATGTCGTTGTTCTTGGTAAGTACGTCCTTGAGTCGGTTGAACTGGGAGGTATCGAGAGTGGAGACATCGCACCAACGGCCGTCTCCGGCAAGCGTAGCGGTCAGATACCCGATTTTGGGGTCATCTGCACCGGAGACGGGAATTTCGACCAATGGCTGGCGATAGGCTATCGAATTGGCGAAATCGGGAACATCGCTGAAGTTGTCGATGCCGTGCCGCAGGCAATCCTCGACAACCCCGAGGTCGATGCCATAAAACGTGATGGAGGGTGAATCGCTGGAACCGACAGTCGAATCGATATATAGGGCATGGGTGGGATCATATACGCCGTCGCCGCCCTTCAACGACCCGCTGAGCAGATTGGCATGAAGCGCTCGGTTGCTCTCTATGAGTGAACCGATACCGCTCGAAGGTGCGCAGGTAAGCAGGGCTTCGGAAAGGAAGCAGTCATTGAGGTACCCGCTATTCTTTGCTTCCTTGAGGATTGAATCCAGAAAGGCCAATTGCTCCCTGTCGGCACCCAGAAGATACCCGACTGCCAGCGCTCTATCATTGAAGGAATGCACAGCCAAATTATCTGCCCCCACATTGGACATAGCCGACCAGCTGCCGTCACGATTCTCCTTCAGGAAAAGACCTCGGCCGCCTTCGTAGGTGTCAATGGTCTGAATATCTGTACGTCCGTCCAGATAGCTCTTATACATTCCCTTGATGTCTGCAGACATGGATTTCTCCTTTAATCCTTGTAGTTAGCGGTTTACGTTGCCCACGTTGTCTAAATCGACCTCAAGGCCAAGTTCGCCATCGCCCGCGACCTCAACCTTTTGCTCCATTATCTCGTCAAGAGATTCGGATGCGTTATCAGGGGCTTTATCTTCGTGAGTAGAGGGTTCGTGCAAGAGGGATTGCCTCAGCTCGCCATACAGTCCGTTCTGGACAATGAGGGCGACCTCGCGTCCACTTCCTCGAGGACTGTCACGCTGGAAGTAATTCATGGCATCCATCATCTCGCCAGCAGATAACGATTTGGCCTCACCTGTTTCAGGATCGAAACCGGTTATGACGATATTGCCGAAAAGGAGAGATGATGGTAGCCCCGAGACCACCGGCTTTCCGTCGATGGCGGAATAATACCCCTCATGCTCCATACTCTCAGTTGCATAGAAGGCGCGATTGGGCTGGCAGCTATATAGACCTTCATCGTTGACATACATCGAGAGATTGAACGGAAGGGAATCGGGCGGTAGATATCCGGAAGCCTCATCGATGGTGCCTCCCACATGAGACATGATGTCTCGGGTGCCATCGATCTCTATGGCAACGGGATCGAAGCCGACGGGGACAAGCACGGCTTGGATTTTCCCAGAGGTATTATCCATGCCTTCCAAGTCGAGTTCGGGGATATCCCCACCGAGGAACTGTTCGATTTCGCAACGACATGCCTCAGCACTGCCGGCGTGAGTCGAGTCAATAGGCGCGTAGCGGGCGAAAGCGCGAACAACCGCGCTGGGCAATTTATCGCCGAGCATTTGTTCAAGCTGCTTAAACCCATCGAGGTCATTGTCTCCAAACAGCTGCCCCGCAGCTTTCAAGAGCGTCTCGACCGTCACGCCGTTCAGCTCGGTATCGAGACTGAGCCTCTTCGGCACTTCCATGGTGAGGCTACGCCACCCCTCGGCAGAAGCACTCGGCCATGCCATGGCCACGCGAACTGAATCGCCGCTATCCACCTGATATCCGACACCAGGATAGTTATTGCCGCAGATGGAGGGGATTTCAGTGATTTGAGAACCCATTCGACTCAGCTCCTAAATCAAGGGGATTTATTACCTCCCTCGATTCTCAAGCCGCACCCATACCGCCAACCCGAACGGGACACAAGTAGCATGGTCAAGACCACGCGCCCTACAACGCTCTCCGTAAACCTCTTAGTAAACCAAACGGGGTGCCCCCGAAAGGCGCCCCGCAGCAAGACGTCTTGCTATTATTCTCGTCCTTTTATCCCTTACGCCTGGTCATCCCGACTCGCGCATCGTCTCTCTAAAATCGCTCACCCGTTTCCACAACCTTGGAGAGACGTTTAGAGAGACATACTGAAATTGAAGGTAGATGGCTTAGGCATTTAGAGAGACGTTTAGAGAGACGGCGCGCCCTCACCGTCCGCCGGCCCCAAAGCAAAGCGGGCCACCGAAAGGACCCGCAATACACCACGCAAGACAGTCTCTGACCTATTCGGTCTCATCGCCATCAGAATCGACCGGCTCTCTTGCCCCGAACCCGAGCATCGTCCAGAACACGAAACCGAAGATGACAAGGCCGATGGTATAGCCCGTCTCCTTCCCGAAGGCACGGGACATATCGTTCAGCACGATAATGTTCATCACGAGCTGGGCGAGGGCGAGAAGTACGCCGACCGTGTCGACCCAGCAGAACGCCCACGAGCAGATGAGCACGATGAGGTACGCCATGAGAAACGCCCTTGTCTCATCGCCGCGGTGGACGCGCTCGCACAGCTTGTAGTCGGCATAGACGGGGATAATCGAATACCAGCCCGGCATACCGAGTTTCCCATACACCTTCCATTTGCCTGCGATGGGCAGAAGCCAGATGAGAATCGCCAGAACTGACAGGAATACGAGCAGGGTGAATCCGGTAGCATCGTTCATTTAGAACTCCATTCCTTACAGGCTGCTCATAGCCTGGATAGCGGACATTGCGGCAGGTGCCAGAAGCACGCCGAACAGAGCGGGGAAGATCAGGAAGATGATCGGGATGAGCATCTTGGTGCCGATCTTGTTGATTTCCTCCTCCAGCTTCTGGCGGCGGTAGGTGCGAACAGTCTGTGCCTGGTTCTCGAGGACTTCGACGAACTGGGCACCGGTCTGACGCGCCTGGATAAGCGATGCGACGAAGATGGTCAGCGGGCGGACTCCCGCATTTTCGGCGAACTGCTTCAGGGCATCGGTGATATCCATGAAGCGGGCGTTGGCGAGGACGTCGCGGAAGCCCTCCGCGAGGGCTCCATCGGAGTTTTCCGCGACCGTGCGGACGGCATCGTCGAAGGTGGAGCCTGCAGCCATGGTGATCGACATGAGGTCGAGGGCATTCGGCAGCTCACGTTCGATATCCCCGCGCCACGCGCGGCGCTTCTGGAGAATATAGATCTCCGGCAGGATATACCCGACCATACCGCCGAGGGCGGATGCCGCCACGGTGGCAAGCCCCGTCAGCTTGGTGCCGATGAGGATGCCGACGATGATTCCCACGGCGACGCAGATGATCTTCGAGGCCCAGAACATGAGAGCGGAGATCTTGAGGCCGGAGCGCATGAGGGATTCGCGCTGGCGCTCCTCCTGCTCGCGGGACATGGCACCAAACAGGGCGGAGCCTTTGAAGGGCTGACCGAACTTGAATCGCTCCTGCATCTCCTCACTGCGCTGCTTGAGGGACTTCTGGTTGACGTTGCGGACGGAGATTCCGAATTTCTTCTGAACGGCGAAGGTGGTTCCGAGACCCGCAGCGAGCGAGCCGGCTCCGATAAGACCGATAGTTGTCGAATCTACAATCATGTGAACCACTCCTAATCGGTCCTAATGTCGAGCATCTTGTTGGCGATAACATAGCCAAGAATCTCCAGAATTGCGCACAGCAGGATGACGAGTAATCCAGCGAAACTGGAATAGAACTCGCGGTACATGTCGTTACCGAGGTAGAAGACGATGCCGAGCGCAGGGGGGACGCAGACCATGAGGATGGCAGTGAAACGCGCCTGCGAGGTGCGCGAGCGCACCATCTGGCGCAGCTCGCAGCGCTGCTGGATGGTGTTTCCGACCGAGTCCACGATGTCGGCCAGAGAGCCGCCCGTGCGCATCTGGGCGCGAACCGCCGAGGCGAACAGCTTGAGGTCTGAGGAGTTGTTGCGCTCGGCCATCTTGTCAAGCGCCTTGTCGACGGGCATGCCGCGGTCCATGTCGCGGCGGAGCCGCTCGAACTCTCCCTTGATGGGCTCGTCCATGTTCTCGGCGACTGGACGGATTGCCTGGGAGAGCATCGCGCCGCCGCGCAGGTTCGAGGAAATCAGGGGCATGGTCTGCCCCAACAGCTCCTCGAAGCGCTTCTCGCTGTGCTTCTTCCTGAAGGACAGGGTGAATAGCGGGATGAAGGCACCCAGGGCGGCGAGAAGCATGACGATGAGGGCATCCATGTTCATGACGATACCGATAAGCGGGGGTACCGCCGTGCATGCCGCCCAGATGCTCATGAACTCGTTCAGGGACAGCTTGATTCCGCTGCCCTCGATATGCTTGCGGGCGACCTCACGCAACTCGGCAAGGATACTGAGGGATTTCTTCTTGGAACCTTCTTCGTCCTCGTTATAGATATCGCGACGCTCGGAGAGGACGCGTAGCTGCCTTGAGACGAGCAGCGCCATGACGCACAGCGTCAGGACGGCGATGATGAGGGCGTAGGTGACGCCGTAGAAGAAATAGGTGACGACCGTCTGGTCCATGTCTACCACAACCCTCCGTTGTCGAACCACTCGGGCTTGATCTCGATTCCGTTGGAATAGAAGCGCTCCTTATGCTCCTCCGAGACGATGCGCGAGCCGGTCGGGCGGAACTCTCCCATGATTCGCCCGTTGCCGTCGACACCGGTCTTTTGGAACTTCATGATGGATCCGATGGTCGGGACGTTGCCCTGCATGCCGCAGACCTCGCAGATGTTGTTGACTCGGCGGCTTCCGTCCGGAAGGCGCTTGATCTCGACAACGAAGTCGACGGCCTCGGTGATGATCTTCATGATGGCATCGGGAGGCATGTTCGCACCTGCACGGCTCATCTGCACGAGGTTCTGCAGGCGGTCGAGGGCGGCACGCGGGTTGTTCGCGTGCGTGGTCGTGAGAGAGCCGTCATGGCCGGAGTTCATGGCCTGAAGCATATCGAACGCCTCCGGTCCTCGGCACTCGCCGACGACGATGCGGTCGGGGCGCTGACGCAGCGTGTTGATGACGAGCTGCTGAAGGGTGATCTCGCCCTTGCCCTCGTTGTTGGCGGGGCGCGACTGCAGCGACAGGACATGGGTCTTCGCGAGGTTCAGCTCGGCAGTGTCCTCGACCGTGATAATGCGCTGGTCGTCGGGGATGTAGTTGGACAGGGCGTTGAGCAGCGTTGTCTTACCCGAACCGGTGCCGCCCTCGATGACGATATTCATGCGGGCAAGGACGAGTGCCTGCAGGAAATCAGCCATGTTCTCGTCCATGGAACCGTTGGCGATGAGCGAGGCGGGGGTGAACACGTCGTTGCGGAACTTACGGATGTCGAGCGTCCAGTGCTTCGCGATACCGAAGGCCACGGCGTTGACGCGGCTGCCGTCGAACGGTGCGCCCTCGCGGTGCAGCATGCAGTCGCACAGCGGGCTCTGGTTGTCGCACCTGCGGCCGTCCGAGGAGACGATACGGGCGATGGTCCTCTGGACATGCTCCTCATCGAAGAAGTGGACGCCCGAGAGCGTGATCTTGCCGCGGCGCTCGACCATGACCTGATCGGGCGAGTTTACCATGATTTCGGACACATCGGGGTCCCAGAGCAGCTCCTCGATGGGGCCGAGCTGGAAGAGGTCATCGACTACGTACTTGGCAGCCTGGCGCTGGATGCTCTCGTCTTCCTCGGAGAAGGCGGGGGAGCGGTGTACGTACGCCAGAGCACGGTCGCGAAGCGTATCGATGCCGTCGGACACCTGGCCGACGAGCGCAACCTGGTTCTGAAGGTCGTTCGCGCATCGGCTCATGACCTCGGAGAGGGCATTGTCGTATTTCCTATCGAGCATGGCTACTCCTCGGGCTGGACGGTAGCGGGTTCCTGGGGCTGATCGGCCTGCTGGGCGTCGACGGCGCCCTCGTCGGCCTGCACGTCCTCTTGCGCGGCGGCGTCCGCCTCCGCAGTCTCCGCATCGTCCTTGGGGTTCTCGCTGAGCGGCTGCGCGGCGAGGCTGATGGAGTCGGCGGTTCCGATTTCGCTGAGCTGCTCGGGGGTCAGCTCGAGCGTAATGGTGGAATAGCCCGAACTCTGGGAGGAGCCGTCCGTGCTCTGAAGCGTCGCGTCGGTGGCGAGCACCTTGACGTTCTGGTAGTTGACGGTCTGCTGCGTGGTGCCGTTGCCGGACTTGAAAGTCGCGGTGACCGTGACGTAGTCACCGGGCTTCAGCAACGGGGACATGCTTGCCGCGGCGTCGAGCGAAAAGGTTCGCGCCACATGGCCCGATGCGAGGGCGAGGGAGATGGACGAGGGATTGGAGGAACCCTGCACGGTGCCCATGGAGATGGGCACGCCCTTGGAGAGGTCGCCTACCGGGGACTTGCCGATCAGGTCGGACTTGCTGGATTCGTCGGCCGCATCGGCGGGGACGTAGCGCTTCGGAACCTGCGCCTCCTCGAGCATGTCCGCCGTGATGGGGGTACCGGCCTTGATGGTATCTTTCGGGACTACAATCTCGACCATATTGGATTGGGTCTTCGCGACCGTGTCCTGGGCAACGGTGAACTCCACCGCGGCGAATGCGAGCGAGCCGACCGCGACCGCGGCGCATGCGCCGCAGAGCCAGGAGAGTTGGCGGCGGCGTTTCTCGGGTGTGACGATCTTGGAGGCGGGGTCCTTTTCCTTCTTGCCCGCGAAGACTGCGAAACCCTTCTTTTTAGTCTCTTCGCCTTCCAAGGGCATTTCGGAGAAATCCTTGTCCTTCTTGTTGAACATGTCCTGTTCCTTTCCGGCGCTATCTGCGCCTGTCTCATCGCTTATAGCGCAGGTCTTAAGAGAGCTCCGCGAGTCCCTTTTCTATTGCGGCGTTCAGCGCATCGGAGATACCGGATGCGGCGCTGAGCGTCTCGTATGTTTCCTGACCGACCGCCTTGCCGGAGGGCTTCGCGAGACGGCAACCGTGGCCGTTCGCATCCTGTCGCCAGACCTCGGTCGAGGAGTACGGGTTGATGGTGAAAGTGATGGTGTTCTTCACGGGGATGGATCTGAAGCCGAACGTCTGGGCGAACACGCATCTATACGTACCGGTGACGGTGACCTCGACACCGATTAGCCTGTTCATGCTCCCCGTCTTGGTCTCGGGAACCTCCCAAGAGGTCACGGAAACCTCGGAGGACTCGATATCCTTGAGATTCTCCGTGAGCGAGGCGTAGACGATCTCATCGATGGCACGCGTGGAGTCGGTGGCGTCGAATTTGATTTCGTTGCTGCGCGACAGTGCCGACTCCTTCGCGATCTCGATGGCATCGTTCTGTCTCTGGGATTTCCACCAGCCACCCGAGGCATCGATGGCGAGACCCAAGACCATGACGAGGGCGGCGGAGACGAGGACGAACATGGCGAGGGCCTGACCGCGCATGCGGCGCCTTCCGTATCTCATCATCTATGCCACCTCCCAGCGGCGTTCCACGGTGAAACTCTGCTTTACGGAGCGGCGGTAGGGGATTCCGCCGTTTCCGGCGAGTCCTAGGCCGCGCCCGAGGTGTACGGTGATGTCCGCGCTAATGTCGAGATATGATGCCGTGGTCGTCTTGAGCTCGCTGCCGAGCTGCACGGCCGTGTCGTTGCCCAAGTCCGTTTTCCCCTTGTCCTCGAGGTGGATTTCGGCGGTATTGACCTGGATATCGTCTTCGGAAAGGCCCGAGGCCTTCGCGACGCAGCTCTTCACGACCTGCTTGGCATCCATGCTCTCCCATCCGCTCGGGAGCTCATCGGCCATATGGGATACCTGGTAATCGAAGGATGACTTCTGGAAGGTGATGAATCCGAAGCAGAGCACGGCCATCATCAATAGGATCAGCCAAACTCCAGCGAAGGCGAACTCGACGGTTGTCTGGCCTTTCGGCCTGCGGAATCTCATCGTAGGACACCTTCTTCCGATGCATTGCCGATGACGGTGGCAGATGCCGTTGCGGTGTGCCCGCCTCCGAAAAGGGACGGCAGGAAGGTCTTGATGGTCTTCTTGCAGGTAAACGCCTTGCCCTTCGTGACGGTCTTCGTCTCGGCAGTCTTCCAGCCATCGGCCTGCTTGACATACATGGTGTAGTCGCTCTCCTCGGTGCCTCTGGCCTGAGATTCGAATGAGAACTCGACACCCTCCGTTCCCTTGACGCAATTGAGAACGTGCACCTTCACGTCCGCATCGCTCGCCTCGGGACGCTTCGTGTAGTAGGTTGCCGCCTCGGTCGCGGCCGTGCGGACGCACATCGCGCTGCGGTAGTATGCCGATCCGTCGAGGACGGCGAAAAGCATGAGGATGAGAAGCGGTGCGCACAGGACGAACTCTACGAGAGACTGTCCCCGTACCGAATTATGTTTTGCAAATCTATTCATGGCATCACGCAACCAAGACGAACGCGAGGGAGGGCAGGAGGGCGAGGGGCGCGAAAGGCAGGGCGGTGTCCGAGTGCCTGGCTTTGAGTATCGCGAGCGCGACCGAGCATTCTGCTAATAGAACCAGGCATGCGGCGGATAGAGCCGGGGTGCTGTAGACAGCGGAAGCGCCGACCGCGCCGAGCAGCAATACGTCCCCGAGGCCAAAGGCCTCACGGCCGCAGAAGAACTCGACTCCCAGGGAGGCGAGATAGAGGACTGCGGTCAGGATGAGACCTTGGATGAGCCTTGAGGTGATGCCGGCGTGACCGCCCATGAATACACCGAGCAGAGCGAGAAGGGCGATGGAGGCGAGGTCGATTCTGCGGTAACGGAAATCGTTTACGCAGATACCGATGAAGGTTGCGACCCAGCAACCGAAGAGAACTCCTTCGGTCGCACCGCCGATCGCGCCGGCTGCGGTGCCGCCGAGAAGGCAGGTGGCGAGGAGCCAGTCGGAACAGCCCGTATCGAGACGCCCGGCTTCATTCCCGCCCCAGAACTTATAGGAACGGTCGACATCGGCGATATCCTGCTCACTGAAACCGCAAGTCGAGGAGACCGCGCTGGCGACCGAGGGGGAGACGAGCCCCTTATATGCACCATCGCGAATTTCCTCAACCCACTCGGCATCGGCAGCGCCGCCCTCATCGATGGCGCTAACCTGCTCGGCATCGGTTTTAAGCGAATCTCGATTCTTCGCAGCGAGGGCGAGGACTGCGCCATATGAAATCAGCGCTGCTCCGATGCCTCCTAATACTGCATTGACGATGGTCATCGGGTGTCTCCTGTCAGCCTCTGTTCCCGATAAAGAAAAAGGCACCGCCCGTCTTGGGAAACGGACGGTGCCGAAAACGCAAGCAGCCCAGCAACTAGGCGCCGAAGCCGCTGGTGGTGCCGGTGTTCAAAGTCTCGGCAACCTTGGTGAACTGGTTACGGATGGCACCTGCGACGGCGGGGCCGGCGAAGACGACGACGAGCGAGATGACGGCGATAATCAGAACGTACTCGATGAGGCCCTGGCCGGAAAGCTCGCCGGCCTTGGCGGCGCGGAAATCACGCACGAGCTTGTTCTTGATCTGGTTCTTGGCGACCATGGCGTGGGCGCAGGCGGAGTTGACGAAATCCATTGGATGAATCCTCTCAGTTGAGAACGACAGAAGGCGAGGGGCGCGCTCCCTCGGCGAACATAATCGGACTCCGTCAAGCGGAAGAATTTGTCGTGCCGCAACGGCAATCACATTTGCTCATTCCGCAGTGGATTTTGAGTATTCGGAACAAAGTCCTGTTTTCATTTGCCTTCAAGTCCGACTAAATAAAAACGGCTGACCGTATCGGCCAGCCGTTAAACATAGATATGTACGGGGAGCCGCTCTAAGTGAGCTTGGCGGTACCGTCCTTCTCTTTCGACTCCAAGAATGCCCTCATCAGGGATTTGGCAGATGCCAGGTCCGAACAGATGCCGACGAGCGGGCAATCTTTCGGTTCGCGTCTGAGGGAGATGAATGGCAGGCCTTCCTTATTGACCAGTACGAAATACTTCTTCACGAGATTGCTTCCTATCTATATAGGTTGATGCCGTCGCCGAAGGTGCCGGCTTCATCCACGTTGGCAATTTCGTCGATATCAGCTGCCTGAGCAGCTGTTTGACAATCTTTCCGCGGGCGATGCGCGAGCGGCCTGAACTCATCGAGCGAGACATCGAGCGCCGTGGCGATCCTCTCGATATTCGTGAACGAGGTCAGTCTTCGTCCAGTCAGCAGACGTGTGATTATGTTTTTCGACACTCCCGAGGCTTCCGAGAGTGAACTCTGGTTCATGCCCTTTTTCCGCATGATTCGCCATATACGGACCCCGAGTTCCTTGTCCCCGGATTCAGTATCGCGACCCGCGATCGTTTCCCTGCGGGTCACGTCCTTGTAAGTGTTCATAAGCAGCCGCCCGTTGAGTCAAAATTTTGCACAAGTCAAAACTTAACCCAGCGGGACGTAAAACTTAAGTAGGGTCATTCTGACCCCAGTTCATTATGAATGCGGTTGAGCCAAAACAAACAACTTTTAGCAGATGGATATTCGTGAGAGCAGAGAATATTAGAAGGAGAAAGCGGGACAGACGCAATCTGGGAACGTCGCGTCGAAGCCGCCCGACGGATCGCCGAGGCTGCCGACACTGAGGAAGGACTCAGAGTTGCACGGATGCCCCGAACGCTCCCACCAATAGTCGCCAATCTTCAGGCACTCGTTGTCAGAATCGTTATTCGTCACCTTGCCCTTGAACGCCTCGTACTGGGTTCCTTCGTTTCCGATCCAAGAATAACCAGACCAGCCGCTAT
>ERZ827037.194-NODE-194-length-78321-cov-11.369177_pt1 | contig 78321 bp, 101 predicted proteins | sample MGYA00519924_ERZ827037 | MGnify/ENA primary metagenome ERZ827037 (study PRJEB31778, sample SAMEA3449250) | human gut metagenome | biome: human gut; feature: human-associated habitat; material: faeces | place: United Kingdom | collected 2010/2012 ... | reverse complement strand
GCGGGCGGGGACAAGCCCCGCCCCTACAGGGTAGAGACGTACCGGGGCAGGCGGGGAGCGGCGTCCCCTTTGCGGGGCGAAGGGTCTGCGCGTACGGACGTGTGCGTTCCGTCTTTTTCTGTGAAAAAATCCCTCTGGCCCTACAAGGACATACTCACGGCCGAAATGGCTCATACTCAACAGGGAAGCGAATAAATGGCGGGCAGGGAGAGATCCCGGAACAGCAGGCCATCCGGCGGGCACCAGGTAAATACAAAGGTGGCGGCGCCCAGCGCCAGCACCAGCGCCGCCCAGAGCAGGCGTGTGCGGCTCCAGACGGGAGTGCGGAGGAAACAGGGCAGCAGGAAAAAGGCGGCCATCACCAGCACATAGAGGGCCACGTCAAAAAAGAGGGAATCACCCTCCAGCACCACATGATAGAGGTAACCCACGCCCAGCATGACCGCAGCCGAGAGGAGCAGGGAGAAGGCGCGGGCGCCCAGGCTCTCCGGCTCCCTGCGCACCAGCAGAACACCGGAGAGCAGGCAGGGCCAGTAGAGGATTTTCACATGCTCCCAGAGGCTTTCGTTGACCGGGGCCAGCAGGGCGGTCAGGCCATTGGGCCAGAGAGCGTAGAGGAAGTGCAGGCAGGAGCCCGCCAGCGTGGCCACCACAAAGGTGATCAGCGCCGCCTTGGACAAACGGGACATAGCGATACCCCCTGTTTTGTGATAGTGGAGTATATGCGCAGAGCGGGGCGGACATACCCCGCAGGGGCAGGGAATGTCTGCACGGCACAGGGTCCGGGTCCTGTGCGGCTTTGTATTCCGAGGCCAGCAGCCCGGCGGCACAGGCAGCGGCGACGGGGGGGCCCGCTTCCATGGCGCGGGCGGCCAACAGGCTCCCGGAATAAAGAGCTTGATTCGGTTTGAACCGCTCGCCAATTTTTGGTTACCTTGCACTTTACCAGAATCTTCTTATAACGGAAACAGGAAATTGCCGGGACAAAGGGGAAATCTGGCGGAATAAAAGGAGGAAGGCCGACGGGGCCGGCGCTGGAAGGAAACGACAAGCCAAAGGAGCGTTTCATTGCCAGAGGCGGCGGCGCGCGTTCCGGCCATATTAAAAACGGCGCGCAGCGTGCGCCGTTTTTCACGTTTCAATTCAAAAAAGGGGTGGTCAAATGAAGGAGGAATCCAAAACGAGGCCATGGGCGGCCCTGGCGGTGGCGGTGATGTTCGTGCTGGCGTCATTGGTATCGGCGGCCCCGGCCCGGGCCGCGGAGGAGCGGACGGTGATCCCCATGGGCCGCGCGGTGGGCATCAAACTCTTTTCCGACGGCGTAATGGTGGTGGGCTTTTCCGAGGTGGCCGGCGCGGAGGGCAGCAGCGCCCCGGCCCGGGACTGTGGACTGCGGGAGGGTGACATCATCACGCACATCAACCGGGAGGAGGTGGACAGCATCGAGGAGGTACAGAGTGTCCTCCAGGAGGTGGGCGGAAAACCCATGAGCATCCGGGCGGTGCGGGACGACAAGACCGTACAGCTCACCGCTCAGGCGGTCCAGTGCGGCAGCGACGGCCAATACAAGCTGGGGGCGTGGATCCGCGACTCCATGGCGGGGATCGGCACCCTCACCTTCTGCGAGCCCGCTACCGGGCGGTTCGGCGCTTTGGGCCACGGCATCAACGACGTGGACACCGCCCAGCTCATGCCCCTCCAGTCCGGCTCCATCATGTATTCGGAGGTCACCGATGTGAAGAAGGGGGAAAAGGGAGCCCCCGGCGAGCTCCACGGCGCGTTTCAGGTGAACCGGGATCTGGGCGAGCTGTACGCCAATACTGCCAGCGGCGTGTTTGGCCGCCTGGAAGACGGTACGCTGACCGACGGCCTGGAGCCGGTGCCCGTGGCGGAGCGCAAGGAGGTCAAGACCGGGGCGGCCACGATTCTCTCCAACATCGCCGGCGACCAGGTCGAGGAGTATCAGGTGGAGATTATCCGGGTGTATCCCGCCAACGGCGCGGATACCCGGAACCTGATGCTCAAGGTGACCGACCCCCGCCTGCTGGAAACCACCGGCGGGATTGTCCAGGGCATGAGCGGCAGCCCCATTCTGCAAAACGGCAAGCTGGTGGGCGCAGTGACCCATGTTTTGGTCAATGATCCCACCCAGGGCTACGGCATTTTGGCGGAGAATATGCTCCTGGAGGCGGAAAATGGGGAGAACCAGTCGTAACGGTCGTAAAAAGGTCGAATGAAGTCGAGGAGAAATACCCATAAATTACCAGAAAAACCCTTGCGTTTGCTGTCTGATTATGGTAAATTATAGGCAACCGGTAAACAGCCTTGGCCAGGCAGCAAACATAGGGCAGGGAAACCTGCTGGAAAGGGTGTCAATATTGGAAACCAGAAAGAGGATCTTGGTGGCCGATGCCAGTGAGGAGTTCCGCCGTGTCTTTACGGGTGCGCTGGAGGAGGAATCCGGCCTGGAGCTGGCCGCAGAGACAGGGGACGGGCAGGAGACGGTCCGCCTGGCAAAGGAGCTCTCCCCGGACATCGTGGTGATGGATTTCGTGCTTGCCCGTATGGATGGACTGGAGGTGCTGTCCGAGCTGGCGGCGCTGCCCGGCCGGCCCCGGGTGCTGGTGCTCTCCAGCTTTGCGCGGGGCAATATGGCGGAGCTGGCCGCGGCCCATGGCGCGGACTACTATATGATGAAGCCGTGTAAACTCTCCGCCGTGATGGAGCGCATCCGCCAACTGGCGGGACAGCCCCAGAGCGGCGGGGAGGAGCCCGGGCGCCTCTCTGGTGAGAGCCAGAACCTGGAGAGCACCGTCACCTCCATTATCCATGAGATCGGTGTGCCCGCCCACATCAAGGGCTACCAGTATCTGCGGGAGGCCATCATCATCGCCGTGGGCGACATGGATGTGATCAACGCGGTGACCAAGATCCTCTACCCGGAGGTGGCCAAGCGTTTCGGCACAACGGCCTCCCGCGTGGAGCGCGCCATCCGCCACGCCATTGAGGTGGCATGGGACCGGGGTGATCTGGAGACCCTGCAAAAGTATTTCGGCTATACGGTGAGCAACGCCAAGGGCAAGCCCACCAACTCGGAGTTCATCGCCATGATCGCCGACAAGCTCCAGTTGGAGCGCAAACAGAAGTAAAGGAAATGATCAAAACAGGCGGGGGATTTTCCCCCGCCTGTTCAGCCTGTCGAAAAAGTATTTTCGACAGGCCGAGGGACTTTTCGAACCTTCAAAAAAGTTCAAAAAGCCGGTGGATCAAACGCGAAAGAAACCCCTGACGGTTTTCTTTCACACGATCATTCCCTCCGAAATCTCTGCCTGAAGGGTTTATCGACAGCCTCAACAGGCGGAGGAAGCTGGTTGACAGGGAGAGAGATCGGGGCTACAATCGTCTTTATGTGTAAAACAGGAGGCGTATTCCCGTGAAAATCATCTGTCAAATCGGCGTCATCTTTGCCGTGTGCTGGTTCAGCCAGCTCATTGAGGCGGCGCTGCCAGTTCCATTCCCGGCCAGCGTGATCGGCATGCTGCTGCTGCTGGCGCTGTTGGCCACCGGGCTGCTCAAAATCGAGCATATCCGGGAAAAGGCGGATTTTCTGCTGGCCAACATGGCCTTCTTTTTCCTGCCCGCCGGGGTGAGCGTCATCAACTACTTCGATGTGCTGGGCCGCTCGGCCGTCGCGCTGGTGTTGGTCTGCCTGCTCTCAACGGTGATCACCTTCGGCGCCACCGCCCTGAGCATCCGGTTCACCCTGCGCCTGCTGGAGAGGAGGAAGTCCCGTGTCTGAGCTGCTTGCTTCCCCCTTTTTTGGCATCGCTTTGAGTATCCTGGCCTTCTGGGTTGGGGTGCGCATCCAGAAAAAGACCGGCCTGGTGGTCTGTAATCCCCTGCTCATTGGCATCGTCCTGGTGGTGGGGGTGCTGCTGCTGTTCCGCATTCCCTATGAGTCCTATCATCAGGGCGGAGAGATCATCAACATGTTTCTCGCCCCCGCCACCGCCTGCCTGGCGGTGGCCATCTACGGGAAAATCCGTATTCTGAAGGAGAACTGGCTGCCCATTCTGGTTGGGTGCGTGGTGGGCTCGGCGTCCTCCATGGGCAGCATCCTTCTGCTCTGCCGCCTGTTTGGGCTGGACGCGGCCATGACCGCGTCCCTCCTGCCCAAATCCGTCACCACCCCCATTGCCATCAGCGTATCCCAGGCCCACGGCGGCATCGGCCCCATCACCGTGGTGGCGGTGCTGATCACAGGCATCTTCGGCAGCATCGCGGCCCCGCTGCTCATCAAGCTGTTCCGGGTGAAGGACCCCATGACCGCCGGGCTGGCCATCGGCGCCAGCTCCCACGCGGTGGGCACCTCCAAGGCTCTGGAGCTGGGAGAGACCGAGGGGGCCATGAGCGGGCTGGCTATCGGGGTGTGCGGGCTGATCACAGTGGTGCTCTCCCTGTTCCTGATGTAGCGGAATCCGTACGCCCCCGCCGACGGCGGGGGCGCAGTCTGTCGAAAAAGTGGCAAAGCCACTTTTTCGAGAAAGCCGCAGTCTGCCGCGCGCAGGGTTTGTCCGCCTGTGGCGGCCAGACCCAACACTTGCAGCCTGAGAAGTGTTTTCCCCGACGCACATGTCACCGGGGAAACCAGATTGGTACTTGATTCGCGCCTGCGGGCGCGAACTCTGCGAGGCTTTTTCGACATACTGGCGTCCCCGCCGACGGCGGGGGCGTTTTTGCAATCGTATGTATACAAAGCCGGCATGTTGTAGTAGAGTAGGGGGAGAAAGGAGTGCTGACCCATGCTGGAGGAGGAAGTGCGCCGGGCGCGGCGGGAAGAGCGGGACGTGGAGGACGTGACGGTGGAGGGGGAGTGCCTGGCGGGCGCGGACTTGTCGGGGCTGGAGTTTCGCCGGGTGTGCCTGCACCGGTGCCGGTTCCAGAACTGCGACTTCTCGGGGGCGGTCTTTGACCGGGTGGAGTGGAGCGGCTGCGACTTCTCCAACTGCCGCTTCGGCGGGACGGTCTGGACGGACACGGTGGTGCGGGATTGCAAGGGGGACGGCGGCCGGTTCACCGCCAGCCGGTGGCGGGGCTGCACCCTGGGAGAGAGCGCCTTCCGCTGCGCCAATTTTGCACAGTCGCGGTGGAAAAAGTGCTGCATGGAGAACTGCCAGCTTCGCCGGGCCGTGCTGGCCGAGGCGGATGTGGCCGGCCTGAGCCCACACCGGACGGGGTTCCAGGAGGTGGACTTTTTTCGCACGCCGCTGAAGGGGATGGATTTTTCCGACTGCGCGCTGGAGGGCATCACTGTATCGGAGAGCCTGGGAGAGTTGCGGGGCATGAAGATCAACCCGGCCCAGGCGGTGGATCTGATCCCCCTGCTGGGGGTGCAGCTTTTGTGAGGGAGGGAGCGCCCGATGGGCGGACTGGTGACGGTGGTGTTGCCCCTGTTTTGTTAAAAAAGTTGTAGCGCAACCCAAAAGCAATTCATAATTGCCTGAATGTAAACAGCTTGCGGTTTACATATGGCGATTGTTTGCATAGAATTTGAGGTGAAAACAGTGAAATTAAATGAAAGGTTAATTTCTTTACGAAAAGACAAAAGGATGTCTCAGCAGGATCTGGCAGAGGCTTTGAATGTATCGCGCCAGGCAGTATCCAGATGGGAAGTTGGAATTGCCATTCCAAGTATGGATAATCTGCTGGCGTTGAGTAAATTGTTTGGAGTTCCGACGGATGAACTTATGGGCGGCGATAAAGTTGTCGGCGTCCCGGAGAGTGAAAAGACGCAAGGCAGCGGAAATAGAAAGGGACGCTCTGTACTAAAAGTGATTCTAATTATCCTGGCCGCTGCGGCCCTTGTTGCAGCAATCGTAATTACATATCTGAACCAGAAGGAGGCGGAGCCGGTAGAACAAAACACAGTGAAGTTCGAGGAACTCGAAGAAGAAAGGATTTCTGATTCCGATGCAGTAATAAGCGGGCCAATTTCATAAGGAGGAATGATGCGGCGATGAAAAAATCAGTTACAGCGACGGTATTGGCTTGTGCGCTTGTGGTGGGCGGTGTGGGGCTGACTCCGGCCGGAGCTTCGGAAAGCGGCGCAGACATATGTTACTCAGTTTCGATTGATAAAAGCAGTATCGTGGCGGCTGATACCAGGACGGAAATGATCGGCTTTAAAGAGCTTTCAACGCAAGCAGTTGACCCTGCTGTCCTTTCGGAAAGCAAGGGCGGGAGCATGACGCGGGCCACCAGCCGGATTGAGTGGGATATCCCTTCCGGGAAGATTATGAAGGCAGATACCGCGTACTCCCTGGAGGCGGACGAGGTGGTTACGATAAACTGCACGTACTCCCCCAGGACAGCAGACCTTGACTTCGGGTTCATCACCCCGGATAATACGTTCCATTTTACCAGCGGGAGTGAGGGCAGTATCAAAACCAATATCCAGATCGAGGATACAGGAAAGTATTATTTTGCGGTACGAAATAATACTAAAAATAGCGTCGAGGTATTGGGATATGTCTACTATTAAATGGAAAATCATACCGATTTTATTAATAACGGCTTATCTGCTATTGGGGTGTATCGGATGCAGTTCATACTCATCAGAAGAGAAAGATGCTACAGATTTAACAGGCGATACACTTAAGCCCTCCAATATAGGTGAGATTAGTTTTGATATAAGTGAAATTGGGAATATGCCATTAATGACTGAGTTCTATATATGTCCAGCTAATGGAACAATTGAGATTAAATATGCGGAAGGAGCTTGGTCAAATTTAAAAGTAGATTTATATGATATAGAGTATGAAGAAAGTATCCAAACGGGAGAAATAGAAAGTGTAGGAGATAAACTTGTTTTTTCAAATCTATCAGGAGAGAAGCAATACTATTTCAAAATTGATGGAACTAGAGATAGTAAAGGTAAAAAGCTAGTTTTTTACATTGAGGAATGAAATGGAGGGAACTTTCTATGAAAAAAGTATGGACAAGGATGATATGTAGCGTTTTGTTATTTGCTTGTTGTATTCTGCCTTCTACAGCTATGGCCGTAGAGGGCAAAGAAGCAAATGTTATCGTAACTGTAGAGCATGAAGAAAAAGACATATTTGAAATGTATGGTAACGTATTTGAAGAAAGTATGGTGGAAAGTCGCAAAAGTACAGTAGATCTTTCAAGTGGAAGCGTTGCGTTTACGGTTGGGGTTCTAGATGCTGGGGAGAAATATACTACAGATACATATGATATATCAAAGAGCAAGATTAAAGTTACATTGCAGAGTATAGGGGGAGCATCACCTCATGTTAAGGTGACATTATATAAAAGTTCCGGTGTTAGTGTAGCAACGAGTACAGTTAACTTGCCGTGGTCTACCCCGCTGGGAGGAGGAGGAAGTGAGACGGTAACATTTTCTAATCTAAACAGTTCGACCAATTACTATGCTGTTATTGAAAATATGGACACTGTAGAAACAGGGACGATTCTTTGCGTTGTAAAGCAAGCGTAAGTGGCGAAGGAAGATGGACTGTAAATTTCACAGTCCATCTTCCTTCGCTTGTTATAACGGTTTATCCGTTACGCTATGCGTGAACGGGTAAACCGTTATACGGTTATCTTTTGTAATAAGATGACAGCCCAGATTTCCTATGGCAACACGACACTGGAGGAAAACGTGTATTTGCAGGGGCTACGGATCAGCGGCCCCAGCAGGAAGGAGGCAGGATTGAGCAACTGCGGCCGACGTTGGCCGGGAGCTGCCGGTCAGGGGTTTAGCAGTTTGTGAAAACAGGAGTCAAAAGGTCCTGAACTACATCCTTCCCTCCGAACGCCTTCGCAGGAGGGGTTATTGATGGATAATAATGTGGAGGGCGGTATACACCGCCCTCCACGTTTTTGTACCTTAGCCTCTGCGCCGGCGGCTGCCGGTGTAGCGGCCCCGGCCGCTGTAGGCGTAGCCCCGGCGGCCTGTCCGGCCCCTGCTGCGGAAGAACATCACCCGCAGCAGGAGGGCGGCGATTACTACCAGGACGACCACCAGAAGGATGCGCACCAGCAGATTGTCAAAGAACTTCTGAATCCGGTCCAGCCGGTAGAGCCAGGGGTCCCGCTCCACCGAACAGGTGGCCACCAGATCCAGGGTGCCGTAGGATCTGCCGTTGAAATAGGCCGTGATGGTGCCCAGCACTTGCCCCTGCTCCACCGGGGCCTCCACGCTCCGGGTTTCCAGGGTGTAGTCATACGTAAAGTTCTCGGCGGACACGTCGTTGGGCAGCAGGGCGGTCAGCTTTCCGTCGGGCATAAGGGTGACGGAGGCGGCGTCCTTGCCCAGGGTGACCTCCACCTCCGGGATGTCCCGCTTGGTGTTGTCCAGAATGGTCTGGGTGGAGAAGTTGGCAAAACCCCATTTAAACAGGCGGATGGTCTCGTCAAAGTAGATATAGCCCTCGCTGCCGGAGGTGCCCGGCTCACGCTCACAGCCCATGACCACGGAGATCAGGTTCCGGTTCTCCCGGGTGGCGGAGGCGGCCAGGCAGTAGCCCGCCTCAGGGGTGGAGCCGGTCTTGATGCCGGTTGCGTACTCGTAGATGTAGCCCGCCACGCGGAAGTTGGAGATCAGGGCGTTGGTGGAGCGGATGATGCGCGGCTCGGGGTGCAGGTTGGTGGCGGGCATGGTGTAGTTCTTGGAGCCCACGATGGTGCGGAAGGTCTCGTGCTTCATGGCCTCCCGGCACATGAGGTAGATGTCGTAGGCGCTGGTGTAGTGGTCGTCGTCGTGGTAGCCGTGGGTGTTGGAGAAGTGGGTGTCCTCCATGCCCAGCTCGGCGGCCCGGGTGTTCATGAGCTCCACGAAGGAGGCCACATCGCCGCTTACCGCCTCAGCCATGACGTTGCACGCCTCGTTGGCCGAGGGGATCAGGGCGGCGTAGAGCAGGTCGATGATGCGGATCTGTTCCCCCTCTTTGATATCGGCCGTGGAAGCGCCCTCCCCGATGCCGGTGTGAAGGGCGGAGCTGGCGGTGACGGTCTGCTCCAGGGACAGCTCTCCCCGGTCCACCGCCTCCAGGGTGAGCAGGCAGGTCATCACCTTGGTGATGGAGGCGGGGTAGTTGTGCGCGTGGGCGTTCTTCTCGTAGAGAATCTCGCCGGTGTCGGGGTCCACCAGAACGGCGGCCTTGGCGTTGACGTCCATCTCGTCCAGAATGGCGCTGCCGCTGTCCGCAGCGGAGGCAAAGGTGGCCAGCAGCCCCGAGAGCAGGGCGAGGCAGAGTAAAACGGAAAGCAGTCGTGATTTTTTCATAGGAAACTCCATTTGACTATGTTATAATAACGGTATGGCTATTATAACAAACCCCGGACCGGGACGCAACGGGGAGGGGGATACAAAAAGATGAAGATTTCCAGACTGGAATTTGTGGCCCTGCTGCTGGCGGCGGTCTTTGCGGCCTTCGCGGCGGGCTGGTTTTTTCGGGGGCAGGCCGCGCCCCAGCCCGTGCGGGTGGAGACCGAGCGTACCCTGACCCAGGAGACGCCCCTGGCGCTGCCCGCGCCTACGCCCTCCCCCTCCGCCCAGAGCAAGGAGGATACCCTTGCCGGCGGGGCGAAGATCAACCTCAACACCGCCGGGGTGGACGAGCTGATGACCCTGCCGGGCATCGGGGAGAAGCGGGCGGAGGACATCATTGCCTACCGCCGGGCCAACGGCCCCTTCCGCATCCCGGAGGAGCTGACCGAGGTGCCGGGCATCGGCGAGGGCATTCTGGAGGGCCTCATTGACTACGTGACGACTGGGGAGGAGAACCGATGAAAATACTGGTGGTAGACGACGAGAAGGTGCTGGTCAAGGGCATCAAGTTCAACCTGGAGAGCGAGGGCTACCAGGTGGAGGCGGGCTATGACGGGGAGGAGGCGGTGGAGCTGGCCCGCAGCGGCTCCTTCGATCTCATCATCCTGGATCTGATGATGCCCAAGATCGACGGGCTCCAGGCCTGTATGCGCATCCGGGAGTTCTCCAACGTGCCCATCATCATGCTCACCGCCCGCAGCGAGGACACCGACAAGATCATCGGCTTCGAGTGTGGGGCGGACGACTACATCACCAAGCCCTTCAACATTCTGGAGCTGAAGGCCCGGGTGCGGGCCCTGCTGCGCCGGGCGGGCATGGCGGCCCAGAAGCAGGGCGGCGGCCGGCTGTCCATGGGCCACATCACCCTGGACGTGGACGCCCGGGCCGCCTGGAAGGACGGCAAGAGCGTGGATCTCACCGCCAAGGAGTTCGACCTGATGGAGCTGCTGCTGCGCAACCCGGGCCGGGTGTACTCCCGGGAGAACCTGCTCAACGTGGTGTGGGGCTATGAGTACGCCGGCGATTACCGCACGGTGGACGTGCACGTGCGCCGCCTGCGGGAGAAGCTGGAGCTGGACCCCGCCAACCCGGAGTATATCCTCACCAAGTGGGGCGTGGGCTACTATCTGAAGCATGGATAAGGGGAGCGGCGCGGTCAGGCGCGTGCCCTTCTGGCGCTCCCTCCAGACCAAGTTCGCCCTGACCTATATCGTGATTGTGGCGGCGGTGCTGATTCTGCTCAACACCTACCCCCTGGTGGTGTCGGAAAAACTGGCCTACCAGTCCAAGCAGGCCTCCATGCTCAACCAGGCCTCGGTGCTGGCCTCCGCCCTGGCCACCGGGCCGGAGGCCCTTACGGCCGAGGGTGCCACCCGGACGGTGGAGCTGCTGCGGGGCAGCCTGGGAGTGACCCGGGTGGTGGTCACCGACCCAAACGGCTTGGTGCTCTGCGATTTCCAGGACGGCGTGGGGCGGACCGACACCGCCGGGCGGTACGCCCTGTTCTGGGAGCTGGTCACCGCCCTGCGGGGCAACAACGTGTTCCGCTCCGAGTACGGCGACGGGGCCTTCCGAAGCTGGGCGGCGGTGCCCATCACCTACCGCTCCATGACCCAGGGGGCGGTCTACCTCTACGAGTACGACGCCGAGCAGGGCGCGCTGCTCCAGGGGATCCAGACCAACCTGCGCTTTATCTCCATCGTCATCTGTATGGTGTCGCTGGTGATGGGGGTGGTGTTCTCCAAGGCCCTCACCCGGCGTATCGCCCAGCTCCTGCGGGGCATCCACACGGTACGGGAGGGTGAGTACAGCCACCGGGTGAGCGTCCGGGGCGGCGACGAGCTCAGCCGCCTGGCCGACGAGTTCAACGAGCTCACCGGCCGCCTCCAGACCACCGAGGAGGTGCGCCGGCGCTTCGTCTCCGATGCCTCCCATGAGCTCAAAACCCCACTGGCCTCCATCCGCCTGCTCACCGACTCCCTGCTCCAGGCCGACCACATGGACGGCGAGACGGCACGGGAGTTCCTCAACGACATCGGGGACGAGGCTGATCGGCTCACCCGCATCACCGAGAAGCTGCTTACCCTCACACGGCTCGACACCGCCCCGGCGGCGGAGGACGTCCCCGTGGATGTGGGGGCGGTGGTGGAGCGGGTGGAGCACATGCTCTCCCCCCTGGCCCGGGCGGTGGAGGTGAGCCTGGAGCTGAAGCTCCAGCCGGGCTGCGTGGTGCTGGCCACCGAGGACGATCTCTACCAGATCGCCTTCAATCTGATGGAGAACGCGGTGAAGTACAACCTGCCCGGCGGCCGGGTACTCGTCACCCTCACTGCCGACGGCGGGCGGGTGGTCCTCCGGGTGGAGGATACCGGCGTGGGCATCCCGGAGGCGGATCTGCCCAAGATCTTCGACCGCTTTTACCGGGTGGACAAGGCTCGCTCCCGGGCCGCCGGCGGCACCGGCCTGGGCCTGTCCATCGTGCGGGACACGGTGCTCCAGCACGGCGGCGCCGTCACTGCCCGGCGGCGGGAGCCGGAGGGCACCTGCTTCGAGGTCAGCTTTGCCCAGTGGAACGGAGAGGAGGTGGGCCGATGAGACGACGCATCGCGGCACTGGGCTGTCTGCTGGCTCTGGCCGCCGGAGGCTGCGCCCCCCGCCCGGAGGAACCGGAGGGCGGCTACTGCGTGTACTACTCCGCCCTGTCCGACCGCTTTGCCCCCCTGCCGCTGGACTGTGAGCCCTTTGAGGGGAGCGGCGGCGACCCCATCCCTGCCCTGGTGGACGCCCTGCTGTCCCCGCCGGAGACCCAGGGCCTCGCCTCCCCCTTCCCCGAGGGGGTGCGCCTGTTGAGCTGGGAGGTGGAGGAGGGCCGCCTCCACCTGGATCTCTCCGAGCAGTACGGCGGCCTGTCCGGGGTGGATCTCACCGTGGCCGATGCCTGCCTGACCCTCACGCTGTGCCAGGTGGAGGGAGTGGAGTCGGTCTATGTGACGGTGGAGGGGAGGGAGATCCCTTACCGCCGCGTCCAGCAGCTCGGTCCCGACGGACTGCTGCTCACCGACGGCACCGATGTGCCGCCGGAGGAGCCGGAGCCCAGTCCCACCCCGCCCGCCTCTTGACAAGGGCCGGGCGGGGGTGTAGCATAACACTCAACCTGAAACAGGAAAGGAAGATCCTGCCCATGAGTCAGCAGCGCATCGGCACCCAGTGCCTCCACGCCGGGTATACCCCCGGGAATGGTGAGCCCCGCAACATCCCCATCGTCCAGTCCACCACCTTCCGCTACGCCACCGGCGAGCAGATGGGAGCCCTCTTCGACCTGGAGGAGAGCGGCTACTTCTACACCCGCCTCCAGAACCCCACGAATGACCACGTGGCGGCCAAGATCTGCGCCCTGGAGGGGGGAACCGCGGCCATGCTGACCTCCTCCGGTCAGGCGGCTTCCTTTTACGCCATCTTTAACATTGTCTCCTGCGGGGAACATGTGGTGTGCTCCTCCTCCATCTACGGCGGTACCTATAACCTCTTCGCCGTCACGATGAAGCGCATGGGCATCGACTTCACCTTCGTCGACCCCGACTGCACCGAGGCCGAGCTGGAGGCCGCCTTCCGGCCTGAGACCCGGGCCGTCTTTGGCGAGACCATCGCCAACCCCGCCCTCACCGTGCTGGACTTTGAGAAGTTCGCCAGGGCGGCCCACGCCCACGGCGTGCCCCTCATCGTGGACAACACCTTCGCCACCCCGGTGAACTGCCGCCCCTTCGAGTGGGGGGCCGACATTGTCACCCACTCCACTACCAAGTACATGGACGGCCATGCCAACGCGGTGGGCGGCGCCATCGTGGACTCCGGCCGGTTCGACTGGACGGCCCACGCCGACAAGTTCCCCGGCCTCACCACCCCGGACGAGAGCTACCACGGCGTGACCTACACCGAGCGCTTCGGCCTGGAGGGGGCCTACATCACCAAGGCCACCGCCCAGCTCATGCGGGACTTCGGCGCCATCCCCGCCCCCATGAACGCCTACCTGCTCAACGTGGGGCTGGAGACCCTGCCCCTGCGCATGGCCAGGCACTGTGAAAACGCCCTGGCCGTGGCCCGGTTCCTGAAGGGACACCCCAAGGTGAGCTGGGTGCGCTACCCCGGCCTGGAGGGCGACCCCTACTACGAGCGGGCCCGGAAGTACCTGCCGAACGGCACCTGCGGCGTGGTGTCCTTCGGCGTGAAGGGCGGCCGGGAAGCGGCCTCTAAGTTCATGGCGGGCCTGGAGCTGGCCTCCATTGCCACCCATGTGGCCGACGCCAAGACCTGCGTGCTTCACCCCGCCAGTACCACCCACCGCCAGATGAGCGACGCCGAGCTGGCCGCCGCCGGGGTGGCCCCCGACCTGGTGCGCTTCTCCGTGGGCATCGAGGATGTGAACGATATCCTGGCCGACCTGGAAAAGGCCCTGGAGGGAGCGTAAACAGAAAAAATAAAATGCGCTCCCAAAACGGGAGCGCATTTTTTAGAAGAGAGGAGAGACTGCTATGGAATGGAGACGGCTGACACAGCCGGAGGAACCGGCGTTTGGAAGGGCGATGGCCCTCTACGAGGCCAGCTTTCCCCGCCACGAGCAGCGGCTGCCCGATGAGCAGCGGGCCGTCCTGTCCCACCCGGAGTACCATTTCATCCAGCTTTTTGATGGGGCGGAATTCGTGGGGCTGCTGCTCTACTGGGAGGCGGAGGACTTCCGCTATGTGGAGCATTTCTGCGTCCGTCCGGAGCTGCGGGGCCGCCGCTACGGCGCCAAGGCGCTGGAGGAGCTGGGCCGGGACGGGAAAACCGTGGTACTGGAGATCGACCCGCCGGTGGACGATATCGCCCGGCGGCGGCAGGGCTTCTACCAGAGGTGCGGCTTCGCCGTCAACCCCTATCCCCACGTCCATCCCCCCTACCGGCCGGAGTACCCGGGCCATGAGCTGGTGGTGCTCTCCAGCCCCCGGGCGCTGACCCCGGCGGAGTACGGGGCATTCGCGTGTTACCTGAGCGCGGTGGTGATGGCCTGAGGGGCGGGTTCTGGCCGGGCGCGCCGGAGGGAGCGGCTGAAGCGCAGGCTGACGAGGAGAACGGCCCCTTCGGCGGCGGGGAAGGCCAGCCATACGCCGGTGAGGCCCAGCAGGGCGGCCAGCAGCAGGGCGGCGGCCACGATGGCCACAAAGCCCCGGAGCAGGGAGAGCCGGAGGGAGCGGCTGGGGTGCTCCGCCGCCCCCAGGAAGGAGGCGGTGACCAGGTTCAGCCCGGCAAAGGGAAAGCCCAGAAAGTAGAGCCGCAGGCCCTGCTCCGCCATCTGCTGGAGCGCCGGATCTCCGTCCCGGTTGAAGAGGGACACCAGCGGCCCGGCGGCGAAGAAGGCCAGCGCGGCCATGCACAGCCCCGCGCACAGGGCCAGCCCCAGGGCCATGCGGCACAGGGTGCGCACCCCGGCGGCGTCCCCCCGGCCGTGGGCCAGGCTGACCAGGGGCTGGACGCCCTGATTGACGCCGGTGAAGAGAGCGAGGGCCATCAGCGCCAGGTTGGCCACAATGCCGTAGGCCGCCACCCCCAGCGTCCCCGCCAGGCGGAGGGTCAGCAGGTTGAAGACCACCAGCACCAGGCCGGAGGAGCACTCGTTGAGAAAGGCGGCGCTGCCCAGCCCGGCCAGATCCGCCAGCGGCCGGAGGGCGGGGCGGAAGGGGCGCAGGCGGAAGCGGCTGCGGCGGGTGAGGATGTGCAGGGAGGACACGCACAGGCCCACTACCGGGGCGATGCCGGTGGCCAGGGCCGCGCCGAAGATGCCCATATCCATGGGGTAGAGGAACACATAGTCCAGCACAATGTTGGACAGGCTGCCCAGCAGCATGGCGGCCATGGCCAGCTTGGGATTGCCGTCGTTGCGCACGAAGGCGGTGAGAATGTGGTTGAGTAGGAAGCAGGGGGCAAAGAGGAGCACCGTGCGCAGATAGACCGAGCACATGGGCAGGATGGCTCCCTCCGCCCCCAGCAGGCGGGCCAGCGGCACGGCCCACAGCAGACCGGCCAGCGCCAGTAGCCCGCCCAGCGTCCCGCCGCAGGCCAGGGCGCGGGAGAAGGCGCGGTCGGCCCGCACGCCGTCCCCCTGGGTGCGGCAGATGGCGTACCGGGTGGCCCCGCCAATGCCCAGCATCAGCCCCAGCCCGTTGATGAGGCCGAAGACCGAGATGGCCAGGTTGAGGGCCGCCAGCCCGTCGGTGCCCAGCCGGTGGGCCACAAACAGGGTGTCGGCCAGGATGTAGCCGGACAGGCCCAGCGCGCCCAGCACATTCAGGCTCACATACTGGAAAAAGCTCCGCTTCACTCCGATCCCTCCTAAAAACGTCCCAGAGCGGCAAAAAACGTGCCTGGGCCGATTCCTTCTAAGACCTACGGAATCGGTTCAGGCACGTTTCACATTTATCCGGTGATAAACGGGAAGCCACAGGGCATTCATCTGTCGGGTATTAAGATAACAGAAAGACCGCCCCCTGTCAACCCCCCGGCTGTACCAGCTTTTTTTACCATTTGTTATTGCTCTGTAACTTGTCCGGGAAAACCAGGGGAGCTATAATACAAATAGGAATCGAATGTTGAAGGGAGTGTGTACCATGAAGCGAATACTGGCGCTGGGCCTCTGTCTGGCCCTGCTGTGCCCCGCCGCCCGGGCGGCAGAGGAGGCGAAGGGGTGGAGCCGGAGCGAGCCGGGCGGAGATTATGTGACCCTCCGGGTGCCCTGCCCCCAGGGGGAGGCCCTGGACTGGTCGGAGCAGACCCTCCTCGCGGTGCGGTACGCCGACACGGGGGAGCCGGTGCCCCTCACCAGCGACTACCAGCAGGGCTGGCTCTTCGCCACCGTCCCGGCGGCGGAGGCGGAGCGGCCCCTGGAGGTCTTTCAGGGGGAGGAGCACCGCTTTCCCGACTGCATCACCGTCTGGAAGGGGCACGAGTACTACAACGACCCCAGCGGCGCAAAGGAGCTGTATCTCCGGGGGGTGATCCAGGGGGATCACGCGGGCAATCTGAACCCCGACGCCGCCCTGACGCGGGCGGAGGCCTTTTCCCTGCTGGTTCACCTGCTGTCCCTGGAGCCCGGCGGCGACCCCGGCTACGCCGACGTGGAGCCCGGCGACTGGTATTATGATACCGCCTCCGCCGCCCGGGCCGGCGGACTGGCGGCGGAGGACGCCTCTTTCCACCCCGACCGGCTGGTGACCCGGGGAGAGCTCACCGTCATGGCTGCCCGGGCCATGGAGGCGGCGGGCTGGCTGACCATACCGGAGGGGGGAACGGCGGCGGAGCTGACTCTGGTCGATGCCGGGGAGATTCCGGACTGGGCTTTAGCGTCCTATCTGGCCTTTGACAAGCAGGGTCTGGGCATCTTCACCCAGCGGTCCACCGGAGAGACCGACCCGGTCTACGGGGAGCCCGGAGTGGAGGAGCTGGCAGAGTGGGACAGGCCCGCCACCCGGGGCGAGGCGATCACCTTCCTGGACGACGCCCGTACCCGCCTGCCCTGGTACCCCACCCAGGCCGCCATCGACTGGGGCTTTGACGAAACTATGCCCATCGTCGACGGCTCCACCTCCACCTACCCCTACACCCGGGCTGTATACGGGGCGCTCTTCTGGAATTATGACAACCATCCGCAGTTCCCGGAGAGCCACTCCAAGAGCCATGAGTCCTACGAGCGGCTCATCAACGGGGAGGTGGACGCCCTCTTCGCCGCCACCCTGCCCTCGGAGGAGCTGAAGGCCCAGGCGGAGGCGGCGGGGGTGGAACTGGAGTACATTCCCATCGCCTATGACGCCATGGTGTTCTTCACCAACGCGGAGAACTCTGTCACCGGGCTGACCCAAAAGCAAATACAGGACATATATGTGTACGGGAAATATACGAATTGGAATCAGATAGGCGGCCCGGACGCGGAGCTGCTACCCTACCGCCGCAACACCGACAGCGGCTCCCACGCCCTAATGGAGCAGTATTTCCTGGAGGGCGGAAAGCTCTCCCTCAGCCCCGACGTGCACAATGTCCTCACCTCCTACGCCATGTCCTCCGCCCTCACCGATGTGGCCGGGGCCATGACCACCGACCCCCTGGCTTACGCCATGGGCTATAGTGTGTACTATTATTATGTAAATAGCTATTGGCTCCTGGGCGACGCGGGCGGAGGGGAGCTCAAGCTGCTGGCGGTGGATGGGGTGCTCCCCTCGGATGAGACCATCGCCGACGGAAGCTACCCCCTGGCGGGGTACAACTACCTGGTGCTCCGGGCCGGCGAGCCGGAGGACGCCCCCGCCCGGCGGCTGGCGGAGTTCATGGTGAGCGAGGCGGGCCAGACCTGCGTGGGCAGCGCGGGCTTCGGCCCCCTGTCCTCGGGCCCCCAGGCGGACTTCCAGCGGGAGCAGCCGAACCAGAGCGTGGACGCCGTCTTTCCCGCTGGGCCTGGCTATGTGGTTCTTTCCTGGGATGAGGCCCACACCACCCTCCGGGCCAGCGGTCTGGAGCGGAGCGGGACGGACGGCCGCTGGCATGAGCTGACCGCCAACGAGTGCCCCGCGCCGGAGCCGGGCAAACTCTCCGCCGCCCGGCTGGGCTCCGGGGGCGGCACCGTGATCTTCGGCGCGGTGGGCGGCGAGCAGGGGGACAGCCTCACCGTCCGCCTCACCTATGGAGGCGGGCAGAGCCTGACCCAGCGGGTCTATCCCGGCCAGACCTTCCACTTCCTGCTGGAGGGCAGCCCCGCGCTGGAGAAGCTGGAGCTGCTCCAGGGCAGACAGGTGCTGGACGGCTGTACCGGGCTTTCGTAGTGATTTGTGAAGCCGCGGCGGAAGGGGCAAACAACGTGCGGGCCGGTCAAAAGACCGGCCCGCACATTGTTATTGCTCCGCCAACTGTTCCAGCAGCACCTGACGCACCACCGCCGGGGCCGCCTGGCCCTTGAGCTGGCGCATGACCTGACCCACCAGGAAGCCGAAGGCCTTCTCCTTGCCGGAGCGGTAGTCGGCCACCGATTTTTCATTGGCGGAGAGCACCTGCTCCACCACCTGGGCCACCAGGCCCGCGTCGGACACCTGGGCCAGACCGTGGGCGGCCACATACGCGTCCACGTCGCCGTCGGTCTCGAAGACCGCCTCGCACACCCTGACGGCGGTGTTGCGGTTGAGCTGCCCCTCCTTCACCAACTGGATCAGCCGGGCCAGGGTGGGGGGTGTCAGGGCCATGTCCCTGGCCTCCAGGCCGTGGGCGGAGAGCTGGGCCAGTACCGGCCCCATGAGCCAGTTGGCCGCCTGCTTGGGCTCCGACCCCAGGGCCACCGTCTCCTCGAAAAAGCGGGCCAGGGCCTTCTGGGAGGTGAGCATCTCCGCGTCGTAGGGGCCCAGGCCCCAGGCGGCCTGATAGCGGGCCCGCTTGGCCGTAGCCAGCTCCGGCTGGCTGGCCCGCAGCGCCTGGATGTAGGCCTCGCTCAGCTCCAGGGGCGGAAGATCCGGCTCGGGGAAGTAGCGGTAGTCCTGGGCGTCCTCCTTGGAGCGCATGGGATAGGAGGCGTCCTTGTTCTCGTCCCAGCGCCGGGTCTCCTGCACCACCCGGCCGCCCGCCTCCAGCCGTTCGATCTGCCGCCGGGCCTCATAGCCGATGGCCCGGCGGATGGCCTTGAAGGAGCTGAGGTTTTTCAGCTCGGTGCGGGTGCCCAGCGTGTCCGAGCCCGCCGGGCGCACCGACAGGTTCACGTCGCACCGGAGGGAGCCCTCCTGCATCTTGCAGTCGGAGACGCCCAGGTATTGCAGGGTCTCCCGCAGCCACTCCAGGTAGGCGACCACCTCCTCCGCCGTGCGGAAGTCGGGCTCGGTGACAATCTCGATGAGGGGCACGCCGCAGCGGTTGTAGTCGATTTTGGTCTGCTCCGTCCAGGGGTCGTGGATCAGCTTGCCCGCGTCCTCCTCCATGTGCAGCTCGTGGATGCCCACGGTGCGGCCCCCCGCCTCCACCGCCCCGTCCCGGCCGATGGGCAGGTAGAGCTGGGAGATCTGGTAGGCCTTGGGCAGATCGGGGTAGAAGTAGTTTTTCCGGTCGAACCGGCTGTACCGGGTGACGGTGCAGCCCAGGGCCAGGGCGGCCCGTACGGCGTACTCCACCACCTTCCCGTTGAGCACGGGCAGCGCCCCCGGCATGCCGGTGCACACCGGGCAGCAGTGGGTGTTGGGCGCGCCGCCGAAGGCGGTGGTGCAGGCGCAGAAGATTTTGCTTTTGGTGGCCAGCTCCACATGGGTCTCCAGGCCGATTACGGTTTCCCAGTTCACAGCGCGTCACCTCCTTTGGCGGCTGCAGGCGTGTCCGGATGGCGGCGGTGCCAGTCGGTCTCCTGCTGGTAGGCGTGGGCGGCGTCCAGTACCGCCAGATCCCCCAGGGCCGGGCCGATGAGCTGGGCGCCGATGGGCAGGCCGCCCCGGTCGAAGCCGCAGGGCATGGACAGGGCGGGCAGGCCCGCCAGGTTGGCGGGGACGGTGTAGATGTCGCTCAGGTACAGGCTCAGCGGGTCGGCCAGGCCCTCCCCCAGACGGGGGGCGGTGGTGGGGGCTACCGGGGTGAGGAGCAGATCGTACCTCTGGAAGACCGCGTCAAAGGCGGCCTTCAGCCTGGCCCTGGCCTGGAGGGCCTTTTTGTAATAGGAGTCGTAGCAGTCCGCGGAGAGGACGAAGGTGCCCAGCAGAATCCGCTTCTTCACCTCCGGGCCGAAGCCCTCGGTGCGGGTTCTGCGGTACAGCTCCTCCAGACTGCCGCAGCCCTCCGCCCGCCAGCCGTATTTCACCCCGTCGAACCGGGCCAGGTTGGAGGAGGCCTCGGCGCAGGCCAGGATGTAGTAGGCGGGCACCGCGTAGTCCAGCAGGGGCAGGGAGCACTCCTCCACCACCGCCCCCCGCGCCCGGAGCACCCCGGCGGCGGCCCGGACGGCGGCGGCCACCTCCGGCTCCAGCGTGCCGCCGAAGCACTCGGCGGGCAGGCCGATGCGCCTGCCCCGCACGTCGCCGGTGAGGGCGCAGAGCAGTCCCCCGGTGGGGAGCTCCAGACTGGTGGCGTCCCGGGGGTCCCGCCCACGGATGAGCTCCAGCACCGCCGCGCAGTCGGCGGCGGAGCGGGCGATGGGGCCGAGCTGATCCAGGGAGGAGGCGTAGGCGACCAGGCCGTACCGGGACACGGAGCCGTAGGTGGGCTTCATGCCGGTGACGCCGCAGTGGGCGGCGGGCTGGCGGATGGAGCCTCCGGTGTCCGAGCCGATGGCGTACCACACCTCCCCGGCCGCCACCGCGGCGGCCGCCCCGCCGGAGGAGCCGCCGGGGGAGCGGGTGAGATCCCAGGGGTTTTTCGCCGGGCCGTAACAGGAGGTCTCACAGGTGGAGCCCATGGCGAACTCGTCCAGGTTCAGCTTGCCCATGGACACCGCCCCGGCGGCGGTCAGGCGCTCCACGGCGGTGGCGTCGTAGCAGGGGGTGAAGTCCCCCAGGATTTTGGAGGCGCAGGTGGTGCGCACTCCCCTGGTGCAGAGGTTGTCCTTGTAGGCCATGGGCACCCCGGCCAGGAGGGAGGCGGACGGCGCGGGGGCGGGGGCGGGCGAATCCGCCACGGTGATAAAGGCGTTGTTGCCCGGCTGGCAGGCGGCGATCTGCCCGGCGGCGGCGGCAATGGCCTCGGCCTGGGTGACGGCTCCGGCCCGGAGCTGCCCGGCCAGCTCCAGGGCAGTCAGTTCATACAGCTCCATATTCCACCTCACTCCACGGCTTTGGGGACGAGAAAGCTCTCCCCGTCGGCGGCCGGGGCCCCGGCAAGCAGGGCCGCCCGGTCGGCGGAGGGGGCGGTTTCATCGGGGCGCAGGACGTTTTTCAGCGGGAAAACATGGCTCAGCGGCTCCGTGCCGGCGGTGTCCAGGCCGTCCAGCACCGCCATGTAGTCCAGAATCCGCTCCAGCTCCCGGGCGATCTCCTCCTTCTCCCCGCCGGGGAGGGAGAGGCGGGCCAGATTGGACAGATGGTCGATCCGCGCTTCGGTAATGTTCATGGGAAGGGTTCCTCCTTTTTATCTCTGTCTGGTGGGGCGAACCGCGCCCGCCCCGCTCCTTATGGCTCGAGTCTGGTCCGGTCCCGGGGAAACAGGCTGGCCCGGCGGATGTTGTCCAGGCCGCACAACTGCATGGTCAGCCGCTCCAGGCCGATGCCCAGGCCGCCGTGGGGCGGCGCGCCGTGCTTGTGGAACAGCAGGTAGCCCGAAAAATCCTCCGGCTCCATGCCCCGCGCCTTTAACTTTTCCACCTGCTGGCCGTAATTGTGGATACGCTGGCCCCCGGTGGTGATCTCCACCCCCCGGAAGAGCAGATCGAAGGAGAGGGTGTACCGGGGATCTTCCGGATCGTCCATGGTGTAGAAGGGGCGCTTCCTGCCGGGGTAGTGGGTGACGAACACGAAGTCGCTGCCCCACACCTCCTTGGCGTACCGGCCGATGTGCTGCTCCTCCTCCGGCTCCAGATCGTAGGGCTCCCGGATGGCATAGCCGTAGGCATCCGCCGCCAGGCGCTTGGCCTCGTCAAAGCGGACGGCTGGTATGTGCTGTGCATCGGGCAGCTCTGCGCCCAGCAGGGCCAGCTCTCCGGCGTATTCCCGCCGGAGCAGGTCCACAAGGCGGCGCAGAAAGCCCTGCTCCAGCGCCATCAGGTCGGTAAAGGAGCGGAGAAAGCCCATCTCCAGATCCAGGGAGGTGTATTCGTTCAGGTGCCGCTGGGTGGCGTGCTTCTCCGCCCGGAACACCGGGCCGATCTCATACACCCGCTCAAACACCCCCACCATGACCTGCTTGTAGAGCTGGGGGGACTGGGCCAGCACCGCCTTCCGGCCGAAGTAGTCCACCCGGAACTGGCTGGAGCCCCCCTCGGCCCCGGCCCGGCCCAGCTTGGGGGTGTGGATCTCGGTAAAGTCCTCCTCCTGGAGAAACTCCCGGAAGGCCCGGCAGACGGCCGCCTGGATGCGGAACACCGCCCGGGCGCGGGGGGCGCGGAGGGTCACCGGGCGGAGGGAGAGTTCCGTGTCCATGCTGAGGGAACTCTTTTTGGACAGGGGCACCGGCGGGGGCGCGGCGGGCCGGGAGAGCACCGTGAACCGGGCCTCCGCCAGCTCCGCCCCGCCGGGCGCCCGGGGTTCGGGCCGGAGTAAGCCGGAGACAGAGACGGCGCACTCCTCGCGCACCCCCTCGGGACGCCGGGGACAGACGCACTGCACCAGCCCCTCCCGGGTGCGCAGGGTGAGGAAGGTGACCCCGCCCAGATCCCGCAGGGCGTGCACCATCCCGTGCAGGGTGACGGCCCGGTTATTCCGGCCCACCACCGCCGCGTCAAATTTCGTTGCCAGAACTTCCATGCCAATCACACCTTTCTGCAAAAAAGAATAAAAAAATCCCGAAGCCGGTTTTCCAGCTTCGGGACGGAACAAACTCCGCGGTACCACCCAAAATTGCGCCGTCGTGTGCAACGGACGCCACTCGGAACCCTTAACGCGGGTGGGACGGGCGCGCCTACCCCCTGAGGCCAGGGCTCGGGACGCCGGCTCAAACGTGTTGCGCCATCCCATCCTGCCGGACCGGGCTCTCAGTCGGTGACCCGGATTCTCTGTCGGCCCTCACGGGGGGCGGTCGTTCTCTCTGCCTTTGTTGAGCGTAGTATACGCAGTTTGAAGGCAAAAGTCAAGCACAAAATTTTTTTGCACCGGGGGCGCGGGTGTGGTACAATGTCGAAAACCACACACTGAGGTGAGAGACTATGAAGGATTGGGACGCCCTCTATGAGGAGTGCATCCACTGTCAGAAGTGCGGCCTGGCGGAGACCCGGACCAACGTGGTGTTCGGCGAGGGAGCCAGGGACGCGGAGGTCATGTTCATCGGGGAGGGCCCCGGCGAGCAGGAGGACCGCACCGGCCGGCCCTTTGTGGGCCGGGCGGGCCAGCTGCTGGACGATATGCTGGCCATGATCGACCTGAAGCGGGAGAAGGTGTTCATCGGCAACATGGTCAAGTGCCGCCCGCCCCAGAACCGGGACCCCCTGAACATCGAGCAGGAGGCCTGTATCGGCTATCTGCGCAACCAGGTGGCTCTGCTCAAGCCGAAGATCATCGTCTGCCTGGGGCGCATCGCCGCTATGAAGCTCATTAAGGAGGACTTCAAAATCACCCGTGAGCATGGCCAGTGGATCGAAAAGGCCGGGGTGTGGATGATGGCCATGTACCACCCCTCTGCCCTGCTGCGGGATCCCCGCAAGCGGCCGGAGAGCTTTGAGGACTTGAAGAGCCTCCAGGCCAAAATCCGGGAGGTCTGTGTGCGCACATACTGAAACAAAAGTGAGGCGGAATTCCGCCTCACTTCTGTTTTGTGGTCACCCGCTTGATGACCTTCAAACGGGCAAACTCCTCCCGCTCCTTCTCCTCCAGGGCGTCGGTGATGAAACGGATGGTGCCGTCCAGGCCGGGAATGACAATGTTCTGTAAAGCGTTGGCCCGCTTCTGGGTCTTTTTGATGGCGTCGGCCAGGCGGTAGATAGAGGTCTCCACCTCCGCCAGCCGGCGGGTCAGCTCCTTGACCCTGTAGAACTTGAGGTAGCACTCATCCAGCTCGGAACAGGTATCCCCCATGCCGTACTCCGGCCGGGGCGGGGGGGACTGGCCGGGGATGCGGGGCAGCTCCACCCCCATAACGGAGCGGTAGCGCAGGGTCAGGGAGTCGTCCACATCCACCGCCTCCGCGATGCGGTCGCAGATGCCCAGGCGGATGTTGGCCGCCTGGAGGGCGGTGTACGCCTCGGTAAAGACGGCGTCGATCTGTCCCTGCAACTCCTTGGCGGTGTCTATCATGCCCATAAGCTCCCGGATGAGGATGTTGCGCTTGCGGTCCATCAGCTCGTAGCCCGTCCGGGCCAGCGTCCGGGAGCGCTTGGCGGCGATCAGGTTGCCCTTGGTGGGCAGCAGGTTGGCCATGGCGGTTCAGCTCCTTTCTGGGCTACGACTGCTTCCGCTCAAAGAGCTCCTTCCACGCCCCCTCCACATAGTGGGCCTCGATGGTCTTGGCGTCCACCCGGTCCAGCTCGCCCCTGGGCAGCATGGTCAGCAGCTTCCACCCCAGGTCCAGCGTCTCCGCAATGGTGCGGTTGTCCACCAGGCTCTGGTGGACAAACCTGCGCTCGAAGGCGTCGCCGAAGGCCAGATACTGCTTGTCCAGCTCGCTCAGCTCGTCCTCGCCGATGACGCTGGCCAGGCTGCGGGCGTCCTGAACTTTGGAGTAGGAGGCAAAGAGCTGGTTGGACACGTCGTAGTGGTCCTCCCGGGTGAAGCCCTTGCCCACGCCGTCCTTCATCAGGCGGGACAGGGAGGGGAGAATGGCGATGGGGGGATAGATGCCCTTCTGATCCAGCTCCCGGTCCAGCACGATCTGTCCCTCGGTGATGTAGCCGGTGAGATCGGGGATGGGGTGGGTGATGTCGTCGTTGGGCATGGTGAGCACCGGCACCTGAGTCACCGAGCCGGTGCGGCCGTGGATCATGCCCGCCCGCTCGTAGAGGGAGGCCAGATCCGAGTAGAGGTAGGCGGGGAAGCCCTTGCGGGAGGGGATCTCCCCCTTGGAGGAGGAGAACTCGCGCAGGGCCTCGCAGTAGGAGGTCATGTCGGTGAGCACCACCAGCACGTGGTAGCCGTGCTCAAAGGCCAGGAACTCCGCCGCCGTCAGGGCGCAGCGGGGGGTGAGGATGCGCTCGATGATGGGGTCGGAGGCCAGGTTGAGGAACATGACCACCCGGCTCAGGGCGCCGGCCTCCTCGAAGGAGCGGCGGAAGAACTCGGCGGTGTCGTTCTTGACGCCCATGGCGGCGAAGACAATGGCGAACTCCCCGTCCTGGTTGGGCACCTTGGCCTGCCGCACGATCTGGGCGGCCAGCTCGTTGTGCTTCATGCCGGAGCCGGAGAAGATGGGCAGCTTCTGCCCCCGGATGAGGGTGGCGCAGCCGTCGATGGCGGATATGCCGGTGTAGATGCAGCTTCGAGGGTACTTGCGGGAGACGGGGTTGATGGCGGAGCCGTTGATGTTGCGCCGCTCCTCCGGGTAGATCTCGCCCAGGGCGTCGATGGGGCGGCCCGCGCCGTCGAACACCCGGCCCAGCATCTCCTTGGACAGGGCGATGTCCATGCTCTTGCCGGTGAAGTGGGTGGAGGCGTTCTCCAGAGAGATGCCCCGGGTGCCCTCAAATACCTGGAGAACCACCCGGTCGCCGTCAATGAGGATGACGCGGCCATAGCGGCGCTCCCCGTTCTCCAGAGTGACCTCCGCCATCTCGTCGTAGGCCACGTCCTTGACCCCCTCCAGGGCGATGAGGGAGCCGGACAGCTCCGAAAGGCCGATGTATTCCAGTCTCATGTCAGTGTTTCACCTCTATCTCCAACCTCAACGGTTGGCCTCGTTGACCTGCCGCAGGGCGTCCTCAATGGCGGCGTCATACTCCGCGAACTTCTCCTGGCCGTCGTTGGGCACCTCGTACTTCATCTTGGCCAGAGACTCGAAGATGCCGGTCTCCTTGAGCTGGGACAGGGGGATGGCCCGGGAGACGATGTCCTTGGCCCCGTGGTAGAGCTTGAGCATCAGCTCCATCATGCGAAGCTGCTTGTCCAGGGGCACATAGGTGTCGATGGGGTGGTAGGCGTTCTGCTGGAGAAAGCCCACCCGGAAGAGCTTGGCGGTCTCGATGATGAGCTTCTGATCCTCGGGCAGGATGTCCGCGCCGATGAGCTTTACGATCTCCATCAGCTCCGACTCCTTTTGGAGCAGGTGGGCCATCTGGTGGCGGCAGGTGACGAACTCCGGCCCCACGTGCTCGTCGTACCAGAGCCTGAGATCGTCGGCGTACTCCGAGTAGGAGGTCAGCCAGTTGATGGAGGGGAAGTGGCGGGCATAGGCCAGGGCGCGGTCCAGGCCCCAGAAGGTGCGCACATAGCGCTTGGTATTCTGGGTGACTGGCTCGGAGAAGTCGCCGCCCTGGGGGGAGACGGCGCCGATTACAGTGACGCTCCCCTCCTTCCCCTCCAGAGTCTTCACATAGCCCGCCCGCTCGTAGAACTCGGCCAGGCGGGAGGCCAGGTAGGCGGGAAAGCCCTCCTCGGCGGGCATCTCCTCCAGCCGGCCGGAGATCTCCCGCAGGGCCTCCGCCCAGCGGGAGGTGGAGTCGGCCATGAGGGCCACGTGGTAGCCCATATCCCGGTAGTACTCGGCGATGGTCATGCCGGTGTAGACCGACGCCTCGCGGGCGGCCACCGGCATGTTGGAGGTGTTGGCGATGAGGATGGTGCGGTTCATCAGGGGCTGCTGGCTCTTGGGGTCCAGCAGCTCGGAGAACTCCTCCAGGGCCTGGGTCATCTCATTGCCGCGCTCGCCGCAGCCCAGGTAGACGATGATGTCCGCGTCCGACCACTTGGCCAGCTGGTGCTGGGTCATGGTCTTGCCCGCGCCGAAGGGGCCGGGGATGGCGGCGGCGCCCCCCTTTCCGATGGGGAAAAGGGTGTCGATGATCCGCTGCCCGGTGACCAGAGGCCGGTCGATGGGCAGCCGCTGGGCGATGGGGCGGGGGGTGCGGATGGGCCACCGCTGGGCCAGGGCCAGGGGGTGGATCTGCCCGTGGTCGTCGGTGAGCTCCACCAGAGTGTCGCTGACCCGGTAGGCCCCGGCGGGCGCCACCTTGGTGACCCGGCCGGACACCCCGGTGGGCACCAGACAGCGGTGGACGATGAGGGGGGTCTCCGGGCAGGAGGCATAGAGTGCGCCAGGGGCGAGAACGTCGCCTGCCTTTACATGGAGGGTGACATCCCACGTCTTCTCCTGGTCCAGGGAGGGGATGTTCAGCCCACGGCCGATGAAGGGGCCGCTCTCCGCCTCAATGACCTTGAGGGGGCGAGCAATGCCGTCGAAGATGTTGGTCAGCATGCCGGGGCCCAGGGTGATGGCCATGGGGGCCCCCTGGCTCACCACCGGCTGGCCGGGCTTGAGGCCGGCCGTGTCCTCGTAGACCTGGACGGTGGTGGCCGAGCGGTCCACACTGACCACCTCGCCGATCAGGCCCTCCTCGCCCACGCTGACCATATCCATCATGGCCAGGCCCTTGCCGCCGGTCACCTTGACGACCGGGCCGTTGATGCCGTGGATGGTATAGTGCGTTTGATTCATTGGAAGTACCATCCTTTCTTATTCGTCGGAGAGCGACAGGCCGAAGAGCTCGGCAAAGTGGCCAGACAACTCGCCGGCTGCGCTGTCAAAGGAGGAGTCCACCCGCAGGCCCAGATCGGGGGACTCGGCGATCAGGCCGCCCAGGCGGAAGTCCCCCTCCCGGAAGGTCAGGCGGATTTGGGGCGCGGAGGCGGCCAGGGCCTCCCGAAAGCTCAGATCGTCGCCCCGCAGGGTAACCAGCACCTCCTCCGCGCCGGAGAGCTGCTCCAGCGCCTCGGCCAGCAGGGCAGTGAGCCGCTGGCCATAGGCGGGAGTGCGGGTGAAGGCGGCGATTTTGGCCCGCACCAGGGCGAAGACCTCCTGGGCCATCTCGGTGCGGCGCAGGTAGAGGGCCCGCTTGTTCTCCAGCATATGGCGGGACACGCCCCGCCCGGCCTCCGACTGGATGCGGGCCACCTCCCCGTGGATGTATTCATAGGCCTCCTTCAGCGCCGCGTCCTCTGCTTCCTGAAAGCGGAGCTCCCGGCGGCGCTTGACCTCCGCGAGGGCGCGCTTGCTCTCGTCGGCGGCTTCCGCCAGGATTTTGGCGGTGAAGCGGTCCAGCTTTTGATTCATATCAGGCATAGTTAACCTCCTCACGGAGCTGGTCAGAGCTTGACTCCAATGGCCTCCCGGATGTAGCGGGTGATGGAGTCGGGGGCGCGGCCGGCGCTGTGCCGGTCGGGGATCTCCACCACCAGGGGCCGCTGGGCGGTGAGCTTCAGCGGGGCGATGAGATCCTGGCACAGGGCGGCCAGCTTTTCGGTGATGAGCAGCACGGCGATGTCGGGATCGGCGGCGGCGGTCTGGATGGCGGCGCGCACCAGGGGCTCCTCCCGCACCACGACCCCTTCGATGCCAGCCAGGCGCAGCCCCACCTGGGTATCCGTGCTGTCGGTGATGACGAAGTATTTCATAAGTTGCCTCTCAGCGTTTCGCCCGCCCTGCGGGCGAAATCAAAATCCGTGCGGAGCAGGACACACCCCAGGGTGCCTTCTCTTGCCCCTCAGGGCAATTCACCTTGTGTGCCTGCGCAGCACACCGTTACCTCTGGACGGATTACACGAAGAGCAGCAGCAGCGCCACGATCAGGCCGTACAGCGCCACACCCTCGGCCAGGCCAACGAAGATGAGGGCCTTACCGAAGGCCTTGTCGTTCTCGGAGATGGCGCCCAGGGCGGCAGACGCGGAGGAGGCCACGGCGATGCCGCCGCCGATGCCGCTCAGGCCCACGGCCAGGGCGGCGCCTACGTACTTGAGGCCCTCGGCGATACCGCCAGCCGCCGCGGCGGCCTCAGGCGCGCCGGCGGCGGAGGCACTGCCGCCGATGCCCACCACGCTGGCCAGCACCAGGAAGGCGAAGAAGGAGGCGATGTTGGCTCCAAGGGCCCGCTTGGCCCTGCGTCCGGTGTACTTGCGGATGCCGATGAGGAACAGGGGGGAGAAAACCGCGAAGGCGGCAAAGAACAGGACAATGAATTTCAGCATGGTGACTACCTCCTCAGGATTACCCGTTTGTGCGGGCAGCATAGTCGATTTTTTTCGGGACAAAGGGGATGCCGCCGTCGTCGTAGAAGCGGCCGAAGAGCTCGTAGAACTCGAGACGGAGCACCTGGATGCCCACCAGAAGGCCCTCGAAGCCCATGACGAAGGCGTTGCCCAGCACCAGGATCAGGATGCCCGCCGGGCCGCCCACCCCGCCGGCCAGGCCGGCCAGCATGTGGACCACCAGCATCAGGCCCACGTGGGTGATGGCATAGGCGCCCACGCGCATGAAGGACAGGGTGTTGGTCAGGTAGCTGAGCAAGGTCTCGAACAGCTCGAAGAAGCCGGTGCCCAGCACCTCGCCCACTGAAAATTCCCTCCAGTGGGGGTTCTTGGCCAGCAGATGGGACAGCGGCTCCCGCAGGAGCATAAGCACCAGGGGGAGGATGAGCACGGGCAGCACATAGGCCGGGGTGAACAGGTTCACGCCGAAGGCCAGGGTGGACACGGCCGCGGTGAGCAGTCCGGCGTAAAACACGATGCCCGCCGCGCCGTTGGGCCCGAAGAGGATTTTTTCATAGTTTTTCTGGCGGATGCCGTTGAGGATGTTGATGACCATCACCAGCAGCAGCATAAACACGCCCAGACAGATGGACAGGACCAGCAGCAGCAGGACATTGCTCACCACGCCCAGGCCCGCAAAGGTAGTCTCCTCCATGATTTTAAAACCGGGGAGAATGTCCTCAAAGCCGAACACTGACCCGTAGACGCAGCCGAACAGCGCGCCAGACAGGCCGCAGCAGGTGATGATGCCGCCCAGCCACATGCCCTTCCACCTGGCCAGTACAAGGCCAATGAGGGCCAGACAGAGCCCCTGCCCCAGATCGCCGAACATGATGCCGAAGAACAGGCAGTAGGTCAGGGCCATGAACAGGGAGGGGTCCTTCTCGTTGTAGGCGGGCAGGCCATACATCTCCAGGAAGGGCTGGAACACCCGGCCCAGGAAGCAGGTTTTCAGCTTGGTGGGGGGCTTGGCGTGGCGCACGTCATCGGCGGTATCGGCTACGCAGGACAGGTTAGGAAACCGGGCGAGCGTTTTCTCAATCTCCGGCACCGCCGCCGCCGGCACCCAGCCGGTGAGGTAAAAGGTGCCCTTGCTGCGACAGGCGTACTGGCGCAGCCCGCAGCACTCGCTGTGGTAGCGCAGGTAGGAGTAGCTGGATAGAATGTGCTCCCGCTCCTGCCGGCGCAGCTCCTCCAGCTCCTGCCCCACCTGGGCCACCGCCGCCTGGGCGGCCTCCACCTGGGCGTTGAGCTCTGCCGTGGCGTTGTCCACCGTCCCGCCGGGCGGGTCCTCCAGACGAATGCGTACAAAGTGCAGGGAATTGAACAGGGAGTCCACCTTGTGGTGGGCCTCCTTGGTGGTGAAGTAGACCCCATATACCCGCCGGGCGCCCAGGGTGGTGGGGACGAAAAAGATGTCCTCCTCCTCGTTGAGGGCCTCCCGGAAGCCGTCGTAGGTCTCCCGGGGCAGGTAGCCGTATCGGAACCGGGCGTGATCCAGGCCCCAGAGCTCGTCCAGGCTGACGTTGAGTCCCCGGAGGTTCTGGAGCTGGTCCACCATGCTGCGGGCCTCGTCGGCCTTGTGCTCCAGCTCCTCCCTCCGCCGGTGCAGGGCGGCGATGCGCCCGGAGAGGGAATCGAAATAGGAAGCGAAATCCTCCAAGGGGGACGCGGGGTCGAAGGGGGCATAGGCCAGGGGGATGCCCGCCTCATCGGCCACCTCCACCGAGCGGTGGAGGAGTGCGCTGTAGGGGTTTTCCAGCTCCAGGGGCCGCAGGCCCTTCACGCTCCGCATGAGCTGCAGGGCGTTTTCCGGGTGGAACTCCTGGTCGATGACGCAGGCGCGCACCACATCGTCAAACCGCTCCAGCGGCCCGGCGATGGTGAGCAGCTTCATCGGGACAACGGACATTGCGGTAGCTCCTTCCTTGACATGGGCTTGGGGGGCTTATTGGCCCACCAGATCTGCGAGTTCTGCGCGGTAAGGGACGCCGTATTTCACCGACTCGATCACGTTAATCAGCACACTCAGCTCCAGCTCCTTGAGCTCCAGGTACGCCACGGCGGTGTAAATGGAGGGGGGCACGGCGGCGAGCTGACGCTTGTTGAAGCGGCAGATGGCCCGTTGGTAGTACTCCTCCACCGCGCCCACCGCCACGCCGTCGAAGCAGTCCCGGTAGGGGGAGTCCCGCAGCAGGGCGAAGACGTCGTCCACGCCGGGGGCGGCGCAGAGGGCGCGGGTGAAGTCGGGGTTGAGGCGGTAGTGAAAGGGGAAGAGAACGCGCAGATAGGTCTCCGGCTCCGTCTGGGGGAAGTAGGTCTTGAGGCGGAGCACATGGATGATGTTGAGCAGGTCGATCTGCTCCCCCAGGGCGCGGAGAAGTACCTTCTGGGTGCGGCCGGTGTACTGACAGTGGACGATGCGGTAGAGGTGGGAGAAGTAGGCGGTGCGCAGGGCGGCCTCCGCCAGGGTGAAGTCGGGCAGCGCGCCGTCCCGGCTTGGGCGCAGGTGCCGGAGCACGGGCGCGTAGATGGTGTCGCGGGCAGCGTCCAGGAGCTGGTCGTAGCTGGTGCAGGAGGCCAGGGCCCCCTCGTCCAGCCGCAGGCGGAGGGGCACCGCAGACGTGGGGGGAGGCTCCTTGGCGTAGCGGCCGGTCTTGAGCCGGCGTAGGGCGGCCAGGAGGGCGCTCCGCTCCGCAGCCCGGAGCTGGAACTGCATCAGGGGCTTGTCCTCCCGGGGAACGTAATAGGACAGGCTCCGGTACTCCAGCCGCAGCTCGTCCCGCAGAGCGCCCTCCATCTCCACCCGGCCCACGTAGGACCAGGCGCCGGGGGGGACCAGGGACAGGGCGCGGCTCCAGCCCGGATGCTGCCGCAGGGCCTCCAGCAGTTCGGCCTCATTTTTCAGCCCGGCCAGCCGGGCAAAGTCGTCCGCCCGCAGGCGCTTGCCGTAGAGGGCGCGGATCTTGGCGGACAGCGCGCCGTAGGTCATCTCCGCGTTTTTCACGGCTGTACGCCCACGATCAGGGAGAACAGGGTGTCCACCCAGCGCTCCTTGTTTTTCTCATAGGACGCCTCCACCGCGCGCATGGTCTGCTCCAGCTTTCGGTCCAGCCGGTCCAGCGCCTCCTCGGCGGCGGCCTCCTCAGTCTGCTGCACCTGCTCCAGCCGCTGCCGGGCCCGCGCCAGATAGCTCTCGCGCATAGCGGAGATTTCCTCGTCCAGACCGGCCTGGAGCTGCTGCCGCCTGGCACGGGACTCCTCCGCCAGCACTTTGGCGCCCTGCTCGGCGGCCATGATCTGGCTGACCATCTCGGCGTAGTCCATCGTAACACCTCCGTCGTTGTTTGAAGTGAAAAGGGATTTGTACGTCACCGTTTATCATACCATATTGAGAAATGGATTTCTACAAGAAAATGGCAGGGATAAATAAAATATTTCATCATACCGCACAAAGCGGCGAATGCCGCGCGGGGGAGCTTGAATGCGCTATTGTAATCCTGGGAGGGGACGTATATAATAAGAGTTTATAAAGCTGTCCCGCGGCTTGCGCGGGCTCAAACGCAGATGGGAGGAAGTATTATGGCAAAGCTGCTCCGGCTTCTGGAACAAGACTGCACGCTGACCCATGAACAGCTTGCATCCATGACGGATATGACTGTGGCGGACGTGGAGGCCGCCATTCAGCGCTATGAGGCGGACAAGACCATCCTGGGCTATCAGGCCATCGTGGACTGGGACCGCACCGACCGGGAGGCGGTCACCGCCCTCATTGAGGTGAAGGTGACGCCCCAGCGGGGCGACGGCTTTGACCGGGTGGCCGAGCGCATCTACCAGTACGACGAGGTGGAGAGCGTCTATCTGATGAGCGGCGCCTTTGATCTCACCGTCATCATCTCGGGCCGCACGCTGAAAGAGGTGGCCCAGTTTGTGGGGGAGCGCCTGTCCACCCTGGAGGACGTGACGGGCACCGCCACCCATTTTATCCTGCACAAGTACAAGGAGAAGCACCTGATCTTTGAAAAGCAGGAGCAGCAGGAGAAGGAGTGGATCTTTTCATGAATTACGATGAAATACTCTGCCGGCGCATCCAGGAGGTCAAACCCTCCGGCATCCGGCGCTTTTTCGATATTCTGGAGGAGATGAAGGATGCCATCTCCCTGGGCGTGGGGGAGCCCGATTTCGTCACCCCCTGGCACATCCGGGACGCGGGCATCTACTCTCTGGAGAAGGGCTTCACCAAGTACACCTCCAACGCCGGCATGGCGGAGCTGCGCCGGGAGATCGCGGCCTACCTGAACCGCCGCTTCGGCCTGCAATACGACTTCGCCCATCAGATTGTGGTCACCGTGGGCGGCAGCGAAGCCATCGACCTGGCCCTGCGGTGCATCCTCAACCCCGGCGATGAGGTGATCATCCCCGTGCCCTCCTTTGTGTGCTACGGGCCCCTGACGTCCATGGCCGGGGGTACGCCGGTGTACGTGGAGCTGAAGGCGGAGAACGAGTTCCGCCTCACCGCCGCGCAGCTCCGCGCCGCCCTCACCCCCCGCACCAAGGCCGTGGTGCTTCCCTTCCCCTCCAATCCCACCGGCGGTATTCTGGAGCGGGCTGATCTGGAGGCGCTGGCCGGGGTGCTGAAGGACACCAACGCCATGGTCCTCTCCGACGAGATCTACGCCGAGCTGACCTACGGCCAGAAGCACGTGTCGCCCGCCAACCTGCCGGAGCTGTACGACCGCACCATCGTGGTCAACGGCTTCTCCAAGAGCCACGCCATGACCGGCTGGCGCATGGGCTACGTCTGCGGCCCCGCGCCCATCCTCCAGCAGATGCTCAAGCTCCACCAGTTCGGCATCATGTCCGCCCCCACCACCAGCCAGTACGCCGCCATTGAGGCCATGCGCAACGGCGACGTGGACATCGAGAAGATGCGGGACGAGTACGACGGCCGCCGCCGCTATCTGGTGGAGGGCCTGCGCCGCATCGGCCTGCCCTGCTTCGAGCCCAAGGGCGCCTTTTACGTGTTTCCCGACATCCGGGGCACCGGCCTGACCTCCGACGAATTCTGCGAGCGGTTTTTGATGGAGGAGAAGGTGGCCGTCATTTCCGGCTCCGCCTTCGGCCCCGGCGGCGAGGGCTTCATCCGCTGCTGCTACGCCACCAGCATGAAGGACATCGCCGAGGCCCTGACCCGCATGGACAACTTCCTGACCAACCTGCGCAAGAAGCAGGCCCGGGAGGGCTGAGCTTCCATCCACCCCCATTCTGAGAGGAGGCAGCATATGTACATCACCTGTCTGGACATGGAGGGCGTGCTGGTCCCCGAGATCTGGATTGCCTTCGCCGAGGCCAGCGGCATCCCCGCCCTCAAGCGCACCACCCGGGACGAGCCCGATTACCACAAGCTGATGGAGTACCGCCTGGGCATACTGCGGGAGCACGGCCTGGGGCTGCGGGAGATTCAGGCTACCATTGCCCAAATCGACCCCCTGCCCGGCGCGCGGGCGTTTCTGGACGAGCTGCGCAGCTTCACCCAGGTGCTCATCCTCAGCGACACCTTTGAGCAGTTCGCCCAGCCCCTGATGAAAAAGCTGAACTGGCCCACCCTGTTCTGCAACACCCTGGAGGTGGCGCCCGACGGGGCCATCACCGGCTTCCGCATGCGCTGCCCACAGTCCAAGCTGACCACGGTGAAGGCCCTCCAGTCCATCGGCTACGACACCATCGCCGCCGGGGACAGCTACAACGACCTGGGCATGATCCAGGCCAGCCGCGCCGGCTTCCTCTTCAAGAGCACGGCGCAGATCAAGGCCGACCACCCGGAGGTGCCCGCCTACGAGGGCTTTGACGAGCTGCTGGCCGCCATCCGGCGGGCCATGGACTGAGGAGGGCGGACGTATGCGCGACCCGTTTGACGGCCTGGCCTTCCGCCCGGCGGACATCCTCCTGCCCCAGAACTGTGATTACACCAAGTGGTCGGTGGTGGCCTGCGACCAGTACACCTCCCAGCCGGAGTACTGGCAGGAGGTGGAGGAGCTGGTGGGCTCCGCCCCATCCACCCTGCGCCTGATCCTGCCCGAGAGCTGCCTGGACGGCCCAAGCGTGGAGACCGACATCATGGAGGTCAACAACACCATGACCCGCTACCTGCGGGAGGAGCGGTTCTGCACCCTGCCCGCCAGCCTGATCTATGTGGAGCGGCGGCTGGACAACCTGCGCCTGCGCCGGGGCCTGGTGGGCATGGTGGATCTGGAGCAGTACGACTACGAGCCCGGCGCGGAGGCCCAGGTGCGGGCCACCGAGGGCACCGTCATGGCCCGCATTCCGCCCCGGGTGGCGGTGCGCAAGAACGCCCCCCTGGAGCTGCCCCACGTGATGCTGCTGGCCGACGACCCGGAAAAGACGGTGCTTGAGCCCCTCTCCGCCCGCAAGGACCAGATGGAAAAGGTGTACGACTTCGACCTCATGGAGCGGGGCGGCCACATCGCCGGCTGGCGGCTGGACGGGGAGAGCATGGCCCTGGTGGCCGCCGCCCTCCGGAAGCTGGCCGATCCGGCGGCCTTCCGCGCCCGCTACGGCGTGGAGGACAAGCCGGTGCTCCTCTTCGCCGTAGGGGACGGCAACCACTCCCTGGCCACCGCCAAGGAGTGCTATGAGCGGCAGAAGAAGCTCACCCCCAGGGAGCAGTGGGACAGCCTGCCCGCCCGGTACGCCCTGTGCGAGCTGGTCAACCTCCACGACGCCTCCCTGGAGTTCGAGCCCATCCACCGGGTGGTCTTCGGCGTGGAGCCGGAGCGGGTGGTGGAGGAGCTGCTCTCCGCCCTCCCCGGCGCATACCGGGGGGAGGGGGACGGCCATGTGCTCCGCTTCTCCCATGCCGGGGGGAAGGGCGCGGTCACTGTGCCCCGCCCGGAGGCCCAGTTGGAGGTGGGCACCCTCCAGCCCTTCCTGGACGCCTACGTGAAGGAGCACGGGGGGAGCATCGACTACATCCACGGCGCGGATGTGGCCCGGGATCTGGCCGCCCGCCCCGGCAATATCGCCTTCCTGCTGCCCGCCATGGGCAAGGAGCAGCTCTTTCCCACCGTCATCCGGGACGGGGTGCTCCCCCGCAAGACCTTCTCCATGGGGGAGGCCCACGACAAGCGCTTTTACCTGGAGGCGCGCAAGATCCGATAAGGGGGTGACCCGATGCCCGTTCTGGAAACAAGGGCCTACGCCAAGCTGAATCTCTCTCTCGACGTGCTGGACCGGCGGAGCGACGGCTACCACGAGATGCGCATGGTCATGCAGACCGTGACCCTCAGCGACGCCCTCCGCCTGGAGACCGGCACGGGAAAGCCTCTGTCCATGCGCAGCAGCCTGGGCTTCCTGCCCGCCGACGAGCGCAACCTGGCGGCGGCCGCCGCCCTGCGCCTGTGCGCGGAGACGGGGGCGGACTGCGGCGGGCTGTCCATTGAGCTGGACAAGTCCATCCCGGTGTGCGCCGGGCTGGCGGGGGGCAGCGCCGACGCCGCTGCCGTCCTGCGGGGGCTCAACCGCCTGCTGGGGCTGGGCCTCCCGCCGGAGCGGCTGGAGGCCATCGGGGCCCGGGTGGGCTCCGACGTGCCCTACTGCGTCCGGGGCGGCACCGCCCTGGCCGAGGGGCGGGGGGAGGTGCTCACCACTCTGCCCGCCCTGCCCGACTGCCATGTGGTGCTGTGCAAGCCCGCCTTCTCGGTGCCCACGCCGGAGCTCTTCGCCAGGCTGGACGGCTGCCGCATCCGCCGCCGCCCGGACACCGCCGGTCTGCTGGCCGCCCTGGCGGCGGGGGATCTGGCCGGAGTGGCCCGGCGCATGTATAACGTGTTTGAGGATGTGCTCCCCGAGCGGCGGGGCGCGGAGGTGCAGCGCATCAAGAACGCCCTCGTTCAGCAGGGGGCCCTGGGGGCCTCTATGAGCGGCACCGGCTCCACCGTCTTCGGCCTGTTCGACCGGGAGGAGGCCGCCCGCCGGGCCTATGAGCTGCTCCAGGAGAGCTACCGGGATACCTTTTTGGCCCGCAGCCTGGAAAAAATGGTATAGAAACCGGCATCACCGTCCACAATGTAGGCACTACATAGTGGACGGTGATGTTTTATGACGCAATCCAAGACCCTGCGCCGGTGGGAGCTGGCGCTGCTGCTGGGGGTGGCCCTGGCGGCCCTGCTGGGGGTGTGGCTGGACGGAGCCCAGGCGGCCCTGTCCGACCGGGTGATCCGCCTGCACGTGCTGGCCAACTCGGATTCCGAGGCCGACCAGGCCCTCAAGCTCCGGGTGCGGGACGCGGTGCTGGCCGAGGCGGAGGAGCTGTTTGTTCCCGGAGCCGGCCGGGCGGAGACAGAGGAGCTCCTCCGCGCCCACCTGTACGACCTGGCCGCCGCCGGGGCGGAGGTGGTGGGGGAGGCGGGCTATTCCTATCCGGTGACCGCCTCCCTGGTGCACGACTACTGGTTCCCCCCCAAGACCTATACCGACTTCGCCCTCCCGGCAGGGGCGTACACCGCCCTGCGCATCGAGATCGGCGCGGGGGGCGGGCAGAACTGGTGGTGCGTGGTGTTCCCGCCCCTCTGCCTGGGCTCCGTCAGCGAGACCACGCAGGAGACCGCCCTGGAGGCCGGGCTGACGGAGAACCAGGTCTCCCTGATGACCGGGGAGGACGAGGGCTACGTGGTGAAGTTCAAGGCCGTGGAGCTGCTGGAGCAGTTCAAGGGCTGGCTGGAAGGGCGATAAAAAGCGGCCTGCGCAAGCGCGCAGGCCGCTTTTTGCGGGGGAATTCAGCCGATGCCGCCGTAGGCGATGCCCAGAATCCATACCGCCACGGTGAGGAATACATAGAACCGGGCGGTGATGCCGAAAAGGCGGCCGGGGGCCCGGGCCCGGCCCAGGGCCAGCTCGGCCCGGATGCCCTTCATGCCCAGCACAAAGTAGATGCACACCGCCACCAGCAGCGCGCCGAAGGGAGAGACGTAGATGGTGATGAGATCCATCCAGCTCCCCATGCCCGCCAGGGACTCCAGGAACAGGCCGGGGAGGAAGGCGGCCGCGCCCACCAGGAGGGTGGAAACGGTGCGGGACAGGCGGAAGGTGGAGGTGAGGGCCTCGCCGCAGGCCTCCAGCATGTTCATCAGGGAGGTGATGCCCGCAAAGAACACGGAGACGAAGAAGAGCAGGGCGAAGATGCGCCCGCCGGGCATCTGCTGGAAGATCTGGGGGAGGGTGACGAACATGAGCTGCGGCCCGCTGGTGGGGTCGATGCCGAAGGCAAACACCGCGGGCAGGATGGCGAAGCCCGCCAGCAGGGCGGCCAGGGTGTCCAGTACGGCGGTCATGCCCGCGTGGCGGAGGATGTTCTCGCCCTTTTTCATATAGCTGCCGTAGATGAGCATGCCCGCGCCGTTGATGGACAGGGAGAAGAAGGCCTGTCCCATGGCCATCACCCAGGTCTCCGGGTTGAGCAGATAGCTCCAGTCGGGCCGGAGCAGGTAGAGGTAGCCCTCCATGGCGCCGGGCAGGAAGGCCACCCGGACGGCGATGATGAGGAACAGGATGAAGAAGGCGGGCATCATGACCTTGCTGAGCTTCTCAATGCCGGAGGCCACGCCGAAGATCAGGATGGCGGCCGTCACCGCCACCGCCGCGAAGTGCCAGGGGATGGAGCCGAAGTCCACCGCCAGGGCGGAGAAGAAGCCCTGAGCGTCCCCGGCCAGGACGGAGCCGGTGAGGGAGCCTGCGGCGTACCGCAGCACCCAGCCCACCACCACCGAGTAGCCGATGGCGATGCCCAGCACCCCCAGCAGGGGGATGGCGCCCAGCACCCGGCCGCCCCGGCGGCCCCGCTGCCGGAGCACGTAGTCCAGCGAGCCCATGGCGCCGGTACCGGTGAGGCGGCCCAGGGCGAACTCCCCCGACAGGCCCACATAGCTGAACAGGGCGACGAACAGGAAATAGGGGATCAGGAAGGCGCCGCCGCCGTACTGCCCCACCCGGTAGGGAAAGAGCCAGATGTTGGCCATGCCCACCGCGGAGCCCACCGCGGCCAGTACAAAGCCGATGGAGCTGGTAAACTTGCCGTCGGAACCGGATTTATGCATGATATTCCTCCTCATTGAGCTTGACCATGTGGATGTGGTCCTCCCACACGCCGTTGATGTTGAGATAGCGCCGGGCCAGCCCCTCTGGCCGGTAGCCCGCTTTCTCCGCCGCCCGCAGGGAGGCGGCGTTGCGGGGCATGACGTTGGCCTCCGCCCGGTGGAGCCCCAGCACCCGGAAGGCCCAGCCGGTGCCGTACCGGATGGCCTCGGAGCCGTAGCCCCGCCCCCAGAGGGCGGCGTCGATTTTGTAGGACACAAAGCAGGACTGGAAGGCTCCCCGGACGATCTCGTTGAAGCCCAGCGCCCCGATGATTTTGCCCGGGTGCCGGGGCTGTACCAGCAGGAAGCGGAAGCTCCGCCCCACCTCCGCCCAGCCCAGCTCCTCCGCCAGGCGCTCGGCCTGCCCCTCCTCGGTAAAGAAGTCCTCCGGCTGCACCGGGTCAAAGGGGGCGAAGGCCGCCCGGTTGCGGCGGTAAAAGGCGGCGGCCGGCCGGGCCAGGGCGGGGCCCACCGCCAGAAAGCCCAGCCGGGGGGAGCGGAACACAAAGCGGCGCATGGGATACCTCCTTCCAATCTGCCTGGAGAGGTATTATACCATACCGGAGACGCTTTTGCACTATAAAGTCAAAAAGATTTTGACCGGGGGCAATGCGGTTTTCACATGCAAAAGATTCCATTTCGGAAGGTTGACCTGGGGGACAGTTTTCGTTACAATAGAGGTATTGAGACAAGAGCCGTCCACCCAGGGGCGGCTCCGCCATTGCCAAGGAGAAAACCATGCTGAACAGAGAAGAGGAACTGCGCTTCTGCAAGGCGCGGAGGGCGGCTATCGCCCTGGACTACCAGAACCTGAACCCGGAGCAGAGGAGGGCCGCACTGGCCACCGATGGGCCGCTGCTGCTGCTGGCGGGGGCGGGCAGCGGCAAGACCACCGTGCTCATTCACCGCATCGCCAACCTGATGAAGTATGGCCGCGGGTCGGACTGCGATGAGGCGCCCGCCTGGGCCGCCCCCGCAGACCTGGCCTTTCTGGAGGGCTACGTCCAGAACCCCGATCCCGCCCAAAAGGCGGAGCAGGAGCGGCTGTGCCGGGTAGACCCGGCGGTCCCCTGGTCCATCATCGCCATCACCTTCACCAACAAGGCCGCCGGCGAGCTGAAGGAGCGGCTTGAGCGGATGCTGGGGCCGTCGGCCAACGACATCTGGGCCTCCACCTTCCACTCCGCCTGCGTGCGCATCCTGCGGCGGGACATCGACCGGCTGGGTTTCACCAGTTCCTTCACCATCTACGACACCGCCGACTCCGAGCGGGTGATCAAGGACATTGTGAAGGACTTCAACCTGGACGAGAAGGCCTTCGCCCCCCGCTCCATCCTGGGCTATATTTCCCGGGCCAAGGACGCCATGAAGCTGGGGAAGGACTACCTCCAGGAGTGCGAGAAGGCGGGGGACTACCGGCTGGTGAAAATCGCCAAGGTCTACGCCGAGTATGAGCGCCGCCTCCGGGAGGCCAACGCCCTGGATTTCGACGACATCATCCTGGACACCGTCCGCCTGCTCCAGAATTTTGATGACGTTCGGGAGTATTACCAGAAAAAATTCCGCTATGTACTTATTGACGAGTACCAGGACACCAACAACCTCCAGTATCTGCTGGCCTCCACCCTGGCGGGGGGGTACGAGAACATCTGCGTGGTGGGCGACGACGACCAGTCCATCTACCGCTTCCGGGGGGCCACCATCGAGAACATCCTCTCCTTCGAGTCCCAGTACAAGGGGGCGCGGGTGATCCGGCTGGAGCAGAACTACCGCTCCACCAAAAACATCCTGGAGGCGTCCAACGCGGTCATCCGCAACAATGAGGGCCGCAAGGGCAAGGAGCTGTGGACGGAGCACGAGGCGGGGGACAAGGTTCACTGCTACACCGCCATGAACGAGCACGACGAGGCCCAGTTCGTGGCCGCCCAGATCCTGGCCGGCTTCTCCGCGGGCCGGGGCTGGCGGGATCACGCGGTGCTCTACCGCATGAACGCCCAGTCCAACCAGCTTGAGCAGGCCTTCAAGCGCAACGGCATCCCCTACCGCATCATCGGGGGCATCCGCTTCTTCGACCGGGCGGAGGTCAAGGACATGATGGCCTACCTCTGCGCCGTCAACAACCCCAACGACGATCTGCGCCTGTCCCGCATCATCAACAACCCTCCCCGGGGCATCGGGGCCACCACCGTGGAGCGGGCCCAGGCCATCGCCCAGGCGGAGGGCCGCTCCCTGTGGGACGTGGTGAGCCACGCCAGGGACTGGCCGGAGCTTCAGAAGGCCGCCCCCCGCCTGTCCCAGTTCGCCGAGCTGATGGCGGAGCTGCGGAAGCTCTCCGGCGAGATGGAGCTGCCCGACTTTTACGAGGAGCTGGTGCAGCGCACCGGCTACGCCGTCATGCTGGAGCAGAAGAACACCGTGGAGGACCGCACCCGGCTGGAGAACGTCCACGAGGTGCTCTCCTCCATCCAGAACTACCTGGAGAATGCGGTGGATGAGCCCTCCCTGGCGGGCTTCCTGGACGAGATCGCCCTCTATACCGACCTGGACAGCCACGATCCCAGCGAGGACTGCGTGGTGATGATGACCATGCACTCGGCCAAGGGCCTGGAGTTCCCGGTGGTCTTTGTGGTGGGCGTGGAGGAGGGCATCTTCCCCGGCATCCGCGCCATCGGCGAGGCCGAGGAGATGGAGGAGGAGCGCCGCCTGTGCTACGTGGCCATGACCCGGGCCAAGGAGAAGCTCTATATGACCTGCGCCTCCCAGCGCATGCTCTTCGGCCGCACCAACTCCAACCGGCCCTCCCGCTTTTTGGGGGAGATCCCGCCGGAGTATGTGGAGAAGTCGGGCCGCCTGCCCTACGCCGAGCGGGCCGAGCGGGAGGCCGAGCGCCCTGCCCGCCGCGCGCCGGTGCGCCGCACCTTCGACCGGGGCTTCTCCATGGGCTCCGCCGCCGCCCCGGCCTCTGCCGGCGCGCCCGCCCCCGACTGGAAGAGCCCTGCGGCTGGGCGGGCCCCCGCCGGTGGTGCCCTGCCCGGGTTCCGCATGGGCGACAGCGTCCAGCACAAGGCCTTCGGCCGGGGCCTCATCACCAAAGTCACCCCCATGGGGGGCGATGCCCTGGTGGAGATCGCCTTCGACAGCGTGGGCACCAAGAAGCTGATGCTCAAGTCCGCCTCCCAGTACATGAAGAAGGTCTGAGCCGCAGCCCCAGACCTATAAGGGCGGCCCTTGCGGCCGCCCGCCCCCTACAGCAGCTCGGTGAAGCTGGTGATATACCGGTCGCAGAACCCCCGCATTTCCGCCTCGTAGGAGGCGTAGAAGGGGTCAAACACCCCCACGGCCCGGATGCCCACGGCCTGGGCCGCCCGGCAGGCGCCGGGGGAGTCCTCGAAGAGGGTGCAGTCCCCGGCCTCGGCCCCCAGCAGGGCCAGGGAGCGGGTGAAGGCCTCCGGGTTGCGCTTCTCCAGGCCCAGCTCCTGCACAAAGATGATTTGCCGAAAGTACCCCTCCAGCCTGTGGCGGGCCAGGGCGGCCCGGCACAGCTCGGGTACGCAGGCGGTGAGAAGGGCCATGGGCTCCCCGGCCGCGGCGCACCGGGCCAGGAACGCCTCCGCACCCGGCTTCATGGGCACCTGGCGGGCGTAGGCGTCCCGGGCCATGTCCAGCCACTCGGCCATGATGGCTTCCGGCGTCATGTCCAGGCAGTAGTAGTCCTTGGTGAACTGGGCGGCGATGGGGAAGATGGAGTGGCCCACGGTGTCGCTGTATTCGCGGGTGGGGGTGAGCCCCCGGCGGGCCAGAAAGCCGTTGTCAATCTCCACCCATACGCCGTTGGAGTCCACCAGCGTGCCGTCAAAGTCGAATAAGTACATGCTCGAACCCTCGTTTCCCGGTGAATGTGTGTAAACCTGATTTTATCATAGTCAAAGGAGAGGTACAACCATGACCGAACACAAAGAGAGCAGCGTCCTGGCCCGCTTCGCCAGCCCGCTGCTGATCCTGGCCACCATCATCTGGGGCAGCTCCTTCGTGGTGATGAAGTCCAGCGTGGACGTGCTGCCCACCTTCTGGCTGCTGGCCATCCGCTTTTCTTTTGCGGCCCTGGTGCTGGCGGTGGTGTTCATCCGGCGGTGGAAGGTGCTGGATAAGCAGTACCTGATCGGCGGCACGGTGATGGGCTTCTGCCTGTTTCTGGCCTACACCTTCCAGACCTTCGGCCTGGAGCAGACCACCTCCGGCAAGAACGCCTTCTTTACCGCCGTCTACTGCGTCATCGTCCCCTTCCTGTACTGGTTCATCGCCAAGCGCCGCCCCGACCGGTTCAACCTGATTGCCGCCTTCCTGTGCATCGGGGGGATCGCCCTGGTGTCCATCACCGGGGACAACGCCTCCGCCTTCAACATGGGCGATGTGCTCACCCTCATCGGCGGCTTCTTCTTCGCCGCCCACATCGTGGCCGTGTCCAGGTACTCCGAGGGACGGGACATCTTCATCCTCACCACCCTCCAGTTTGCCTCCTTCGCCCTCTTTTCCTGGCTGGGGGTACTGATCACCCGCCCGGCGCTGACGCCCGGCGTATTTGACAGCAGCCTGATCATGGGCCTGGCGTACCTGGTCATCTGCGCCTCCTGCGGCGCCCTCCTGTTCCAGAACATCGGCCAGAAGTACACCGCCCCCTCCACCGCCGCCGTGCTCCTCTCCCTGGAGGCCCCCTTCGGCGTGTTCTTCTCCATCCTCTTCGCCAATGAGCGGCCCACCCCCCTCATGTTCGTGGGCTTTGCGCTGATCTTCATCGCCGTGGTGTGCTCCGAGACCAAATTCTCCTTCCTGCGCAAAAAAAAGAGTTGACAAAGCCGGAACAGGTGCGTATAATACGGTACAACAACCACACATGGTAAACCAGTGAGGAAGAGAAGTACCCGGCGTTTCCGATGCAAAGAGAGTCCCGGAGGGTGGAATCGGGATCAGAGGAGACCGGCGAATGGCCTTCCGAGGGCGGCTTGAACGGGCAACCTAGTAGATGCCGACGGGATCCCACCCGTTATCCATCGGGCACGCATGATGGTGCGTGAAGCGAGTGGACGTCATTGACGTCAATTTGGGTGGTATCGCAGAAGTGTTGAAACGCTTTTGTCCCAGCAATGGGGCAGAAGCGTTTTTTTACATCCTGCACCATCTGCCGCCCCAATTTTTGATTGGGAGGAACCAAACATGAAAAAGCTGAATCGAATCCTGTCTCTCTCCGCCGCGGCCGCGCTGGCCCTGTCCCTCACGGCCTGTTCCGGCGGCCCCTCCGGCACCGCCGACACCCCGGCGGGCGGCAGCTCCAACACCCCTGCCGCCGGTGAAACCTATAAGGTGGCCGTGATCAAGCAGATGGACCACGCCTCCCTGGACGAGATCGCCAACGCGATTACCGCCCGGCTGGACGCCATCGCGGAGGAAAACGGCATCACGATCGAGTATGAGGTGACCTCCGGCCAGGGGGATCAGACTGTCCTGCGCCAATTGTCCGACCAGGCCATTGCCGACGGTGTGGACGCCATTATCCCCATCGCCACCACCGCCGCCCAGGTGGCCGCCGTCTCCGCTGAGGAGAGCAAGACCCCGGTGATCTTCGCCGCCATCTCCTATCCGGAGACCGTGGAGCTCACCGGCATGGACTACGTCACCGGCACCAGCGACGCCCTGGACACCAATCAGATTCTGGACATGATGTTTACCCAGAATCCGGACATTGGGTCTGTGGGCCTGCTCTACTCCCTGTCCGAGCCCAATTCCGAGGTGCCCATCGCGGATGCCAAGGCTTATCTGGACGCCAAGGGCGTGGCCTACACCGAGGCCACCGCTAACACCAACGACGAGGTCATCGCCGCCGCCAGCTCCCTGATTGCCGACGGAGTGGACGCCGTCTTCACCCCCACCGACAACATCATCATGGCCGCCGAGCTGGCCATCTATGAGGACTTCATCGCCGCCGGCATCCCCCACTACACCGGGGCCGACTCCTTCGTGCGCAACGGCGCCTTTGCCACCTGCGGCGTCAACTACACCGACCTGGGTGCCGAAACGGCCGATCTGGCCTACCAGGCCATGACCGGGGGCATGGACGGCCTGGAGGACTATTACCAGGTGGCGGGCGGCCTGATCACCGTCAACTCCGAGACCGCCGCCGCCCTGGCCATCGACCCCGCCGTCTTTGAAAGCCTGGGACAGGTCACCACCGTCACCACCACTGAGGACTGAGATCAAACCAAAGCCAGCCCCCCGGCTCCCGCCGGGGGCGCTGGCCTGTGAAAGGAGCGTTTTTCCGTGCTCTACGTCGCCCAAACCGCCCTGGAGCTGGGCTTCCAGTACGCTCTGGTGGCCATGGCCCTGTTCCTAAGCTACCGGGTGCTGGACATCGCCGACCTGACCACCGACGGCTGTTTCGTCCTGGGCTGCGCCGTGTCGGTGACCCTCACCGCCGCGGGACACCCCTTCCTGGCCATCCCCGCCGCCATGCTGGCCGGGGCCTGCGCCGGGTTTGTCACCGCCTTCCTCCAGACCAAGCTGGGAGTGCCCTCCATCCTGGCGGGCATCGTCACCAACACGGGGCTGTATACCGTAAACCTCATGGCCATGGGCTGGAAGGCCAACCAGTCCCTGCTCAAGCAGGATACCATCTTCACCCTCTTCCGCGCCACCGGCATCGGCGGCGACTGGAACCCCATCCTCCTCTCCGGGGGGATCACCGTGCTGGCGGGTGTGCTGCTGGTGGCCTTCCTGGGCACCCGGCTGGGCCTCAGCATCCGCGCCACCGGCGACAACCGGGACATGGTGCGCTCCTCCTCCATCAACCCCAATTTCACCATCACCATCGGCCTGTGCGTGGCCAACGCCCTCACCGGCCTGTCCGGCGCAGTAGTGGGCCAGGCCCAGAAGACAGCTGACATCAACAGCGGCACCGGAATCGTGGTCATCGGCCTGGCCTGCCTGATTATCGGTGAGACCATCGTGGGCCGGGGCGCCATGTTCCGGGGAGCCATTGCGGTAGTGGCGGGCAGCATCCTCTACCGTCTCGTTTACGCTCTGGTGCTTTACACCAAGGTGGTGCCAGTGGACTGCCTCAAGCTGGTGACCGCCTTGGTGGTGGCCCTGGCCATCGCGGCCCCCTCCATCCGGCAGTGGTGGGCTTTCCAGACCAGAAAGCGCCGCGCCCTGGCCGGGCGAAAGGGGGAGAAGTAAATGCTGGAACTGAACAAGGTCTCCAAGACCTTCAACCCCGGCACCGTCAACGAGAAGAAGGCCCTGGACGGCTTGTCCGTGACGCTGGCCGAGGGAGACTTCGTGACCATCGTGGGCTCCAACGGCGCGGGCAAGTCCACCTTCTTCAACGCCGTGGCGGGGGACTTCTTTGTGGACGAGGGCTCCATCCGCCTGGACGGGGCGGACATCACCTATCTGCCCGCCTACCGCCGCAGCCGCCAGATCGGCCGTCTGTTCCAGGACCCCATGCGGGGCACCGCCCCCCACATGACCATCGAGGAGAACCTGGCCCTGGCCTATCTCCGCACCGCCAAGCACCAGCGTGCCTTCTTCAGCCGGGTCTCCAAGGCCGACAAGGCGTTCTTCCGGGAGCAGCTCGCCCGGCTGGACATGGGCCTGGAGGACCGGATGCGCCAGCCGGTGGGCCTCCTCTCCGGCGGTCAGCGGCAGGCCCTGACATTGCTCATGGCCACCATGGTGCCCCCCAAGCTGCTCCTGCTGGACGAGCACACCGCCGCACTGGACCCTGCCACGGCGGAGAAGGTGCTCCGCCTCACCCGGGAAATCGTGGAGGGGGAGCGCATTACCTGCCTCATGATCACCCACAACATGAAAAACGCCCTGGAGCTGGGCAGCCGAACCTTCATGATGGATGCCGGACGGGTGGTGCTGGACATCGGCGGAGAGGAGCGTAAGGGCCTCACCGTGGACGATCTGCTGGAGCGCTTCCGTGCCGGCGCGGGGAAGAACCTGGACAACGACCGCATTTTGCTCTCCAACGACTAGAAAAATGCCGCCCAAAGGCGGCATTTTTTCCGTGTCTGCGGCAGCGGGGCCATGTATCCCCGGCTGCGACGGGAGTAGGCCGATGGCGGTGGAAAAAGTGCGAGATCTTTCGAAAAAAGCATTGACAAGAATGCGGAGATATGCTATTATTTTCTGGCTGACATGCCAAAGAGATCAGCGCCCATGCGGGTGTAGTTCAATGGTAGAATCCCAGCCTTCCAAGCTGGTCGCGTGGGTTCGATTCCCATCACCCGCTCCATAAGCGCCTGTAGCTCAGGTGGATAGAGCAACTGCCTTCTAAGCAGTGGGTCAGGGGTTCGAGTCCCTTCAGGCGTGCCATCGTTTTCTAAAGCCATTCGATATGGTGGGTGTAGTTCAGTTGGTAGAGCATCGGATTGTGGTTCCGAGTGTCGCGGGTTCGAGTCCCGTCACCCACCCCATAAGCCCTTAAGGCGGAAGGGCCGGAGCGTCCGCTCCGGTCCTTTGCTTTTAGAACCAGCCAGATTGGGGTGTAGCCAAGTGGTAAGGCACGGGACTTTGACTCCCGCATTCGCTGGTTCGAGCCCAGCCATCCCAGCCAAATGACTCGTTAGCTCAGTCGGCAGAGCAACTGCCTTTTAAGCAGTGGGTCCGGGGTTCGAATCCCCGACGGGTCACCAAAGCAGAAAACCTCGTAGCCGTGACGGTTGCGAGGTTTTTCCTTGTGCCGCAGTGCTTTTAGCCGTTTTCAGTTTTCTGAAAAATATCACTGTTCGTTATATGTCTTAACACAAAATCATATAAATTTACATACAATTACAGATGAAATTACATATGAAATCCGCCCCCATTTCTGAGGGCGGAAATTTTTATAGGGACCGTATTTTTCGCATTACCCCGTTATACACACGGGGATTAGCAACCTGGAGCGTATCCATCAAGTCATCCATAATGCCCCATACCTGCTCCTCGTTTCTCCCTTCAACCTCGCGGAGAAATTCGCTGTCTCCGTATCTCCCGACCTCTACAGGTATTTCAGCCGGAGCCGCAGAATAGGCTTGCTCATAGGTACGACTTTGCATTTCCGGTTCTTGCTTCTTCATCTGGTTCTTGATGGTGTACAAGGTTGCTAATTTAGCGTATGCGGGATAGCTGCTCTCTCCGTACTCCAGACGAGCAATCTCAATGTCGATCTCTTTGGGGTCTAGCATAGGGGGCACCCCCTATCAATCCCGACCCAGTTCGGACATAAAGCGGCGAATGGCGTCGCGCTCCCTCTCAGTAGTAGCGTTATCCATCATCTCCTGAGCCTGCTCCATCATAGCCTCTTTGGAGCCATGGCGGCTGTATCCACCCATGCGCCCATCCCGGCTATAACGTCCCATGGAATCCCGCTTCCGGCCACGGTAGCTGGAGCCGCGGGCATAAGTGCCGCGCATATCGGCCTCCCAGTTCCCGGCCCGGCTGTACCCATCGTCCTCTTCCAGCATCACGATCTTGTCGATGTTCTTAACGGTATCGGTGAGCTTGTGAACCAGTTCCAAATCCCCGGCTCCCATCTCAGGCTTGCGGGCGATCTCCTCCAACTCTTCGCAGAGCTTTTCTTTCAGTTCATGCATATACATTCTTGACTCTCCTTTCAAGCCACACGCTCAACAATAAAATTACTGTTGGCTACCAGAATAGGCTGTGTGCTGGTGTTCTTTGCGGCGACAGTGACGCAGCAGCCGCGAGGGACATCTACCACAGCGGCAACATAGATATTGAAGAAATCCTCTGCGGCAGCCGGGGTGACGGTAGCGGTGGAAGCGTTCAGCGCCTCACCATTGATGGAGATCGCTGCCGTGATGGCCTCCACGGTCCCACCGGTGGGGATAGCAATATTCGCTCCAAAGGAGACTTTGAATTTTGCCCGGCACTGGTTCGTTAGCCCGCGAAGAGTCACCAGCCCAGCGCCTTCCCGATGCACAATGCAGGGCTTGCCCGTGTTGGCCTCCTCAGTAAAAGGCACGTTCTGACCAGCGGCAACGGTTACGATTGCGCTGTTGCTGTATTCAGCCATAAACTCAATCCTCCTTCATGGTAACAGGGTGATAGTAGTCTTTGTTACCTACAGCTGCAAAGTTTTCCATAAGCATCTGCCATGCTTCCTTTTCATTCGGCTTATAAAGGCAGTCAACCATCTGAACGACCTCCGTATATAATTTCAGGTCCATCATGTTCAGTTGAGTTTTGTCGATTGCGGCAAGGTGGGCAACAAGGTCATCTTTAACAGTTTGAATGTCCATAAAATCAGTCCCTTCAAAAAGATAGCGGCGAGGCTGTTGCCCCGCCGCATGGTTCAAAATCGGCACGGGGCCGAACATGTAAGCCTTTCTTACAAGTTGATGTATTGGGTTTTAGCAGCCGCAGCCGCAGGGATTGCACCCACATCCGGCATAAGGATTGGGCACCTGATAGGCCGGGACAGGCATGGGATTGATGCGGCGGATCAGCTCGGCAGTCTGCGCTTCCTGGTTGGCGGTAATGAAAGCATTCTGAGCCGCCTGAGAAGCCTGGAACTTCAGGCTCTGGTTTTCAGCCGTCAGAGTAGCGATCTTGTCCTGGGTCAGGAAGTCCAGGATCGCTCTGCTGTTGGCGTTGGCGTTGTCGATGATGTCACGGGTGCTGGACTGGATGGTGTTGCGGGTATCGCAAGCCTGGGTCGCCATGTCGTACCGCACGCCCTGAATGGCGTTCTGGATACCATTGGCCTGAGTAGCCATGTTGTAATTCACGCTATCAACTGCCCGCTGGGTCTGGCAGCAGCAATCCTGCAGCTGATACCCCAGATTACAGATAGCATTATCAACGCCGTGGAAGCCGTTGCTCACGGCATCCCGGATGGAGGTCTGGCCGTTCTGGAGGCCGTTCAGGGCGAAGCCCTCGTTGATGTCAGAGCGGGTAGCAAGGCCTTGCAGACCGGGGTTGTTGACCCCGCCGCCGCCACCGAAGCCACCATAGCCGCCCCAGCCGCCGAACAGGCCAAAGATGAGGAAGAGTACGATAAAGGACATCCAGTCCCCGCCCCAGCCGAAGCCGCCGTTGCTGCCGCCGTTGGAGTTGGCGGGCTGAACAGGCATAGTCAGGGCCACATTGTCAGAAGAAAGACTCATGAGAATATCTCCTTTGTAGTTTTATTTTCAAAACCGTGGCCACGGATTTTGATTGACTTTTGATTCCGTTTCTGGTACAATAAATATGTATAAGGGAAACGGCGCAGTGTATCAGTTTTGGCTGGTAAATGTGTCAACTTAAAGAGCGATATTCCATGAGTACCAGCCGTGGGATACCGCTCTTTTACTTTTTACTTCCCAAACATCCCTCGCATCCCCTCGAACATGCCCTGCATCTGCTGGGCCTGCTTTTGGACTTGGTTGAGCTGATCTTGGGAAATGCGCCCAGAGGATACCATCTCTTGTATCATGGCGTTGGGGTCTTTGCCGCGCATCTGCTGCATGAAGGATTGAAATTGCTGCATCATATTGGGCTGTCTGTTGCCGCCCATAGCCTGATAAAACGGGTTCATTCTGCATCCTCCTTCTCTGCTTTTGTAGCTGCCAGCGCATCCAGACGGGCCTCCAACGCCTCCAAACGGGACAGGGGCGCATACTCTACCGTCGGAGCCTGCGGGGCCTGTATGGGCCTCTGATTGCGCTCTACGAGGTCATATATTTTCATGGATGGTTTCCCGGAAGCGTCCGCCTGTTTAAGGTAGACCACCGGGGCGTTGCTGTCCCACAAGGTAACAGCAGAGTTAGGCGCCACCAGATAATTTGCCGCTTCCATCTCGCTCTGCACCCACACAATAGACGGAGACGCCGGGGCCTGCTGCGGCTGCTGCATGGGTTGATAGGACTGCCGCAGCTGCGTCAGCTGGTCCGCCATAGGCGGCTGATACGGTTGGTACGGCTGATAGTAATAGGGATAGTTCGGCATCTCACGTCATCCTTTCTGCCAGAAGTAAAGTACGGTCTCGTTCTCGCTGTGCCATGTATCGTAGATCACACCATCCTGCAGGCATACCACATGGCCGGACAGGGCCAGAATGTAGGTCCCGTGCGGATGCCCCATCGCGAACTCTGCCACGGTCATGTCCTCAGGTGCCATGTCACGCTGAAAGCCATGCCGTCGGAGATAAGCCCCCCATGTGGCGTTTGCGCTTGGCATATCGCCTCTCACAGCGCCCTCAATGCAGAGACCAAGGTATGTCCTGTACCAGTCCTGCTCCAGCGCCTTCGAGATGGCCCGGACTGTACAATCCCCCACATTTTTCTCGTAGGGATTCGGATTGTAAAATTCAAACATATTGCTTTCGGTCATCATACAAAAGCTCATTCTGCCGGATAAACCGTTCCAATCCGGAGAAATCTCCCTCCGCCGCATACTTCTCGCAGGTGTCTCTTGCTGTGGACTCCGTGAAGCCGCAGGCCACCAGCCGGGCCACCAGTTCTGAACCATTCAGAATCAACTTAAAACACGTCCTTATGTAAGAAATCAGGAGGCCGCAAGGAGGGCGGCGACGTGTACCAGCCCTTGTTCCTTACGTCCTCCATGCTTAAATTTTCTCACAAAAAATCCCCGGCTGGGGATGGTCCCAGTCGGGGTTATGTAAGACTTATGCTTGATTTATGCTGAGTTTGGATAGAGCTGCTTTGCTACATCGGCAACCCGTTGAAAGATGTACTTTTCATGAGTGCTGACAGCACCGCGATACCAACCGAGATCGGTGGCAACTTCGATTTGGTCTACCTTATCAATGATGCGCCGTTTCGCTATAAATTCGTCATCCTCGTGTAAGGCGGCTTCATAGATGGCTCTCTCAAGCTGAGAGCGCAAAAGCTTGTCCAGTGGGTCAGGCAGTTTCACTCTTGCGCTCACAGTCTCACGTCCTTCTTTCCTGTTATTCCATCAGCTTCCACATTCGGTACAGCATCGTGCACATCTGCTGCCGGGTGACAGGCTGGGAGAGCATCAGGTCCCCCTCGCTGTTGCCCGTCAGGATGCCGTTCTTTACGGCCCATTCCACGCCCTCCTTGTGGGCGGGAGACGGTGTATTGTCCATAGTGACCTCCTTGTCATAGGCGGGCCGTACAGCCCCCAAAATCTGCCCCAGCGTCCGGGTCCGGCGCATGACCTCTCCCCCGTCGCTGTCGTTGCCAATGGCGGTATTGCCCTCGATGGCGGTGATGGAGCTGCCGCCCACCGCCTCCACGATGCCGCAGTGGTCCGGGCGCTTGTCCCCGCCCCAGTCGTAGATCACCGCGTCTCCGGGCTGGTAGTTGGATGTCACCCAGTTTCCGGCGGACTTGGCGGCGTTCATCAGGATGGTGCAGGAGGCCGTCTCAATAGGCAGCTTGACACCCGCCTGGGCAAAGACCCACTCCACAAACATCACGCACCAGGGCTGGCCGTCCAGGCCGTACCATGCGCCGTATTTCGTCCGGTTGGAGTTGGCTGGGGTCTCTTTGTACCCCAGCTCTCCACGGGCGATGTCAAGGAGTTCCCGTACTGTTGCCATTGTCCGCCTGCGCTTTCTTCTCCGCCTGCGTCCCGAAATAGAAGGCGATCACCACGGTGAACACCGTCAAGAACTGCTCTGCTGTCACGCCGCCGGTGCAGGTCAGATAGGCAAATACGGCCGTCAGGGTGATGGTTACGATGCTCTTGACCGCCAGCAGATTTGCCAGCCTCTTCTTCAATGTTTCCATATCAGCCCTCCGGCTCCACCAGGGTATCGCCCTTCAGCTCGTACTTCTTCCCGGCGATGTAGACGAAGGCGGTCTCGGCGCCCATGTTCACATCCACGGTCTTGCCGTTCACCACATGAACCTTCTCCAGGCAGCCTACTCCGTGGTCCATCAGGCCGTAGCCGTTGACGGTATCGGGAGTCTCCCCTGCCGTGGTCGCCACGAACTCCTCCTGAGTGATGACATTGCGGTTGGGGTCCAGGGTAAAGCCCGCCTCCGCCTCCCTCAGCGCCTCATTCGCCTCGGGCAGGGTCATTTCGCCAGTGGTGTACTTGTTCAGAATTTCGTTGGTAGTCATAAGTAAGCTCCTTTCAAATTACAGCCCAATGCGGGCCAAAATAAACGCAATCACAGCCGCCAGAATCGCCCACACGGACTTGTCCACGATAGCTTCCCACCGCTTTTTCGGCTTGGCCTGCTCGGCCTCCTGCCATGCGATCAGCCGGTCCAGCTTCTCCATGATATTGTCGTACTGCTCATTTCGGGCGGCCTCCGCCTTTTCCAGTTCCCGCATCCGGTCAAAGAGTTCTTTGTGGGTGCTGCGGGATGCCTCCCGCCATTCCGACATCTGCTTTTCCAGCATGTTCGCTTTGGCAAGCCCCAGGCAATCCCTCTGCGGGTCCAGGATGCACTTCTCGTCAGCCATTGGACACCTCCCCTAAATCCTCCCACTTGACATTTACCGTGCCTGGTGCCCACACGTTGTTGTCCTGACCGCTCCGCCAGACGTGGCCCTCATAGGTGCAGCAGTCCCCGGTCATGTACGGGCTGGTGGACAGTGCGAGAAACGGCAGGGCCTTGTCCGGGTCCGTGGACCATGCAAAGCCCCACTGGGCCTCCAGTTTCTCCGGCTCGTCCGTGTAAATGGCGCTGTCATAGGGCTGGAGGAGCCGCACTACCCTGCCCGCCGTGGACCGGCAGACAAAGCCCGCCTTGCGTTCCAGCATGTTCATGGCGTCACAGGCCGCCGTAAAGCTGGGGATGTAGTCCTCGGAGGCATACAGCTCCGCCCCCGTCATGTCCGAAGCCTGGGCCTGGAGGGTCTGTGCCCTCGCAAGCCCGGTATCTCGCATGGTGGTAAGTACAAACTGCTTGTCCGTCATACTTCGTTCACGCCCTCTCTGATTGCTTTCGCAAGCTCCGCATAGGTCACATACTCCGGTTCAGGTTCCGGCTCCGGCTCCGGCGGCAGAGATTCCTTCCACTCTTCCCAGGCTTCGGTGTTCGGCTCCACGGTGTAGACCGTCCGGAAAAAGCCCTCCTCGTACTCCTCCTCATGGCTGGTGATGGTAACAAAGCCGTTGTAATCCACCACCGTCTCCGCCTGTTCATCCGTCAGTGGGATTGCGCCGGGAAAGGGATTGCTCTGCGGGGCCGGGTAGGCCCCGGAGGGGTTGGGGTTCGGTTGGATATATCTCATGTGGCACCTCCCGGAATTGTAAAAGCGGCATAGTAGTATGTGACTCCGCTTTCGTTTAGTTGCACATAAGGGTTTGCATCATTTCCATACCAACTAACTGTCTTTCCTTCTAATTTTGCCCCCGCAGCCGCGCTGGATTGCAGGGTATTACTGCTATTCATATAGACATAGCCGAACAGTGAAAACGTATTTTTTAACGCGAGGCAGTTGAAAATGCCAAAACCATGTGTTCCGGCCGTAGAAATTAACAAGAAAACAGGAGTTCCAATAAATGTCAAGGACGATGGGCTATTTTCGCCAATTACGCCCGTCCCAACATAGTTCCCAGTCTCAATACTCACCATTGGGATAGTGTCGCCAAAAACGTCTTCAAACGTTCCAGCATCAACGTATTCTTGTTCATCGTGGATAACTCCCTGATGGTCGACATAGTAGGTAGCGACGAAGGTTGTCGGCATGATGAAAGCTGGACGGATTCCATCATTCTTATCTGACGCAACAAATGCATTAGTGCCATAGGACCCTTCAATTTTTAACACATTTTTACTTGTTCCTGTCCCTGGGCTTCTTGTAAAATAGCCAAACGCAACTCCGTTCAAATAAGCAATTCTTTTTTTTGCGCCGCTTGTCCCTATCCCACCTTCTTCAAAATAAGATAGTCTTGCTCCATCAATCGGAATGCCTGAATTATCACTTGTTGTCAAACCTAACTCATATCCACCTAACGGGAACACTTTGCATTCCAGCCCATTTGTCCCAGAATTTATCGTGCCAGAACCGTTTCCCACGCAGTACGGGATTCTCACATTTTTTATGGCTACCTGAACATTACTTGCATAGTTGGCGACATACCCGGCCATGGTCTGCATGATGGTGCTGTTGGGGAGGGTGTTCACGCCGGAGCTGTTCCACACACCGTTCTCTACGATGTCTTTTCTCAGCAGCCACGCACCGTCACAGGAAGCGTCGTACAGAGATGGATTGGGGTTCCCGATATGCACCACAATATGCGGCACCATGGTGCCGTTGTAAGGGAGATTGACTTCCTGGCCCACGGTGGCCGTCGCCAGATTGACCGTGACCTCCGAATATTTCGGATGACTGGTCTGGTTATACAGCACGCTCTTCGCCAGCTTGCTCAGTGCCAGCCCCAAATTGCCGCCCCAAATACCGGGTGTTCTCACCGCCTCGGCAATGGTCTTGGCCCAAATGGTCTTGCCCTGCTGGGTCAGGTCCGCCACGCTCCCGGCATCCGGAAAGGTGATGGCCGCCTTGGTGTACGTCCACTCCCGCGTCACCGTCACCACACCGCTGCCGGGATTGGTGGATGCCGTAATCTTGATAGTGCCCGTGCCCGTGGGCAAGTCCACCACCGAAATCTTGTTGTCGGCTCCGTTGGTGGCCGTGTATGTCTGAGTGTTGACGCCGTTGATGGTTTCTGTAACCGTCAAAGCACTGGTTCCGCTGGAGGACACCATATACTGCACATCATTTGTGAGAGTGCCCAAGCTGCCGTCAGAACCGGAAATTACCAGGGCAGAAAGAGGGACTACGGAAACAGATGTGCTCGTTGTATAATCGCCATATTTCCCGTTTGCGAGAGATTTGACGCGGTACTGTACGCTCGTCCAGGTGCCCACCGTTTCCTCAAAGCTCGTGTTCGCTCCGGAATACACTTGCACCCAGTCAGCATCGGTGTCCGCCTTGCGCTCCAGGATATAGCCGTCAGCGCCGTCTACTGCGCTCCAGGAGACGGAAATCTGGTTGCCCTGCATGGCCTGAATCGGCACAGTCAGGGCAGTGGGGGACGCCGGAACGCCAACGGTTCCATCGTCTGAAACCAGGATGGTAGGGTCCATAATCATGGCAGGTAGGGCGCCATAAGAGGGGTTTACCGTAGTGCTGCCCAAGCTGCCATCGGGCAAGATGTAAAACTTCCCGTCTGTGCTCAAAGAAACTGGAGAGCGAAGCCACCAAGCAGCCGCGGCTCCATTCAGTTTAGCAATCCGCTTGCTATTGGCTTCCGTGTCAAGTTCACTCTTGAAGTAATCCAGCTTCGCGCCGTCTGCGGGCATAATTCCGCTTGGGTCAGACAGGCCGACCTCATATCCACAGAGAGGAAACAGCTTGCACTCCAAACCATTTTCTCCACTTTTGATGTTCCAGTAAGGTTCTCCATTTCCTGGATGGTATGGGATTTTCACTGTCTTGATGGCAGACTGGATGTGGCTTTCATACCTTCCCAGATACCCAGCCATCGTAGACATAATTGTGGAGCCTGCAAGTGTGTTTGCATTGGTGCTGTTCCACTGGACGTTCTCCACAATATCCTGCCGCAGCAACCACGCGCCGTCACAGGCACTACCATACAGCCTTACATCCGGGTTCCCGATATGCACCACGATGTAGTTTACCGGGCTCCCGTTCTCGTCGATCTTGACGATGCTCCCCACCGCCACGCTGCCAAGTGTCTGCGCCATCAGTTACCACCTCCGTTGTAGGTTACTTGGATTTGAGCTGCCGTAAAGGTGGTGCCAATCAGATATAGGGCGTCGTTAACGGTGCGGTTTGCTGTGTTCCCAAAAAATATTGCCTCCGTCTCCGGCTTAAACAGCGTAGCCGTGCTGAGGGGCGTTCCAACCTGTGACGGCTCGTCTGCCCTTACAAGGTCGTATGTGTCTTCTTGACCGGAAACAGGAGTAAGTTTAACCCGCCCCGGATAAGTAGGGATTCTGTCTTGCATGTTGCCTCCTTACCATTCGCCAGCGTAAACGTCACCAGCGAACAACCACAGAAGATTGTTGCTGACCCATACCAACAAATCGTTGATATCGGTCAATATCCGCTCGATGTCATTTGCCTGCTCATAGGTGAGATGTTGTATGGTTTCAGGGCTTTCCGGCGGAGCCTGCCAACCGGAGGGATAAACGGGAATATTGGACATCATGGAGCGGATTGCCGCCACGTTGGAAAGGTAGCCCTCCAAATCCTGGCTAGTCGGGATATCATTGATAGTCCAGTCAGTCTTAGGAGTAATCACCATCGGAAATCCAAACCCGCCGAACAAATCAGCGATATATTTAATCGCTTCTCCAACTCTGTTCAGGTCCGTTGCGTTGTATGCTCCTTTCATTCCGGCAGACCATTCCGTTTTTTCGTCGGCGGTCATTCCAGCCCAGCCTTTATCATGCAGAGTACGCCAGCGAGTCACGTCGGATTGTGTGCGGTCTGTTATCAAAGTGTCGATAATACCCATACTAGCCTCCAAGGGATGCCACAGTCGCCACAACGGTATTTGACAGCTTGACTTCCATGCGGCGGAGATTCCCGGCATTAGTGGTCCCCCATGCGGTCGGAAGCGTCACGCAATCGCCTAATAGCTCTCCTGTCCAAACGATCTTCGCATTGGTGGTAATCCGTTTTGCATAGTAGTCATATACCCTCTGTGCCGTTGCTTGCCCGATATCCGGCGAAACCAGCGTGGCGTCCGCAACCTCAATAACATTTTGCTTATCGGTGGCAATTACATCCGGGTTAGTAATGGTGTAAACTGTTTTGGAATCGTCGTATTTGACACCGTTGATCTCCACGCCTCTGTTTTCGGCCTGAGTATATACATGGGCGGTCACTCTAACCTCTGTCACGAGTGCGCTGGTGTCCACGGTGACTCCGGTAAACGTATAATCCTCTGTGATGGCGTCAGGAGTCCCCGGCAAATTAAATACTCGGATGCCGTCCCGCCCATCAGTTGACGCGCACACGCCCCACGCAAATAGCACCTGCTGTATAGCCGTCCGGATAGTTCCGGATGTAATAACCCCTGTCAAAGCCGTGTCCTCTACGTCCGAGTCATACTCGATGGAAAACTGTCCATTCACGATCTCTTCCAGTAGAGATTTCGCAGATTTCGTATTGTACACGCCGCCAGGGAACGGGCTGTCATCCAGCACTCCAAAAGCGTCCTGACAGTCGATTGTGTACAGGTTCTGCGCCTGTCTGGTGTGGCTGTCGATGTAGTACACGCCGATCAGTTTATCGTTGTTTCTGACCTCTACGGGCTGTTTGAGCTGGAACATAAAGTCCACGTCTTCCCGGCTGTCTAACGTCCAGTTCATTGTAGAGATTGGCATTTCCGTGGAAATCAGGCTCATTTCGTTGATGATGGAAGCGGACCGCAATTCAGACATTCCGAAATAGCGGTAGACGCCGAAAATAATATGTTCCAGCTTTGCCCTGCGATTGGGCAAATTTGTGCCGTTCAGGGTAATGACCACTTTGTCATAGCTCTGCACTTTCTGATTGCAGAAATACGTTGCCGTGTTGGGAGTGAAGTCCACGTCCGCCTTGAGAGATTCCCCCTGATACCACTTGATGTTGACCGATGTGCAATAGTCGCCAGAGGACGTGTCAAACACTAACGTAATTCCAACGGAGGAATACTGTTGGTCCATTTCAAGCGTGATGACTGGTTTGTGTGTAAAATCACAGTCGTCTCCGCTCGTTTCCACAGACCAGAACGCAACCTCTTGTGTATCCACAGTGACATAGTCCCCTGTCAATCCCCAATGGTTCGGCTCACAAGTGATCGTCGGCTCCGGCGTAATACCGAACGGGAGTTTAGAGGGGGATGAAAACGACATGGCCTCCGTAGTGGAGACAGAAGCGTCCTCATCCGCTCCCGGTGCTATGTCCTTGTAAAGCACAGTTGTAACACTCACGGAGTCACCTGCGCTTCCATGGGGACAAAACTAACTTCGATTTCGCCCCAATAGTTGATACCATTTTCCACCTTCTCCATGTCCTGCGAGGCGCTGGTGTAATAGGCTTCATACGAGATCGTGATTTGCCCATCAGCAGCTTCCAACTGTACAGAGTCATCCACAGAATGTTCCACCAAGTAGTCCCAGAACTCGTCAAGGCCCTGGTAGTTGTCACCCCGGCGAAACACTGTCAGCTGATGGCCGATATACGTTCCGATGATGTCCCGCACCATCCGGCCAGTCATTACACGACCTGCGTTCTCTCCGTCCAAAACGTTGAAATTTCGGTTGTATGCGGAGATGGCAACATCCGCGTCAAACTCTTTTCCATTCAGTTTGATGTAGCTCATGTCACACCCCCACCAGATTTACCCCTATGCGCCGTGTCTCGGCTTTATTGAGTTCATAGACCACTTTGCCAAGCTGCTCACGGTCAAGCTGCAGGATCACTGTCTGCTGGCCGCCATACCCTCGCCGGTTCAAAACATTTTCCACTGCTTTTTCAATCGTGGATAGCGGTGCCTCAATGTTCGTCCCTTGTTTCTGATCGCCCAGCACTGCCAGAAACTCCCGATTAGGCGGAATAACCGCTCCTTGCGCAAGATACGGGATATTCGGGATTGTAAAGGGGCGGATTTCTTGCCCGCCAAACGTTCCCAGGAAAGGAATCGTGACTTTCGGAATCCTAATAACCAGATGTTCGTTGATCCAGTCAATAAACTTGTTTACAAGAGAGATTCCAATATTGAGTGCATCCTTGATTGTCTGCACAAATCCATCCCAAATATTAGAAAATGCTTCGGAAATGCTATCCCATGCGCTATCCCAATCGCCAGTAAACACGTTTACAATAAAATCAACAACCAATCCAAGTTGTTCAAGAATCCAGCTGGCAACATCAGCAATTTTCCCAATGACTTTCCCTAAAATCTCAATAATTGCCTGAAATGCCGCAGAAATCGGAGGTCCAAAGGTATTCACAAACCAATCCACAAGAGGCAAAATAAACTCGTTATAGATACGGAGCGCCCCTTCAATCAACTTCCCTACAAAGTTTAGGAAGTTGTCGAGTAACGGCTTCAAATGCAAAGTCCAAAGCTCAGTAAAGGTGTTGCCGAGAGTAGTCAGCACTGGTTTCAGAATGGTGTCCCAGATGTTTTTGAAAGTAGCCGTTGTGTTACTAATTGCGAGTTTGATCTGGTCGAAAATGGGTGCGCCCCATGTATTCCAGAATTTGATAATGCTGTCCCACACATCGTTCCAAATATCTTGAATGATCTGCATGGCCGGGGCAATCGCATCTTGCCATATCATGTCAAACACGGCCTTGACATTTTCAAAAAGCACATCTCCCACACTCAAAACCTGCGTCGCAATGTTAGTAAGCAGCGGGAGAATATCAACCGCCCACTTTGTCAGCGTAGGGAAAATTACGATGTTCCAAATATCGGAAAGCACCATTGCCGCAGAGTCCAGAAGCCCTCCGACAACATTCCCAGCCGTAAGAATAAACTGGTTCAAGAAGTCCATAAACTCATTATTGAACCAATCGTATAGAGGCGGCCCAAGAGACTTGATGTCATTCCACATATTCTGGAACACAGCAAACAAACGGTTTGCGCCAGCGGAAATATTAGCAAACGCTGCGTTAAAAGAGTCTTCCAGTGGCTTGAAAGCGTTTTTAAGACGTTCAATTAACGAAAGAATTTTGCTCTCCGCGGCACTCTCCACGATGTCATTAGAGGTAATGGTCTCAATTTTGGAAAGGCCGCCGCCAGCTGTTCCTCCCGCTCCGCCACCGGAGCCGCTTGCAGAATTTCCAGTCAGTTTGTTGATTTCATCAAACGAAGCTATACTCTTTTTCTGCTCCTTGTTAGTCTCTTTTGTCGCATCCGTCAATGCGTTCTGATTGTCAACTGCATCGCCAATGCCAGAAGAGACTCCACCAACATTTTCCTGCGTTTGCGTGATCTCTGTATTGGCTCCGCCGAAAATCGCAGTAATGGCCGCATTAAATGCGTTTGCCATATCTATCAAGGCGGATACGATACTGTTCAGGGTCTTAATCACTGGGAGCAACACTTGGATCAACGCCTGTCCAATAATGGACATAAACTGCTCCCACTGCATAGAGAGAATACGTGTCTGGTTCGCCCAGCTGTCTTGTGTCCGAATAAAGTCACCGGAGGCCAAAGACAGCTGATCCAAAACAAAGTTATAGCGCAGAGTCACCAGCTCCGCCTGAGACATTGCGGAAATACTTTTGGTGATGCCCTGAGACAGCGCAAACGCTTCTAGGTTTGCCTGGGTCATAACGATACCCAGGTCTTTTAATGTTTCCGTTTCACCCGTAAAGACGGATTTCAGCTTAATGTCCGCCAGCTCCTGAGAGATGTTGTAGAAAGATGCCACATCACCTGTAAGGCCGGTGAGTGTCAAGGACATCTCTGCCGCCTCTGCTTGCGACAAGCCCATATTGCTTGCCATTGCCATATATGTAGAGGCGGTACGCTTGGCCGCAAGCTCGCTCATGCCGAAGTTGGTGATGGCGTTTTGGGCAAACTCGTCAACGGCGCTGGACATATCGCCAAAGGCCACGTCGACAACATTCTGGACTTCCGCAACATCGCTTCCAAGCTGGATAGCCTGTTTGGAAAAGTCGATAATTTTATCAACAGCAAAGGCCGTTGCAGCCAACTTTGCCAGCTTTGTCAACGCACTTGTCGCCTGTTGTGTGTTTGCTCGAACATCAATGATAATAGAGCCATCTGCTGCCGCCATGTTCTCACCTCCCTAGCAGTTTTTTCAGAAGTTCGTCCTCTTCTTCCGTGTAATGCCGCTTTAGATCAACTTTTGAGCGGTTCTGGTTGTAAAATTCCTTTTCCCACTTTTCGAGTTTTTTGTGTTTCCGGAGCTTGTCACGGATGGAAACAACGGCGGAAAGCTGCCCTTCCCCAATGCCCATAAAGTAAGAAACAAAGGTCCACCAATGGCAGAAAGAATCCGATCTAACATCATGCCCGGCCACCTTGATAATGTCGGCGGCGATCATTTGGTAGTCCTGCTCCCAGTCGATCAGTTTTGGCCGTTTTTTATCCTCCCGTTCTTCTCCGCAGGCGATAAACCAAAGCAGCTTTTCAAGCGCTTCTTGATAATCACTTTCCGGCATTTCTTCAAATTGGGGATAAAACAGGGCCAAGCACACATAGACCTTAACAAACTCGTTTTCGCCGCCGTTAAGTCTGGAAATGATGTTCAGGATATCCCGGTAATCGGCGTTGATTGCATATTCTTTTCCACCAACTTCAAGATTGACCGGGAGTGTCCATCTCATTTATTTCTTGCCTCCTGCACGGCTTTCTGAGCCTCCATCTTTGCATAGGTCTTCACGCCATCTTCAACGATGGGGAACATAGCATCCAAGAAATTTGTAATGACCAACTCCCCGTTACTGGCAACAGCCATTACATTCGCACCGCTCAAGATGCTATCAAAGTCATTTTCCCCGCCGAACACATGGGAGAGAGACTTTTTTACGCGGGCGTCATACTCGGCCAGCAGGTCAATGGCATCCTCTCCGGTCTCCGCGGATTTTGAACGTTCGTTATAATCCTTTTGGATTTGCTCAATTTCCATGCGCAGGTCTTTGAACCGCTTGTACAGATTTGGGTCAGATGGGTTAAACCGCAAAATGCCGCTTTCATTGATCTGATAGGTTTTAATGCCCGTATCAAATGTGATCTTCTGCATAATTCCTCCAAAAAGGGGGCACAGCACTATTCCTTTGTACTGTGCCCTTTCTTGTCTTTAGGCCGCTCCGTCTGCTTTAAAGGTTACAGTTCCTGCGCTATTGCTGACGGTCCCAAGCGTTCTGGTGCCGCCGTATGTAATGTCGCAAGAAATTTCCAGGTTTCCGCCGCCAGCGCCACCAATTCGCGTTACAGACACGGATGCGCCGCTGTACCGCTCCGCAAAATTGGACTCGCCAGATGTTGCGTAGTAGTGGCCGATCAGCATATCTTGATTTGCCAGAGCCTGTGCGTCCTGGTCCTTGATTGCCAAATTCCACAGTTTCACCGCCGCTACGTCCCCTGCATCCAGAGGGATAGGGTCGAAGCTCTGTGTGATGACGGGCTTTGTGAGTGTGGTCCAGGTGTTACCGAAAATGTCCTTGATAGACTCCTCGGACCAGTCCATTTCCTCATCAGACTCCTCAACGCGCTTTCCAATGGCGGACCATACAGGTTCCTCCGGTGTTCCAGTATTCAGATATGCAATCAGCAGTTCACGGGCAATCGTGCGCCCTTCTGTGGTGTTAAACTCCAAATCTGCCAAAGTATTCACTCCTTTCAGACATTGACCTCATAGGCCAGTCTCATTAAAATTTGATAGTCCTCATAGCCGTCTCCATAAGCCGCGAACTTAGAGGATTGTGTGGTCGGCTCAACCCTCAGAGCGTTAATGCCATTTCCTAAATTGGGGTGTTGAGTTCTTGCCCAGTCTCCGAAATGGTTCAGCATTTCGTCTGCTTGGAGCCGTTTGTCATTACTGGTTCCCGGCTTTATCCGGTAGATGATTTTGAATTGGTATTCTGCTTGATACCCACCGATGATATATTGCTGGGTGATGTACGTTCCTTGGATAGTAGACAGAGCCATGGCCGCATCATCTCCGGCGGCATCATCGATGTCCAGGAACTCATACTTGATAACTGTCACAGGCTTGTCCGGAAAAGTATTGGCCCACACCAGCATAGAGCGTGAAATGCGGTCAACCTCCTCCGAAGATGCCAAAATCCTCTGCTTTTTATCCTCGAAAATATCGCTTCACCGCCTTTCCAAAAACTCGCTCCCACTTGTCCTTGTTTTCCGCCTTGCTTGCCTCAAACCAGTGCGATTGCGCCTGTGAGTGCATTGCCTTGTTGAAAACCAGGTCTTTGTCGGTGAGAACTTTTGTCGCTCCGTAAGATGCATAACTGCTGCCTGTTGCCGGGTCTATCATCAATTTGCCGTAGTATAAATAGCGAGATTGTGGGCCGGGATAGATAATCCTGGATTCCTCTACTTTTGTTCTTCGGTCGAGATTGCCCGTTAAGGCCGGAACGTATGGAGATGTATCCTTTTGTGCTTGGATAGCCATCGCATAAACAGCCTTTTTGCTTGCTGCTTCCAAATGCCCCGTCACAGTTGGAACAATATTGGAGCTGACATCAAAGCTAAACATCAGTTCCCACCAACTTCCCAATGAGACATCTCTCCGCCGAAGTCCTTGAAATCCACAGTGTTGACATTGTAGACATCATCATATGCGGCATCGATCTTCTGAGCAGACCAATTAGGGTGGACGGCCTCTCCTTTTACAAAGAAGGTGTTTTCTCCAGTGGAAAGCGTCCAAAGCCCGCTCTTGTCCTCTGCCCGCCAAAATTCAATAGGCCCTACATACTGCTTTGGCTCACCAGTCATCCCGTCTACGGCTTCAACGCTGGTCGGAATATAGAGGTTGACTGCATCCGCTCCAACCAAACCGCTTTCGTTAACGTTTTTAGCCTTGACAGCATCCAGCAGAACTCCTCGCAGAATGGTAATATGATTTGTAGTTGTTTCCTCAAAAGTGCTAGGGTCCTCTTCTGTCACCACGTTATAGAGCGTCACAACATGGGGGAACACAGCCGCACCTCCTTCCGCGATACAGGAGGCCCGTACTGGACAAATACTGCGCCGCAACAGATGCAAGAGAGGCTTGTGCTGCCTGTGCCGCTATCGTGGCCTGCTGTGCGCTCTCGCCTCCGCTCCGGTATGTCTTGGACCAGCTTCCAACGCTCTGGCTTTGCAGTTCTCCGCCCTCTCCGACGTTTGCGGAGTTGTGGAGAGCGTTCAGGGCTGCTTTGCTGGCAAGGTCGATGCTCTGGTACTGCTCTGCAACAGCACAGCAGGCCATTTTCAAGGCATCCAGTTCCTGATTTTTGCCTGCCCGGCCCTGCGTGTAATAGTCCAAAAAGCTGCTTGCACGCAAGGCGAGGCGCGGGAAGTCGGTCTCCTGAATGGCGGTGCCCAGGTATGTATTTTTGTAATACTGATAATCTGCGTAAGCCATCAGGAGGCCTCCTTACTTCTTTAAGCGGGCTTTCGTCTTGGCCTGCGGTTCAAACGTCGCTCCAGTAAAGCTAAATTTCACCACACTGGAATCATCAACAAGCACTTCAAAGGTATCGTCTTTGGTTACTCGGAATATGATGTCGGCATCAAACGGGATGTTTTGCTTTGTGGGAGAGCCATTTTTCTTGAAGGTCATTTTTGACCCGGTTTTGGTCAGATGGAACGGGAAATAATACCCGCTCTGCTCCTCCGGGGTGCTGCTGAACTCTGTATAATCAGAAACATAATGAAATGTGCCCGTTACAGCGCCGTTCGCATAAACTTTCAGGTCATCACCCACAAGATCGGAAACCTGTTTCCCCAATAGGGTCTGACCGCTGGGGAATAGCGTTAGGGTGTCAGACCCAATTAACCCCCCGCCGGTGCGTAGACAGCAAAAGGGAAAGCCTTCGTGTTCCCGACGTTGTAAGCATTGATAGGATTGGGAATCTCCCAGCCCAGCCGCATGACGGCACGCAGGGCCACCATGTCGTTCTGCATCAGGTTATACAGGATATTCCCGGTAGTGGGGTCCTGTACCACACCGCTGTCAAAAATTTTGAAAGTCATGTCCTGCCGAATAGCGTAGACCAGCTGGCTCCAGTCGCCCACGATGGCAAGAGATTCCTCCGGATCATACGCGCCGTTCACGGGGAAGTACATGCTCATGCCGTCCAGCGCATAGCGAGTATCACCCTGCATGTCGGTCTTGAAGATGGGCTGACCGTTCTTGTCCACCAGCCCCCGCAGCTTGGCCCGCATCTGGATAGCAGCCATCACGCCGTTAGGGATATAGCCGCTCTCTTCCACCTTGGCAATCACGCCGCCCTCGCCCATAATGTCTTTGAAAATGTCGTTTGTGGCCGTAACGACAGCGCCCGCGGTGGTGGCCGAAGGGACAAGGCCATCACGCCAAGAGGTGGGTTTGTCCGTGCCGTACAGAATAGCGGCGTCGATAACCTTGCCAAATGCCTCCTGAAGGCGGGGGCGCACCTCACCCCAAATGTCGTAATCGCTATCATCCAACACGGCCTCGGGAATAGGGACGATAACGGCAATCTCCTCGGCGTAGATTTTCTTCTTGTCCCACGCCATGTTGGTGGTCTTTTTCAGAGACGCTTTGGAATCTGCTGCGCCAGTTGTTGCCTCGCCGTTGACGAAGTAGGCAGTGGGCAGAGCATCCAGCACATTGAGGGTCTGCGTCTTACTGGTCATGTTGGGCAGCCGCCGGGCCATCCGCAGCACGGCGGACTCCGTTACGGCTCCCTGGATGATCTCTCTGGTCACGGGCTCGGGGATAAGCCCGGAAAGTTTGCTTCTGTCGATAATATCGGCCATATCAAGGCTCCTTTCTTACTTGAGCGCGCCCCGGATCAGGGCGTTCATCACGTCGTTTTCTCCTGTTTTGGGCTTTCCGCCGCCCACAGGAGCCGTCCAATCAAATGTGGTTTTCTTGCGGTCAGCGGTTAGCTCGTCCACGGCCTGTTCGAAGGTTTTCTTATCGTCCACCATCTTCCCGGCCTTAAAGGCGATAAACTCGGCCTCCTCGCCGGACAGGCCCTTTTGGGCCAGATACAGGTCCCGCTTGAGTTGGTCCCGCTCCGCCTCTGCGGCGGTCAGTTTCCCGGCCAGCGTGTCCCGCTCTCCGGTCAGATTGTCCCAGCGCGCCTTTTCATCAGCCTGTCCGTCCTTCCAGGTTCGGTAGGCGGTCATCTCCTCTTCGCTGGGCATTCCCTTCATGGCTTTCGCAAGCCGCTTGCCAATCATGGCGTCCACTTCCGCCTGAGTGAAGGTTTTCTCAGGCGCGGGCTCCGGCGCAGGGGCCGGGGTAGGGTTATTGATAGGTTCGCTCATGGTATTACCTCCGTTTATTATCAGGGCCGTCGCCCTGCGGTTTTACGCCTCTCGGCATGGATACAAAAGAAAAAGCGTGGGCAACCTGTAAGAAATCCTTACAAGTTACCCACGCTCGGGTCTTCCGCCTCAACGCTTAGAGGCGGGAGCAGTATTTAATTTGCAATTCTTGATATAGCCGTTCCAATTCATCCTCTGTTTTCTCTCGTAGAACAGCATCGCCTTTAAGATGAATACCACATCGATCACAATACATTTCGTTTTCTGTATAGGGCATGTCTGATCCACCAACAAAAGTTGTTCTATACCCCAAAAGTCCACCGCATTTATGACATATATAATTATTCACAGCTTCATTTCCTCCCGTTTAATATGTATGATTTTAACACCATCTTTTACGGGAATCAACTCAACGCGGTTGCCTTTTGATAGAAGTGCTTCGATTACGCATTTCGCCTTATCATCCAATAATATCGATGCGTTCAATTTCGTCCTCCGTAAATCCGATCAGCAAACCGTTTTCATTCTCCACATCGAACTCCAGAAACTCATTTCCATCATCGTCAAAGTCGTAATCATACCCATAGAGCTCCCCAACCGTCATGCGCCCGCTTGTGGAAAAAACTTTAATTTTCTTTCCGAAGTAAATCTCAGGATTTTCAATTATCATTTTTTCCACCTTCCCGAAAATGGAACGCCATGAGTTCCGCTTTTGCTATAATGGATTTTGATGCATCTTGCAATTATTATATCACCGTTTCTATTGATTGTATATCCAATCTCTCTCCCGGCGTCAATAATTTCTGTATTTTTCCACTTTGTAAAGTCATCTGTAAAATTGATTTTCCCGCTGCCTGCCTTTTCGTTTATGATCGCTTGCAGCTCCTCCACAGAAACTGTTATTACACTTCTGCCCGTTATAGCCGTACCAGCCATATGCCGCGCTTGCTTCTCTGGATTGATTGCCAGCGGATACTCACCGCTTCGGATTGTCTGCCTGATTGGGGCTTCCGCATCCCGCTGTATTTTGAGAGTGGAAGCCCTTTGCTCAGATACAGCATCCGTATAGGTAACTTTCATCCGCTCCCGCTGCAACGGCAGTCCTGCCGCCTCGCTGAATGCCTTATACTCCTTGTTCAGCCGCCGGATACGGGCTGTTACGGCTTGGGCGTCCTCTTCCAGTCCAGCGGCCTTATATGCGGTTTGTTCCCGCTTCAGCTTGCGGACGGTGCGTTCTATTTGGCGTTGCTTTTGAGTGGCCGTATATCCATCGTACTGCCTGCCTTCAAAAGATATCTCCCGATTTTTCCCTTTCATCGCGTTCAGATCAGAGCTTGAATAGGTCGGCTCCATGACACCCTCAACAAACGGATAAAAGTGGTGGCGGCAGTTCCATCCGCCCAGACCGGGTCCGGTACCATAGCCCGTAGAAGCGATAAAATCAGGATATCTCCCGCTGGATTGCTTCGGTTTTTTGCTCCATCGGTAAATCTTCCCTTGCCAGTTCTCGTGATTTTCCGGCCCGGTTCCGGTGTTCCGCGCCCCGATATGAGCAGAGACCTCAACCAGATCAGTTTCCAAATAATCCATGCCTTGCTCCGAATACTGTTGGCAAAGCTGATTGATACCAGTCATAATAGCGCGGCGGACTGCAACATCAATTTGGTCCATGTGGCCGCTTTCATATTCCGCTGTCTTGATGCCGCTATCTGCAAGCTGTTTCACGGCACCTTTAATAGCCTGATCGTAACCGATTGCTCCACTCTGTATCTGCAGCACGGCATTATCAAGTGCCCATTGGTAAGCACTTGCAGGCCGAAGCATCGTTCGGCCATTGTCGAGCAAAAACGCCATAGACTGTGTAAGATTGCGAAATGTGTCAAGTGTCTGCTTTCTGATGGCATCAAAATCGGAGGCGCTTAACATCGTCTTGGGGGCTGTCACATCTGATCGATTAATCAGGTAGGTGTAATACTTCTGGTTCCGCTCTACAACATCGTCAAATAGCTTATTCAGCTCTTTCTCGCCAATATTGGTCGTTCTTTTGATTGCTTGCTCAATCTCATGTTGACTGATACCGTGAGACCGGAGTGCTTGGATGTCCAACACCGTTACTTCGTTTAGCTCCCCTGATACTTTGAGCCTAGAACAAATTTCCTCTAGTAGCGTGTTTTCAAGATTGCGGTACAGCTCTGCTAGCTCCTCCGGGAGGGCGTCGAGAATCTCAGGAGTAAAGGGTAGGACTTCATGGTCCGACCACCCCCTCCAGCAGCTTCACCCAAAGCGCATATTTCAGGTAAAATCCGGCCACGGCAAGGAGGAAAGCAATGATGGCTCCCGCAACTATGTATTTCCAGCCATTCACTATTCCACTTCCTCCTGCTTCTCGCCCGTCAGGTCCTCCATTTTCGGCAGCATCTTCTTTGCCGTGGCCTCGTCCTCGTTATACCACTTCATGCGGTACTCCCAATCGTTCATGATACCTGCTGCAAGGTCCTGCCGGTCATTATTTCGTTCTGTTGTTTTGTCCTCGATGATGCTATCATCGAAATCAATAGTGACCTCCGCATCCTCATTCAACCCGGCACCCATGGCCGTGTTGCCCAAGCGAAGAATAATCCGGCACAGTTCCTTGATGGCGCTCTCCAGGATGATCTCATGCTTTTTGATTGTGCGGAACATAGTGGAATTTTCGCTGATGACCTGAGTGGCGGTGGTGATGTTCCCACCGTTAAATCGATAATACGTCTCTCCAAAACCGCACTTGCTGGAAAGCAAATTGAGTTGTGTCTGAATGCCCTCGCTGTGCTCTGCTGTCCGAAGGTTCATGTCAATGGGCTGTATGATAGCCCCGCCCTCGATATCCTCCGGCAACACATAATAAGCCAGGTCATCAGGGTCAAAAACCGGCTCCCCATCCAAATACTGTTGTGCGGAAGGCTTGACCATCACCCGCTTTTTCCCGAGCACAAACTCATTGACGTAGCTGTCAAAAGCAATATCAACGCCCTTCATGCTGTCAATGGCGTTGGCGTAGACCGAAATCCCGAGCGGAATGGAGTAATCGAAGTTGTTGGCGATATTGGGCCGGTCAATGACGAATTGCCTCCGGTCGCTGCCGGTGTGGACAACAGGGGGCACCCTCTCAAAGCCCTGCACGGAGGTCAGCTTTACCTCAGTATCTACGTTCTGGTTCCGATATGTATACAGCCGGTTCTCAATGTTGTACAGGCCGTTTACCTTCCGGTGAATCTGGAGATAGCAGTAGTCCTCTCCATTGACATTGACGATACTGTCAAAGGCACATTCAGTAATAACGCCATTCTGCCATGACAGGGGCCAGATATGCTCTACCGTTACATAGTCAATGATGATATCGGTTGCGCTGCCTGGAATCGGCCCCGCCTTAGTGACCCCCATGCCCACCACGCGGGGGATAAAAGCCACCGTGCCAAGAGCGAAGGCCATTTCCTGCATCTCGTTGGAGCGCACGCGAAAGTTGTTCTCCTTCAGGACCCGGTCAATAAACTCCTGCTCCTTTGTGCCATCCAGAGTGATTTCAACCCTCTCATTCATGAGAAGATTTGCCCAGTCCTCCGGGATTTTCTTTCCCATGTTGAGGGTGTACCGCTTGCAGCGCACCATCCCGGCCCCGTTTCGTACCCGGTAACGGTGGAACCCCTTCACGTCGCCCTCATACCAAGACTTCCACTCCTGGACCTTGACGTAAAAGCCCGCGCTGATGGTGGAAAAGCCCAGCTCTTTCAGTTTGTCGATGATGGTCATTCGTTCACCTCATTACCGGGAAATGCCGAACCAGAATAGTATTCGCGAAATATCGTATATCGTCCATGGCGTGGTCATCCGCCTTGATGACCTTGTCCACCGTTGAGTCCTCGTCCCAGCGGTATAGTCCAAATTCTCGGATAGCGTCCTTGCACCGGCGGTGTATTTTGAGTTTCCCGCTTTTGAGATAGACAGAGGTCCGCCGTATCCCGTCCATTACGTCATTGTTCGCTTTGACCACATGGAACTCATTGTGTCGGAATACTGTAGTGATAAAAGACGCCGCCGACGGGTCAATGACCACATAGTCCACGTTATAACCGTCGGCCAGTTCCCGTATCGCCTGGTAATACTCCTCGTCGGTCAGTTGCTCCTGCGTCCCACGCCCGCTGTAATAATACTCATTGATGCGGACAGCCCCTTGCGTTGTCACGCACCACAGGCCGGCAGAAAAGGGGTTGAGCGTTCCGTAATCCACAGAAATATAATACCGGCCCGCCGGCGGTTCCTCGTCCACGATGTTGCTCTCCCCAAACATGGGGTAGATCAGTCCCTCAGCCAGCGCCCACTGTCCCAAAATATAACGGTCATAAAAAACCGTGCCACGATACTCCCGTTTTAGGTTCTCCACAAAAGCCTCCGGGAGAAACGGATTATCGTCAATGGTATATGTCTGGCTAAAAATATCCGCTTTACTGTCCAGAAACACTTTCAACCAGTGATTCGGCCCCTGCGGATTATAAGTGCCGTCAAAGCACGAATACGCCTTATCCAGACGGCTTTTCAGCAGCTCAAAGACTTCCTGGCTCCAGTCTGCCACCTCGTCGCCGTAGCAGTATTTGATGGACGCCCCTCGGATTTTAGAGACCTGGGAAACCTTCTCAGCGCCTAGACAGTAGCACTTTTCCCCAAATATCCACGCCGTATTGTCGCTCGAGATCGTGCCCACCAGCTTATCCCCGTACAGGTTGCGCATCGGCTCCAGTACGTTCCGCTCAATCGTGGACTTTGTAACTCCAAGGATGACGGTCAACCCGTCCTTTCCGACACGCTCCCGGATGCGGATTGGGATGATCCACCGGAAATCAAGGTAGGTTTTCCCGCTGCGGGTGGCCCCTCCCTTAAAGTTCCAACGGTGATGCCCCTCCCGGACAAATTCAGTTTGTTTCGGACTTAACAGCATCCTTAAACTCCTTCAACAAACCATCCAACTTGTTCAAACTGTCGTTTCCGCTGGCTGTGTTCTTTGTGGCCTTGTCAACGATGATCCCGAAAGAAGTAGCAATTTGAGATAATCCCGCATCCCTGATCTTTTCCGGGTCTGTCAGCGCCATCAGGTGGAGGTCGATGGCCTCCTGCATCTTTTCCTTGCGCGTCTCCATGAAGGCCAGCATATCAAGTGTATTCTGCTTCTTTTTTTGTTGCGCCTTTTGGGCGAATCCTTCGCACTTTAGCACTATCCGCTTCACAGTATCTTTGGAAACCCCATTGATTTTTGCTGTGGCGTTATAGCTCTCGGTCTCCAGATAATCAGCCACTATTTTCTTTTTCTGCTTATCCGTCAGCCGTGCAGCCATGTCACCACCTCAATCAAAAATTCCCCGTACCCGACCCTCCCATCATTTCAGCGAGACGGGCACGCCCTATTTGGCGCCGCATGGAGGGCGCGACCCTCCGGCCCTGATTGTGGGCTGCATCGTGCTGCGGCATATTTGAAGGGAGTCCCCCGGCAGGAAGCGTACAAGAGAGGCTCTCCTTCCCGTTTAATATCTGCTTACTAGATACCCTGCCGGGGGAGTGGGTTGTCCTTTGGGCCGTGGTTGGTACACAGCCCGAAAGGGGAGGGAAAAGAAGGAGCATGGGGAAGTTACTCCCTCATGCTCCATTGTCGCATAAGTTCAACTGGCAATTCCTCAAAAAGGAGGAATTTTCAAATTTTCTTATGAGACGATAAAGGTTTAACTACGCATGGATAGTCTGTTCGTCCAAGTAAGTAATCTGTCGACACTTCAAAATAATCAGCTATTGCCTCCAGAGCGTCCGTCCCTGGTTTTCTGTTCCCAAGTTCATATCTTCTGATTTGGTCAGACGATATCCCACACAGCTCAGAAAGCCTATATCTACTGAGTCTGTTTCTCTCCCTAAGCCTTCTCAGCCTTTCCGGGAACTCACCCATCCATATCCTCCTTCTTGATCCAATACCGTCCCGCGCAGCGGTGGGCGGTAACGCAGGCGGTAGAAATCCTGCAGGGGCGAACACCAACATCCTCTGCGGCAGATTTGATTGACGGATACTCCTTCCGCTGGCCGTGACGATCAATGGAGATTACTTCGGTTTCAGTCATTGTTTACCTCCCTCATGCCGTCCTCCCTCCCCGTCGTAGATGTTGCCGATAATCTCTTCCGCACCCGTCCATGCGTATCCCGGGTTCAAACCAGATAGATATACCGCTGGCATTCCTCCGATAAAAGTTCCGCCGTGTTCCTGAACCCATACCACCTCATGGGTGCAACCACGGCTGCATTTTACAATATCCCCTACAAACACTTTCTTCCCGTTCTTGTCGGTCAGGCCGGTGTACTGGCAGACCGTGGATGGGTCAACATCATGACAGGTATCGCAGCAAATAAAGCCTTTGCTTTTTGAAAATAATGTTTTGCTATCACTGGGCAAGATTGCGCGGGCGCCGCCTGCAAAGCATACCAAGCTTCCGGAAATCCATTCTCCATTATCCAGCCGCTTGGCTTTGAAAAGGATTTCTCTCATTCTTTGCCCTCCATCATCGTTAAAGCCTTCTGCAAGCAAGCCTGTATCTCTTCACTGATAGCAGCATTGCTCTTTGCGAATGTATTGTCTAAGTAGTTTTTGTCATGGTAAGCAAGAGTTTCTAGAGCTAACGCAACACGAATGTACTCTTCTGACGTTTTGCATACACACTCAGGGTATTTCATTGGGCACCTCCGATGATCTCGTCAAGGGTGACGGTTTCGTCGGGACGGAGGGAGTGGAAACGTTCAGCTTGAATGGTAGCAAGGTAAAATGAGATGTCATCTTCTACACCATAAATCGCAATGGCTGAGAGGTTCCTTGCGAGTTTATAAGCATCCGGGAAAATCTCCTTGATAGCCTTCGCCATCTCCACCTCCTGCTCCGTCCAGCGGGGCTTTCCTTCCAAGTCCCACTCATGTACCCATTCACGACAGCAAATTCCTCTCTGATAGATAGGGCATTTCTGTTCGCACGGATTATTTGTGTGGGCCTTTCCGTATTGATAGCACCACTCTTTCAGTTCCCCCAGTGTCCAGTCCTTCAACGGCTTGTCCATGTGGGTCTCCTTCCTTTTCACCCAATTTTTGCACCCTTCCTGTGGGTCAAAGTCCTTCTCAATTTCACACCCAATGCAGTTAAAACAAGTGCGTGGTTCATCATCCTCCACCACCTCATAGCCCATCAGGCGGGCGGCTTCGTGAGGGTTGGCTCTTACGTATTCATGACACGGCCTCTTTGTCCCTGCGTATTGCTGCACGGGTTCCCGAAGCTTGCAATAGTCGCAATCTTTTTTGCTATCGCAAAACTGCTCTAATGCCTGTTCAATGGTAAGTGCGACTTCGCCCGTCTTACTCCGAAACTTCATGGTTGTCCTCCCTTCGCTGGCCCTCACTACAAAACTTAATCCGCAAACTGGTGCGCATGAATGGTGCATCATAAGCTGGACAAGCTGTTGTATTTTTATGTTTGCATTCTTGGCACCTGACCACAGGCACGGCGTCGATGGTGGGGGCATGACAAATCAAATTAAGAAAATTACGGTTACAGTTACGTTCAATGCCAGTTGACTCTTTATATTGTTTCTCAACTTCGTCGTAAATCGTGCCAACATCAGCCAACCTCATGCTCGTCCTCCAATACGGCCATATCATAGCCGCTCTCTATAAATCGGATCGTTTTTTGATGGTTGCAAGCGTTCCCGAGATAAGTGTAAATCTCCCGCATATCCTCCACGTTGAACCTAGTGTCAAGGTATTGATTTATACCATTCAGGAAGAAGATATGAAGGGCTGTATTATCTACTGCACGGCGGAACGGCGTGGACTTACAAGCCGCGCGGGAAAACCACTCCAACACCTTGCACTTTACATCCATCTCACTATCACAAGTGCTGATATTGAAATATACGTTCGCCTTTTGGTGGGCGATAAACTCCCCCTGGTCGTTGATGAACCATCCAGGGAAGCATATCCCAAGTCTTTTTATGACTGTCCAATCAACCATCCTGCTCCCTCCGTAGTGCGGCCTCTGCCTCTTCTCGGGTCAGAAAGACGGTTTTGCCAAAAACATCATCCCAATAATAGCCCAAGCCGCCGCCCATAACGAAAACTTTCCATCTTGGTCGGGGCATAAGCGGCCTCCATATTGCGTCACAGATTATTTCTTCGTAAATTTCCCCATTAAATACTCGAAAAATCTTTTGGTGCAGCTTCACGGGTGGGATACCACATTGTCCCTCCTTGACCGCCTCCGCGAACTGGCCAAGACGGTCCAGGTCGTACTCATCCCCCAGGATGTCCTCGATGGCGGCGAGGCGGTCAACAGCGTTTCCCATAAACTTTTTTGGTACACTCCATACATCAAAGCAATCATCTTCTCCGATGTAATTTACAGTACGACCGGCAAGCTGTTCTTTCTTGGTCATCCGTTCCATACTCATTCCTCCTTACAGATCAGCGCATAGGCGTGGTATCTGTCTCCATCCCACCTCAGATGCTCAACAAGACCAGCCAAATACGCGGTTGCGGTTCTGGAATCAAACCATTTCGGGTCATGCCCAAAAACCGGCGTGTACTCGCTGTAACTGTGCAAATCGGTCTGAATTGCCCGACCAGCTAGCACATACTTCTCGTTTGGCTCCAAACGCTGGAAGAACATATCTCCATCCATAATGGAAAACTGCTTCATGTCAGTCCTCCTTCGGGCCGCGCCAATCCCAGTTCTCCCCGTGAGAGCATTTCTTGCATATTTCAGGGATTGGCGTTTGCAGACTGTCGCAATGTTTGCAGACTGCACAGGATTTTATACACTGCAAATCGTTTACCGCCGCATCCTTCTCCCACTTCACCTGCTCCAGCTCGGCTTGTATGGCTTCCAACTCCTCGTGCGCCTTGATGATTTCCGTTTTAGCACAGACGATAGGGCAGTCGTGGCACTTATCCTCATAGTGTTTCAGACGGGCGATCTCTGCCCCGGCCTGTTCCAGCTCGGCCCGCAGCTGCTCGTTTTCGGCCTGGAGCGTGGAGAGGGCGGTCAAGCACTCCACCATATCATGAAACGTCTCCTCCGGGTTGTTCTCCACCGTACTGTACCCGTGGTAGTCATGTTTCAGCCGCTCAATCAACTTCTCAATGTCCATCAGGTGGTCTCCTTCCGCATATCTGCAAGGATTTCTGCTTTGCGACGCATACACCACGCAAACACAGGAAACCGGAATGCCTCCCCTTTGGTGGAACACTGGGAAAGGAAGCCGCACTTATCACAATGCCCGTATACAATGGCCTGTGAGATCGCCAGCCCCTCTGCTTGCTTTTCCGGCGTATACTGTCGGTCAAACATAGTGATATGCTTTATATTTGTCCCAGAAATGTCCATCAGGTGTCCTCCTCCCCCTCCGGCTCGTAGTAAACAAAATCCGTCCCTGCATTTGGCTTATGCAGTGCCAATGCCACAGGGTCAATGCAGTTATAACACGGGGCCTCAACGGTCATTTTGTTTTTGTGCCTGCAGGTTCTGCATGGCGGCACATCTGCTCTCTGGCCGTCTGCCCTGATTTCATAGTGCCCTTTCATGCTTCCCCCTCCGGTGGGCGGCGGTAGACGGCATAGTCTCCACTGGGGCGATCCATGGTCTCACCGTCTACCTCGTCCCGCAAGATGTCCTCGAACCCGGCCCCCTCCAGGACCGCCAGGGAATAGATCCGGCCACTTACCACCAGTGCCCACTCTCCGTCGTCTCCATAGTCAATCCATACCTTGTCATAGTCCATGCTATCAAGGTCTGCCTGCGTCAGCGGCTCGTTCGGCGGGGTGGTTTCGGCCAAACTCGCCATCTCTTCAAATGATTTTGAGTAATCCGGCTTTTTAGGGGAGAAATCCGGACAACTCCTATCAATATCCGGATCTGGGCAAGATGTATATTTCCAGCACCACCCCCAAACAGGGGTCCCTTCATCATCTCCCCATCCCCATTTCTCACAATCTCTGCATTTCATCGCGATGGGCCTCCTCTCCCTCCGGCGGGCGGCGGTAGAACACCCAATCAGGCAATTCATTTACATAGCTCCCATACCCTGACGGTGTAATAATATAGCCATATTTGCACAAACACCAATAACCAACTTTCTCGCCATTTAATTTGTTATATGAAAGCCATACTGGAGCATCTATCTTCCACAGTTGCTCGATGGGCATCGGCTCGTTCGGCGGGGACAGGGCGGTGATTGCCATGTCGATGGCATCGGCATATCGACCATGCTGGGATGCCCTAAGACTGCTGGAATCAACTCTGTCTTTTGCCACCCAATCAGCGGACTTTTCAGCGGCTTCGAGCTTCCGGGCTAAATCCCGTTTCTCTTGCAGGATGGTCACTGCCTCTTTCCTGTCCATCCTCACCCCTCCTTTTCCGGTGGCTCCGGAAGGGGCATCCACCACGAGACATCAGCATCTTCCCAGTCCAGGTATTCATCGATGATCCAGCCGTCAGCCTTATTCCACGAGCCTAGCTGGTATGCTTCCTCCAAGGTAATGTTCGGCCTCGGCTTCCCGCTCACGATACACAACACGGACTTATGTTCTGCCGGCATGGCATTTTCCGCGCTCACCCACTCGTTCGGCAGGGTGAGGGTGGGCATAGAGCGCACCTTGTCCAGGAATACCTCCCCGATCTGCACGGTTGCTGGATGGCACGCTTGGTCAATTATCTTTTCGCACCATTTCCGTAGTATATTTCCGTCAATCGGTCGTACTTCCATTTTTCAGCGCCTCCTCCGTAATCATCTCAATTACCGGAACAACTTCAAAGTCTCTGTCCCACGAAGAACAGCCGCTTCTGGCTTGTGCTTCGGAGCGATATGTCTTGACAGAAACATCTTTCACTTCTGTAATCGGGCGGAAACTGAAATGTTTGGAAAGCCCACACCAAACCTCAGTTCGGTTCC
>ERZ827037.192-NODE-192-length-78358-cov-17.973360_pt1 | contig 78358 bp, 72 predicted proteins | sample MGYA00519924_ERZ827037 | MGnify/ENA primary metagenome ERZ827037 (study PRJEB31778, sample SAMEA3449250) | human gut metagenome | biome: human gut; feature: human-associated habitat; material: faeces | place: United Kingdom | collected 2010/2012 ... | reverse complement strand
TAGGGCTACGCCCGTCATGTGAAATACCCCCGGCTCCGCCGGGGGATTTTTATTTTCTATAGGGCATCAAAAGGGCATCAAAAAGCCGCCGACCTTTTGGCCGACGGCAGAATAGGTAGGGAAAAGGGCGGGAATCAGGCACGGGAATGAGCCGTTGCAGTTTATTCGGATGTTTTAGCTGCGCCGGTTTTGTCTTGTGCCTTTTTATAAGCACTGACCGAGTGAAGGACAATATTCAACCCCAGTACGATCAGCATTACGGCCAGGATCAGCTGCAAACCGTTGGCAAAGAATACAGCGGTCCAGGTGGTCTCTCCGGCGGGGATCGTTACAGAAGCAGCAGTGCGGATGGCACTGACCATGGCAAGCAGCCGCTGTACCAGAGCAGTAAAGGTGACACACAACATGATGACCAGCGGCGGCATCAGCATTTTGTTGCTGCGGCCCGTCACCTTCAAAAAGACGCACAGAGTCGACAGAACCAAAGCGGACAGCAGCTGATTGGCAGAACCAAACAGAGGCCAGATGTTGGCGTATCCGATCTTGGTCAGCACAAAGCCAAATGCCAGGGTCACAAATGTAGAAAAATAGAGGTTGCAGCATAGTTTGCGCCAGGCCGGTGCGTGCTCCATATCATCTACACTGAAAAGCTCCTGAAAGCTCATCCGTCCAATGCGGGCGACAGCATCCAGGCTTGTCAATGCCAACGCAGAGACACACATCGTCATAAACACAGTGGCAGCATAGGCAGGCACGCCGAACATCTCAAAGAAGCCAGCGACTCCACGGCTGAAGATCTGGAAGGGAGTGCCCGCAGCAGGCGTCCCATCCGCTGCAGCCGCCGCACCAGCCACACACAAAGCCAGCACCGCCAGCAGGCTCTCCAAAACCATGGCGCCATAACCGACCTTGAGCATATCCTTCTCGTTGGATACCGTTTTGGAGGAGGTGCCGCTGGATACGAGACTATGAAATCCGGATACAGCGCCACAAGCCACCGTGACGAACAGGATGGGGAACATGGTTCCCAAAGAAGCGTTATCAAAGCCAGTATAAACCGGGAGATTCATCTTGGGGTGTGCTACCAGCAACCCTACCACAGCGCCAGCGATCATAGCGACAAACATAAAAGTGGTCATGTGGTCGCGAGGCTGCTTGAGCATCCACATAGGCAGAACAGCTGCGAAAAAAATGTACACAAAGGTGATGTAGCTCCACATGGCTTTGCCCAAGATCAAAGGCAGATTGGCACCGATGGCAAAGGAGAACACGATAAACAGGATGCTGACCGCACTTTCTTTCCAGCCAGTAAGGTGCAGCTTTTTCTGCAGCAGTCCAAACACGACAGCAAAAACCATAAACATGATGGAGACCATACCTGCGGCACCGTTAGTAGCAGCAGCATCGGTCAATGCACCATCTGCTCCATAGGCGTTAAAGGTGCCCGCAACCATATCTGCAAAGGCCGCGATGACGATGCCGCAGAACAGCCAGCAGAACAGCAGGAACAATTTGCGGCCAGTCTTTCCGATGTATTTTTCGATCAGCATACCCATACTCTTGCCGTCGTTCTTCACCGAAGCATACAGAGCGCCAAAATCAGTAACAGCGCCGAAGAAGATGCCGCCGATCAGGACCCACAAAAGCACTGGCAGCCAGCCAAAAGCGGCAGCCTGGATCGCACCGGTCACAGGGCCGGCACCTGCAATGGAGCTGAACTGATGGCTGAATACAGTCCATCCATCAGCGGGAACAAAGTCTCGGCCGTCTTCATGCAGCACAGCAGGAGTCTTGGCCAGCGGGTCTACCCCCCATTTGTTGGCTAGCCACCGTCCGTACAGGACATAAGCGCCCAGCAGGCACACAGCAGCGATCAAAACGATGACCAAGGTGTTCATTTTCTCAATCCCTCTTTTCTATTTTTGGCCTCTGTTCTCATTGTCAGGGGTCGTGCCGTTAATTTAGTCCTGTTTTCACAATTTGTCAATATATTTTGAAATAATTGGAAGAGTGAACGAATCGAAAGGTGAAAATAGGCCAACTTTTAGATGATTTTGTTTCACCTGTCCGTTGTCCGACGACAACCTTGACTTTTTTGCTTTGATGTGGTAAAGTGAAAACGAGAATAAACAGATGAAGGAGGGCACTATTATGCCCAGCAAGGATCCTATACGGAATAAAGCCACCGATGCTCTGTTTGATGCGATCTTGACCTTGGAGACCCGGGAGGAGTGCTACCACTTCTTTGAGGACCTTTGCACCGTGAAAGAACTTTCGGATATGGCGCAGCGGCTTCAGGTGGCAAAGTTCTTGCTGGATGGCAGCACCTATGAGCAGATCGTAAAAACCACCGAGATCTCCACTGCCACCATCAGCCGGATCAATCGCTGCATCCAGTATGGATCAGGCGGCTACCGAGAAACCATTGAAAAGGCGCGCGCAGCAGAAAAAGCATCGGAGCAGTAACCTTTTTGTGAGGGCAAACATAGCATGAGACAGACTTCTCTGACCAATAGGCAGAGATACGAAAGGATGAACTGCTATGTCTGAATGCAACAATCATACCAACAACTGTGAACTGTGCTGCCCTCAGCTGCCCAATGTTTCCCTGGATCAGGCGGTCGTGGATCTGATGGAGAGCATCGCTTTGCAGGAAAGTGCGCTGAGCCACATCCTCTGTGCGGAAAGCCAGAAGATGAAGGTCGCCATGACAATGCCGGATCTGGACCTGTGCAAGCTGCTGGAGGTCAATGATTCTGCCACCAACATGGTCCATGCAGTGGCAAATTTGGAGCTTGTGTTAAAGGATAAGCTGGAGTTTATCTCCAACAACCTCTATTATCCGCCTTCCGGCGGACAGGGGACTGCACAGTAATTTTTCCTCAGCTGCGGGACAAAGACAGCATCTGACAGAGGTGCGTTTTCCGCTTTGGCAGGAAACTGCGCAGCGTAAATTGCAGACAGAGGTCTCTGGTGTGTTTGCGGTTATTTCAGCCGCACGGCCAGAGACTTTTTTACTTGAATCTGCAGGATGGACCTCTTCACGCTATAAGAGTGCCTTGCGAAATGTATAAAATCTATAAAATCTTTTGTGAGAATTGCTGATAACGCAAATCTGTGTTATACTATAAGATGTTTGGGGTGTGTCGGATACAGAATATCTTCCAACCTCCGGGCACAAAAAGCCAGAACATCAAAACTTTGCTGCCGGAGCTTTGGCCTGGCGCTCTTGATAACAGAAAGTGAGGAAACAAGCTTGCTGCACTATGATGCGATTTTGTTTGACGTGGACGGTACGTTGATAGACTCCGCCCCCGGCATCCTGCATACACTGGAAGAAGTATTCCTTGCCATGGGAGTGGACACTGCGCAGCTGGATCTGCGCCGCTATCTGGGGCCGCCGCTGCGCCGCACTTTTGCAGAGCACTTTGCCAGTGCAGAGCAGATCGAACAGGCCACCCAGATGTACCGGGACAGCTACCATGTAAAAGGCAGCCATGAATGTGCGCCTTATCCGGGCGCTGCCCAGATGCTGCGTCAGCTAAAGGATGCAGGTCTGATCCTGTGCACAGCTACATCCAAACCCACCCAGGTGGTCACACCGATCCTGCAGGAGCAGGGTCTGGCAGACCTCTTTGATTTTATCGGCGGTGCCTCCATGGATGAGTCCCGGGACACCAAAACCGATGTGGTCCGGTATGTCTTGTCTCAGCCGCTTTTGACAGGCAAGCGTGTGCTGATGGTGGGGGACCGGGCTGAAGATCTGCGCGGTGCAGCGGACTGTGGTCTGACTGCAGCAGCTGCATTGTATGGCTATGGCAGCCGTGCAGAGTGTGAGCCGTTTGCCCCCGTATTTTATGCGGACAGCTGTGCCGCTCTGACGCAGTACATCCTGGGATAAACGGTTTCTATGGATAGAATTGGGGAATGAACATGAACCGAAACAAACAACAAAACAAACAATCCATTACACCTATGCAAAAGCAGGCTCTGTGGGTCTGCGGCCTTTGTGCGGTGGCCGTTCTGCTGACCGCAGGCATCACCCTGACCAAGCTAGCGCAGGGCAAATATCAGCCGCCTGCTTCTTCCGAGCCTGCTCAACCGGAACAGCCGCTGCCGCCGGGGGAAGAGGATCTTTCCGGTCATTATCAGATCGATAACACTTCCGCTGCACTGCTTGCAGAGACCCCCGACGCAGGGGAGGAGTACCTGGCCCAGACCTTGTTTTTGGGTGATTCCAACACGGTGCGTCTCTATAATAATGGTCTGGTATCTCTGCAGCAGTTTTGCGCTAAAGAGGGGATCGGCCTGCACTCGGCACTGCAGGAGGGGATCGTCAGCTTTAAAAACAACAATAACCGGTATACCATCCCGCAGGCTGTGGCTATGATGAAGCCCCGCCGGGTAGTTCTGACCTTGGGCACCAATGATACCGGTATGGCGGTGCAGGATTTTATCAATAACTATACCGCACTGGTGCAGGCTATCCAGGCCAGCTATCCCTATACCGATATTATTGTCAATACGGTGCCGCCGGTACCCGCCGATCACGCCAGCTATCCCCAGATGGATCAAACGAAGATCGACGATTTCAACATGGCATTGCTGACCATGTGTGAACAGCTGGGGGTCAAGTTTTTGAACAGCGCAGAGGTCCTCAAGGATGAGACCGGCTACGGCCAGGCAGATTTTTATGGTGCTGGGGATATCCACCTGAAGAGCAGCGGCCTGAAAGCAATGCTGAACTATCTGCGCACCCACGCGTATCAAACCGAGGATCGCCGCCCGGATACCAGCGGTATCCCGATCCGTACCTTGGAGTATACCTCGAACCCCAGTTCCGCCGTTCCGGATTCGTCCAGTGCGGCAGCTTCCTCTGAGGCAGAATCCAAGGAGTTTGAGGCACGTTATCATGTGGACAAAAATGGCGGCGGCACGCTGTCCAGCGGAGATGTCTCTGGCAAAACTTCGCTGTCTTATGCTGTCACCGCACCTACGCAGTCGGTCAGTGTTACCGCTGTGCCCGATGAAGGCTATGTGTTTGTCAAATGGAGCGACGGCGTTACCGACCGTACCCGTACAGACACGGGCTTTAAGCAGAACCTGGATGTAACAGCGGTCTTCTCGGCAGTGTCCGTCCAGATCTCCAGCGATGGCAAGGGATTTTTAGGTACCTCGTATACCTTCAAGGCTACCCTTAAGGGCAAGTATGCCAAGGCCGAAGACCTGCATTGGTACGCAAATGGAGAGGAAGTAGTAGATGCTGCTGGCCGCACAAAGGTAACGGTGCTGGTCAATGATGAAATGCTGAATTCCACCTATCAGATCTACGCCGTGCTGCAGTATAACGGCAGCAGCGTGGCCAGTAACCCGCTGGTCATCTCCGTGGGCGGTGTAGAAGCTGGCTCCGGCAGCAGTTCTGCTTCTTCGTCGGGCAGCAGCTCTTCCAGTGGTGCCAGTTCAGGGGCCTCCTCTGGAAGTGGCACCGGCTCGGATTCCGGGGCGGGCGCTGGATCAGGAAGCACCTCCAGCGGCAACGGGTCTTCTGTTTCGGGTGGTTCGGACAGCACGCCCTCTGGCGATTCTTCGGTCCCGGGCAGCTCGGAAGGTGCATCCTCTGTTCCTGGTGAATCCACCGGCTCCACCGGTGCAACGGGAGATACATCATCCGGAAATGGCGGCTCCGGTAATTCCTCTGCCTCCTCCGGCAACTCGGAAGACACTGGCAATGCACCGTCCCCTGAGAACAACAAAGAGGAAGCGCCTTCAAAACAGGAATCGCAGGAGGAAGAGAGCGCTGAAAATGATGCAGCCTCTCAGGAACCCTCCGCCGATGCAGAAGCTACGGGGCAGGCTTGAGATTCACGCTTTTTTCTTGCCGTGCATATGCTGACAGCAAGAAAGGAGGCTTTGAACCTATGACCGATGAAGAGCTTCTTGTACCCAGTATGCCCGGGGCAGAAGATGTGACCGACGGCAGCGTGGATCACTACGAGATGGATTGGCCGGTGATCGATAACCGCGCCCTTGAGGAAGAAATGTATAAATGCAAACCGGTCTCCTGCGGGGGCAGTGCTGCCTGCCAGGACAATCAGCCCCTGCAGACAGATGAGGAAATGTACGAGATCATTCCGGGTTAAACGGGAAGCCAGCTCTGCCAGAAGACAGGGCTGGCTTCTGCCTGTAAAAACAAGAGATGAGCTGTCCTTTTGAGGGCAGGGCATCTCCTCGCTTTATAGAAAGAGAAAGGGACGCTTTATGGCAAAATATTATTGTGTTCTGTTTGATGCTGACAATACGCTGCTGGATTTTGATGCCGCGGAAAGCAAGGCGCTGGCCGAAACGCTGATCAACTATGGCATCGAGCCCGATGCACAGACGGTACAGACCTACCGCGAGATCAATGCTGAACTCTGGCAGCAGCTGGAAAAAGGGCAGATCCGTCGGGAAAAACTGATGGCGGAGCGCTTTACCCGTTTCCTGAAAGCTGTGGACGCTGCGGGAAATGGCCCTGAGATGAACCGCTATTATCTGGAGCGCCTGTCCACGCATCCCGACCTTATGGCCAGCAACGTGCTGGATGTGATGCACGAACTGTCCGAAGTGGCTACCCTGGCCATTGTGACCAATGGATTTGACCGGGTGCAGTCCCGCCGGGTGGTGGAGTCTGGCTTGGCAGATTATATGGAAGGGGTCTTTGTCTCCGAAAAACTGGACACCGAAAAGCCCAACCGCAAGATCTTTGATGCGGCTCTGCGGGCTCTTGGGGTGGAAAACCGGGAACATGTTTTGATGGTAGGCGACAGCCTTTCCAGCGATATCCAGGGTGGCAATGGCGCTGGTTTGGATACCTGTTGGTTCAACCCTTCTCATGCGGAAAATCCGGGCAAGGTCTGCCCGACTTACGAGATCGATGCGCTGGAGCAGCTGTACCCCTTGATCATGGAGCCGGAGGAACTGGCCAACCTGGGGCTGAAGCACCGCCGCCACCAGCCATAACCATTTCTGTGCCGAGGGATGTGTGGAAATTATGCTGATTCATTTAGAAAAACTGGGCAAGAGCTTTGGCGAAAAGCTCGTTTTGCGGGACGTGACGGCCAGTGTTGAACGAGAGGACCGCATTGGCATTGTGGGGCAGAACGGCGCCGGAAAAACGACCTTGCTGAAGATCCTGACCGAAGAATACACCGATTACGATGGGGAATTCAGCGTGACCCATGGAGTCACGCTGGGTTACCTGGAACAAAACGCCAAGCTGGATGTGACCCTGGATATTTATGGGGAGATGCGCTCCTGCTTTGCTCCTGTGCTGGAGGCCATGGCCCGTATGCAGATCCTGGAGCGCAAAATGGCGGCAGAGTCCAATCAGACCCAGCTGTTGGCGCAGCATGAGGAGCTGCAAAGCATCATTGATGCTGCAGATGGCTACCAGATGGATGTCAACATCAAAAAGGTGCTGTCTGGTATGGGTTTTGCTCAGGATACCTGGGGCAAAAATGTTGGCGTGCTTTCTGGCGGAGAGCTGACCCGCCTGCGTTTGGCAAAACTGCTGCTGGAAAAGCCGGATGTGCTGATCCTGGACGAGCCTACCAACCATCTGGACTTTGCCACGATGGAATGGCTGGAAAGCTACCTCAAGACCTATTCCGGTGCTGTACTGGTGGTCAGCCATGACCGCTATTTCCTGGACAACGTGTGTACAAAGATCTGGGAGGTTGCCGGTCAGACCATGACCACTTATAAAGGCAATTTCTCTGCCTATCTGCCGCAGAAAGAGGCCGCCGATGCGCTGCGTCAAAAACAGCATGATGCGGATGTAGCACTGGCCGAAAAATTGCAGGATTACATAGACCGCAATCTGGTGCGGGCTTCCACCACTAAAATGGCTCAAAGCCGCCGCAAACAACTGGAAAAGCTGGAGATCACGGAAGCTCCTGTGGATGAGACCAACGAGCTGAAATTCCGTTTTGAATACGATGTGGAGCCTTGGAATGAGCTGGTGATGCTCAAAAACCTTAGTGTCCGCATCGGGGAGCGCACTCTGTTGGAACCCTTTACCTACACAGTGTGCCGCGGAGAGCGGCTGGTGATCGCCGGACCCAATGGCGCAGGCAAATCCACTTTGATGCAGGTGTTGGACGGCAAGCGCCGTCCCTCCGGCGGTATGGTGCGTCTGGGCACCGGGGCGCGCCCCAGTATTTTTGCCCAGCAGCAGAATCGAGTGGGCGCAGGACGGGTGATCGATGTTATTTGGAACAAGTATCCCCGCATGACTGAGCTGGAGGTGCGCAGTCATTTGGCAAGACTGGGCTTCCGGGGCGAAACGGTATTCAAACCCTGCGAGGCCCTCTCCGGCGGCGAGCTGGCTCGCCTTCGTTTTGCAGAGATCGTGCTGGAACGGCCCAATCTACTGTTTTTGGACGAGCCCACCAACCACCTGGATATTTATACCCGCGAGAATCTGACCGAAGCGCTGCAAGCCTATACTGGCACATTGCTGCTGGTAACGCATGACCGTCATTTGATGAACAGTCTGGCGTGTCCGATCCTTTATTTGGAGGACGGCCGTGCCACCCTGTACCCCAGTTATGATGCACTTATGGGGCGGGCGATCCCTGCGGCTGTACCTGCTCAGGCAGCAGAACCGGCAAAGACCGGCTACGGCAAGGAACAGCGCCGCCGCCGTGCAGAACTGCGCGCTAAGATCAAAGCCTGTGAGGATGAGATGGAAGCCTGCGGCGCACGAGAGGTAGAGCTGGACAGCGAGATCAACAGCCCGGAAGTTTACAACGACCCGCAGCTGCTGCGCCAGAAAAGCGATGAATTGAGCGACCTGCGCTTCCATCAGGAAGAATTGTTTGCTGCTTGGGAGGCTGCCATGGAAGAACAGGAGCAGTACGAGCAGGCGCTGTCTGCAGCCGAGAAATAAACGACCGATCAACCGAGAGGAGGCGCACTTTATGCCGCGGCATACCTACAAAAAGACACGTCAGATTGCTTTATCTGGTCTGCTGTTTGCGCTGGCCATGGCATTGTCCTTTGTGGAAGGCACCTTGGTGATCCCGGGGCTTCTGCCCGGGATGAAACTAGGGCTGGCCAACATTGTGGTGATGTATGCGCTGTTTTTCATGGGACCGGGGCAGGCTTTGGCACTTGATCTGCTGAAAGCAGGCTTTGTGTTTTTGGTGTCCGGACCAACCGCAGGCTTTTTGTCCTTCTGCGGAGGGATGCTGTCGCTGCTGGTGATGTGGCTGCTGTACTATGTTCTGCCGCTGCGTCCTACTTGGTTTATCCTGTCGGTCTGCGGCGCGCTGGCGCATAACATCGGCCAGCTGCTGGGGGCCGGACTGATCCTTTCTTCTGCGATGTCGCTGTATTATGCACCGGTCATGCTGGTACTGGGGCTTGGTATGGGGGCGCTTACTTCTATTACTCTGCGCGCTTTGCTGCCGGCCCTTAGCCGCCTGGGACTGAATACAAAGGAAAAGCGGGGAGAATAAGCCGTTTCCATACCAGTGAAGCGCTTATACAGCGCAAGTGCTTCCATCCAAAAACAGTTGCACCAGCAGATAGATTTCGATATAATAAGAAGTATTCCTAAAGTTATAAGGGCATTTTGCACCTTTCATTCTGACCCTTAAAAAAACTGTCTTTGCCCGACACAGCGCAAAGGCAGCCGGGAGGTTTGTATATGTCTGAAAAAGTTACGGTAAAGGTGGAGCGTCATGAGCTGCACCTGCCAGCCATCGCCCTGCGGGGTCTGGTGGTGTTTCCTAACAATTTGGTCCACTTTGAGGTAGGCCGTGCGAAAAGCATTGCTGCGGTGGAGTGGGCTATGGCCAACAATTCCAATGTTTTTTTGGTGGCCCAGAAAGAGATGGGTACCGATGAGCCTGCGGCGGAAGATCTGTATGCTTATGGCGTAGTAGCCGAGGTCAAACAGGTGCTTCGTGTCTCGGATGAATTGGTCAAGGTTCTGGTAGAGGGTAAGACCCGTGCAAAGATGCTGGGTCTGGACGGCAGCGGCAGCTTTCTGCTGGCATCTGTCCGCCCGGCCCCTGTCCGCGGGGTCAAGGCCGATGATTCCATCCGTCTGGAAGCATTGCTCCGCAGCCTGAAAAGCTGCTTTGATGAATACCTGGGCATGAACCCCCGTCTGGGCAAAGATGTGGTGTTCTCCATCGTTTCCAGCGATGACCCGGTATTTTTGAGCGAATACATCCCCGCCAATCTTTTGTTCCGCTATGAGGATAAGCAGGCGGTCATGAATGAAAACACCCTGACGGGCCGTTTGCAGCGTCTGATCGAGATGCTGCGGCGGGAGTGCCAGGTGATGCGGGTGGAAAAGGAGATCGCTGATAAGGTCAACGAAGTAATGGACCGCAACCAGCGGGAGTATTACCTGCACGAACAGCTCCATGTAATCAACGATGAGCTGGGAGAAGGGGACGACACCCATGCCGAAGCGGATGAATACCGCCGCCGTATCCAGGAACTGCACTTGGCCGAGGATAGCGAGAAAAAGCTGCTGAAAGAGGTGGATCGCCTGGCCAAGATGCAGGGCAGCAACCAGGAAGCTGCGATCATCCGCACCTATCTGGACACCTGCCTGGACCTGCCTTGGAATACCTTTACGGTGGATGATCTGGACATTGCCCGGGCGCAGCAGATCCTGGACCGGGACCACTATGGTCTGAAAAAGGTCAAGGACCGTATTCTGGAGATCTTGGCTGTGCGCAAATTGTCGCCGGATGTCAAGGCACAGATCATCTGTCTGGCAGGCCCTCCGGGTGTGGGTAAGACCAGTATCGCTCGTTCCATCGCCGAGAGCCTTGGGCGCAAATATGTGCGCCTGAGCCTGGGTGGTGTGCGAGATGAAGCCGAGATCCGTGGTCATCGCCGCACCTATATTGGCGCCATGCCGGGTAAGATCATTTCTGCCATGATCACGGCCAAGAGTTCCAACCCGCTGATGCTGCTGGACGAGATCGATAAACTGGCAGGAGATTTCCGGGGCGACCCCGCAGCCGCTCTGCTGGAAGCCCTGGACCCGGAACAGAACGGCACCTTCAATGACCATTTCCTGGATATTCCGTACGATCTGAGCCATGTTCTGTTCATTACTACGGCCAACGATCTGGGCAGTATTCCCGGCCCTCTGCGGGATCGTATGGATGTGATCGAGCTGCCCAGTTATACCCGGGTGGAAAAATACAATATCGCCCGCAAACATCTGCTGCCTAAGCAGCTCAAACTCTGCGGTCTGTCTGGAAAGGTCACGCTGTCGCAGAGCGCTTTGTATGATATCATCGATGGGTATACCCGTGAGGCCGGTGTGCGTAATCTGGAGCGTACTATTACCAGTGTGCTCCGCAAATGTGCCCGAAAGATCGCCAGTGGTGAGGTCGAGAGTGTATCCGTCACGGCCTCCTCGCTGGAAGAGCTGCTGGGTCCCCGCCAGGTCAAGGCAGACTTCTTGAACCGCACCAATATGGTGGGTGTCGCCAATGGTCTGGCTTGGACCAGTGTGGGCGGCGAGACTCTGCCGATCGAAGTACAGGTCATGGATGAGGGCAGCGGAAAGATCACAGTCACTGGTTCCCTGGGCGATGTTATGAAGGAGAGTGCCCAGCTGGCGGTCACCTATGTGCGGGTCCATGCAGCAGAATATGGCATCGACCCGGAGCGCCTGAAGAAATGCGATCTGCATATCCATGCCCCCGAGGGCGCAGTGCCCAAGGACGGCCCTTCGGCTGGCGTTACGCTGACCACAGCCTTGGTGTCCTGTCTGTCCGGGATGCCGGTGCGGGGAGATGTTGCCATGACCGGTGAGATCACCTTGCATGGCAATGTGCTGCCCATTGGCGGCCTGCGGGAAAAGAGCATGGCTGCGTATCGGGAGGGGATGAAGCTGGTGCTGATCCCCAAGGGAAACGAGCCGGATCTGTATGAAGTGGATGACGAGGTAAAAAAGAACCTGGAGTTTCTGCCGGTAACAAACCTCTCGCAGGTATTGGAAGCAGCTCTGCTTCGGGAAAAGAAGTCAGCTTCCCGTCGGAGCCGTTCTTCCCAAAAAACACAGCCAGAAAAAGCCCCTGTGGCGGACAGCGTTCAGGCAGGGCCGGTATGCTGACCGTTAGAGCAGAGAAAGGGAGAGAGCTATGAAGTATCAAAAGGCAGAGTTTCTGGCCAGTTATGGCCTGGCCAGCCAGCTGCCCCCCAGCGACCGCCCCGAACTGAGTTTTTCGGGCCGTTCCAACGTAGGCAAATCCAGTCTCATCAATAAGCTGTGCAACCGCAAAAATCTCGCACGGGTGTCCAGCACCCCGGGCAAAACAGCAACCATCAACTTTTATGGGGTGGATCAGTGCTACTTTGTAGACCTGCCCGGCTATGGCTATGCCAAGGTGGCTAACGCTGACCGGGAGCGGTGGGACAACCTGATCAACGGTTACTTTGATGCCCCTCGTCAGCAGGCACTGCTGGTGCAGCTGATCGATTGCCGCCATGCCCCCAGCGCTGACGATATCCAGATGCTGGAATACCTGCGGTATCATCGCGTCCCCTTTGTAGTGGCATTGACCAAGGCGGACAAGCTGAAAAAAAGCCAGCTGCAAAAGACGCAGGCCGAGTTTGAGGCCATTCTGATGCCTTATGGCTGTCAGAAGGTGCTGCTGACCAGCGGAGAAAACGGCTACGGTATCCCAGAGCTTCAGGCTGTACTGGATGCTGCGGTGGCACAGTGCGGTCAGAGTGAGGAGTGAACTGCCATGGCTTACCATGAATTTGCCTATTTCTACGATGAGTTCAACAGCGAAGCCGACTATGATGCGCTCTATGCCCAGATCAAAGGGCAGCTGGATGCCCACGGCATCCAGAATGGCATCGTTGCAGATCTGGGCTGTGGGACAGGAGAACTGACCCTGATGCTGACGCAGGCCGGTTATGATATGATCGGCATCGATCAGTCCGAACAGATGCTCTGCGTGGTACAGGATAAGGCCCAGCAGCTGGGGCTGTCTCAGGGGCTGCTGCTGCTTCGGCAGGATCTTTTGCAGCTGGATCTCTATGGAACGATCCAGGCGGCGGTGTCTACCTTTGACACATTCAACCACCTGCCGGATCTGGATAAAGCCATTGCCAATGCTGGCTTTTTTATGGAAAAAGGCGGCGTGCTCCTGTTTGATATGAACACGCCCTATAAACACCAGGAGGTCCTGGGGGAGAACTGCTTTACCTTTGAGCAGGAGGATGCCCGCTGCATCTGGAAAAACCACTATGACCCTGTTTCCCGCCGGGTGGAGATCCAGCTCCAGATCGACGATCTGGAGACGGGTGAGCAGTTCCATGAGGACTTTTTTGAGTATACATATACCCTGGAGCAGGTGCGAACTGCGCTGGAAAACCACGGTTTTGCATTGGAAAGCGTCTGTGATGGGGAGAGCTTTGGCCCGTTGACGGAAAAGAGCGAGCGTTTCTTTTTCTGTGCAGTCAAACAATATACCCAGTTGGAGGGATAACAAGATGGCAAATTTGATCCGTGGTCTGTCGGAAAATGGCGGCGTTGTTTTCTGTGGGATGGATTCGACCCAGATCGTCCGCCGGGCCGAGCAGCTGCATACGACCAGTGCGACTGCCAGTGCTGCTTTGGGCCGCCTGCTTACAGGTGCTGCCTTGATGGGCGCTATGCTGAAGGATGAACGGGACAGTGTGACCCTGCGGGTCTCCGGCGGTGGACCGCTGGGCTTGGTGATCGCCTGTGCCGACGGTGCAGGACACCTGAAAGGCTGCGTGGAAAACCCCTTGGTGGAACTGCCCCCTCGAGCCGATGGGCATCTGGATGTAGGTGGTGCAGTGGGCAAGGACGGCGTGCTGACGGTGATCCGGGATAATAAGCTGCAAAAAGAGCCTACAGTGGGACAGGTCCCCCTGGTCTCCGGCGAGATCGCAGAAGATCTGACCAGCTACTATGCCTACAGCGAGCAGGTCCCCACTGTCTGTGCTTTGGGCGTGCTGGTGGATAAGGATCTGTCGATCCTCTGTGCTGGCGGCTACCTCGTCCAGCTGCTGCCTGGCGCTACGGAGGAGGAGATCACCCGCCTGGAACAGAATATCGCGGCGATGCCCTCGGTGACCGAGATGCTGCGCAGCGGCAAGACCCCTGAGGATATGATGCAGATGGCCCTGGCAGGCTTTGAGCCGCAGGTGCTGGATACCCATACGGCTGCCTACCAGTGCGACTGCAGCCAGGAGCGCACCGAACAGATGCTACTGAGCCTGGGCCGCAGAGAGCTGGAAAAAATGCGGGATGAGGACCCTCATTGTGAGGTCGTTTGCCATTTCTGCCACAATCGGTATCAGTTCGATCTGAACGATCTGGTAGAGAAAGCTGTGTCCCCGGACCAAGATACGCAGGAGAACTAATGTTTCCTGTATCTGGTAAAAACATCTCGCAAAAATACCCAGTCGTTCTCTCAAAATAAATAAGCACTTAAAAAGCAGACAGCGGAAGCTGTCTGCTTTTTTGTCTCATCCTCACTCACAGATATCGGCAACAATCGTATAGGAAACAAGATACCTTAGTTTTCCCTCACCGGAAGAAACCGACTCCTTCCGGGTCAGGATCTCCGCATCTGGATAAGCGGCATACAAAGCCTGTAAACTATGCAGCCGCCCAAGTTCCAAAGCTTGTTTTTCTGTGCGCTGTATGGATACAGGTTCTTGTGCATAGTAGGTGGTCTCTTCTACAAAAACCGGCAGAGGCAGACCCAGCAGCTCCGGCTGCCAATGTCTTACTTTTACCGCAGGCTCGTTCGCTGTGCGAGGCCCCGGCAAAGGGACGCTGTGTCCGGCAAAAAGCAGCTGATAATGCGCACTCTTGTTCCCAGTCAACTGTGGCGTTTCGGTATGCATTTCCTCCCAAAATTCTCCTTTCCAGACAATGCGGGCACGCACAGTTCCGGCAGCGGGTTCAAAGATCAGTGCACCGTTGCGCTCCGTGCGGGCAGTACCTATCAGGCCTTGACCGGCTTCCACGGTCTGTCCGGGCTGCACCAGCATCGTGCCGCGGATCAGGTTGGTGCTGACTACCGTACCCGCTGTTTTGGCTCGCACTCCGTGCAGGGTACCTGCCGCAATGGGTGGAACGGGTTTTGCAACCGCTGCTTCTACCTCCAGCCTGCCGGAGGAAAAATTCAAGCTCGCCCAGGAGAATTCGACGCTTTGCACCAGTGCGTATTCGCCTGCTGCGAGCTTTTCTTCATTTACAATAGCGCCGGGTATAAGGCCGGATTGTCGCAGCAGTACCTGCGCGCGGGCTTGTTGTCCTGCGGTTAGGCTTCCATAATGGACGGACCATACCAGTCCCTGCGACCAAAACAGCAATGGGATAAATATTGCAGCGCCCAGCCACAACCCACTCCGGCGCAGCAGGGGACGCAGGATAAAAAAGAGCCCTCTCCGCTTTTGTATGTGCAGCCGTACCCGCCGATGCCGAGCCAGGCGGGATAGTGGACGATATTGCCAGGCAGCACAGCTGGCCATAAATCCGCCGGGACAGGGCAGGATATGGTCTAAATGCAATCCTCTCTGTGCCGCCGCCGACAGCAGCTCTTCCGGGCTGCCATTCTGGGCCGTAAAACGTACCGATGCCCACAGTGAACGCAGCTCCATTTTTCTCTCCTCCTATCCATCTGACAACTCGGTGCGCAAAAACTGCCCCTGCAAGGTGATCCGGTGTGCCCCCAGAGTTCGGATGCGCATTCCGTCGCCGTATACGGTAAATTGGCCTTTGGCTAACTCCAGACAAAGCTTGGACTCGTCGTATATCAGTATACGGCGGAAATTCTCGATCTCCATCCAGCTTCCGCTCAAATAGACCGAAGGCTGCTGGTATAATCTGCGCGGCGGCTGCCGAAACAATAATCTGGCCCAAGCTCTCAGGCTGAGCCGTTTTGTGGGTTTTCCTGACACATTTCTCCCTCCTATGCTGCCGTGCAAGGACCGGCACCTTGGCTCATATATATGGAAATGGAGGTTCGGCTTATGTGTACGTCCTGTAAATCCACTCGTTTCGCCCTTTTTGCGTTGGCTTTGTGTACGGCTGTACTGCCCTTTGCGATGCCAGAGCTGTGTATGGAGGCGCTATGTGACGGCCTGCGTTTATGCGGCGGACCGCTGCTGGTCTCGCTTTTTCCGTTTCTGATCGTTTCTGCGCTGTTGGCGCAATCCGGTGCAGGGGAGACTCTGGGGTCCCTGATGCGTCCGGTCCTGCGTATGATGGGCTTTGACTCAAATGCCGCAGGAGCTGTGTTGATCACCGGGCTGTTAGGCGGCTTTGCCCCGGCGGCAGTTGCTGCGTCTGAGCAGGTGCGTACAGGGCGTTTAAGCCCCAGGCAGGCTTCCTTTCTATTGCCAGCTTGTGTATGCTCTGGTCCTTCTTTTGTGATCTTGACAGTGGGCGAGCGGTTTTTGGGCAGCCGTACATTGGGGATACAGCTTTATTTATCACAGTTGCTGGCAGGCTATCTTATTGCGGCACTGTTTTACAGGCTTATGGGCAGATATCGGGAGACCAGCTCTGTTCAGAAAAATCCGCTTCCCCTAGCCCCTCAGTTGGATCGTTTGATCGCGGAATCTGCATTGCGTTATGTTCAGCTTTGCGGGTTTGTCGTATATTTCCGAATGTTGGCGGTGGGAATGGCCGCTATTTTGCCTCCTGCATGGGGATTTTTGCCCGCAATGCTGCTGGAAGTAAGTTCCGGCTGCGATCTGGCTTCCCGCACAGGGCTATGGGCAAGCCCGCTGTGCTGTGCAGCTCTGAGCCTGCAGGGGGCATCGGTGCTGCTGCAAGTCCGCTCTCTTTGTCCGGCTGAAGTAAGCCTAAAGCCGCTGCTGGCTGCCCGTATATTGCATTTGCCCCTTTCTCTTTCCATCTTTGCGTTGTCCTTGCCGCAAAAAGCGCAGGAGACCTTTAGTACCCTTTGCAAACCGATTGTACCCATGCGGAGAGTGCCGCTGGACTGTGCATTGATCGTGTTTTTCGGGTGCTGTCTGCTTTGCTGTGAACTTTGCCGTACTGCGCAACAAATCAACTGCAAAAACAAACATTCAGACGTTGCTTCTTTAAGTCAACTCTAAAAAGGCAAGAAAAAAAGCCGCTTCTATTGACAGAAGCGGCTTTTTGTGATAAAATATTCCTCGTTGCAGCAGATACAGGTTTGCTGTGCGCCAAACTGAATAAGCTGGAATAGCTCAGTTGGTAGAGCAGCTGATTCGTAATCAGCAGGTCGCGTGTTCGAGTCACGTTTCCAGCTCCAACGCCTTCCGCTTTCGTGGAGGGCGTTTCTTTTTTTGCCATTTTAACTCCTGCACAAAAAAACAGATAACGGTTGCGGTTTTTTGAAAAGCTGGTATAATCGGTTGCAGGAAGGAGTGTTGTATCCATGAATAAAAAACCCTTGTTTGAAACAGCGAAATGCACCCAGCTGGGAATTTTGGTCCATGATATCGAAAAGAGCTCCCAGGCTTATGCGGCCTTTTTGGGGGTGCCTGTGCCCCCGGTGCAGGTGACTGGGGTCTATGAGGATACCCATACCATTTATCTGGGACAGCCTACCAAGGCCCGGTGCAAACAGGCCTTTTTCTATTATGGCGACCTGGAGGTGGAACTGTTGGAGCCCGATCATGAGCCCAGCGTCTGGCGCCAAGCTTTGGAGCAAAACGGCGAGGGTCTCCACCACGTGGCCTTCCATATTGAGGGGATGGAGGAAATGATCCGCCGGGGGGAAAGCCAGGGCATGAAACTGCTCCAGCGGGGCCGTTGGGCCACTGGGCACTATGCCTATCTGGACGCAGCGGAATCCCTTCATGTGGTCATCGAACTGCTGGAAAATGGCCAGTTTGAGGTGTGAGCTGCTGTGAAGGAATACTGTGGGGAAACATTCTCGAAAATTGAGCGTGCGGGCGGGGAGCTTTCCGGCTTTCTATTTGAGGACTGCCTGTTTACAGGCTGCCGTTTGACGGACGCCCTTGTACACAGATGCCTGTTCACCGGCTGCCGTTTTGAGAGTTGTAAGGTGGTGGCTCCTCAGTTCCAGGGGGTGCAGATGCTTTCCTGCGACTTTGACCACTGCGACCTGTCTGGGGTGGATTGGTCTGCCCTGATGGACCAACGGAAGCTGGAGATGGGCTTTTTGCCTTTTGACAGCCTGAGGGACTGCTCCCTGCGCCACTGTGTGTTTTTTGGCCTGGATTTAAAAGGCTTTGACTTTTCCAAGGCGGATCTCTCCGGCGCCGTCTTTGACGGCTGCAATTTGAAAGGCGCCAGTTTTTCTCAATGCAGGCTCCAGGGCGCCTCTTTTGCCCAGAACGACCTCTCTGACGGGGATTTCCGGGGCGCTACGGAATATTTTTTCTCGCTGGAAGGAAACCGGGTGAAAAACGCCCGTTTTTCTCTGCCCGAGGCCGTGAACTTGCTGGCTGCATTAGGCATCGTTGTGGAGGATCTTTGAGCTTTCGAAAAAAGCCTTAAAAACGAGGGGCTTGCCGCTGTGGGCGGCGAGCCCCTTTTTCGTTGCCGGCGCTTCATAAACTGTTTACAAAAAAGATTCTTGACTTTTGCTGACCTAAGTGGTACATTATAAGCATGGATTAGCACTCAAAACAAAAGAGTGCTAAAACAACGGGCGGAGGTGAATGGAATGGAGCTGACGCCACGAAAAGAGCGCATCCTATCTTCCGTGGTCGCCGGGTATGTGAAAAGCGGCGAGCCCGTGGGGAGCAAATCCGTGGCGGAAGAGGTGGGTGTTTCCTCGGCTACCGTGCGCAACGAAATGGCCGACCTGATCGAGATGGGTCTGCTGGAACAGCCCCATACCTCAGCCGGACGGGTACCTTCCCAGCGAGGGTATCGGGAATATGTGGACCGCCTGATGAAGGTCCCCAGCCTGAAAGACGAGGAGAAACGCACCATCGATTCTATGCTGCTCTCCGGTTCTTATGAGCCGGAACAGCTGCTGGCCCGGGCGTCCAGGCTGCTGGCGGGGGCCACCCGGTGCGCCGCGGCGGCCACCACTCCCAGCGGGAGTTCCGCCCAAGTGCGGGCGGTACAATTCGTGCAGACCAGCCGCCGCACGGCTATGCTGATCTTGATGAGTTCGGCGGGCACCATGAAAAACCGGGTGTTCCACTGCGACTTTGATTTGACCAACGATATCCTCCGGGTGTTCTTCCGGGCTTTTAACGGCAAAGTGGCCGGGAAGAAAGTTTCGGATATCACCCCTGCGCTCCTGCAAGGGATCGGGGTTTCTTTGGGGCCGATGATCGCCTTGGTAGGCGCGCCCCTGCGGGCCTTGCTGGAGGTGGCCCAGGACACTATGAAAACCGAGGTGCTCCTCAGCGGACAAATGAACCTGCTGTTCTATCCGGAACTGGAGCACGGAGGCGCCCGCAGGGTGATGGATTTTCTGGAGCAGAGGGAAGAGCTTTGTGCCCTGTTGGGACAGCGTCCCAGCCAGGTGTCGTTTTCCATCGGCCGGGAGCTGGGGCGGGGGGATTTGGATAAGGTCACCTTGGCAGTGTCCCGTTACCAGGCCAATGGCCAAGATGCTGGGGCGCTGGCAGTGCTGGGCCCTGTGCGGATGGATTACCCCCGCGTGGCTGCGCTGTTGAGCTACGTCACCAACCAGGTGAGCCAGGCGTTTGCCGTGCTCATGCGGGATGAGTAAAAGAGCTTTTCGATCTTACAATAGATATGATAGATATTTCAGAAGGGAGCCGGGAACATGGCAAAAGAGAAAAACAAGGAGCCCCAAAAGGAGCGGAAGCCGGAGGCCCCGGAGCAGAACGCCCCAGCGCAGCAGCCTCCAGAAACTCCAGCCGAGGCGGCGCCGGAGGAAACAGAGCTCGCAAAACTTCAGAAAGAGTTTGAGGAGCATAAGCAGCAGCACCTGCGGGTGTTGGCGGAATATGACAATTTCCGCAAGCGCACTCAAAACGAGAAGAATGCCATCTATAACAACGCGGTGTCTGATACGGTTCAGGCCCTATTGCCCGTTGCTGACAACATTGAGCGGGCTTTGGGGCAGGAAAACGCCTCTGCGGAGGATATGCGCAAAGGTGTGGAGATGATCGAGAACCAGATCCAGGATTGCTTTGAGAAGCTAGGCCTTGTTGAGATGGGGCGGGTGGGGGAGAACTTTGATCCCAATTTCCACAACGCTGTGGCTCACATTGAGGACGAAAACCTGGGCGAGAACGTCATCGCGGCCGTGTACCAAAAGGGCTATAAGCTGGGGGACCGGGTGGTCCGCCACGCCATGGTCCAGGTGGCAAACTAAAATCGCGCATTCGAAAAGTTTGACATATTACTGTATACCGATATTTTACCAACAAAGGAAGGTAGTTAATTATGGCAAAGACTATTGGCATTGACTTGGGTACTACAAACTCTTGTGTGGCTGTTATCGAAGGCGGCGAGCCCGTCGTCATCCCCAACGCGGAAGGCGCCCGTACCACTCCCTCTGTGGTGGCCTTCTCCAAGACCGGCGAGCGTATGGTGGGCCAGGTGGCAAAGCGCCAGGCCATCACCAACCCGGAGCGGACTGTTTCCTCCATCAAGCGTGAGATGGGTTCCAATTATAAAGTGACCATCGACGGCCAGAGCTACACCCCCCAGGAGATCTCCGCTATGATTCTGCAAAAGCTGAAGGCTGACGCGGAAGCTTACCTGGGCGAAACCGTCACCAGCGCTGTCATCACTGTGCCTGCTTACTTCACCGATGCCCAGCGTCAGGCCACCAAGGACGCCGGCAAGATCGCTGGCCTGGAAGTAAAGCGTATCATCAATGAGCCCACTGCTGCGGCCCTGTCCTACGGTGTGGATAAGGACAACGACCAGAAAGTTATGGTGTATGACTTGGGCGGCGGCACCTTCGACGTGTCCATTATCGAGATGGGCGACGGTGTCCAGGAAGTGCTTGCAACGGCCGGTAACAACCGCCTGGGCGGCGACGACTTCGACCAGCGTGTTATGGACTGGATCCTCTCCAGCTTCAAGATGGAACAGGGCATTGACCTGTCCGGCGATAAGATGGCCATGCAGCGGATCAAAGAGGCTGCTGAAAAAGCCAAGATTGAGCTGTCCGGCGTGACCAGCGCAGCCATCAACCTGCCTTTCATCACCGCGGACGCCACCGGTCCCAAGCATTTGGATATGACCCTGACCCGCGCCAAGTTCAACGAGCTCACCGCCGACCTGGTGGAAAAGACCATGGGCCCTGTGCGTCAGGCTCTGTCCGACTCCGGCCTGTCTATCGGCGAGATCAGCAAGGTGTTGCTGGTGGGCGGTTCTTCCCGTATTCCCGCCGTGCAGGAAGCTGTGAAGAACTTCATCGGCAAGGATCCCTTCAAGGGCATCAACCCCGATGAGTGCGTGGCCATCGGCGCTGCCATCCAGGCCGGCGTGCTGGGCGGCGAAGTCCAGGGCCTGCTGCTGCTGGATGTCACTCCTCTGTCCCTGGGCGTAGAAACCATGGGCGGCGTCATGACTAAGATCATCGACCGCAACACCACCATCCCCACCAAGAAGAGCCAGATCTTCTCCACCGCCGCGGACGGCCAGACCCAGGTGGAAGTCAACGTCCTCCAGGGCGAGCGCGAATTTGCCCAGGACAACAAGCAGCTGGGCCTGTTCAAGTTGGACGGCATTGCCCCCGCTCCCCGCGGCATCCCTCAGATCGAAGTCACTTTCGACATCGACGCCAACGGCATTGTGAATGTGTCCGCTAAGGACCTGGGCACCGGCAAGGAGCAGCACATCACCATTTCTTCCAGCTCCAACATGAGCAAGGAGGACATCGACCGGGCTGTGAAGGCGGCCGAGCAGTTTGCTGAAGAGGACAAGAAGCGCCGCGAAGAAGTGGATACCAAGAACAATGCAGAAAACCTGTGCTACACTGCTGAGAAGCTGGTTTCCGACAGCGGCGACAAGCTCCAGGATGCCGATAAGAACGAGATCAACACCAAGGTGGCCGCCCTCCGGGAAACCCTGAAGACCGGCACCGTGGATCAGATCAAGTCCGGCATGGATGACCTGCAGAAGGCTGTGTATGCTGCCAGCGAGAAACTGTACCAGCAGCAGGCTCCTCAGGGCGGCCAGCCTGGCCAGCAGCCTCCTTACCAGGGCGGCAACCCCGGTAACGGTGGCAATGACGGCGGCGACGGCAATGTGTACGACGCCGACTACAAAGAAGTGGACTAAGCCATTGCGGCTTTTTCGTGAAACAGATGCGGGGGCAGGGGACTGTCCCTGCATCTTTGGTGGAGGGGCTTTGGCCCCGTTGACAATGCTTGAGAAAACAGCGGTGTGCTGCCGCTGCTTGGGAGTGATGGATCATGGCGGATAAACGGGATTATTACGAGGTGCTGGGGGTGGCCAAAGGGGCCACCGATGATGAGCTGAAAAAGGCTTACCGGCAGCTGGCAAAGAAATACCACCCGGACTTGAATCCCGGGGATAAGGAAGCAGAGGCAAAATTCAAAGAGGTCAACGAGGCGTACGAGGTGCTTTCCGACAAGGAGAAGCGTGCCCGGTACGATCAGTTCGGCCATGCGGGGGTGGATCCCAACTTTGGCGGCGGCGCCGGCGGTGGGAACCCCTTCCAGGGCGGCTTTGATTTCACCGATATCTTTGACAGCTTTTTCGGCGGTTTTGGCGGCGGCAGCCGCAGGGCCAACCCCAATGCGCCCCGCCGTGGCAGCGATGTCCAGGCGAACATTGCCATCTCCTTTGAAGAGGCTGCCAAAGGCTGCAAGAAGACCGTCACCTACTCCCAGATCGAAACCTGCGCTGACTGCCATGGCACCGGCGCGGCGGCTGGCACGTCTCCAAAGACCTGCGAGCATTGCCACGGCACGGGTCAGGTGCGGATCAACCAGCGCACGCCTTTCGGCGTGGTGCAGTCCTCCCAAACCTGCGACCGCTGTGGCGGCACCGGCAAGATTGTGGAAACCCCTTGCAAGACCTGCGACGGCAAAGGCCGTGTCCGCCGGCACAAGAGTGTTGAGATCACTGTGCCTGCCGGCATTGATGATGAGCAGATCCTCAACGTGGGGGGGAAGGGCAACGCCGGTGTCAACGGCGGCCCCAACGGCGATTTGCACGTGTACGTTTCTGTGCGGCCCCATCCTGTTTTTGAGCGCCGTGGCAACGACGTCTGGTGCGAAATGCCCATCACCTTTACACAGGCCGCTTTGGGCGCGGATGTGGAAGTCCCCACGTTGGATGGCAAGGTCAGCTACCATGTCCACGACGGCACTCAGCCTGGGGATGTTTTCCGGCTTAAGGGTAAGGGCATCCAGGGGCTTGGCTCCCGGATGCGGGGTGACCAGTATGTCCAGGTGACAGTGGAAGTGCCGAAAAACCTTTCCAAACGCCAAAAGGAGATCCTGGAGGAGCTGGATCAGGCCTCCGATGAGAAAAACTATCAAAAGCGCAGAAGCTTTTTTGGAAAATTAAAAGATCTGTTTGGGGAGTGATCCCCTGGGAAAAAAGGGTCCCGGCAGAAGCTGGGCCCCTTTTGCTTTGCAAGAAAAAATCAAATGCACCTTGCAATATGGCGGGGAACATGGTACACTGGTTGCAGTTTCAACCAATTTTTTTGAGGAGTGGGATAGATTGCGCTTTATCAATCCGGCAAAGATCTGCAAAGGTATGGAACTGGGGGAAGTGCCCTCCGACAGGGAAATCATCCGCAATACCTTAACGGTGGCCTGGCCCTCTGTGTTGGAATCATTTTTTGTCAACCTGGCCAGTATGATCGATACCATTATGGTGAGCAGTGTGGGCTCTTTCGCCATTGCTTCTGTGGGCCTTACTACCCAGCCCAAAATGCTTGGGCTGGCTGTTTTTTTGTCCCTAAACGTGGCTGTTTCAGCCATTGTGGCCCGGCGCAAGGGCGCTGGCGACCGGGAGAGTGCCAACCGTGTGGTGCGTTTGTGCTTGCTGGCAACATTGGCGCTCACCGCCTTTATCAGCGGTTTGTTTATGGTATTTGCCGACCCCATCATCCGGTTGGTAGGTTCCCAGCCGGATACCCACGAGTACGCAGTGGAGTATCTGAAGATCATCATGGGCGGCCAGGTATTCAACACGGTGAGCCTGGTGCTCAATGCCGCCCAGCGGGGGGCGGGCAACACCCGCATCGCCATGACCACCAACTTGATTTCCAACGTGGTCAATGTCATTTTTAATTACCTGCTTATTGGCGGCAATTTTGGATTCCCAGCCTTGGGGATCCGGGGAGCGGCTATCGCCACGGTGTTGGGCACTGTGTGCGCCTGCGGCCTAAGTATCGCTTCGGTACTGCGCAAAGACAGCTTTATCAATTTGCGTTCTGTTAAAGGTTGGATCCCCGAGCGGCAAAGCGTCCATTCCATCGGCAATGTGTGGTCCAGTTCGCTGGTGGAACAGGTTTGCCTGCGCATTGGCTTTCTGCTGTTTTCCATGACGGTTGCGCACCTGGGTACCACGGAGCTTGCCTCCCACCAGATTGGCATGAACATGATGAGTATGTCCTTCTCCTTTGGCGATGGGCTTTCCGTGGCTTCTGTCACGCTGATCGGTCAAAGTTTGGGAAAATCCCGCCCGGATATGGCCAAGATCTACGGCAATGTGTGTCAAAAGATCGGGTTCCTGTGTGCCTGTGTCATGGGCTCGGTGTACTTCTTCTTTGGCAAGGACGTGTTCCTCCTCTATACCACCGACCCCGTCATCCTGGATTATGGTGCCATGATCATGCGCATCCTCAGTGTTATCCTGTTTATGCAGATTGAGCAGGTTACCTTGTTTGGATGCCTGCGCGGCGCGGGCGATACCCGGTTTACCGCGCTGGTGTCCCTGATCAGCGTCACGTTTATCCGTCCCGGTATGAGCTGGCTGCTTTGCTACCCCTTGGGACTGGGCCTGATGGGCGCGTGGCTGGGTACCGCTTGTGACCAGTTTGTCCGGTTCGTCCTCACTTTCATCCGGTTCCGCAAGGGCAAGTGGATGAAGCTGAAGCTGTGAAAGGGGCCCCATTTTTCTTGCCCCAGGTGCTTTCAAAGGCGGCCTTTCTGTGAAACCATGAAATGGCCCGTGGTGGGGATTTGCCCCCTAGGGTCAATGCGGCCCCTCCTGGGGCGGATAGTGGAGAGAGGGCGGCCACAGGATCCGGATCTGCCACCCTGGGGAGGATATCTGCCGGGGATGGAAAAAGAGCTGTTGCACCCATGCAACGGCTCTTTTTTGCTTGACAAACAAAAAGAAATCTTGTAATATGAAGCCAACTTCATGTGAAGCTAACTTCATAAAACGCGATAGAAGGAGGCGTGGGATGGTAACAAAGGTAAAAGAGTTGCGCATGAAGCTGGGGCTCACCCAACAGCAGTTGGCGGACTTGGTTCACGTTTCCTCCCGGACTATCATTTCCATTGAAAAAGGCCAGTACAGCCCATCCCTGATGCTGGCTTACCGCATGGCCCGGGCTTTTGGCGTCACTGTGGAGGAGCTTTGCTGCCTGGAGGAAAACTTAGAGCAAGAGGAACAAGGACAAAGCCGGCAGTAACAGTGTGAATGAGAAAGGGCGGGAGGAAAAACGTTGGAAGAGAAAGTGAAGAAGGTTAAAAACGTCCAGAATTTGGTGGTGGCCATTGCAATGACAGTGGCAGGCGTCGTCTGCCTGGGAGCTTACGTTTGCATAGGGCCTGATTTCCGTCTGTTGGTTGCGGCGTTCATTGTGCTGGCCTGGGCTGTGACGGACTTTTACGCTGCGTTCCATAAGGCGCCCATTGAAGAGCGTGTGTCCGGCGCAGCGGATGAGAGGGATGTGTACCTGGCCATGTTGGCCAGCCGCCGGGCTATGAGCATTTTCAATAAGACGTTGTCTATCTCCTCGGTGGTGGCTTTTTGGGTTTACGCCAGGTTTGATGTGTTCTGGCTGTTGCCGGTGGCAGCTACCCTCTGCGGGGTAGAGCTATTTCTATTTTTGCTGCTGTTGGTTGTAAACCTCTACTACGAAAAGCGGGGATAAGCCCCTGGCGGGAAGGAGTGGTTTTGTGAAGACGCGAAAGAAACGTGCTTTGGCTCTGGCAGTATTGACGCTGGTGTTGGCAGCGGCTTCTTTGACAGTGTACTTGCTGCAAGGGAAACCCAGGTTCCTCATAGCTGCTTTGCTGGCCTTGGTTTGGGCGGCGATCCAGTTCGTTAAGGGGGTATCTGGGGATACCCTTCCGGACCCAGCTGACTTGGCCGATGAACGGGATGTGTGGATCGCTATGCAAAGCAGCCGGGCTGCATTGCGTTGGTCCAATTCCCTGATACTTGGCGGGAGCCTGGTTTTTGGGCTGCTGTACGGGGTTTGGAAGCAGCCGTTTTTCTTGACGGTGGCAATGACCTTATGCGCCGTGTTGGTTTTGTTGTTGGTGGCTCTCCTGGCGGCAAACATCTATTTTGAAAAGAAACATTGAAAGCTGTGAAAAAGGCCAAATTCTCCGGATTTAGAAAGAATTGTCATTCATAAGCGGCAGTGAGGGTGTCACACTAGGTAATGCAAACGCGAGAAAAATTCTTTTGAAGGAGAACAAAGACATGAAAAGCAGCAATTCTATGATGGTTCCTGAAGCCAAGGAAGCGATGAACCGCTTTAAGATGGAGTCCGCCGCTGAAGTGGGCGTCAACCTGAAGCAGGGCTACAACGGTGATCTGACTTCCCGCCAGGCCGGTTCCGTTGGCGGCCAGATGGTCAAGAAGATGATCGAAAGCTACGAGAAGAGCATGAAGTAACGTTCGCACGAAAAACGCCCTGCCGGGTTAACGGCAGGGCGTTTCCTTTTGCATCACTGGTAGTCCTCCAAAATGGATTTCACGGTTGCCAGGTCTTCCGCAACGATCCCCTGGCGGAGCAGGGCGACGTCATCCTCCGGCAGCAGGTATACCTCCACATCCGCGGTGAGGAAGGGCTCTGCTTCGCCGGCTTCAAAAACGCCGATCTTCCCCTGGTAGATCCCTACCCGGTAAGGCCCGTCTTGTTCAAGGGAGGGGGAAGGGCCCATTTCTTGACTTGCGTCAGGCTTTGGGGTATAATAACTCATACCGTTTTGGGCCACACTTCCTTGGGTGGGGACAGCGTCTTTTCCCGCGAGCGTCTGGCACGCCGCTGTGACCGCCAGGGCCGCTGCAGTGAGGATCACTGCCAGCAGCGTGGGTTTTTTGTAATCTTTCGGCTTTTTATCATCCAAAGAAATCACCTCGGCAGGAGTATGGGACATTTTCCCTCGACTTATGCTGTTTTTCAGGCGCATTGCGCCCTAAGGAGGCAACCGTGTTAGATAAAAAGGACTTGAACAAGTACAATACCACTTCCGCGAGTTCCCCGTCCCAACGGGCCGAGGGGGAACTCTCCCAGGCGGCGGGAGCCACGGCGAAAACAGTGGGCGGCATGGTTTGGAAGGCCATTAAGACCTTCCTGTGTATCATGTGCATCACCGGCGTGCTGGTGTTTTTGTCTGTGGCGTCGTTCCTGTTGAGTTTCCGGGATATCGAAGCCCCCGACTTGAACACGATGTCCCTGAAATATTCCAGTATGGTGTATGTGGACGACGAAGCTGGCAACGCCGCGGAATATATGCCCATCCACGCCGACGAAAACCGGGTGTGGGCGGCGTTAAACGATATCCCTGCCTATATGAAAACGGCCCAGGTGTGCATTGAGGACCACCGCTTCTGCGAGCACCACGGTGTGGATTGGCGCACCACCTTGAACGCCGTGGTCAAACTGTTTGCTGGTGGAAGCGGCGGCGGTTCCACTATGACCCAGCAGCTGGTGAAAAACATCACCGGTGAAAAGGACTACTCTATCATGCGGAAAGTTACCGAGATCTTCACCGCCTTGAACATGGAGAAAAAGTATTCCAAGCAGCAGATTTTGGAAGCCTATCTGAACATCGTCAACTACGGCGGCCAAAACCAGGGTGTGGAGGCGGCAGCTCAGGCTTACTTCGGCAAGGACATTGCCCAGTGCTCTTTGGCCCAGTGCGCTTTAATTGCCGGCATTACCCAAAACCCCTACCAGTACCATCCCTTGATATTCCCCGATGACGCGAAAGCCCGCGCGCAGACCGTGCTGGACCGTATGTGGGAGTTGTCCGATGGGGATGAAGAAAATGACGAGTTATATATCTCCGAGGAAATGGAAGGCCAGCTGGTGACCATCACCCGGGAGGAATATGAGCAGGCCACAGCCGAGCTGGCTGCTATGACGTTTGACGGCGACCAGTCCCAAGAAACGGAGAGTGTGGAGGAGCAGCAGGAGACCAACCTGTGGAACTGGTATATCGATACCTTGTTTGAGGATATCGTGGATGACCTGATGGAAACCTACAACTACTCCCGGGAAAATGCCGTAAGTATGATCTACAACGGCGGCTTGGAGATTCACAGCTGCATGAACCCCACCATCCAGAACGACCTGGAGGATATGTTTATCAACGGCGATTGTATGCCGGAAGACCAGGCGATCCAGGCGGGCCTCTTTGTGATGGACCCCTACACGGGACGGGTCATCGCGGTTGTGGGCAGCCGCGATGAGCGGGAAGGTGTGCGCCTTTGGAACAACGCCACCGATACCAAGCGTCAGCCCGGCTCCTCCTTCAAGCCGGTCAGCGCGTATTCGCTGGGCATTGAAAACGGTACCATCACCTACGGTTCCGTGCTGAAAGACCAGCCTTTGCCCGGCTACTATGGGACGGACTCCACCGACGAAGGCCCCTCTAACTTCTCTTTGGAATATACAGGTTTCATGAATGTGGACGAGGCCGTTGAGGTTTCCCAGAACGCGCCTGTGGCCTGGCTGGTGGACGAGTTAACCCCGGAAGCCTGTTATGAATGGCTCACCCAGAAGCTCCATTTCACCACCTTGACCGAAGAGGATGCCCACAGCTATTCCGCCATGGCCTTGGGCGGCATGAGCTACGGCGTCACGGTCCGTGAGATGACAGCGGCCTACTGTATGTTTGCCAATGGCGGCCTGTACTACGAGCCCTACACCTACACCTATGTGAAAGACCACGACGGCAACGTGATCCTGGACAACCGGGATAATGTGGGTGAGCGGGTGATGTCCGTGGAAAACGCTACCATTATGAATAAGCTGCTCCACCGTCCTGTGGAGGGGTATAACGGCACCGCCACCACCATGCAGAGCCTGGGTATCGATATCTTTGCTAAAACCGGTACCACCAATGACACCAAGGACTTGACCTTTATGGGCGGTACGCCCTTCTGTGTGGCGGGCATTTGGAACGGTTACGAGAACCCTGCGGAGCTGTACGATTCCACTACTGCCAAAGTCACTTGGAAAGCGGTGATCGAATACTTGATGCAGTACGACTGGGGGGACAAGAGCTGGATCCTCAGCGACAATGTATTCCAGTCTACCTTCTGCCGCAGCAGCGGCAAGCTTGCCGGCGCCAACTGCTATGATACGGCGGTGGGTTGGTATTCCAGCAGCAACCTGCCTGGCCGCTGCAACGGCGGCAGCGACCACATCGCGGGGCCGGCCGCGTCCCCGTCGCCCTCTCCCAGCGTGGAGCCCTCCGTAGAGCCCAGCGTTTCTCCCGGGCCTTCTATGGGGCCCTCTATCAGCCCCACGCCTGGTGAACCTACGCCTGGTGTGACCCAGGGGCCGGAAGAGTCCAGTGAGCCCACGCCTTCCACGCCTACGCCGGAACCCTCTACCCCCGCGCCGGAGCCTCCTCCCGGCCCTGTAGAAACGGAAACACCCGCGCCTGAACCGGCCACCCCGCCGCCCTCAGAAAGCAGCGGATCTTCTTCTGATGCGGGCTAGGGCGTGTAGGCCGTCTGGATAAATATGCAAAAACTGCCGGGAAGGGAAGCATCTTTTCGGCAGTTTTTTATACGTGCGGGGCTTGATTTTTCCGGTTTCCTGTGGTAAACTGTTCGCTATGACAATACAAACGTATTTTGTGGGTGAACAATGAAAGGCGATTCTTATCTTGTAGTAGATGAAAAAGCGCTTCCTGAGGTGTATCAGAAGGTGGTCCGGGCCAATGCCTTGCTGGAAAGCGGCGAGGCTTCCACCGCTTCGGAAGCAGTGCGTATAGCAGGGATTTCCCGCAGTGTGTATTATAAATACCGGGATGCTGTGTTTCCCTATACCAAAAAGGACTCCTCCGGCATTTTAACGGTGCAGGTCAACCTGATGGACCGCCCCGGGGTGCTGGTGAGCCTGTTGACAGTGTTTTACCAGGCAGGGGCCAACATCCTCACAGTGAACCAAAATATCCCTGTGAAGGGGAGGGCGTTTGTGTCCGTGTCCGCACGTGTGGATAAAATGGAGCGGACCCCCGGTGAACTGTTGGAACAGCTTAAGCGCGTGGAGGGTGTGGTCAAAATTGACAGCATCGTGGATTAAGGGCTTGGGAAAAGAAGTGGAAAGGAAGGGTGAATTATGGCAGAAATCGCGGTAATGGGCCACGGTGTGGTGGGTTCCGGCGTGATGGAAGTGCTCATTTCCCACAGAGAGAGTTTTAAAAAGCGGGCAAAAGAGGAGGTCCATGTCAAGTATATCCTGGACCTGCGGGATTTCCCGGGCCTTCCCTACAGTGACCGCTTCACAAAAGACTTCAACGTGATCTTGAATGACCCGGAAGTGAAGATTGTGGTAGAGGTCATGGGCGGTTTGGAGCCCGCCTTTTCCTATGTAAAAGCCTGCTTGGAAAACGGCAAGAGCGTGGTCACTTCCAATAAGGAACTGGTGGCCCAAAAGGGCGCCGAGCTGTTGGCCTTGGCTCAGAAAAACAACCTGAATTTCCTGTTTGAAGCCAGCGTGGGCGGGGGGATCCCCATCATCCGGCCCATCAGCCAGTGCTTGGCTGCCAACGAGATGACCGAGATCGCCGGCATTTTAAACGGTACCACCAACTTCATCCTCACGAAAATGATCCGGGAACATATGGCCTTTAACGATGCGCTTTCCCTGGCCCAGCAGCTGGGCTATGCAGAGCGGGACCCCTCCGCGGACGTGGAGGGCGTGGACGCCTGCCGGAAAATCTGCATTTTGGCCTCCCTGGCTTACGGCACCCATGTGTACCCCGACAGCGTCCATACGGAGGGCATCACCTCCATCACAAAAGAGGACGTGGGGTACGCGGGCGCATGGGGCGGCGTCATCAAGCTGATCGGCGAGGTAAAGCGCCTGGAGAACGGACGGATCCACATCCAGGTGGCGCCCATGTTTATTTCCCGGGAAAGCCAGCTGGCCAATGTGGACGATGTGTTCAACGGCATCCTGGTGCGGGGGGATGCCACCGGCGACGTAGTGTTCTACGGCAAGGGCGCGGGGAAACTTCCCACTGCCAGCGCAGTGGTGGCCGATGTGATCGACTGTGTCCGCCATTTGCGTTCCGACCGGAAGATCCTCTTCTGGGAAGACGCCAAACCCGACTATGTCCAGTGCTGGGAGGATACCCCCCAAGATCTGTTCCTGCGGGTCAGTGGGGAAGGGGATGCCGACAGCCTGTTTGACAAGGCCCAGCAGGTGTTCCCAGAAGCTGTGCGCCTGATCCGGAAAGACGAGGAAAACGGGGAGGCTGGCTTTACCGTTTCCCAGCTTTCCCAGAACCAGCTGGAAGAAATGCTGCCTGCCCTGGAAGCCCTGGGGCTGAAGCTGTCCAACCGAATCACCATCGCGGATTTTTAAGAGGGGAGAGGTACACAATGATCCGAATCGACGTTCCTGCCACCAGCGCTAACCTGGGTTCCGGCTTTGACTCCCTGGGGATTGCCCTGACTATGCAGAACCGCGTGTGGATGGAAGAGTCCGACACCTTGGAGATCCGCTGCACGGATAACGTGAAGGTGCCCACGGATGAGAGCAACCTGATCTTCTGGGCGGCCAAACACCTGTATGAGATCTGCGGAAAAAAGCTGCCGGGGCTGAAAATCATCCAGGAGAACAATATCCCCATGGCCCGTGGCCTGGGGAGCAGCTCTGCCTGTATTGTAGCAGGCATTTTGGGTGCCAACCGGTTTATGGGCAACCCTCTGTCCCAAACGGATCTCATCAACCTGGCTGCCCAGATCGAGGGCCACCCGGACAACACCAGCCCGGCCCTTTCCGGCGGCTTGGTAGCCTCCGCTATGGAGGGTAAACGGGTGTACAGTGTCAGCGTGCCGGTTTCCGATAAGATCCGTTTTGCTTTGATGATCCCGCCCTTTGAGCTGAAAACCGAGGAGGCTCGGGCTGCCCTGCCCAAGACCTACTCCCGTGAGGACGCGGTGTACAATTTGTCCCGCTCCGGGCTGATGACAGCTTCCCTGTTCTCTGGCGAGCTGCAAAACCTGCGGGTAGCGGTCCAGGACCGGATCCACCAGCCCTACCGCTCTGGATTGATTGACCATTATGACGACGTGTTCCGTATGAGCTATGAGCTGGGCTCCCTGGGCACCTATGTCAGCGGTGCAGGGCCCACCATCATTGCCATGATCGACGCGGAAAACGCCCAGGCGTTTGGCAAAAACTGTGTTACCCACCTGGAAGATAAGGGAATCACGGGTTGGCGTGTGGAGATCCTCTCCGCGGCCCCGCAAGGCGCCCAGATTGTCATTGAGTGAGGGCAACGGCATTTCTGCCGCATAAGATAGTGTGGGACATCCCCATTTGGGAGTGCCTGTGATAGAGAGATGACCTGCCTGGTCCCAGGCGGGAAGAAGGGAAGAATGTGTATGGCACTGATCGTTCAGAAGTTCGGCGGTTCCTCTGTCAAGGACGCCGAGTGCATCAACAATGTGGCGGATATCGTCACCTCTACTTATAAAGAGGGCAACGATGTGGTGGTGGTGGTTTCCGCCCAGGGCGATACCACCGACGACCTGATTGAAAAAGCCGCCGAGATCAACGGTAAACCCTCCAAGCGGGAAATGGATATGCTGCTCTCTTCCGGCGAACAGATTTCCGCCTCGCTTTTGGCCATGGCGATTGAGCGTATGGGATACCCTGTGGTGTCCTTGCTGGGTTGGCAGGCTGGGTTTGAAACCACTTCCGACTACGGGAACGCCCGCATCAAGCGGGTGAACGCCGCCCGGATCGAACAGGAACTGGATAAACGCCGCATCGTGGTGGTAACTGGTTTCCAAGGCGTAAACCGTTTTGGCGATATGACTACGTTGGGCCGGGGCGGTTCTGATACCAGCGCGGTTGCCATTGCCGCTACCATGCACGCGGACTTGTGCCAGATCTTTACCGATGTGGACGGCGTGTATACCGCAGACCCCCGGAAAATCCCCGGGGCCGTCAAACTTAACTCCATTTCTTACGATGAAATGCTGGAACTGGCCACTTTGGGCGCCCAGGTGCTCCACAACCGTTCTGTGGAAATGGCAAAGAAATATAACATTGAATTGGAAGTCCTTTCCAGCCTGACCCGGCGGAAGGGTACCATTGTGAAGGAGGAAAGCAACGTGGAAAAAATGCTCATCAGCGGGGTGGCAAAGGATGACAACATTGCCCGTATCTCCATCCTCGGGGTGCCGGATAAACCGGGCTTGGCTTTCAAAATTTTCTCCCGGCTGGCAGCTAAGGGAGTCAATGTGGATATTATTCTCCAGTCTATTGGCCGCAACGGCACCAAAGACATCAGTTTTACCGTGGACAAAAATAAGATGGATGACGCCATTGCCTTGTTGCAGCAAAACGCGGAGAAGTGGGGCGCGTCCAACATTGTTTCCGACGATAACGTGACCAAGGTGTCCATTGTGGGCGCTGGCATGGAAACCCATCCCGGTGTGGCGGCGGAGATGTTTGAAGCGCTGTTTTCCCGGAACGTGAATATTCAGATGATTTCCACCAGTGAGATCAAGATCTCCGTACTGTTGAATAAGGCAGACGGCGACCGGGCTGTAGAAGCTATTCATGAAAAGTTTTTTGGCCAATAAAATGGCGTTTTAAAAAGCTTCCCAAGAATTGAAAAACTCAAAACGGAATGATCGCCCCTGGAATGCGCAAGCTAAATCCGGGGGTGATTTGTATGTTTCCTTATTTTTGGGGAGGCTCGCCGGTAAACGGCGCCTCTGGCTTGAACTATGCTCTGCCCATTGCCGACCCGGAGTGGGGGCTGCCGGAAGAGGTGCGGGCTGCTATTGAGGAGCACCAAGATGAGATCCACAGCGAAGAGGATCTGCGGCGGATGGCCCGGGAACTGATGCTCCGGCGGTAAAGGGAGGGTGCCCTGGGATTTCGGGGCACCCTCATTTCTTTCAAGAAAAACTTTAAAAATTTTTGAAAAAGGGGTTGCTTTTTTCAAGTTTATCCCTTATAATATAACACGTTGTCCGGGTGTGGCGCAGTTGGTAGCGCGCTTGACTGGGGGTCAAGAGGCCGTGAGTTCAAGTCTCGCCACTCGGACCAAAAGGGTTCGAACGTGATTCGCGTTCGAACCCTTTTTTTGTGAAGAAGCCCGCGCCGGAGGCGTCTTTCCACAGCGGAAACCGATAGGGAGTATTCAGAAAAGCTGTTAAAGCTTTTTGGATACTCCCTTTTTTATTTCCGGGCGTATCGATGGGGTTGCGGGGCGGCTCGGCTTATTCCGCGCCTTTTCTTGTATTGGCGCGATGCCTTGCATACCCTTCTAAGCTTATTGAGAAAAATAAATAAAAAAGAATTGACATATTTATAATTGGGTGCTATTATTTACAAGAACCTAGCGCGTTGCTACAAAGAGGCTAGCCTCTTTTTGTGTTTCATTTGGGTAAATGAAACACAAAAGCTTCTTGCTTATCCCAGGGTGTTGGCAGCCCGGTTGTGCCGGATCCCACTGGAAATAAGCGTTTTTCGGAATTACCCACCCGCCGGAAAGCGGGATGGATAATCAATAAATTCTCGTTGAGAGGAGTAAGAAACATGAAAGCGACGAAAGCGAAAAAGATTTTGGCTCTCTTGTTGGCTTTGGCGCTGTGCCTTTCCCTGTTCACCGCTTGCGGCGGGGACAACGGCAGCAGTTCCGAAGGCAGCAAGCCCGCCAGTACCACTTCCACAGAGGAGTCCGGTGGGGAAGAGGGCGGCGGCGCGGAAGAGGGCGACACCGGTATCACCTTCCCCTTGGACGAGCCTGTAACCCTTACGGCTTGGAACACTTCGCCCTCCAGCAACCCTGCTCTTGGTATCGTCACCTATAACGACATCCCCGTGTTGCAGGCCTGGGAGGAGGCCACCAACGTCCACATCGAGTGGGACATCCCCGCTGCCGGGCAGGAGACGGAATCCTTCAACCTGATGATCACCTCCGGCGAGTATCCGGACCTGATTAGCGGGATCGACCAGCGTTACGTGGGCGGTATTGATAAAGCCGTGGAAGACGGCGTGATTATCGCTTTTAACGACATGATGGAGACCTACGCCCCCGATTACTGGAAGTTGATCAACAAGGATGAGACTTTGCTGCGGGACTGCGTGACGGACGGCGGCAACTACGCGGAAGTCTTCATGGTAAACGTCCCCGATCAGGGCCCCTGGTACGGCATGGCGGTCCGGCAGGACTGGCTGGACGATTGCGGCCTGGATACCCCGGTCACCTATGACGACTGGTACGAGATGCTGAAAGCGTTTAAAGAGCAGAAGGGCGCCACCGCCCCCCTGTGGCTAAACTGCAAGGCTTCTGATATGTTCGGTGTGTTCGCTGCCGGTTACGGCGTGGGTACTTTGGGCGGCACCGCGAAGGCTCCTTTCTATCAGGTGGACGGCACTGTGAAGTACGGCCCTTATGAAGAGGGTTACCGTGAGTACCTCACCATGCTGAACAAGTGGTACGCGGAAGGCCTGCTGGATCCTGATTATTACACCCGCACCACCGATACCCAAGTGCCCAGCACTCTGGCGGATACGGGCGCTTCCGGCGCGTGGCCTGATATCTACACCTTGCTGGAAGTCCACAACATGGTTTCGGAAGACCCCAATATCGACGTGGTGGCGGTGCCCGCTCCCGTTAAAAACGAGGGCGACCAGCTCCATCTGCGGCAGTACAACTTCACCCGCGGCAACGGTGGTTTCAGCATTTCCACCGCTTGCGAGAACCCCGAGCTGGCCCTTGCCTGGCTGAACCGCGGCTCTCAGGAAGACGTTTCCCTTTCCTCCTACTACGGGGAAGAAGGCGTCACCTATACCATGGTGGATGGCAAGCCCCAGTACACCGACCTGATCCTCAACAACCCGGACGGCTTCTCCTTCTCCGACGCGCTGATTAAGTACACCTGGCGGTCGCCTGGTATCTATCAGTGGGACCGTGAGCTGCAGGGCGTCAGCGAAAAGGCTCTGGATGCCATCAACGACATTTGGCCTTCCAACGCCGACGGCGACTACGTGATGCCCAACGTCAGCCTGACCAACGAGGAAGGCAACCAGTTTAGCACCATCATGGGCGACCTGGATACTTACGTGTCCGAGATGACCACCAAGTTCATCCTGGGCGACGAACCCTTGGACAACTACGACGCGTTTGTTGAAACGATGAAATCCATGGGCGTGGAAGACGCTATCGCGCTCTATCAGGCGGCCCTTGACCGCTGGAACGCAAGATAAAAAAGCAAGGTTTCTGGTTGCGCGCTCCCGGGAACGGGAGCGCGCGGCTTGAAGCCGAAGGAATCTTTTTTGGAGAGGGATACTTCTATGAAATTCCTAAACGATATCAAGAGAAATAAAGGTATCTACCTGCTCATGATTCCTGTGATGGCGTTTTTTATCATTTTCGCCTATGTCCCCATGGGCGGTTTGGTAATGGCCTTTCAAAATTATACTCCCAAGGGAGGCTTTTTTCACAGTGAATGGGTAGGATTTCAGCACTTCGCCGACTTTTTCGGCAGCGTCTATTTTGGGCGTCTTATCCGCAACACGCTGCTTATCAGCGTGCTGAATCTGATTTTTGGTTTCCCGGCCCCTATTTTATTCGCGTTGCTCTTAAACGAGGTGGGCAACAAAGCCTTTAAAAAGACGGTGCAAACAGTGAGCTACCTGCCGTACTTTATTTCGGTGGTCATCGTCTGCGGCATCATCGCCGACTTTACCGCGTCTGACGGCGTGATTACCGATTTGATCGTGAGATTGGGCGGCGAGCGGATCAATTATTTGGGGCAGCCCGAGTATTTCCGAACAATCTATGTGCTCAGCGACATGTGGCAGGGCATCGGGTTTAACAGCATCATCTACTTGGCCGCTCTTTCGGGGATTGACCAGGGGCTGTACGAGGCGGCCGCCCTGGATGGCGCGAACCGCTGGAAGCAAACCCTCCATGTGACATTGCCGGGAATCGCTTCCACCATCATTATCCTCTTGATTCTGCGCATGGGTTCGATGTTCGCGGTGGGCTACGAAAAGATTATCCTTCTGTACTCCACCAATACCTTTGAAACCGCGGATGTCATTTCCTCCTATGTGTACCGAAAAGGTTTGCAGGAATTCAATTACAGCTACTCCACAGCAGTGGGGCTGTTCAATTCGCTGATCAACACCACCCTGCTGGTGCTTTCCAACAAATTGAGCCGGAAGTTTTCCGATACCAGCTTGTTCTGAGAAAGGGAGTGCAACATATTTATGAATTCAAAAAGATCTCCCAGCCGGATCATATTCCTGGTTTTCCTCTATTTGTTTCTCGGGCTGATGGCGCTGGTGTTTATCCTGCCGGTGTGGCATGTGATTATGGCGTCCTTTTCCGAAGCGAAAGTTTTGGCCACTCACACAGGCCTTGTGGGCGTTCCCTTGGGAGAGCCTACTTTGGGCGGTTACAAAATCGTGCTAAGCAGCCCCAATATCCTCACTGGCTATGCGAACACCGCGTTTTATGTAATCGTAGGTACCACCATCAGTATTGTAATGACCATTATCGGGGCCTACTGCCTATCCCGGAAAAGCTTTCAGTACCGCAATAGGTTCATGCTGATTATCTCCTTTACGATGCTGTTTAATGGCGGTATGGTGCCCACCTACATGGTAGTGCGCAATCTGGGGTTGTATAACTCCCGGTGGGCGGTGATTATCCCTTCAGCCATTTCAGTATTTAATTTAATCATCATGCGTACCGGGTTTATGGAAGTACCCGCTTCTTTGGAAGAATCTGCAAAGCTGGACGGCGCCAGCGAATGGACGATCATGTTCCGCATCATTGTCCCGCTGAGCAAAGCCACCATCGCCGTGATTCTTTTATATTACGCGGTTGGCATCTGGAATTCCTGGTTCCCCGCGATGATTTATTTAAAGGACCGGGAAAAGTTCCCGTTGCAGCTGATATTGCGGGAAATCCTTTTACTGAATGATACGTCCGTGATGACCAGCAGTGCCGACGCCGTGAAAAACGCCCAGCTAGAACGGAAGTTGGTAAAATACTGCACGATAGTGGTAAGCACCGTCCCTATTATGTGCTTCTACCCCTTTATCCAAAAGTATTTTACCAAAGGCGTAATGATCGGAGCTGTAAAGGGCTGAGGGTTCTGGAAGAAATTCGAAAGATTCGATTTTCTCCCCCGAACCGCCGCTATGGCGCGGATATTTCTATATTGACTATAGGCAAGAAAGGAAGAAGGTACCATGAGAAACAAGGTTGCTGTATCGACTTACAGCTTTTCCAATATTTTATACAGTGAGAAGATGCCTGATTTGGAAAGTCTGTTCCAAACGATCCATGACCTGGGGCTGGACGGGGTGGAAATTGTCGCGTTCAATATCACCGATCAGGCGGCCCACAGCCCCATGGGACCCAGAGATCCAGACAAAAGCCCGGACCCCCTGCTGCCGGACGGAACTTCCGTTACACCAGGGGAAACCCCTATCCATAAGATGGATCCGGAAAAGATGAAAGCTTTGCTTGAGCAGATGTCTCGGGTGGGGCGTACCAGGCCTTCGTCTATTCCAAAGATCAAGGAGCTTTTAGAGCGTTATAATCTAGAAGTGTGCAATATGCCGGTTGACTTTGGAGATATTGGGAATCCCAATCAGGAAGAGCGTATGGCTGACTTGGAAATGATGAAGATGTGGATTGATATCGCGGCGGAACTTGGTTCCCCCAGCGTGCGGATCAATTCGGGACATATCAACTATGATGACAACGGCCAGTTGGACTTTAGCATTTGCATTGACTCCTACCAAAAGCTTGCTGAGTATGGGGCCCAGAAAAATGTGGTTATCACGATGGAGAACCATGGGGGCGCTACACGGCAGCCGGAAGCCTGTGAGGCAATCTTCAAAGGTGTCAATCACCCGAATTTCCAATTGACGCCGGACTTTGGGAATTTCCACTTGGGAGAGGATATGTACCGGGGGATCGATCTGATGTTCTCCTGCGGGAAGCCACTGTGCACGCACGTGAAGACTTACGCTTTTTCCCCGGAATATGGGGAGGGGTGCGATTCCCACACCGACTTTAAGCGGATGGCGGAAATTGCCCATAAGCATCATTTTACCGGGTGGTATTCCATCGAGTGTAACGGCGCTTGCGGTAAAGACTTTGAGAATGTTATCCGCACAAAGGAATTGATCGACACTTATTTCCAAGAGAAGTAAAATTAACTCATTTACTCCGGAGCACGCCAGGGTTCGGAAGTTTTCGAAAGTTTTTAAGGAGGAGCGAAAAAATGAACGATTTTACGAATTTCGCTGTGATGTCCTATTCCTTCCATGGGCTGCGGAATATTGGGGCGATGGATATTTTTGGCTATTTAGAAACGGTACGGTATCGATATAACCTGCAAACGGCTGATATATGGAACGGGATGCTGGATTCCACCGAGGCGGAGTATATCCAAAAGGTGAAAAACGCCATTGATGAACGCGGGTTGGAAGTTGTGAACTTCTGCTGTGACCGTGCCCATGTTTGGGATAATGACCCTAAAACAAGGGAGGAAAACGAGCAGCGCGCCTGGGAGTATATCCAGGTGGGCAAGGCTTTAGGCGCTAAAACCATCCGCATTGATGTGGGAATCCGGGAAGACCAGGCTTCGGAAGAGCAAATTGAGTATGTGGCTGGGAAATACAAGGAATATTGCCGTGCCGCTGCCAAATTTGGGGCAAAATTAGGGCCGGAAAACCACTGGGGCGCTTCGTGGGACCCGGAACTCATTGAAGCATTGTTCCAAAGAGTGGACGAACCTAATTTTGGGTTGCTGCTTCATTTGGGGAACTGGTTTGGCTCGGAGGAGGAGAAGGACGCCTGTGACCGTCGGTTTGCCTCCAAAGCCATGCACATCCACATGAATTATGAGCATTGCATGGATGCTGACCGGGTACTGCCTCCGCTGAAAGAAGCGGGCTATCAAGGATGTTGGAGTATTGAAAGCCATAAATCCACCAATGAATACAACAATGTGGCGTTTCAACTTGCCCAGGCGCGGCGGGTGTTGGCTCCCTTGAATTACGATGGTTCCTGGAAAGTGGCCCCTCCTTCGGTTTTGCCGGATACTTAAAAAAGGGGGAGCGATTATGGAGAAAACCTATTGCAACCCCATCGTGCTGCCAGACTATCCGACACTTCGGGCAAAAAGCAGCCCTGCTCCCCGGCCAGATTGGGGCAGGGCCGGGAAAAAGCTTCTCACGGAGGCGGAAGTGATCCAAGAAGTTGGAACAGATCTTCCGGATGTTCAGCTGCTTTACAAAAACGTCCGAAACGAGGAGTATGGCCGCATTGCCGAGAACGATGTGCGTGCCACCGCGGATCCCACGGCTTGCTTTTGGGACGGCCGTTGGTATCTGTATACGACTAGCGGCGTTATATACGATTCCGATGACATGGTTCATTGGGAACCGCATTATGATGAAACGTGGATGCCTTTAAGCGCGCCAATGGCCCCCACTGTGGAACGTTTCCGCGGGAAGTATTATGCCAGCTGCAATTCTACCCCTCTTCATGTGGCGGACTCGCCTTTAGGCCCTTGGAGAGAAGTGGGGGAGTGGACTTTGCCCGATGGCAGGGAAACCCTGTGCAACGACCCGATGATTTTTGCGGATGAGGACAGGCTGTACCTCTATTGGGGATTGGGTTCCGCTATTTTGGGTGCCGAACTGGACCCTGACCAGCCTAACCGGTTCCTTACCACTCCGAAAGTATTGATCCGGTTTCATCCTGAGAACTGGTGGGAGCGTTTTGGAGCGGCCAACGAGGATTGGGAAAAAGGCTTTATCGAAGGAAGCTGGATGAAAAAAATAGGGAACACTTACTATTTGATTTATTCGTGTTCCGGTACAGAGTATTTCAACTATGCCATGGGCGCCTACGTGGGGGACAGCCCGCTGGGAAACTTTGCCCCTCAAAAGAAGAACCCGGTTTCCCGCAGTAGGGAAGGGTTTATCCGGGGCGGAGGCCACGGGTCTATTGTGGATGGGCCTAATGGGACCATGTGGTGTTTTTACACCATCCCTGTGTGCGTGGATGCGATTATGGAGCGCCGTATTGGCATGGATCCCGTCGGTGTTGACGCGGAGGGGAACCTATACGCTAAAACAGGGTTCCCCAATCCCCAGTTTGCCCCTGGTGTAAAAGGAAACCCGGAGACCTGCAATGACGCGGGCCTGATCCCCCTTACAGTATTTAAGCCCACACTGGCTTCTTCCTATGCCCCGGGCCATTTGCCGTTGTACGGCGTGGATGAGACTATGCATACCTGGTGGCAGCCGGCCCAGGGGGACGAGGAGCCCAGTTTTGGGGTTCTGCTCCAAGGAATGTATCAGATTTCCGCGGTCCGTATTTTATGGAAGGATATAGGCCTTGATTTTGACGCGGGGATTCATGTAGGGCCTTATCAATACGTGGTGGAGTATTCTGAGGAACTTGCCGCGGATGACTGGAAGGTTTTGGTCGACGCCCGGGAGAACACAACAGATCTCACTGTTGATTACCGTACTTTCCCCACAGTGCCTGCTTTAAGGGTGCGGCTGCGGATTACGGGCCATCCCCGTGGGGTCACTCCTGGATTGCTCGATTTTACAGTCTTTGGAGTGTCCGCTTCAGCGAAGCCGGTGTAAATTTTTAGGAAGGAGTTGTTAAACTTGAAAGAAATTCGTATTGGTATTATTGGGACAGGTGTTATTTCCCATCAGCATATGGAGCGTTATGAGAAAATCCCGAACGCCACTGTAGTCGCCGCTTGTGATATCGACAAGAAAAAGCTGGAAGCCTGGGGCCAAAAATGGAAGGTCCAGGACTTGTACACGGATTATCGGGAATTGCTGAAGCGCGATGACATTGATTCCGTGGATGTGTGTTTGCATAATAACCTACACGTTCCCATGTCTTTGGAAGTGCTTCGGGCTGGGAAACACTGCTATTGTGAAAAGCCCATGGCCGGTTCTTACGCGGATGCAAAGCTTCTCTATGAGGAAGCAAAAAAATCAGGGAAAGAGCTCTCCATCCATCTGGATTTTATGTTTTTCCCTCAAAGCCGCACTGCCAGAAAAATGGTGGAAGGCGGGGAACTGGGGCAGGTTTATCACGCCCGGTCGGTAGGCTTGCGGCGCTTGATGCGTCCTGGCTTAGATGTGCCGCCTCCAGCGTTTTCAAGAGATTTTATTTCCAAACACTGGGCGGGACACGGGGCCTTGTACGATATGGGCGTGTACCATATTTCCCAGCTTTTGTACATTTTAGGAACACCGAAGCTGGAGCGTGTTTCGGGACACACCTATCAAAAAGTCCCCTATTGCGGAAAGCCAGCCAGTGAGGCCGGCATGGAAGTGGAAGAGCTTGGAGTAGGGCTGGCCACGTATGAAAACGGCCTTACTTTGGATATCATCGAATCGTGGGCAATTCATATGGATGAGTTTGGACCGGCCTTTTTGGTGGGCGACAAGGGGGGCTTAAAGCTTACACAAGACCAAGCGATGGGCCGTTCTGTGCCGGGGCTGAAATTCTTCACCACCAAGGATAACTCCAATGTGGATATTGACTTGAAGATTGGGGAGAATTCCATGATGGCCGGGTTCCATGACCCCACTGTCCGTTTCTTGGAAAATGACCAAGCGTGCTGGATCGCATATTTGTCCGGGCAGCTCCCCGAGCGCTACGATACCGCTTGGCTGGCTTTGCAGACCATGCTGGTTAGTGAGGGCATCTTCCTTTCTGGCAAGCTGAATCGCGAAGTAACTGCTGAGGAGATTGAGTCCTTGTCGCAGTCCACCGCTGTACGGGAGCAGGAAACAGAGTGGGGGACCTTCCGCTATTCTTTATAAAGAAAAAACGGTAAAGTTCCGTGTGATGGAAGTAAGTCGGCTTTTACGTTCTAACAGCCGGAAAAATTGAAAACCTTTTCTATTTCCATCGCGTCCGCTGAAAGAGGTGTTTACCATGATGATTTTTGACGATCTTCCGTGTTTTTCTTCCTACACACGGGAGGAAGCCTTGTCGCTGCTGCTGGATCATGAATATGGCCGTCTTCCGTCCCAGCCGGACACCTTGGAGTTCCATGTGGTCCGTAGGGAGGAGGATGCCCTTGCCGGGAAAGCGATCCATCTTACCGTGGAGGCTTGGGTGACCCTTTGTGGAAGGGGATTTTCTTTCCCCTTTGAGTTGGTCTGCCCAAAAGCGGAGCGCCCGGTTCCCTGTGTGGTGCTGATCAGTTTTACCCCGGAAGTGCCGGCTGCCTACCTTCCTTCAGAGGAATTGTGCGATTTGGGATTAGCGGTGGCCTCCTTCCACTGTGGGGCGGTTTCCCCTGACAACGGAGATTTTAGCGCCAAGGCAGGCGGCCTCTTCCAGGTGGACAGGGGGGTGGCCACTGCCCCGGGAAAACTGGCTCTATGGGCATGGGGCGCCAGCGTTGTCCGGGAGTATCTGGGCACCTGTTCCGAGATTGATCAAGAGGCTGTGGCCGTGGCTGGGCATTCCCGTCTGGGCAAGGCCGCTCTTCTGGCTGGGGCCTTAGACGAGCGTTTCCAATTTGTGTTTTCCAACGAATCCGGTTGTTCTGGCGCGGCTTTGTACCGTGGTAAAAAGGGAGAAACAGCCGCTGATATCCAACAGATGTTCCCCTATTGGTTCAGCCTCAGTTTTGCGAATTGCACAGGAAACCCCGATCAGCTTCCTTTTGACCAACACTTCCTATTGTCCCTAATTGCGCCCCGGCATCTATACGTGTCGAGCGCGGAAGAGGATTTGTGGTCCGATCCGGCTGCTGAATTCAGAGGCTGCCTGGCGGCAACGCCCGCCTTTGAGGCGATGGGAGTTTCCGGGCTCGTAGGCGTGGGAGCGAGGCCTCAATTAGGCATGGCTTATCACCAAGGAAACATCGGGTATCACCTGCGGGCTGGCAAGCATTTTTTCAGCCGGGAAGACTGGCGCCAGTTCACAGCGTATCTTTTATTCCATCGGAAACCAAGAGGATAAGGGAAGTGCTTTTGTTCTAACGAAAGCTTGACGCTGGGTGTCGTTTTCTGCGTTCCTGCCGGGCCGTTTGGGCCGGATGTACTGCTTTCTGCTTCGGATCCCGGCGTGTTATAGCGGGGCCTCAGTGGAGCTTTGCAAGGAGTCTTAGAAAAGCGAAAAGCTTTTTGGCAAGAAGCCGGTGAAAAGCGCCACACTTTTGAAATTCCCCGCAATGGTTTTTTTAAATATATCGCGGCAAAAAGGCGCACTGTTCCCCTGCTGGGGAGCAGTGCGCCTTTCTTGTGCGGGTTAAGCTGTGGAGCGCGTATTCCAGAGGTGTTATACCGGGGGGAGAGAACGGAAGAGGAGGATCACAAGGGGAAAACCTTGCAATGGTTCCCCAGACATGATATTATTTAGAAAACTTATAAAAACGGGAAAAGGGAGTCAGCCAATTTTTACGGGAGGTCCACTTTATGGTGTTTGAGAGAATTACAGGTCCGGAGCATCCGCTTTATGAGGATGCGATTCATCTTTACAAAATTAGTTTCCCGCCCTATGAACAACGTGAGGAAATGTCGCAAACCGATATCTTAAGAAACCCTGCGTATCATTTTGACGTTGTTTGCGATGGCGGCACATTTGTGGGAGAAATTTTATACTGGGATATTGACGGTTTTCTTTATATTGAGCATTTTTGTGTTTTGCCCGCTATGAGGAATAAGCGGTATGGACAGAAAATCCTAGCTGCTTTACAGGAAAGACCGCTAATTTTGGAAATCGACCCGCCCGTGGATGAGGTGTCCCGGCGGAGAAAAGGGTTTTACCAACGCTGTGGATTTGTGGAAAACCCATATTCGCACATCCACCCGCCATATCACAAAGGCCACGAGGGACATGGCCTTGTGGTAATGAGTTCGCCGGATGCCTTGACGCCGGAAGAATACGAAACATTTCAGCGGGCATTGCGTGACACGGTTATGTTGAACGCATGGTAATCGGCTTTCCTCTCGGGCGGTTCTGTTTACTCTATTCCGCTTAACTCCCGATAGAGCGTCCGGGCAAAAGAGTCCGTCATCCCGCTAATGTAATCGGTTACCATCAGCAGACGCAGGTACAAGCAGAAGCTTTCGTCCTCCTCATGGCCGCGGATTTCGTTTTGGTAGTCGTTCTTATAGTTGCTGGAAATTAAATGCAGGCATTTCTTATCCGCTTGCGTCAATTTATAAGTATCGTCCTCACATCCAAAATACAGCACAGCATGGACAAATTTATCCAGGAGAAAGGAAAGGATCGTTTGGGCGGAAAGTTCCAGCCTCAGGATCCCGGGCGAATGATAAACAAACTCCACCATCGCGTTTTTGAGTATTTTCATGGTGATGGTGTGATTTACATTGCTGAAAAGCTCTTCCTGGAATGTTCCGCCCATAATCGCCTCATATTCTTTTGAAAAGCGGAATGTAGCATTGTGCATGAGCCAGCGGCGGGCGTAGTGGATCCAACGGTGAAACCGTTCGTCTTCTGGCAGATCCATATAGTTTTCAAGCGCTTCAATCAACTCATTAGAGTAGTGTTCCTTTGAGTAGTTGTTCGGGCCGGTACGGACGCCTACTTGACGGTGGTTATATCCATCTTTAAAAAACTCTATAAATTCCGGAAGCGTGAATAGCCCCTTTTTGAAGGCGTCCTCCAGATCAGCTGTGGCGTAGGCGATGTCGTCTGCTGCTTCCAGAAAAAATGTGAGTGGATGCCGGTGAATGATACCATTGTTTCCTGCTGTTCCCACCTGATTAGCGATTCGCAGGAAAACTTCTTCTTCCGCAAAGTAATAGCCCGGTTTATGTGCGGCTACATCAGCGGCGGTCCTGCAAAAAGAAAGGGAATTGGTGGGGTATTTGCTCAGTGTGCTAATCACGGAAACGGAAACGTTTATGTCGGAACTATATCGGGACTTGGAGAGCAGCCGCAAGGCTTGGGCATTGCCCTCGAAATGCTCCAGATCAGCGGCCATCTGAGGTGTCAGCATGGCTTTTACAGTGCGCCGTTGTTCCGCCGGCATATCTTCGTTTGACCGGTAGAGGATTCTGCCAAGGTTGTTTTTAAACCACTCACCGATCACTTCTTCGCCGAAATGGCCAAAAGGCGGGTTGCCTAAATCGTGCAAAAGCCCTGCGCACAATAGAACAGAAGAAATATCTTCCGCGAAATCGGCTACATCCTGCTGCCTGTACCGGGTTGTGTTTTTTGAGATCATGATACCCAGTTGGCGCGCGACCGTGGATACCTCAATGGAGTGGGTGAGCCGTGTGCGTACAAAATCGCTTTTATCCAAGGGAAACACTTGCGTTTTGTCTTGGAGCCTGCGAAAAGCGGCGCTGGAAACGATTTTGTTGTAATCTTTTTCAAATGTATTGATAGGATAGTTTGCCCAGTCTCTGGGCTCGGGGCTTTCTTCGCCCAGCCTGTCTGTTGACAGTAAAGACGTCCATTCCATTTTGATTCCACTCCCTTTTGTTTGATTTTTCATATTATAGCATTTCGTATGTTGCCAATCAACTACTATTGCCAATCATTCCGCGGTTTTGAGCCGTTGTGCGGAGAGGGTTCCCGCCTATCCTAATCCGGCCGCGGGCTGGCGCCGTCATAGGGAAGGCCCGGCAGTATTCGCTGGATAAATATGGCGCGAAGAGCGCTTTCAACGCCAAAAAAGAAAAAACGTCTGCCTCCTTAAAGGCGGACGTTTTTCGGTATTTGCAGGGAGCTTAGAAATTGCCGTTGTTCCATCCCCAGTCAGGTGAAGCCAGGTAGCGGACATACATATCCTTGGGATCTACGCCGAGTTCCTTTTGGAACAGGGCGCACACCTCTTGGGTCATCTTTTCAGAGCCTTCCCGGTCAATCTTGTTTCCAAAAACCTTGACCTCTACAATGGCCAGGGGGTTGCTGCTTTCGCCCCGGAACCACATACGGCACTGGTCCTCTAGGGTGACCATCAGCCAGTCTTCCGTTTTTTCAGGAAGGTTGGTAATGATGCGCCCCAGCTGCCCCTTAATTGTCTGGGCTGTCTCGTGGGAAACCTGTACATTCGTTTTGATTTGAATACAAGGCATAATAGAGTCTCCTTCTTCCTAAAGCCTCTGTTTTTAACCAAGGCCCTGGAACTTTTTGATAAAATATAGTATAATCTTTTTATAACAATGGAACCGTATTCAACGTAGAAAAGAGCGAGCCGCCATGAAAATCACGCAGACAAAGGACATCCGTGTAGCCAACCGCTGGGAGATTATGCGCCAGGTGCTGGCCCATTCCCCCATCAGCCGGGCGGAGATCGGCCGGCGCACCGGCTTGAACAAGGCCACGGTTTCCACTATTGTCAAAGAGTGGATCGACGCTGGCCTGTTGGCCGAGTCCCAGTTGGGGCATTCTGAGGGTGGCCGCAAACCGATCCTCCTTACCCCTTTATATGGGGCTGGCTGCGCTGTTGCCCTAGACATTGATATCAGCCGCGTGCAGGCCATCCTGACGGACCTCTCTGGGGAATCCGTGCTGGCCCGGGAGCAGTTCTCCACCCAGGGTGAGGATTTCCTCTGCGTGTATGACCAGGTGTGCCAGGCGGTGGACAGGCTGTTGGCCCAAATGCCCGCCACCCGGTACGGGCTCGTAGGCATGGGTGTTGCTGTCCACGGCGTGGTGGATCTCTCGGGGTTGATCCGTTTTATCCCCCGGCGTGGTTGGCGGAACGTGGATTTGCGCAGCCTCCTGGAAGAACGGTATCAAGTGCCGGTTTCCCTGGACAATGACGGCAACTTGGCCGCTTTGGCCCAACAGGAGCTGATTGGCGGCATGGGGGAACTGGAACAGGAGCCTTTGCAAAGCCTGGCAATGGTCAACATCGGTGATTCCATTTCTGTGGGGCTGATTACCAATGGCGAGGTGTTCCGGGGTTTCCACGGGTTTGCCAATGCCATCGGGCACCACACCATCAATTTTGACGAGCCTGCCCAGTGTTCCTGTGGGAAATACGGCTGTTGGGAGCAGTATTGTTCCGATGGCGCAGTGACCGCTTATGCGAATTCCGTGCTTCCGCAGCCAATTTCCTCCATCCAGGAGCTTGCTTCCCTCATTCGCCGCCAAGATCCCATTGCACGCCAAGTGTTAGACCGGTTTATCACTTACCTGGCGGTAGGGCTGACCAACATCATTTTCATTTTCGACTGCCAGGTGATTGTCATCAGCTCGGAGCTGCTCTCGGCCTTGCCTTATTATTTGCCGGAGATCCTCCGGAAGATGATCCTTCCTATCACCCATGCGGAGAAAGTGGTGCTTTCCCCCCTGGGGAAGAGCGGGCCTATCCTGGGCGCCGCCCACCAGGCTATCTGCCAATTTTTCCAAGACCAGGCCAATGACGCCGAAACAAATGGCTAAAACTTATTTTAGCAAAAGAGGAGCCGCTGGAAGGCTCCTCTTTTTATAGGATGGATCCCGCCCGTTCAAGCCGCGGACCGCAGCACTCAGTCGTAAATCAGCTTGTGGCGGAGATAGAAGAAATGGTCGCTATGCATGTGGATGGAGAGCATCCGGGTGTGGGGATGGTCCTCGCTGGTGAACTCCTTGCCAAACTTGCCGATGGTCAGCGCTTGGCCGCCCACATAGATACAGGAGTAGTTGAAGAACAGCTCGTCCATCATTTTCTGGGAAACCAGGTAGTGCATATAAGAAGGGGTTTCTACCAGCAGGCGGTCAATGCCGAACTTCTTCAGCACATATAGGGCCACCTTGGAATCGGGGGCGGTGTCGCCGGTGCCGATGACCAGCACCTTGCCCGCGTTCTCTTTCATGCCCTGAATGAGCTCCTCTGTCACGGCCTCCATAGAGGGGGCGTCCACATAATAAGCGTCGTTTTTCAGGTTTTCCTTCACCAGTTCCACGCCCTTGCGGGAGGTGGAGATCATCACAGGCACCTCGGGGGTGTTGAACAGGATGTGGCTGAAGGGAATGTCCGTGGCATCCAGGGAGGTGATAATGTTCCAGGGAACCGGGTTCTTCCCGTTGGCGATGCGCATATCCTCCATGTCCTGGTCGAACACGTGGCAGGTGTAGTCGCTTTCGGCGTTCATGGTACCGGCGCCCAGCATGACGCCATCGGAAACGGCCCGGAGCATATTCAGTATGAACCAGTCCGTGTCAGCGCCGGCGGGGTCATACTTGTTCTTTTTAGCAATCAGGGGGCCCTGTGGGGCGTCGGTAAAGGCAATACGCCCGTCGATAGAGGTCACCAGGGAGGTGTAGGTGCAGGGCCGGTCCTCGTGGAGCTCCACAAACTTCAGGTCACCGTAGATCTCCCGGATTTTATCGCAGCTCATGGTTTCCACCTGGCAGTGGGAGAGTTCGGGGCTGGTGTAGATGCGCTGGACCTTCAGCCGCTGGACGTCAAAAGGCATTTTGAACAGGGATGTAGCCATGGTGTACCTCCCTTAAATCAGGCTGCCGCCGCAGACGTTCATGATCTCGCCGGTGATAAAGCCGGCTTCTTCGCTGGAGAGGAATTTCACCGCGTTGGCCATATCGGTCACTTTGCCCATCTTGTGCAGGGGATACAGGGAAGCGTAGGACTCTTCCAGGGCGGCGGGGTCCTCAGCCTCTTGGAAGCGCTGCTCGATCATGGGGGTGCGCACCAGGCCGGGCAGCACACAGTTGACCCGTACCTTGGGGGCGTACTCCAGGGCGATGCACTTGGTCAGCATGATGACGCCAGCCTTGGAGGGGCAGTAGCCGATACGCTCCGGGATGGGCCGCACGCCAAGGTCGGAGCCGATGGTGACGATAGAGGGGTCATCGCTCTTGACAAGTTCCTTCACCGCGGCCTTGCACATATTGAACACACCGCCCAGGTTGATGGACAGCTCCCGCATAAAGGTGTTGTATTCGGTGTTCTCCAGAGAACCGATAAAGGTAACGCCAGCGCAGCATACCAGCTTGTCCACATGGCCAAAAGCTTCTACAGCCTTCTCCACTACGTTTTTGGCCTGCTCGGGGTTGGTCAGGTCTGCCTGGACATAGATGGCGTTCTCACTTTCGATCTTCATGGCGGGCTCGATGCCGCAGCCTACCAGCTTGGCTCCTTCTTCCAGGAACATTTTTGCCACGCCTTCACCGATACCGGAACTGGCGCCGGTGACAATGACAACTTTATTCTCGAATTTCATTGTAAACAGATCCTTTCCCACAGAAGTTTTAGATGCGCTCGAAACGGCTATAGCGGTGGACGCCGAAGTTTTCCTCGTTCTGGACGCAGCGTGTCAGCTTATAAAGATGCTGGAACTTGGACTCGAAGTTGGCGATGAATTTGGCCTGCAGGTCAGGGTCGTCTACCTTGTGCCAGCTCTCAATGCTCTCCCACACGAAGATGAAATGCATCTCGCCGGGCTTGTTGTCGTTGACCCAGACTTCCTTGTACAGGAAGGGGATGTGGTCGAACAGGTCGGTTTCCGCCTCACCCAGGGTCCAGACCTCGTGGTCTACGTCCAGGAACTCCTGCACGTGCTCGGGGGCCGTTTCAAAAACCAGATGTTCTACGGGATAGTGCTCGCCTTTGACATAAGTGTAACCTTGCATGATTGTGTCCTCCTATTTCTATCGTTTTTTATTCACGCGTTTCGCTGGATTTAATTTTGGGCCGCCTTCATTTTCTCGGCCAATTCCACCACCTGCTGGGCGATGTCCGGGCGGGTCTCCAAAGAGTCGTGGTCCGAGTTGGGAAGGCACACCTCGCCCAGGCACTCGGTGCTCAGGTCGTTCAAAAGGTTTTTCATCACTAGCTCGCCGCCCAGGAACTGGTTGGGGAAGCTGGGCGCACCGCCCACCATCAGAATGGCGCCTTTGCGCAAAGGCTTCTCAGGCATATCGTTCCGCACGTGGCCGGCCCAGTATACCTGGAACCGGTCGATGAGGCTTTTGAATTTGCCGGTGACGGAGTGGAAATACATGGGAGAAGCCAGCACCACATTGTCGGCCTCTTCCAGCAGCTGGTAGACTTCGTCCATACCGTCGTGGATGGAACAGCCCTTTTTGTGCCAGCAATAGCGGCAGTCTTTGCAGGGGGCGATGTTCTCTGCCCGGTAGGCGTCAATAATGGTGTACTCGCCGCCCAGGGTGTCCAGGAACAGTTTGACCATTTGGTTGGTGTGGCCGTTTTTCCGGGCCGCACCGGTGATGACTAATGTTTTCATAGGGCAATTTCCTCCAGGATCATTCTTGCTTGGCGGCTTCAAGAGAAGCGGCTTTTTCCGCCTCTAAATCCGCCAGATGGGATTTCTGATTGAATTTAAGAAAGTGCATAATCAGGAAAGCTGCGATCAGCACACAATAAACTGCCACGAAACCCAGGTCCGGGCTGTAGGTATCAGTGAGCAGCAAGCCCGGGGAATGGATCATGCCAATGCCGGTGAGGGCCAGGGCTACAACGTTGGTAATAGCGGCCTTCAGCCAGTTGTTGTCGATGATAAACACGAACACACAGCCCACCAGCAGGCCTACGAAAGCCGAGCCGGGATCAAAGGCCAAGAAGCCTTGAAGCTTGCCTTCAGCCACATTATCCATCATAAAGTCCATCACAACGGGCAGGGAGGCCATAATGACGGCGGGGTAGTATTTCTTAGAAACCACTTCGAAGGCCTGGGAGTAGCTGGAGATACCCACGAACACCAGGATGGGCAGCACCACGGCTTCGGGGATGAAAGCGGTAATAATGGCGGACAGGCCGGTCAGCCCCACCAGAGCGTACAGGGCCACGATACCCAAGTGGTAGCCGGTGCCAGAGCCCATCTTCTTCCAGCCGGGATAGCCCCAGTACAGGCCCACAGCCAGGGGGCTGCCGAACAGGGCGCCTACCATAGAAGCCACGCCGCACAGCACCAGGGGTTTGGTGGTGGTGAAGAAGGTGTCGCCGCACTCCCGGGCCTGCTCCACCGCCTGGATCCCGGTGATGACCTCATTCAGGGAGAACACAATGACAATGGGCAAGAAGGGGATGACAGCGGAAAGCACCTCCCCGGAGAAAATAGAAAAGGTGAAATTGGGAATGTAGAACCCTAAATTCTGAAGGGAATCGGTTACGGTGGAGAAGCTCATGGCCCCAGTAGCCCAGGCAATGCCGGCGCCAACCACAATGGCGATGAGGGCGGCAGGCAGCTTGGTGTTCACTTTGCCCAGATAGATGACGAACAGCACGATCAAAGAGAGCCAACCGACCAGGGGCATTTTCAAAGTGCCGTCCATAGACTGAAGGATCAGGAACGCCATAGCGCCGCCAGCCAGGGAACCGAACAGGGCGCCCGCGGGGACAATCTTCAAAATCAGAGGCACCACAAAAGCGCCAATAATAAACACAGCGCCGCCAATGAAATGAGCCAACACGCCCACCCGGAAAGCCAGTACGGCGTCCCCGGTGGTGTTGTATACCGGCAGCATAATGGAAAACAGCCAGATGAACATACGTCCTGCCTGAAGCCCGGCGGGTACAGCGGTCAAGTTACGGTCGCCCCGGCTTTTAGCCACTTGGCGGTAATAAAGCCACAAGCCGCCATTCATGACGATTACAGAAACCAGCACGCCGGGCATCATGGTGCCGAACACCGTGCCGCCGTCCAGGCCGAATGTGCCAAGCAAAATGGCCACGGCCACAATCACCTTGGAAAACCCATCGAAGAACACGCCGATGGAAGCGTCCAAGTCCGCTTTTTTGAACAGTGGGATTTTTACACGATCCGTCATTTTTTCTTCCTCCTAGTGAATAATCCTTATACGTTCACACCCTTTTCAGGATGAAACAACCTTTTATTGTCCCAGCGCTCCGGATACCGGACCGCTGCGGTCTTTGTCTTGGCGGAATAGCAGGCCTTTGGATACAAGCCAGGCCCCTGCCGCCAAATACACGACGCCAAAGGGGATAGCCTCCGGGGGGAACAGCGCCACTGACGGGGCGTGGATCATACCTGTGAAGGAACACAGTGCCAGCACCCCCGCAAACCCTGCGGCAAAGAAGTATTTTTTATCCACCACATACGCCAGCAGCCCTGCCAGCAGCAGGCTGGAGAGGAACGCCCCGTTGCCCAGGTACTGGATACCGTTGATTGGGACGGAATACTCGGCGAACTGGGCAGCGGTGAGGGCGTCCAATGTGGTGCCCGCCGCCTGGACAGAAGAACTGATCTGGGTCTGGATATACTGGAACAAAATAGGGATCAGGGACAGGAGCACTACGTTGACGTACTTCTTGTCCAGCTCTTGGAAAGTCGAAGCCGTTACGGAGAAGCCCACGAAGATCAGCAGCACCATCACCGCCTCTGTGGGGATGAGGGCCATCAGCACACCGGTCAGCCCCGTCAGACAAATGAGCAGGTACGCCCCCGCGTTTACCAAGGAGAAGCCAGCCCGGGCTCCCAGCTCTTTCCAGCCGGGATGGCCAAAATACACTGTGGTAGGGAAGGGGTTCCCAAACAGGCTTCCCAGCATGGTGGGACAGCCGTCCATTATCATAGAGCGCCGCTCCGGATACACGTCTCCCGCTGCCTTGGCGGCTTCAATCCCCTGCAAGGTGGAGAGAAAATTGTTGATCTGCAGGGGGATGATGACCGGCAAGAAGGGGAAGATCCCCTTGAAGCCTTTCAAAATATCCCCGCCGCAGAAAGTGGGCGGATAGAAGCCCAGGTCTGAGAAGGAGGCGGTGAAATTCTCCCAAGTCAGGCTGCCGGTACACCAGGCGATAACCGCGCCCAGTACCACCGCCACAACGCCGGTGGGGAGTTTCTTAAACCGCTTGTCCGCTTTGCCCAGGTAGTCAATAATGACCATGCAGAAAGGCAGCAAGGCGTAGATCGGCTTATCAAATACCATCGCGATCCCCACAAAGGAGAGCCATACCAGTGCCGAGGAAGCCATGTTCCCCATCAGCGCGCTGTGGGGCACCACTTTGACGATCCAGCGGCCGATAAAGCCGCCCAGCACCTCGATCATGCCGCCGATCAAAGAAGCTGCCAGGCCCACCTGGAAAGCCAGCTCTGCGTCGTTGGTCTGCCAGTAGACCGGGCCCATGATAAGGTACAGCCAGCCCGTCAGCTGCGAGGCCCCGATGCCAAAGGGCTGCGCAGTCACATCCTGGCGCTTCTCTTTTTTGGCCAGCGACCAGGCCTCGTGAAAATACCAAAGGTTTCCCGCAAAAATGGCCAGGCCCACGCCTGGCACGATCTTCCCCAAAACAATGTCCGCGGGCATACCGAACACAAACAGCATGATGCCTGTAGCGGATAGGATTTTGGAGAAACCATCGAAGAAGATGCCGATGGAGGCGTCGATGTCTCCCTTGCCCCACCAGCGGTACCGAAACTTCATGTTTCCACACTCCACTTGCTTGATTTAGATTTCTTTCCCTCTCGCGCAGCCAAGCCTTTTGTTTAAGACTTAAACTATCCATTGCTTAGGATACACCATGGCCCCTCATTTGTCAATCCTTTATCAAAGTTTCTGGAAATTCGTACAAAAGCTGCGATCGCTATTTTATTATCTCAAATTTTCGGCAAAATTTTCAACTCTTTCGAAGGCTCCTCTGTTTCCCCGGTGTAGTTTTGAGTTCAGCCGCGAAGGGCCGTGATTCAGCCAGCGCGCCTCCTGTTAGCCTTAAAGACTGGTCCATTTGCCGGGCGTGTTCCCGTATAGGGGATCGTCTGCCTAACCGGCAGAGATTCCTTGAGGTTCACGGCTGTCCGAGCAGATTTCATAAAAAACTCTGCGTTGCCAAACCCACTCCATTCAGGTTATAATACTGTCAACGACTATTTTCGATAGCCAGGGGGGAAACGCTGTGCCAATCGATATGAAAGGGACTATCGCCCAGGCGGCCATGACGCTGCTCACGGAAAAATATGTGAAGAAGCTGACGGTAAAGGATATTGTGGAGGAGTGCCATATTACCCGGCAAACCTTTTACTACCACTTCGCCGATATCCTGGAGATGTTCCGGTGGATCTTAGAGCAGCAAGGCCAGCGGGCTTTGCTGGAAGCCAAAGCCCAGAAGGGCGGTGAAGCGGGGTTGCGCAGCTTGTTCGTTATGGAACTGGAGACCATGACCTACCTGCGCCGCGTAGAACGTACTGCCTATGGCAGGGAACTTCAGCAGCTGGTGGCCCAGTCCATCCAGAATGTCTTTGAAAAGGTCATCGATGAACAGGGCCTTTACGCCCAGTGCAGCCGTCCAGAGGTAAAGCTCGTCGTGCGTTATCACGTGGGGGCTATTTTGGGGCTGTTCCAAAGCTGGACCGACGAGGATACAAAGCACCTGGACGATATTGTCCACACGGTGTTCCAACTGATGACCGAAGGCATCTCTCCCCAGGAGAAAACAAGACAGTAAAACCGATTGACAGTGTTGCCGGTGTGTAATTTTTTTACACACCGGCTTTTTTGTCTGGACACGTGCGCGAGACTGCATATGGACGATTTTTCCTTTGGGGGATACAATGTAGGAAAGACAAAAGGGAAGAGGTGAGCTGGATGACCCACGAGGTTATGAATGTAAAGCTCTGCGAATTGGACGAGCGTATCGCCTGCCTCCACAGCAGGGTACGGCTGACCGAAACTACAGAGGCCTCCGCCCTGCGGCAGGAGGCGGCAGCGCTGGAACGGCAGTGTTCTGAAACAGCCCTGGCATTGCGGCGAAAACTAGACCACACCCGAGGGGATGTCGCCCGGGAGCTTTGTGAAACGTACGAGGCCATAGAAAGCCGGATGGATGGGATGGGCCGTAACCTGGAAGCTATTTTTTCCAGAAGCGAGGCCCCGGAGGAAGCGGAAACGCTGCTGGCGGAGTACGCCTTGGATTTTGCCTTGCTGGCCGCCGACCGGGCGCTGCTGCTGTCCATGAAAGCTATCTGCGCCCAGCGGGACGCGGAACGAGAGGAGAGAAAAACACGATGAAAGAAGTAAAGACACCAAAAAAGCCCCTAATTTACTACGGGCTTATTGTGCTGACCGTACTGCTGCTGTTCAATATGCTCATCACACCTATGATCGCCCAGCGCCAAGTGAAGGAAGTGGACTACGGCACCTTCGTCCAGATGGCGGAGGACAAAGATTTGGGCCTGGTAGAAGTGGACGAGGCAGAAAACCAGGTGGTGTTTACCGATAAGGACAACACCGCCATCTATAAGGCAGGGATGATCCCCGACCCCGGTTTGGCCCAGCTGCTGAAAGATTCAGGGGCCCAGTACTCCGGGCAGATCCTAGAGCAGGTGAATCCCCTGATCAGCTTCCTTCTCAGCTGGGTGCTGCCCATTGTTGTTTTTGCTGCGCTGGGGTATTACATGAACAAAAAGCTGATGCAGCGGGCAGGGGGCTCTAATGCCATGAGCTTTGGCAAAGCCAACGCGAAGGTGTACGTCCAGTCCACCCAAGGCATTAAGTTTTCCGATGTGGCCGGGGAAGACGAGGCTAAGGAAAGTCTAGGGGAGATTGTCGACTACCTCCACAACCCTAAAAGGTACACGGAGGCCGGGGCTGCCATGCCCAAAGGCATTTTACTGGTGGGCCCCCCCGGCACCGGCAAGACCATGCTGGCAAAGGCGGTGGCGGGCGAATCGGCGGTGCCGTTCTTTTCAATGTCCGGCAGTGAGTTTGTGGAGATGTTTGTTGGCATGGGTGCCAGCAAAGTCCGGGATCTGTTCCAGCAGGCGAAAGAGAAAGCCCCTTGCATTGTGTTCATCGATGAGATTGACGCGATTGGGCAGAAGCGTAACGCTGGGACCATGGGCGGCAACGATGAACGGGAGCAGACATTGAACCAGCTCCTCACGGAAATGGACGGTTTTGAGGAGAACACCGGTGTTATCATCCTGGCGGCGACAAATAGGCCCGAAAGTCTGGATCCCGCTCTCACCCGTCCTGGGCGGTTTGACCGGCGGGTGCCTGTGGAATTGCCAGACCTCCAGGGCCGGGAAGCCATCCTGAAAGTCCATGCCAAAAAGATCAAAGCTGCCCCGGACGTGGATTTGCATACCATTGCCCGGATGGCGGCGGGCGCCAGCGGCGCGGAGCTCGCAAATATTGTCAATGAAGCTGCCCTGCGGGCGGTGCGGCAGAACCGCACGGTGGTGACAGAGGCTGATTTGGAGGAGAGTATTGAGACCGTCATTGCTGGGTATCAGAAGAAGAACGCCGTCCTCTCAGACAGGGAAAAGCTCATCGTTTCCTACCATGAGATCGGCCATGCCTTGGTGGCGGCCAAGCAGTCCCACTCCGCCCCAGTGCAGAAAATCACCATTATCCCCCGTACCAGCGGCGCTCTGGGTTACACCATGCAGGTGGACACCGGCGAGAAAAACTTGTTGACGAAAGAAGAGCTGGAAGACAAGATCGCCACCCTTACCGGGGGCCGGGCGGCGGAGGAAGTGGTGTTCGGTTCTGTAACCACAGGGGCCAGCAATGATATCGAGCAGGCCACCAAGTTGGCCCGGACCATGATTACCCGTTATGGCATGAGCAGCGATTTTGACATGGTGGCTTTAGAAACCGTGCAAAACCAATATTTGGGCGGGGACGCCTCCCTGGCTTGCTCTGCCGAAACCGCCTCTAAGATTGACCAGCTGGTGGTGGAACTAGTGAGGGCCCAGCACACTAAGGCAAAGCAGATCTTGACGGAGAACAGCGGCAAACTCCACGAACTGGCTAAATACCTCTATGAGAAGGAAACCATTACAGGCGGGGAGTTCATGGAGATCCTGGAAGGGGGCGGTAAGGCATGAAAACCCCTTGGTACCGGCGGGTAGTCTGGTGGGAACTGTTAGCGGGAATTACCCTGATCGTGTTGGGGACCATATCCCTGTTCAGGCCCAGCCTGGCGGTGAAGGGCCTGGTATATGCCTATGGAATCGCTGGGGTGATTGCGGGTGTGGCGGATATCCTCCTTTATATCCGAGTGGAGCGGTTTACAGGATTTGGACCCATTGTTTCCCTGGTTTCCGGGGTCTTAAGCGTCATGTCCGGCGTGGTGATCCTGGTTAACCCCGGGGTGGGTATGGCAGTGTTCTCTTTCCTATTTGCCTTCTGGTTTATTACCCATAGCGTCTCCCGGCTGGCCAACCTCTCCCGTGTGCGCTTTCTGGCGGGCCGGGGAACCTATTACTTCACCCTGGCCCTCAACGTCATAGGGCTCATTCTGGGTGTGCTGCTGCTGGTAGCGCCCTCTACGTCTTTTCTGGCTTTAGGGTACGTGGCCGCAATGTATCTTATTGTCCTGGGGGTGGAGAGTTTGGTCATGGCTTTTTTGCCACTGTGAGGATGGAGGAAAAACATGGATTTGCTGGTGAGCTTTGATGAAAATTACCTTCCTCAGCTGCGGGTATTGCTGGTTTCCCTCTATCAGAACGACCCTGGGGTGAGGTGCCGGGTGCATCTCCTCCATCGGGCCATTTCACAAGGGCAGATAGATCAATTACGGGAAGACGTGGAAAAGCTGGGCTGGGAATTGTGCCCTGTCACTGTGGACGGACGCCTGTTCGCCAACGCTCCCGCGACGAAACAATACCCCCAAGAGATGTATTACCGGCTGTTGGCAGGGCAGTTGCTTCCCAAGGAGGTAAAGCGGGTACTGTACTTAGACCCAGATATCTTGGTCATCAACCCGCTGACGCCTTTGTGGGAAATGGATCTGCACAGCAGTTTATTCGCCGCGGCAGCCCACACAGGGAAAACGGAACTGGCCAACAATATCAACCGCGTTCGCCTGGGGACAAAAGGGGATTACTACAATACCGGCGTGCTGCTTATGGATTTAGACCACTGCCGGCAAGAGGTGGATCCGCAAGCGATTTTCCGTTTCACGGAGGAGTACAGGCAAGATTTGGTGCTGCCGGATCAAGATGTGTTCAACGCCCTGTACGGGGACCGGGTACTGCCTCTGGACGACGTGATTTGGAACTATGATGCCAGAAATTACAGCAACTATCTTATGCGCAGCCTGGGAGAGGCGGACCTTTCCTGGGTGATGGGGCACACGGCGGTCCTCCATTTCTGCGGGAAGGAAAAGCCCTGGAACCCCCACTACCGTCACCGGTTCGGCGTATTGTACCTTCATTACCGTGAGGTGGCAAGGAGGCTGTTCACGGTAAAATAAATCGAAGTTTCATTGATAGGCGGAGGCCGGGAATAATCCCGGCCTTTTGCTTGCCTAAAAGAGGGACCGAAAAAAGGGAAACCAACTTCCAACCCTGCGCGCTGTTTTTGGGAACCAGGTAGGAAGAAACAGAATATCACTTTTTCTAACAAAAATGTTGACTGAAATTGGCTTGTTTTGTATAATAAAAGAAATAAGACAACCCCATCGGGGATTTTGTACGGATAGGGCATAAATGTCGTGCGGGGATTAGAACCGTTTGGTAGATTTTGATTTGAAAAATTCCAACTGAAAAACCTTTGTCTGAGTTTTTAGGGGAAATAGCCCGTCAACTTTTCTTTTAAAGAGCGCAGTAATTTTCTGAACTATGAGAGATTAAATGAACGATTGATATGACCGAGAAGGGAATGGTAGCTGTGCGGACAAAATGGAAGATGAATATTTTTCTCAGATTTATTTTGTCATATTTTGTCATCCTAGTTATCCTAATGACAGTAATGCTTGTAGTAAGTGCTCAAAGCCTGTTCCAACGACGGAAAGATGCGCTGCAGCTTTCCGAACGGGAGATGGAACAAAGTGTGAACAATATTGAAGACAGGTTCAGCGAATTTTCCAATATTGTGCAGAATATTTCCAACAGTGAAAACTTGCGGAGGATCCAACGCAGCGATGGGAATGCCTACCATGCTGCCTATAAGCTGACAGCTGAGCTCCAAAACCAGGCGTTTTTGAATAGCTTTGTGGACTCGGTCTATGTGCTGCTTCCAAATGAAGATATGATTATTGGCAGTGACGGCATTATTTCCAACACGGAGTTTTTCCATAGAATCCGTTACAGCTCCACGGGCAGTTACGAGAGCTGGCTGGACAACGTTCACTCCCTTCGGAAAAATACAGGTCAGGTTATGCTAGAAAATGTTCGGATCGGTTCGGATGAACAGGATGTGATTTTATATTCCCAGCCATTGGTGGCAAACTCTTCCAACCTTTCCGGTGAGGGACAGGTGTTTCTCTACGTGTCGGAGAGCCAGTTGCGGTCTTTGGTGGTGAGCCATGGGGAAGTGGTTGCCTTCCAAATGAAAGGAGCCTCGAATGGCAAGGCGCTTCAATTGGTCCCTTCCCCGGAAAAAATATCCGACAATACGTTTTCTCTCTCTGTCACATCTGATTCCGGCAGGGAATACCAAAGCATTTACTCGGAAGATATCTTGCTACAGAATTGGTATCAGAATTTTTTCATAACGGTCGGTTTGGTCATGCTTGCCTTTTTAATCGCGGCAGTGCTTTGCGTCTTTTTTGCGCGGCGCAGTAGCCAGCCCTTAGCAAATATGGTTTCAATTTTGACAGGCTCCGAGCATGAGGAACCGCTGGTAGAAAACAGCACGGGGGTTTATACATTTATCCAAGAGAAAGTAAAAGAGCTTTTGGAGGACCGGAACCAATTGAGTCAAGAGCTGGAGCGCCGCATCCCGCTGATGCAGGTTGGCTTTATCGAACGGCTTTTGAGCGGCACCGCGATGGACTATACGGATTTGGAAGGACAGTTGGAAGATTTACGTATCCAACTGAATGGGAACTGTTATTGTGTGGCAGTTTTGCAGGTGACAGGGTTTGGAAAAATGGAAAACGACAGGGAAGGGCTTTCTGCCGTGCAAATGATCCTGGAGGACCTGATCCGTCACTACGTAGGGGAGAACGCCCTGGTTTACTGCAATGACGAGCGAAGGGTCACCATTATTTCGGGATTGGATTCTTTGGAACAGGAGGAAAGGCTGGCGGGGATCTGCAACTGTGTAATTGAGAAAATGGAGGATGAGGGAATCCTTATGCAGGCGGCGATGGGAGCACCGTACACATACCTAGCGGATACCTTTATCGCATTTGCTCAGGCAAAGCACCTTTTAGATAATATAAATGACGATGAAAATGGCGTTGTTTTAAGGTACAATACCTATCATCATGGTACAACTTTTTATATGTACACCACTGAAATCGAAGTAAAACTGGTACGTGTGATGATGAGCGGTAACCTAAAAGCTGTAGATGCCGTCTTTGCCGATATTGAACGGGAGAATTTAGAGATGCGTAAGCTTTCTCCTAGAATGTTGCGGGGATTAGTGGATGAATTGGAAGGTACCTATTTTAAGGTGCTTTCCGTATTGAGCGACCTTGGCATCTCAGCGGAGGAGTTAAGTCTTTTCTATTTGAACCGAAATCTTGAGCCGGAGGGGGATGCGAAGGATTTTTACAAAATCTACCAATATTTTCAGGAACTGTGCCAGTTTATTTATAACCGTAAGAATTTCAAAAATGAAAAGCTGCGGGAACACATCTGCGAATATTTGGAGGGGCATTTTACGGATTCCAGCTTGAATTTGGCTATGCTTTCTCAAGAATTTGGCGTTACGGAGGTGTATATGTCCAGGCTTTTCAAAGAGCAGATGGCGACCACTTTCTCACAGTATCTGGAAAAACTCCGCATGAACTATGCACTGAACCTTTTAAAGGGAGAAAGACAATCGGTCAACCAAGTGGCGGAACAATGCGGATACAACAGCTCTCACGCGTTCCGCAGGGCGTTTAAACGCTTTTGGGGATGTTTACCAAGCGAATGCGCTGAAAAATAATTTTTTAAGGAAAATTAAATACTGTATGGACTTTAACTAAAGAGTACCCCACCGAAAGTTGTGTGTGGTACTCTTTTTTATACTTTGTACCTTTCCTTGCCTGGCAAATCGCGTTATAGTCTTTTTGTCCAAAAGAAAGCGTTGCTTCCTGAACATTTTGGAAACTGCGTTTGCCGCTTTTTTGGAATACTTAGGTTCTAGCAAAAAACCAGAACAAAGAGGAGGGAGTGTATCATGGAGCGATTAGCCCGGTTACAAAGAGAAATGACCTGCCAGGCCGCCATTGTGCTTTCAGGCGTAAACCGGTTTTATTTGACAGGGTTCGCCTCTTCAGCGGGTACTTTGGTTATCACAAGAGAACGCTTGTTTTTACTTGTGGATTCCCGTTATATCCAGGCAGCCCAAGAGCGCGTCCAAAATTGTGAGGTGCTTTTAGAAGAGGGACCTGGGCAGCTTGCTGGACTGCTCCAGTCCCTAGGAATTGAATCAGCAGCCTTTGAAACCAATTATATTACTGTGGAACGTGCTGCCCAGCTTCGCCAGGACATTGCTCCTGTAAGGCTGGAAGAAACGCCGGATTTTGGGAAACTTTTACTAAAAATGCGCCGGCACAAGGATGACTACGAACTGGAATGTCTGCGGAAAGCCCAGCAGATCACCGATGAGGCCTTTCAGGTACTGCTGGGGAAGATCCGTCCCGGCGTGTCTGAACTAGATTTAATGATGTGCCTGGGGGAGGAGATGGCCCGGCGTGGCTGTGAAAAACGGTCGTTCAATATGATTTTCACATCTGGGGAAAGAACCTCCTTGCCCCATGGGGATCCGACGATTCGCCAAGTGGGGTACGGTGACTTTGTAATGATGGATGTGGGCGCCATGGTAGGCGGCTATGCAGCGGATATGACACGCACGGTGGCTGTCGGCGCGGTAACAGAGGAGCAGAGACGTATTTATGAAATCGTTTTGGAGGCTCAGAAGCGCGCTATAGACGCTGTCCGGCCGGGGAAGCCATGTAAAGAGGTGGATGCTGTGGCCAGGGAGTATATTGCCAGCCAAGGGTACGGCGGTTGCTTTGGGCATGGCCTGGGACACAGCCTGGGGCTTGAAATTCATGAGGACCCTAGGTTCAACCAAGTGTGTGGGGACCCGCTGGAAGAGGGCGTTGTTATCACCGTAGAGCCAGGGATCTACCTTCCAGGGAAATTCGGTGTTCGCATTGAAGATATGGTCGTTGTTACAAAAACGGGATGTGAAGATTTGACCCACAGTCCCAAAGAGTTGATTGTTTTATAGGAGGAGAGGACGAAAACCATGTATGATGCAAAGATGGAGGAGTTGGCCCGGCAGATAGTGCAGTATTCCGTTGGGCTGCAGCCCGGGGAAAATTTGTTGATCGAATCCTGGGACGGGGCGGATGATATGACGGCCGCTCTCATTGAGGCTGCTTACCAAGCGGGAGGGTATCCTTTTGTCTGCCGGGAGGACGCTGCCGTCCAACGGAGGCTTTTGCTGGGGGGCTCGGAAGAAAGTTTCCGGCGCCGTGCGGAAGTGGAACTGGCCCGGATGGAAAAAATGGATGCCTGTGTGATGGTTCGTAAGATGGACAACAGCTCGGAATATGCTGATGTACCAGCGGAAAAGATGACTCAATTCAACCTCGCGATGGCCCCTGTAAAGTCCAGGAGGATGAAACACACCAAATGGTGCGTGTTGCGATATCCGAATCCCAGCATGGCCCAGATGTGCCGTATGAGCACTGAGCAATTCCGAGAGTATTATTTCCAGACCTGTGTGATGGACTATGAAAAAATGACCCAATGTGCCCAGCCTTTAAATGACTTATTGGGCCGCACAGATCGTGTCAGGATTGTCGGGCCCGGCACCAATCTGGATTTTTCTATCAAAGGGCAGAGGGGTGGTCCCGCATTCCCTAACGATACGGGATGCGGCAGGCTCAACTTGCCGGATGGGGAATGCTCTTCCTGCCCAGTGATGGGTACAGTGGAAGGAGAGATTACTTACAACGTACCTACAACGTACAACGGTGTCACATTTCAGCAGATTTATTTCCGCTTTGAAAAGGGGAAAATTGTAGAAGCAAAAGGCGGCTCTCCGATTTTGGATGAGGCTGTGAACCAGATTTTGGACACGGACGAAAACGCCCGGTATATCGGAGAATTTTCTCTGGGAATCAATCCCTTTGTCACACACGCTATCGGCGACACGCTGTTTGACGAGAAGATGTGGGGTACGCTTCATTTCACGCCGGGCCATTCACCCAGCGCAGTTCACTGGGACATCGTCCTTTCCCAGCGGCCGGAGGACGGAGGCGGCGAATTGTGGTTTGACGATGTGTTGATTCGGAAGGACGGCCTGTATCTCCCCAAGGAGCTGCGGGACTTGAACCCGGACGAGATGGTACGGCTGTTCCGGCGGAAGGAGGGTTGATTGTGACGCAGGTTAAGGCTCAGACGCGGCATAAGAAACGAAAGGTGTTTTTCCGACATTGGCAGCTGTATGTGTTTTTATTGATTCCGGTGATCTGGCTGCTGGTCTTTAAGTATTACCCCATGTTGGGTGCTCAGATTGCTTTCCGTAAGTTTAATCCTAATGGAGGTATCTGGGGAAGTCCCTGGGTGGGCTTTGACAACTTCATAAAATTTTTTAGTTCTTATCAGTTCAGCCGCGTTATGGTGAACACACTGGTGACTTCTTTCTACAGCCTTGTGGCCGGTTTCCCACTGCCCATCATTCTGGCTTTGATGCTTAACTCCCTGCGGAGCAAGCGGTTTAAGAACACTTTGGAAACCATTGCCTATGTGCCTCATTTTATCTCAATTGTGGTACTGGTGGGCATGATGATGCAGATGCTAAACCCCCATATCGGTATTTTGGGTGCGATTTTCCGGATGTTTGGTCAATCAGCCCCGGATTTGTTCGGAAGTGCGGAGGCGTTCCCCCATTTGTATGTGTGGTCGGGAATCTGGCAGAACGTGGGGTGGAATACAATCATTTACACGGCAGCGCTTTCCGGCGTGGACCCGGAACTCCATGAGGCTGCTCAGATTGATGGCGCCAGCCGGTTCCGCCGGGTGCTGTATATCGATTTTCCCACGATCATGTCCACGGTGACGATCATGTTGATCTTAAACGCCGGGAATATTATGTCCATTGGGTTCGAGAAGGTTTATTTGATGCAGACGGATCTGAACTTGGCCGCTTCTGAGATTATCAGTACCTATGTGTACAAAGTGAGCTTTGTGCAGGGCAGCGATTTCTCATATGCTTCGGCGATTGGCCTGTTCAATTCCGTTATCAACATGGCTTTGCTGGTTACGGTCAACGCCGTATCCCGTAAGGTGAGCGAGAGTAGCTTGTGGTAAGGAGGGCAAAACGATGACAAGGAGAAACAAAGTAAAGCTCTCGGTTGACGACAAGGTCTATTATGCGATCACCTATGTGATTTTAGCTGTTTTCTTATTGATTGTAGTTTATCCGTTGATCTTCATTGTATCCGCTTCTTTTTCTTCCGCTCAGGCGGTTACTTCCGGCAAGGTGTTTCTGTGGCCGGTGGATCCGGGGCTGGAAGGCTATAAGGCAGTGTTCCGTCATCCTGATATTTGGAACAGTTATAAAAATGCCTTTGTTTACACCGTGATAGGCACGGTCATCAATTTGGTGTTTACCATGGTGGCCGCTTACCCCCTGTCCCGCCGTGACCTGCCGTATAAGGGGTTTTTTATGTTCCTCTTCACGTTCACCATGATGTTTAACGGCGGCATGATCCCGGATTACATCCTGTTGAAGGATCTGAAAATGATCGATACCATGTGGGCCCTGATGATCCCTGGGGCAATTAATGTATTCAATTTGATTATAGCCAGGACCTTCTTGATGGGAAGTATCCCTACGGCGCTTTTAGAGGCTTCTCAGATTGACGGGTGCTCTGACGCCAGGTATTTCTTCAGCATCGTCCTTCCGCTGGCAAAACCGGTTATGGCGGTTATCACGCTGTATTACGCGGTGGCGCACTGGAATAATTATTTCAGCGCGTTCCTCTATTTGAATACCCCGGAGAAGTTCCCTTTGCAGTTGATCCTTCGGGAAATCTTGATTGCCAACAGCATGGACACTAGTATGGTAGTGGATCTGGCGCTGTCAGAACAACAGCAAGGCCTTGCGGATCTGTTGAAATACTCGCTGATTATTGTTTCCAGCGCCCCGGTTTTAATTATGTATCCCTTCGTAAAGAAATTCTTTGTGAAAGGCGTGATGATCGGTTCGATCAAGGGATGAGCCGAAAAAGCTGGAGGTTACTTTTGGGGATTCAGTAAATTAATTTACTGATGACATAGCGGTTAAAACCGTAAAACAAACAGAAAGGATGGAAAGACATGAACAAACACTTGAAGTCCGCTATTGCGGCGGCACTGGCGGCGGCAATGCTGCTAACTGGCTGTACTGGCGGCGGAAGTTCCAGTACAACTGGGGAGGGAGCGGCCTCGGATCAATCTACATCAGGAACTTCCCAAACTTCTCAGACAAGCGAAGGTGGCGTGGAAGTAAGCCCTGCTGGTGAGCTCCCCATTGTCAGCGAGCCTGTCGAGGTGACTTTGGCGATTGAGAAAGGTGGCCAGGTTGAGGACTATGTGGACAATAGCTTCACCAAGTATATTGAGGAAAAGACTGGTGTAAAGCTGAATCTTCAAATTTACGCTGGCGATGAGGCGAATCAGAAAATGGAGGTTTTGATCGCTTCTGGAGCGGAACTCCCCGACGCATTTAGCGGCGGCAACTTCTTTGGTGCTACCAAGGAACTGACCGTTTACCGCCATGGCCAGAACGGCTCGTTCATTCAGTTGGATGAACTGATGGACAAGTATGGCGTGAACATTAAAAGCATGGCGGAGCAAGCGCAGAACAAGGACCTTTTGAACCTGATCAAATCTCCTGACGGGCATATTTACGCGCTGCCGCAGTACCATGAGCAGACCAGCAACGAGCACAGCCTGCGCTGCTACATCAATCAGAACTGGCTGGATGCGCTGAATTTGGAAAAGCCCACCACGACGGAAGAGCTACGCACTGTTTTGAAGGCTTTTGTCGAAGGCGATCCCAACGGGAACGGCCAGGCGGATGAGATTGGCATGATGGGCGGCGGAAACTGGCATCAGTTGGCGGCCGACTGGGTCATGAACTCCTTTATCTACGATGACGGCGAACTCCGCTGGCTGGTAAACGACGGCAAGCTGGACGTGCCCTATAACAAGAATGAGTGGAAAGAAGGTTTGCGTTATCTGAACCAGTTGGTTTCGGAAGGCCTCTTTGACCCGTTGACCTTTACCCAGGATGGCCAGGCATTCAAGTCGGTTGCTACCGCAGGTGACAGCAATACCATCGGTGTGGTTTGTACTGCCGGTATGGGCCAGCTTTTTACCACCTCTATGACCGACCGTAAAGCGGAGTATGTACCTTTGGATCCCGTGGTTGGCCCTGAGGGCGTGCAGTGGGCTGCCTACTATCCCACCCAGCCTGCCCCGATTTTTGCCATTACGAAGGATTGTAAGAACCCTGAAGTGGTGTTCCGCCTGGCCGACTTCTTCTTTGATCAGGAAGCTACCTTGTTCAGCCGTTTTGGCGAACCCGGTGTGGACTGGACTGAGCCCGATCCCGACGGCGAGGCCCTGGGTAAGGATTACGGCGCTGAGTGCGCTATCAAAGCTATTTTGGTTTGGGGCGGTTCTTCCCATAAATCCCATTGGAACAACGTTACCCCCAACATCATGCTGCGTAAGTGGATGGATGGCCAGCAGTGGAACGGTGATCCCACCGACGCCGAGTATATGATTGCCCAGTCGACTGCTCCTATGATCGATATGCATCCTGAAGAGGTGTGCAACCTGTTGATCTACAACACGGAAGAGGCAGATCAGATCGCGGATATCCAGACTTCCTTGCAAACCTATGTGAAGGAATCTATGGCACGTTTCGCCACCGGCGATCTTAGCGTGGACAATGACTGGGATTCTTATGTGAAGGAGCTGGACAATATCGGCTTGCAGACCTATATTGAGGTTTCCCAGCAGGCTTACGACCGAATGAATGGGCAGGAATAACGCACCCCTCCCGTTCGGAACGGCACGTTTAATTTTTCTTTAAGAGTTAAGCAGTAGGTAGGAAGCGCCCCAAAGATTGCAGCTATGGGCTATGGATTTTTGGGGCGCTCACTATTGTGGAGGAGTGAGTTTTATGAATCGGAAAGAACGGGTTTTGGCTGCATTTCGCGGGGAAAAAACGGATCGTGTTCCCGTAAGTTTTTGGCGGCATTTCCGGGACGAAACGGGGAACCCCCCGATGGGTCGGAAAAGTGCCCAGTACCATTTGGATTTTTTCCGGGAAACCGGTGTGGATTTTGTGAAGATCATGTATGACGGGTTTAGCGCACCTTTTGCCTTTGATAAGGTGGAAACCGTAACGGATCTTGTACGTGCGGTGGCATCCGGACCAAAAGAGGACTATGTTCGGGATTTGTACGAAAGGGCTGCTTGGACGTGCGAGTTATTGGGGGAAGAGGTATGCCTCTACTTCAACGTGTTTTCTTCTTTTATGTTGTTGAGGAAGATCGGCGATGATAAACTGGCACGTTTTCTGGAGCAAGATAAGCGTTCCGTGTTGGGGGTTCTGGAAGAGATTACATCTACAGTCAGCCGTGCGGAGGAAAAAATCCTTCGGGAAACAGATTGTTTGGGATTATTCGTCTGTTTCCAGGGGGCGGAGGAAAGCCGCTTCTCAAAGGAGGAGTACGATGAAATTGTACTTCCTGCGGATTTGATGCTGTTGGATACGGCTAACCGGTATTCCCAATATAACATGGCCCATTTTTGCGCTTGGGACGGGAACAAGAACGATTTGTCCCGCTGGAAGGACTATCCTGCCTGTGCTGTCAACTGGGCAATTTATGTAGACGGCCTAACCCTGCCGGAAGGGAAACGTTACTTTGGCGGACGCCCTGTGCTAGGCGGGTTTGATAACCGTGTGGGAAGTTTGCTCTACAAGGGGACAAAGGAAGAGATTCAAAAAGAAACACGGCGCATTCTGTGTGAATATCGAGATGCATTTGGGAACACCAATGGTTTGATTATTGGCGCGGACTGCTCTATCCTGCCGCCCTTTGAGCTGGAGCGGTTCCGCTGGGTTCGGGAAGCCGTGTGGGAGGAGGAATAAAATGGTGGAAAAAGAACTTGTTGAACGAATTGACAGGTGGATTGAAGGCCACCGGGATGAATTCATAGAAGATGTTGTGCGCATGGTGCGGATTAAAAGTGTCGCCCAACAGGACAGTCCCGTAAAACCCTATGGCTCCGGTTGCCGTGAGGCGCTGCACGCCATGTTGGACTTGGGCAAGAAACATGGATTCCTTACAGAGAATTACGAGGAGTATATGGGAAGTATCGACATGGGGATTCCAAAGGAAACTATTGGCTTTTGGGGACACCTGGACGTGGTACCGGAAGGGGATGGCTGGGACTTTCCTCCCTATGAGGGTGTAGTGAAAAATGGGATGATCATTGGCAGAGGCGCTCAAGATAACAAAGGGCAAACCATGGCGGTTTTCTATGTGATGCGCTGCATACAAGAACTGGGTATCCCTTTGCGGCATAACCTAAAGCTGTTTTTGGGGACGGATGAAGAGCGTGGGATGAGCGATATCCAATATTACCTGGACCACTATTCGGCGCCTCCTTTCTCGATCATCGCAGACAGTAATTACCCGGTCTGCTATGGGGAAAAGGGAATTATTACGGCTGAGTTGATTTCGGAAGGGGCTGTTAGCGGCGATATTCTGCGGTTAGAAGGCGGCACGGCGGATAATGTAGTACCGGATGCGGCACTGGCAGAATTGAAAAAAACTGAGCGCGTAATAAAAGCCCTGCCTGCTTTGAGGGAGATGTTTACGATTACAGAGACGGAAAATACCGTTCTCATTCAGGCAAAAGGAAGCGCAGGCCATACCGCGTTCCCACAGAACAGTGTAAACGCGGTAGGACTCCTTACTCGGGGACTTTGTGAGAGCAAGGCACTCTCTGAGGAAGACGAATCTTTGCTGGAAATGGCAAATATTGTAAACGCGGATTGCTATGGAGAAGCTTTAGGGGCTGCATGCCAGGATGAGGATTCTGGAAGGATGACCTGCGTGGGTTCCATTCTTCGTTTGGATCAGCGGCGAGTAGCTGTTACGATCAATATCCGTTACCCCATCACGTGCGATGGGGAAGGGATCGTGGAGAACGTGAAAAAAGCTTGCAACCGGCTGGCGTGTCAGATGCAGCTGAAGAAGCTGGATCCCGCCCATCGGTTTCCTCTGGATCATCCTGTTGTGAAGATCCTGACAGACACTTACAACCGGGTGATGGGCGATAACAAGGAACCCTTTGTGCTTCCCGGCGGGACGTATTCCCGGAAACTACCCAATTCTATTTCTTATGGCATGGGCTTCTCCGGGGACATTTCCAAATTTGTGCAGGTGGATCGGGGTATTTTCCGGGAGGGGCATGGCGGCGCCCACGGACCGGATGAGTCCACCATTATCGAGTTGCTGTTGCGCTCCATCAAAATTTATGTTTTGGGGCTGCTTGCCATTGACCATTTACAGTTTCAGGAGGCAGAATATTGAGACAAGAAAGCAGAAAGGCGATGCTTGAGATCCTCCGCCGGGAAACGGTGCCTGCTCTGGGATGCACGGAGCCGGTAGCGGCAGCGTTATGCGCGGCAGGTGCGGCGGCCCAGCTGCCAGGCAGCGCCGAGAAGGTGGAACTGGAGGCCAGTGAGTACATTTTAAAAAACGCGATGAACGTGGGCATTCCAGGCGTGAGCAGCGTGGGACTGGAAATGGCCTGTGCCCTGGGAGCAGCGTCCGGTGCTCCGGAGAAGGGCCTTTTGGTGCTAGAAGGCCTTTCAGAAGAGCAAAAAGCCTGTGCCCGGGAGCTTTCCAAGCGGGTGAGGGTATCAAAGGCAGATACTGCGGAAAAGGTGTACCTGCGGGCGGTGGCCAGCTGCCAGGGGCATAAGGGGGAGGCTGTCATCTCAGGCAGCCACAGCCATTTTTCCAAATTGATGAAGGATGGTCAGGTGGTTTCTTCGGACGAGACAACGTTTGGGGAAGCGAAGCAAGATACGGCCGGCTGCCCCGGCCTGACCGTGGAAGACATCTGGGAGTTTATCCAGGAAACCGCGGAAGAAGAACTGTCATTTTTGGACGAGACCATCACTCTCAATAAAGCGGTGGCCCAGGAGGGCTTGCGTGGGGACTACGGCCTGCGAGTGGGCCAGAGCATCCTGAAAGCAGATGTGGAAAGCCTGTTGGGAAGAAGTCTTGCAAACCGTGCGGCGGCTGCGGCCTCGGCAGCGGCGGACGCACGGATGTCCGGGTGCGAAAAGCCCGTGATGAGTGTTGCTGGGAGTGGGAATCAAGGTCTGACAGCAACTCTGCCGGTGATCGTTTTGGCAGAGGAAGGTCCGGCGTCTTTCCGGGAGAAAGAGCGCCGTGCTCTGGCATTGAGCATTCTGGTAACGGTCCATGCAAAAGAATACCTGGGTAAGCTGTCGGTGCTGTGCGGATGCTCCATTGCGGCAGCCATTGGGGTAACGGTAGCGGTGGTGTACTTGTATGGAGGTACGAGAGAGCAGGCGGAGCTGGGGATTAAAACCATGACGGCGGATATCTCCGGGATGATCTGCGACGGAGCCAAGCCCGGATGTGCGTTGAAGATCGCCACATCGGTAGAAGCGGCTATGCGGGCCGCGAATATGGCGCTGGCAGGCCACGGTGCGAACAGCCATGACGGAATCGTGGACCAAGACGTTGAAAACACCTTGAAAAACTTGGGGGATTTGGGTACACTGGGAATGGGAAGTGCCAACCTGCTAATTTTAGATATGCTTTTGAAAAAACAAAGACAATCAAAGGAGTGAGCTGTTATGAACAAAGTAGAAAGGATGAAAGCCGTATTCGAGAACCGGGAACCAGATCATGTGCCAGTGGGGTTCTGGTTCCACTATCCTAAGGATCTCTCTCTGGACGAACGCGCGCAGGCCCATGTAGACCTGTGCCGGGAGGTGGGGACGGACATCATCAAAGTGATGGACGATAACTTTGGCCAGTTCGTCACCCAGGGGATCACCATCACCAAGCCCTCCGATTGGCGGAACATCCGCCTCCCGGGGAAGGATTGTTCCCATTACCAGCATATGACGGAGCTGGTGAAGCGGATCTTGGAGAAGTCAGGCGGCGACGCTATGGTGTTCCCCACCATGTGGAGCCCTTTTAAGATCGCCTCCTTTACTTACCTGTGCGCCGGCAGTACCGACCAGCAGTTTATGGAACACTGCAAAGAGGATCCGGAGTCCATTAAAGAGGGCGTGAAGATCCTGGGTGAGACCCTGCGGGAGTGGACCCGTGACTATCTGGAGATTGGGAGCAGCGGGATCTACTATTCCGGGCAGTTCAGCGAGCCCCAAAGGTTTGACGAAGAGACCTGGTCCCAATTGGTCAAGCCGTCTGATTTGATGGTGCTGGGAGCGACCAAGGAAATGACGGGCAAGTATAACATTGTGCACATTTGCGGCGAAGTGGAATTTGGATTCCAGTCGTCCCCCCGGCGGTACACGGGCTATCCTGGCGACCTGTTCAACTGGGACGTGCATCGCACCGACCTGTCCTTGGAAAAGGGGAGAGAGGTGTTCAAAACACCCATCCTGGGCGGCCTTGACAACCACGGCGTGCTCCTTGAGGGCAGCCTGGAAGAGATCCGGGAGGAGTCCAAGCGGGTCATCGGCGCCATGGGGAAGAAGGGCTTCATGCTGGGTGCGGACTGCACCGTGCCTGCCACTATCGATTGGGCCCGCCTGAAAGCCGCGGCAGAAGCCGCTGCCGAAGCGTAAGGAGGAATGAAATCACCATGAAAGAAATCGCTTTAGGAGGGAAATTGCAGGCTCCAGCCATTGGGCTGGGCTGTATGCGGATCAACGCGCTGGACAAAAAAGAGGCAAACGGCCTGCTGAATACGGCGCTGGAAAACGGCGTGAATTTCTTCGACCATGCGGATATCTACGGTGGGGGCAAATCGGAGAGCTTCTTCGCGGAAGCGCTGCCCATGAGCCCGGCGATCCGGGAAAAGGTGCTGATCCAGTCCAAATGTTCTATCCTGCCCGGCGTGGCTTATGACTGTTCAAAAGAGCACATTCTGGAGTCTGTGGACGGTATTTTAAAGCGCCTGAACACTGAGTATTTGGACGTGCTGCTACTCCACCGCCCTGATGCCTTGATGGAGCCGGAAGAGGTGGCTGAAGCGTTCCGCACGCTGAAAGAGTCCGGGAAGGTGCGGCACTTTGGCGTGAGCAACCAGAATCCCGGGCAGATGGCTTTGCTGGAACAGGCCTGCGGGGAAAAGATGATCGTTGACCAGCTGCAGCTGAGCATCGCCCATTGCCCCATGATCGATGAAGGACTGAACGTGAATATTGAAAATAGTCCTGCTGTAGTGCGGGATGGGGGTGTTCTGGACTACTGCCGTCTGAAAGGGATCACAATCCAGGCATGGTCACCCTTCCAGTATGGGATGTTCGAGGGGACATTCCTGGGCAGCGGCAAATATCCGGAGCTCAACACTAAGATCAATGAACTGGCGGAAAAGTACGGGGCTACGCCCAACGCCATCGCCATCGCCTGGATCCTGCGCCATCCGGCTAAGATCCAGGCCATAGTAGGCACTACCAACGCCCAGCGGCTGGCGGGCATCTGTAAGGCGGCTGATATCCAGCTCACCCGCCAGGAGTGGTACGCCCTGTATCTGGCGGCGGGGAAAACCCTCCCGTAAGGGGAGCGGGCTGCCGCACGGCGCAAGATTGGGGTAACAATAAAAACGGGGGAAAGGCCGGGAGCAATCCCGGCCTTTCCCTTATCCGGAACCAGGGGAGGGCCCGCTTAAAAGTCTAGGCGTTTTCCTTCGCCCGGTTCCCAATATTGGTCTGAATATAGCCAAACGCTGCACGGTGGCGTTGGTGGCTGATGAAAAAATCCGAAGGGAGGAACCACCAACCATGCCACAAAAACGGCTCACTACAAATGACAACGTTTTTCGGAGAACGGATGGCCGCTGGCAGAGTGCTATCTGGTATTTTGACGAACAGGGGGCCAAAGGATTGAGAGCTTTTTGCGCTAAAATCGGTATGCCCAAAAGTTGACAAGATCTCTTACATTCAATAAAATGAAAATAACTTAATTTTGCAAAGAGGGGGAGTTGCTTTTCGAATGGAATTCCGAGGGGAAATACCTAGGTTGACCGAAGTGATGATGGGTCTTGAGCGCCGCTTTTCGGGTTTGCAGCTGATTTGATGGACATCCCACCCCAGCGAATTGCCGGGAGGATCGAACTTCCCTGCCTCCGGAGGAAAAACTGCGGGCAAATTGTTTTTTGGATATTTTCTGGAAGGTAGACCGCTGGGAGTGTGGAACTTGATAGATGGATACTCACAGAAAGACTTCCTGTATGTAGGACTATTAGAACTAGATGGCACTGTGCAAGGAAAGGGATTGGGAAGTACGCTGATGAAGGGGTTACTTCGTTAAGCTAAGGGTGTCGATTCACATATATCCGCTTGGTATGCTTGAAAAGTGATGCTCCAGGGCTACGTTTTTGGAAAGCTTTGGGATTCGCAGAGGAAGGTCGGTTGCCCTGGGAGGGAACCCGTTGGGTTATCGAAATAGTACAAACACTCTCAAAACAACTTTGACTTACAAATGTTATGTGATAGGACGCAAAAACAAGGCAAAAATTTTGCAGCGACCAAAACGGCGGAAAACGGCGAAGCGCATCCAGAAAAGCCTAAAAAAGCAAACCCGGGTGCACTTTAGGTGGAAGGTGCAGTGTTGGTTTGTAACTCGTGGCATTTATTAAGAAAACGGCATTTATATGATTTTGAAATTCAAGTCTTTAAAGGCTCTTCTTTGCTTGAGCATTTTTAAATAGAAAAATTTTGATTATCCCGAAAAACCCTTGAAATACAAGCACATTCGCAGGATTTCAGATTGATTTTACTACCAATTTACTACTTTTAACGGATTGCGCCTTGATATGCCGGAACATCTTGCGAGCATGAAACAACCCAATACAAACGCGACGCACTGGCGGCGCGGCACGTCGGCAATCACACAATTTCATATAGCACCGCACTGGCGGCGTTACCTTATCCCAACCGGGAAACAAGGAACGCCGCTATTTTTTTACCCTCATGTTACGCAGTAGGGGCAAAAAGAGTCTTGCTACACAAGGCTTTGCGGGTACGGTTTTCACAGGGTAAGGGATTGATACCTAAACCCTTAAAATCGCTGTTCTACCGCGTAACAAATATGCAGCAAAGGAGTTGATGAAGCTATGGCAGTTTTCCGCGTGGAGAGAAACACAGGATATACGGTTATGAGCAACCACCATTTACGCAACAAAGAACTTTCCCTAAAGGCAAAAGGGCTGTTATCGCAAATGCTGTCCTTGCCGGAGGATTGGGACTATACCCTTGCGGGACTGTCCTATATCAACCGGGAAAAAATCGACGCTATCCGCGAAGCTGTCCGGGAGCTTGAAAGAGCCGGATATATTCAGCGTTCAAGGGAGCGCGACGAGAAAGGACGCTTGCGGGGAACTGATTACATCATCTATGAGCAGCCGCCTAACTTGGATTTACCTACATTGGAAAATCCAACATTGGAAAATCCTACGCAGGAAAAACCTACGTTGGAAAATCCAATGCAATTAAATAAAGATATACAAAAGACTGACTTACCAAAAAAAGAAAAATCAAATACGGATTTATCAAGTAACCATTCCATTCCTATCCTTTCCCCTAACCCCTCTCCTTTGAGGGAAGAAACGGCAGAGCCGGAACGGAAAGGAACGGAAGCGGCAGACGCATACAGCGTGTATGAGGAAATCATCAAGGACAATATCGAGTATGAGCATTTTATCAAGCATACCAACATTGACAGGGAACGCTTGGACGAGATTGTGTCCCTTATCCTTGAAACTGTCTGCACCAAACGAAAGACAATTCGTATCGCCGGGGACGATTATCCGGCAGAGCTTGTCAAAGCAAAGTTTATGAAGCTGAACAGCAGCCACATTGAATTTGTCTTTGACTGCATGAAAGAGAACACCACGAAAATCCGTAACATCAAGCAATATCTGAAAGCGGTACTTTTCAACGCGCCCAACACCATTGACAGCTATTACACCGCCCTTGTCAACCACGATATGTACGGCGGCTATTAAAAAACAGGAGGATTTTAATATGACACAGAAAACAGGAGCTTTGATTTTTGATGAAACGGCAGACCGTTACGACATTCGCTTTGACCTTAACGACTACTACGGAGGATTGCATTGTGGGGATTGCCTTGAAGTGTTTGTACGCGGCAAATGGAAGCCGACCCGCATGGAGTACGGGGACAACTGGTATCTTGTCGGTGTGAGGGCTTCGGATTTGAACGGGCTGCGGGTGCGTATCTAAAGGCGGCATGAAAAATGTACGCCTTATTTTTATGCCCCGAAGCGGCACACCACCCTAACCAAACTATGAAAGGAGGGATTTCATGCAAGATGAAGTCAATGAAAAAGTCGTGTCTTTAGCAATCAAAACATCTAAGCTGACCGCCGAAGTGCTGCAAAAGGCTATGAAAGCCCTGCTTGCCAAAGGCAAAGGGCAGCTAACCAAAGCCCCGCATGGGAAAATCACTATGCGGCAGCTTATGAAGCAGGGAGAAAAGGTTTCCAACATTGAGATTACCGACCAAAATATCAAAGCCTTTGACCCTATCGCAAGGAAAAGCGGGCTTGATTACAACGTCAAGAAGATTGAGAACGGCAAGCCGCCGACCTATCTTGTGTCTTTTAAGGGCAAGGATATTGACGTTATGACCGAAGCGTTCCGGGAATTTACCGCAAAGAAATTAGGCAGGGATAAAAAGCCCTCTATCCGCAAGCTGCTTTCCACTCTGAAAGACAAGGCGGCAGCTCTGAACGCACAGAAGGACAAAGTGAAGAAAAAGGACAGGGAGGTATCGCTATGAAGCCGGAACTTAAAAAGCTGCTTATCCTAAATGCCCCCTATCTGCTCTTTGTCTATCTCTTTGACAAAATCGGACAAGCGGTACGCCTTGCGCCGGGGGCTGACCTTTCCGGCAAGGTGCTTTCCCTTGCAGACGGCTTTTCCGCTGCCTTTGCAACCCCGCTTCCGAGCCTTGCCCCTATGGATTTGCTTATCGGTATTGTGGGGGCTGTCCTTATCCGGCTTATGGTGTACTTCAAAGGCAAGAACGCGAAGAAATACCGAAAAGGTATCGAATACGGTTCAGCCCGTTGGGGCAACGCCGAAGATATAAAGCCCTATACCGACCCGGTATTTCAAAATAACGTGCTTCTGACACAGACGGAACGGCTTACCATGAACAGCCGCCCGAAGCAGCCGAAGTATGCAAGGAATAAAAATATCCTTGTTATCGGGGGAAGCGGCAGCGGCAAGACGAGATTTTTTGTGAAGCCCAACTTAATGCAAATGCACTCAAGCTACGTTGTAACTGACCCGAAAGGTACGGTTTTAGTCGAGTGTGGGAAGCTCTTACAGCGCGGCGGGTATCGGATAAAGGTGCTGAACACGATAAATTTTAAGAAATCCATGCGTTATAATCCCTTTGCCTATATCCGCAGCGAAAAAGACATTTTGAAACTGGTAAATACCTTGATTGCCAACACCAAAGGGGACGGGGAAAAAGCCGGGGAGGATTTTTGGGTAAAATCGGAACGGCTCTTTTACTGCGCCCTTATCGGCTACATTTGGTACGAAGCCCCGGAGGAAGAAAAGAACTTCACGACGCTGCTTGAAATGATAAATGCCAGTGAAGCCCGCGAGGACGACCCGGAATTTCAGTCCCCCGTTGACCTCATGTTTGAACGGTTGGAGGAAAAAGACCCGGAACACTTTGCCGTCCGGCAGTACAAGAAATTCCTGTTATCTGCGGGAAAGACACGAAGCTCTATTCTCATTTCCTGCGGTGCGCGGCTTGCCCCTTTTGACATTAAGGAGCTGCGCGACCTTATGGAAACCGACGAAATGGAGCTTGACACCATAG